>ENA-OQDT01000466-OQDT01000466.1-human-gut-metagenome-genome-assembly--contig:-NODE-466-length-26277-cov-4.551702_pt1 | contig 26277 bp, 26 predicted proteins | sample MGYA00242786_ERZ504617 | MGnify/ENA primary metagenome ERZ504617 (study PRJEB26092, sample SAMD00036337) | human gut metagenome | host: Homo sapiens | study: EMG produced TPA metagenomics assembly of...
GAGATGATGAACGCATGAAAATCCTACATGAACTTTCTTGGCTATGGGAAACGCTGGGCATTGCACTTGTGGCTGCGGCTGTCTGCATGGCTTGCGCCGCGCTGATCTGCAAGGCAGCGAAGAAGAAGCTCGACAAAAAGGTGTTGGCGGTCGTAGGGGCAGCGGCATTTGTGGGCGCGATTCTGGCGGTCATTCTGATCGCCCGGACACCGATGCCGCTTTGATAGGACGGAGAACTTGATGGGCAGCGCATAAGCTCCTGCCTTTTATACATCACGGGAAGGAGGACAGCCGAAAATGAAAGACAGAACTTACATCGCAATCGACCTGAAATCCTTCTACGCCTCCGTGGAGTGCCGGGAGCGCGGCTTAGATCCTCTGGACACAAATCTCGTTGTCGCGGATGAGAGCCGGACGGACAAGACCATCTGTCTTGCCGTTACTCCCTCCCTCAAAAGCTACGGTATCTCCGGACGCGGGCGGCTGTTTGAAGTCAAGCAGCGCGTGAAGGAAGCAAATGCCGGACGGCAGCACGACGCACCGGGACGCAGACTGGAAGGCTCGTCGCACTTCTTCTCAGAGCTGCAAGCAGACCCGTCTCTGGCGATTGACTTCATCATCGCGCCGCCTCGGATGGCGTACTACATGGAGTACAGCACCCGCATCTATCAGGTCTACCTCAAGTACATCGCGCCGGAGGACATCGTGGTCTACTCCATCGACGAGGTGTTCATGGACGTGACGGACTACCTGAATACCTACAAGCTCTCGGCACATGACCTCGCCATGAAGATCATCCTCGACGTGCTTGAGACAACCGGCATCACAGCAACCGCAGGAATCGGCACGAATCTTTTCCTCTGCAAAAGTGGCAATGGACATTGTGGCGAAGCACATCCCCGCCGACAAGAACGGCGTCCGCATTGCAGAGCTGGATGAGGTGAAAGTTCCGGCGTGAGCTTGGACGCATCAGCCCCTTACGGACTTCTGGCGCGTAGGTCGAGGCATTGCCAAGAAACTTGAGCAAAACGGGATGTTTACGATGGGCGATGTTGCACTTTGTTCAGAGCGAAACGAGGACTTGCTTTACAAGCTGTTCGGCAAGAATGCAGAATTGCTCATCGACCATGCGTGGGGTTGGGAACCTACGACCATTGAAGCGATCAAGGCGTACCGTCCCAGCTCCAACAGCATCAGCTCCGGTCAGGTATTGCACTGCCCATACGAGACGGATAAAGCGAAGCTGGTTGTCCGAGAGATGACGGATTTGCTTGTGCTGGACTTGGTGGACAAGGGGCTTGTCACCGACCAAATGGTTCTCACAGTCGGCTACGACATTGAGAACCTGACCGATCCGGCACGACGGGCAAAGTACCACGGCGCGGTGGAGAAAGATCCCTACGGTCGGGAGATTCCCAAACAGGCGCATGGCTCTATCAACCTTGACGAACACACATCATCTACCCGCAAAATAATGTGTGCTGTGTCAGAACTCTTCGACCGGATTGTTGACAAGAATCTGCTTGTCCGCCGTATGTACGTTGTTGCAAATCATGTCCTGCCGGAAGCGGACGCGCCGAAGAAAAATGACGGGGTTGTCCAGCTCGACCTCTTCACTGACTATGCCGCCGAAGAGGAAAAGCAGAAAGCTGAGGACGCTGCATTGGAGCGTGAGCGGAAAATACAAGCCGCCACGCTTGCGATCAAAAAGAAGTATGGAAAGAACGCCATCCTCAAGGCGATGAATCTTGAAGAAGGCGCAACCGCGAAAGACCGTAATGCGCAGATCGGCGGGCATAAGGCATAAAGAATCAAACTAATCGGAAATTGTGAAATCCACATATTTTAAGAAGGAGCCTTCGCTTATGCGAAAGCTCCTTTTCTGCACGCCTTACTTTTTCAACTTTAAGCCATCGCGGAATGCTTCGCCCACACGCTCGGTGACCTTGTAATAGCCATGGGTGTAGGGGTCAAAGGCGATGGCATTGACCTTAGACATATCAATTTTTCCGTCCGCCATAACGCTCTCGTCGGCAGTGACATTGACTACCTTACCGATGACGCCGCATCCGTATTCATTGTTCTGATACTCGATGAACTTGCACTCCAGACAAATCGGGAACTCGTTGATGACCGGCGCATCGACGGCTTCGGCTTTGCTTGCGGTCAGACCGCTGCGGGCAAATTTGTCGCCTACTTTATTGCCGGACTCCACGCCGAAATAATCCGCCTCGACCATGTGGGCGGCATCGGCAATGCTGACGGTGAATGCTCCCCGTGCCTTGATGTTCTGCACGGTTTTATGAGTCTCGGTGAGGTTCAGCGCAACGGTGTCCCGTTCCTGCATGGTGCCCCATGCGGCGTTCATGACATTGACGCTACCGTCCTCGTTGTAAGTTGTAACCATCAGAACCGGCATTGGGAAAATGCCTTCGGTAATATTCAGCTTTGTTCTCATGATAACTTCTCCTTGTGATCGTATTGACAGGACTGTTCATCCTGCTTATAATTATATCCATGCAAATCAGAAATTCAAGTACTGGCTAAAAAGACAGGTACTATCCTTGGAGAAAGCAAATGATAAAAACTATATTGAGAACGCAATTTGAGGACACCGGCTTTGCCTACACGCTGTCGCTGATCTCCGGCAAGCACAAGATGGTCATTCTCTATTGTCTGATGGAGTTTGAAACGGTGCGATTCAATGAGTTGAAACGGTATCTGAAAACCATTTCCGACAAGACCCTCAGCACGAACCTCAAGGAGCTGGAAACCGACAAATTGATCGTCCGCACCGAGTATCCGCAGATCCCGCCGAAGGTGGAATATACGCTTTCGGAACGAGGAAAATCGCTGATGACTGTGCTGGATCAGCTCTGTGTCTGGGCGAGGAGAATCGACTGGCAGAGTGACAACTTTCAGTTTATCTAAGAGGTGAGATATAGAATGCGCATGAATAATCGGTACGACGAGATTATCAATCTCCCTCACCATGTCTCCAAGACGCGACCGCAGATGCCGATGTCAGATCGTGCAGCGCAGTTCGCGCCCTTCGCAGCACTCACCGGATATGAGTCCGCCATCAAAGAAACCGGGCGTCTAACCGATGAAAGGATCGAGCTTGACGAGGAAGCACTGACTACATTGGACATGAAGTACCAGCTTCTCATGGATGCCTTTGATGACGCGCCGGAAGTCACCATTACCTACTTCCAGCCTGATGAGCGGAAGGCTGGCGGCAAATACCTAACAGCAACCGGCGCGGTCAAAAAGGTCGATGATTTTGAGCGGCGGATCACCATGCAGGACGGCTCAAAGATTCCGATGGATGACGTTCTAAGTATTGACGGAGAGTTGTTCTCATCACTGGAATAATGTCGCTTGCCATGCGACCAAATGAAGTGAATACCGAGGTACAATATGACTGTAAGGTGAGACGCCAAGCAGTCATATTTTTTATGAGGGAACACAGCTCAGCTATGAGGTTTTGCGCAAAGCGGTTTCTGCTGTCCGTTGCAGTGTACCGCTGGGAACGAATTGGAAAAATCGCATTGACTAGGACTATGAGTCCAGAAAAATCGGCGGTAATGGTGGGAACAGTCATCTTAGCGTTTACTTGGAGATTTGGGTATCAAAAGCCGTGGAAATGAAATTTGGAGACATTTAATTCAGGAGTTACTTAAAAAATGCTCTCAAAATGTCCGTTGTATAGTGAAGGGGTATTTTACGGGGAGTCTCTGCGAGGGAATACGATTTGAGAGAATAGCAAGCACAGCCGGTGTATATACACACGGCGATTTTCGATTAAGGAAACCCTCCCCTTAATCTGAAAAATGCTTGTTGGGATGCCTCCCAAACCCTCTTCCTTTACGAAAGGACGGAACGCCTATGGCAAACAGAACGCGACCAAATCAGATACTCTTCTTCGTCTCCGACGATGAGAAAAGAATCATCAAGGCAAAGATGGCGCAACTCGGAACAAGGAACATGGGAGCATATCTCCGGAAGATGGCGATTGACGGTTATATCATCAAGGTGGACTATACGCAGCAGAAGAAACTTGCCGCCGCAGTCAGCCGTGTTGCCTCAAACATCAATCAGATTTGCCGCCGCATCAACTCCACCGGACACTTCTATGCGGACGATATTACAGAGCTGAAAGAAAGGCAGGGTGAGATATGGCAGTTACTAAAATCAAGCCAATCCGAGGAACTGTAAACAAGGCTATTGCCTACATTCTCGACCCGCAGAAGACCGACGATGCTTTCTATGTTTCGTCCTATGGATGCGCTGCAAGCGACGCAGCGGCGAAAGAATTTGAGTGGACGAGAAACCTTGCAGTGCAGCAAGGAATGCAGATGCCGAAGGTACTTGCCCGTCATTTGATCCAGTCGTTTGACATCGGTGAAGTGACGCCGGAAGAAGCTCACGAGGTCGGGAAACAGCTTGCGGACGAATGGCTCAAGGGCAAGTACGAGTATGTGATTGCTACCCACATCGACAAGGGGCATTGCCATAATCACATCATCTTCAATGCCGTGAATTATGTGGACTTTCACGCCTACCGGAGCAACAAGAGAACCTATCGGGAGCTACGTCAACTCAGTGATGAGATATGCAAGGAACACGGGCTGTCTGTGATTCCTCCGTCGCAGAACAAGGGCATGGACTACAAGGAATACACCGAAGCCAAACGCGGCACGAGTTGGAAGCAAAAGCTCAAGCAGACCATCGACCGGCTTGTTATCACAGCGAAGGACTACGATGACTTTCTGCGGCTTATGCAGGAAGCCGGTTATGAAATCAAGACCGGCAAATACATCTCCTTCCGTGCTGAAGGTCAGGAGCGATTTACCCGATCTAAAACCATCGGGGAAAACTACACGGAGGAACGCATCAAGGAGCGGATTGCCGGACGGACGCCCCGAAGAAGTCAGAGACAGACCGTACCGAAAGGCATCTCTCTCATCGGAGATATTCAGGAGCGGATCAGGCTCATCGACAGCAAGGGTTACGAGCATAAAGCAAAGCTCACTATCCTCAAGGAAGCGGCACGGACACTCAACTATCTCACGGAAAACAACTTGCTCCAATACGCCGATCTTGAGAAGAAGGTCGAGGATGTTCACAGCTCCTATGACCGTACCGGCAAGGAATTGAAAGGTGTTGAAGCGCGACTGCGGGAAGTCCAGCCGCTTATCAAAAACATCTCCAATTATCAGCGTCTCAAGCCTGTGTATGATGCCTTTCAGAGAGCGAAAGACAAGCCGAGCTTCAAAGCAAAGCACGAAGCCGAGCTTGTGATTTTTGAGGCGGCGCGGAGTACGCTGCTTGCCATGCAGGGCGATGAAAAACTGCCGAGCTTGAAGACACTGCAAGCGGAACAGCAGCGACTTCTTGAAGAGCAGCAGCGGCTCTATGATGAACGTGCGAAGCTCAAAAAAGAAGTAAAGCAAATAGAGACGATCAAGTCTAATGTTGATACGTTTCTCGCTCCTTCTGTTGACCATGACCGTGATCATCTGCGCAGCACACAGCGCGAATAATCTCTTCAAAAGCAGGGCATCTCCTGTTGACCGGAGATGCCCTTCATCCTTGAGAGAAGGTTCGAGAAGTTGAAACTTTTTCTTTAATTTCTGCATCAACGGATTGCTTTTGAGAATGAAATCCAGTATAATATTATAAGCGATGTTGAATGCAAGCAAGCGAAAGGATGGTTGCCGTGCGCATAAGCTATAAGAAACTATGGATGCTTCTTCTGGAACGCGACATAAAGAAGGCTTCTCTACGACATGAAGTAGGGTTGTCTGCCGGAACATGGACAAAACTGAATAAGGGGGAAGAAGTGTCCCTCTCTATTTTGCTGCGCATTTGTGATTACTTGAACTGTGACATCGGAGATATATGTGAGGCTGTGCGAACGGACAAGAACTGAGTCCGGTTTTTCGTACAGCTCTTTTTGTAAAATAGGTTAGATAAATACACAGGGAGGATTTTGATATGGCACGAGCCGCATCGGCACCGAAGAAGGAGATTTCTATGGAGGAAGCTCTGTGGAAGTCCGCAGATAAACTCCGTGGTTCTGTCGAGCCAGCAGAATATAAACACGTCGTTCTCAGTCTCTTCTTTTTGAAGTTTGCCAGCGATAAGTTTGAGGCACAAAGGAAAGCTATTTCTGAAAAATACGGTGAGAAGTTTGTTGACAATGTTGCCTTCTATACGAAGGACAATGTATTCTTCCTGCCTGAGATCAGCCGTTGGTCTTTCATCATGGAGAATGCGAAACAGGATGACATTGCGCTGAAAATCGACACCGCCCTCTATACGATTGAGAAAGCGAATCCCGCACTGAAAGGCGCACTGCCTGACAACTACTACTCACGTCTTCACATCGACACAGCAAAGCTGGCATCACTGCTGGACGAGATTGATAAGATCAACACCGGCGATAAAGAGAATGACATTATCGGACGGGTCTACGAATACTTCCTGAGCAAGTTTGCTCTTGCGGAAGGCAAGGGCAAGGGCGAGTTCTATACGCCGAAGTGTATTGTCAATTTGATTGCAGAAATGATTGAACCGTATGATGGCATTCTGTACGACCCTTGCTGCGGTTCTGGCGGTATGTTCGTGCAGTCAATGAAGTTCGTGGAGGCACATCACGGCAACAAGAAGAAGGTCTCTATCTATGGTCAGGAATATACAAACACGACGTACAAGCTGTGCAAAATGAATCTGGCTATTCGCGGCATCTCTGCAAACCTCGGAGAAATGGCAGCGAACACATTCACCAATGACCAGCACAAGGACCTCAAGGCAGATTATATTATGGCAAACCCGCCTTTTAATCAGAAAGAATGGCGTGGTGATAATGAGCTGATTGATGATCCGCGCTGGGACGGCTATGAAGTTCCGCCCACGAGTAACGCGAACTATGGCTGGATTCTGAATATCGTTTCAAAGCTATCCCAGAACGGTGTTGCCGGTTTCCTGCTTGCAAACGGCGCACTATCTGACGATGGTACAGAGTTAAAAATCCGCCGTCAGCTCATCGAGAACAATCTCGTCGAAGCAATCATCATCCTTCCCCGCAACCTCTTCTACACAACCGACATCAGCGTTACGCTTTGGATTCTGAACAAGAATAAAAAGGCTCGTGTGGTTGAAGAAAACGGCGAGGTAAAACGCTTCCGCAACCGTGAGCGCGAGATCCTTTTCATGGACTTGCGGCAAATGGGAAGCCCTTATGAAAAGAAGTATATTGAACTGACAGAAGAAGACCGTGCGAAGGTCACGAGCGTCTACCACGCATGGCAGCAGGAAGGCTATGAAGAATCTTATCAGAATGTGCCTGAGTTTTGTTACAGCGCATCCTTCGATGAGGTTGCAGAGAAGGGATTTACCCTTGTTCCGAGCCGTTACATCGAGTTTGTAAACCGTGATGAGAACATTGACTTTGATACGAAAATGAAGACGCTGCAAAGGGAGCTTCGTGATCTGCTTGTTGCAGAAGAGAAGTCGAAGGCTGACCTGTTGACCGTGTTTAAGGAGCTGGGCTATGAAATCGAATTATGATCCTCTTGGTAAACACATTCGGCTTGTTGATTATCGAAACTCCGAGGAAGTCACCAGCACTGTTCTTGGCATAAGCATCGACAAAGAGTTTATGCCTTCCGTCGCAAATGTAATTGGCACAGATTTGAGTCGGTATAAACTGATCAGCAAGGGGCTATTTGCCTGTAACCCAATGCACGTTGGACGCGATGAACGTCTTCCGATTGCGCTCTATGAGAAAGACAGCCCTGCAATAGTTTCTCCGGCGTATTTCATGTTTGAGATTATTGACCGCGATGTCTTAAACGAAGAGTATTTGATGATGTGGTTTCGTAGACCGGAGTTTGACCGTGAGTGCTGGTTCATGACGGACGGCAGTGTTCGAGGCGGAATTACATGGGACGATCTTTGCCGTATAAAGCTCCCTGTTCCCTCCTATGCGAGACAATGTGAGATCGTCGAGTCCTACCGTGCAATTACCGACCGCATTGCTTTGAAGAGAGCGGAAAATGATAATTTAGAAGCAACTGCACAAGCAGTGTTCCAAGATCAATTTGCTTCTTACTATGGGTGTGACAAGCTTCCCGAAGGTTATAGCATCGTCAGTTTGGATAGCCTCTGTACAGTCAAAGGTGGCAAACGCCTTCCTGCCGACTGTGAATTACTTGATGATCCAACAGAACATCCTTATATTCGTGTTCGTGATGTTGGAGGAAGTCGCTATGTCTGTCTCACAGACCAATTCCAATATATTGATGAAGAAACGCATCAAGCCATCTCACGATATATAGTAAACACCGGAGATATTGTCATTTCGATTGTTGGTACAATCGGATTGCTCGGCAAGATTCATTCCTCTCTTGATAAAGCAAACCTCACTGAAAACTGCGTTAAACTCGCAGGTATTCATACGGTTACTTCCGACTATCTCTATTACACACTTTGCTATAAAAAGCAAATTAAAGAGATTGACCTACTGACAGTCGGTGCGGTTCAAGCAAAGTTGCCTATGTACAACATCCAATCTATGAAAATCCTTGTCCCTCCGACCAAGGTGATCAGTGATTTTCAGAAGAAAATGAACGCTTTGGACGAGCAAATTGAAGCAAATACAATGGAAATCCAGAAACTTAATGAGCTTCGATCCGTTCTCCTCGCAAAACTGTCCGATTAAGCCGCTAAATTATCATTTACCGTCCATTACTCTCACCAGTGGCGAGAGTTTTACCCTAAGAACTGCCACTGTAAAGTCGTTCTCTGAGAATATTCAAAGGAGATACGACAATGAAAGAACAACTAATTCGAGAAGTGCAGCGTCAGATGCTTCCGTATCTGAACAACGCACAATTAAAACAGCTTCAAGGCGTCCTTGAAGGGGTGTTGAGTGGCGTAGAGTTGAGCCGCAGCGCAGGTATGGTAGACAGTGCAAAGGTTGATACGGTTGCCTGTTTCATCAACGCAAAACGCATTGAAGGCTGCTCAGAAAAAACCTTGAGCTATTACCGTCAGACCATTGTGTCAATGCTATCCGGCATTGACAAAGAACCACAAGAGATCGTAACTGAGGACTTGCGAAAGTACCTAACAGAGTATCAGGCAAACCGTAAGTCAAGCAAGGTCACGATAGATAATATCCGCCGCATCCTGTCCAGCTACTTTTCGTGGCTTGAGGATGAGGACTACATCGTGAAAAGTCCGGTACGCCGGATTCACAAGGTAAAAACGGCAAAGGTGATCAAGGAAACCTACACCGATGAGGCATTGGAAATCATGCGGGACAACTGCTGCAATGTCCGCGATCTCGCTATGATTGACCTTCTCGCATCCTCTGGAATGCGTGTCGGTGAGATGATTGCCATTAACCGCGATGACATCAACTTCAATGAACGGGAATGCGTTGTTTTCGGAAAAGGAAGCAAGGAACGGATCGTTTATTTCGATGCCAGGACAAAAATCCATCTCCAAAACTATCTGGAAAGCCGCACAGACACCTGTCCAGCGTTGTTTGTCTCGCTGACCGCACCGCATGACCGTTTGCAGATTGGCGGCGTAGAAAGACGGCTTCGAGAACTGGGGAAAAGGCTGAATCTGCCTCGTGTCCACCCACATAAGTTCCGAAGAACATTGGCAACATCAGCCATAGATAAAGGAATGCCCATAGAGCAAGTCCAGCAGCTCTTAGGGCATCAGAAGATCGACACGACCATGCACTATGCTATGGTTAAACAGCAAAATGTCAAGCTGGCACACAGAAAATACATAGGGTGAGGTGTCACGATGAAAGAAAAATATAGGCTGCTTGGAGATTTCATTCGCCAAGTCGATGTCAGGAACACAGACGGAAAAGAGGAAAACCTTTTAGGTGTTTCCGTCCAAAAGATGTTCATTCCCTCCATTGCAAACACGGTTGGTACCGACTTTACGAAATACAAGGTAGTCAAACGGGGGCAGTTTACCTACATTCCAGATACTTCTCGGCGTGGAGACAAAATTGGTATTGCTCTTCTGACGGATTATGATGAGGGGCTTGTCAGCAATATCTATACCGTTTTTGAAGTGAAAGATGAAAACGAGCTACTACCTGAATATCTAATGCTCTGGTTCAGCAGACCGGAGTTTGATCGTTACGCACGTTTTAAGTCTCACGGTAGCGTCCGGGAAATAATGGACTGGGATGAAATGTGCAAGGTAAAGCTACCTGTCCCCTCTATCGAGAAGCAACGCAGCATTGTAAAGGCATACAATACGATCACGGATCGGATTGAACTCAAGCAGAAGATAAATGATAATTTAGCGGCTTGAAGACATCATTTTTGCTACCGCAATCGGAATTAGCTCTTTGAGTTTGCGGATTTCAAGATGATTTTCCTCAATTTTTTGCAACATGGGTTCGACCTTTCTGCAAAAGCTATCAATTACTTCGTTGGGGGGCAAATGAACTCGAAGTCTAATGATGATGCTGGCTTTACGCGCATACGACTGTTTGTAGAACCCGTAGCGTTGCTTACTAAGAAGTCTATGAAACTGCCAGTGTTGAACAGGAGATAGTAAAACGCTCTATGGGTAGATTCTTTGGTGGAAAAAACGATAAACTCTGTTGAACAGATAGCATTATCGAAGCATGGTACAGAACGCCAAATTCGCTTTGTGTCAGGGTTCAGCTTTGAAACCAAGATTGCATTTTGGGGAACAATGTATTTATTACTCAAAATGCTTGACGGAATGTCTTTTGAAGGCAATTTCTCATTGTCGTAGGCAGGAATACTATAATGCCAGACAAAATCACAGTCCATTTTCTGAGGGTTTATGCTTTGTGTAGATGTAGACAACTTATCATTAAGTTTTGCTTTGTACCACCCGGCAGGCAATCCCTCATCATCAAGATCAAATGGCTCATAGTCGATGAACCATGATTTATAAAGCGACATTGCAGTCGCTTCTAAATTATCATTTTCCTACGAAGGGAGGGATGAAAATGGACAAGGAAACATTGATCAGGATTGCCGAAGAACTTTACCAAGGAGCTTTCGACGCAAAAGCCTACTATCTGATCATGCAGCAGTATCGGAAGAACCAACATAATTATGCCGAAGAGATGAAGGTTTCGCCAGCATTCTACCATACAGTCTATGATGCTCTGATGAAAGCCTGTTTCATGGAGATTGCCAAACTGTATGATACCTCGAATGGTGTCGTGTCCATTGGAACCCTCCTTGTTAAATGCGAGGGAAATCAAGACCTTTTCCCGAAGTACAGAGAAACTTTGACGGTGGATCATGACGGAACAACCTTTTTCTACCCGATCCCATATCAGCACCAACTCAAGCCGCAAGAGGAATGCTTTTTTAAGGACCGGGTTGAGGCAGATAGAAAACTCTTCGCCGCGTTTGATATTCCTGATGCGGACAATGTTCCTGTTCGGGTGGATTTGACTTTTCCAGAATTTTTAGACCTATATCAGAAGCGGTTCAATGGACTGAGCAAAAAGAGAGATAACATCCGAATGCAGAGAAACAAACTCTACGCCCACAACGATGAGAAGCGCATCGTGAACAGTGAGAACCTTCCGGATCGTTACCCTATTTCCTATCCGGACGTTCAGGAAATGATAGACTTTGCGCTTGATTGTACGGGCTTGATTCTTGGTATTCTCACAGATGTAAACCGCGCAAAGCAATACTCAAATATAGATGACTGGGAAGGTACACTCATGCTGGCACGTCTGGGTTTGAAGTATCAGGAGTACGACTTCCAGCAAAGTGAAAAAGCTTTTGAAGCAGAAATGCAGAGGCAGTTAGGGGGAAATGATAATGGCGAACTTCAATGAGCATTCTCTTGAAATGTCCATCATGGATTTGTTTCAAGATGAAGGGTATATCTATTTGAATGGTGAGCAGATCCACCGCGAACGCTCTGAGGTTCTGCTTATCGACGATCTGCGGAAATACCTCCTGAACAGGTATGCCGCAGAGGGTCTTACCGCAAGCGAGGTTGATAGCATTATCCTTCGCCTGAGGTCTATTTCCGGCACGATCTACGAAGCAAACAAAGCAGTCTGCAAAATGGTTTGTGACGGCTTCATCTTCAACCGCGAAGATCACACAAAGAAAGACCTTTACATTGAGTTGATTGACTTTGATGAGCCAGAGAAAAACGTGTTCAAGATCGTCAACCAATTTGAAATTGAAGGCATCAACAACCAGCTACGCATACCGGACGGGATTGTCTTCATCAACGGCATTCCTGTTGTTGTGCTTGAGTTCAAGAGCGCAGTTAAAGAAAACACAACGATCATGGACGCCTATACTCAGCTCACCGTGCGTTATCGCCGGGATATTCCTGAACTCTTCAAGTATAATGCCTTCATTGTCATAAGCGATGGTGCAAATAATAAATACGGTTCCTTCTTCTCCCCGTATGACTTCTTCTATGCGTGGAGAAAGATTGAAGCTGACGATAAGGAATTGGACGGCATCAATTCCCTTGTAACTATGGTGAGCGGACTGTTCCGCAAAGAACGGCTTTTGGCAGTCATCAAGGATTTTGTCTATTTCCCTGATAGCTCGGACAAAGACCTCAAGATCGTCTGCCGCTATCCTCAGTATTTTGCTGCGGTCAAGCTGTTTGAGAATATCAAGGCGCATCTCAGACCGGAGGGGGACGGCAAGGGAGGTACATACTTCGGCGCGACAGGCTGTGGAAAAAGCTATACTATGCTCTTCCTCACAAGAATGCTTATGAAGAGTACCTTCTTCCATAGCCCTACAATCCTGATTATTACCGACCGAACGGATTTGGATGACCAGCTCTCAAAGCAGTTTGTAGCATCCAAGAAGTACATTGGTGACGAAACCGTTGTGAGCATTGATTCCCGCGAAAAGCTGCGTCAGGAACTTCAAGGCAGGACAAGCGGCGGGGTGTACATGACCACCATCCAGAAGTTCACCGAGGACTTGGAGCTTCTGACGGATAGAGCGAATGTGATCTGCATATCCGATGAAGCACACCGTAGTCAGATAAACCTCGATCAGAAAGTCAAGGTCACTGCCGAAGGTGTAGAGCGAAGCTATGGATTCGCAAAGTACCTACACGATTCTCTCCCCAATGCTACCTATGTCGGTTTCACCGGCACGCCCGTAGATGGCACGATTGAAGTCTTCGGTCCGGTTGTCGATGCCTACACAATGACAGAGGCGGTTAAAGACGGTATCACAGTCAACCTTGTCTACGACGGACGCGCTGCACGGGTCACTCTTGATCAGGCAAAGGTTCGGGAAATTGAAGATTATTATGACCGCTGTGCTGTTGAAGGCGCAAATGAGCATCAGATTGAGGAAAGCCAGAAGGCGGTTGCTCATATTGATGCGATCATCGGTGATCCTGACCGACTTCACGCAGTTGCGGAGGACTTCATTAACCACTATGAGACCCGCGTTGCCGAAGGAGCTACCGTTGCAGGAAAAGCAATGTTTGTCTGCTCTAATCGCAAGATTGCATACGCTTTTTATCAGATTATAGTTGGAATGAGACCGGAATGGGCAGAGAAAAAGGTCTGCCCTGACGGGGTTGAGCTGACAGAAAAAGAGAAAAAGGAACTCAAGCCCATCGAAAAGATCAAGCTCATCATGACGCGAAATAAAGATGATGAGCCTGAGCTTTATGAAATGCTGGGAACGAAAGATGATCGCAAGGAGTTTGACCGTCAGTTTAAGAACGTTAAATCAAACTTCAAAATTGCCATCGTTGTTGATATGTGGCTTACCGGCTTCGACGTACCGGCACTCGACACAATCTACATCGACAAGCCCATCCAGCAGCACAGCCTTATCCAGACGATTTCCCGCGTCAACCGCGTCTATACCGGAAAGGACAAGGGCTTGATCGTGGACTACATCGGCATTAAGAAAAACATGAATCTCGCCCTCAAGAAATACACCAACTTCGAGAGCGATGAGTTTGAAGGCGTCGAGCAGTCTATCACGATTGTTAAAGACCAGCTCGATGTCTTGGCTCAGATGTTCCACAACTTCAATAGCACGGATTACTTCAACGGCTCACCGAAAGAGCAGCTTGCTTGCCTCAATCGGGCTGTTGAGTATGTACAGCTCACGGAAGATTTGGAAACTCGCTTTATGGCGGCAGTCAAACGCATGAAACAAGCGTTCAACCTATGCAGTTCAAGTGAGGCTATCTCTGATAAAGAAAAGGACTATCTGCACTTCTACTGTGCTGTGCGCTCTATTCTTTTCAAACTCACAAAGGGTGATGCCCCTGACATTTCACAAATGAATGCCCGTGTCCGTGAACTTCTTGAAGGTGCAATTCAATCTGATGGTATAGAGGAACTGTTTGAGACGGGAAAGCACATCTCTGTTGATATTTTCAGTGACGAGTATCTGGATAAGATCAATGCAATCCAACTTCCAAACACAAAGATAAAGGTGTTGCAGAGGCTTCTTTCTCAAGCGATTGATGAGTATAAAAAAGTCAACCGTATCATGGGCATGGAGTTCTCTGACCGTCTCAAGCGGGTTGTTGATGAGTACAACAATCGCCGTCGTGATGAGGCTTTTGCTAATGAAGTTCTTGACGATGTGGCGGAGCAGCTTGCGAAGCTCCTTGAAGAACTCAAAAAGGAAAAAGACTCCTTCAAGGGCATGGGAATTGACTACGAGGAAAAAGCCTTTTATGACATTCTCAAGGCGGTTGCCAGGAAGTATGAGTTCGAGTACCCGGACGATAAGATGATTGAATTGTCAAAGCGGATTAAGATTATTGTCGATGACAAAGCTAAATACACCGACTGGTCTACCCGTGATGACATTAAGGCAAATCTGCAAGTTGACCTCATACTGCTACTGGATGAATTTGACTATCCCCCCGTAACCATTGATGATGTCTACAAGGAGGTTCTGGAACAAGCTGAAAACTTCAAAAAGTACGCTCAATAACCCACGTTCCATCGAAAGGAGTAGATCATGGGCAATTCAGTCATGTTGAATGGCGTCGAATATGCCGGAGAGCAGATTGCTTATAAAGACAGCACCTATGAGCTTGTGTCAAAGGTAGCATATCTGATCGGCGTCCCGCTCCGTATTTTCCAAAATGAACACGAGCCGCCGAAGATAGAGATATACGACCGGCTTGAGCAGGATAAAAATGCCCGCATCATCCGAAATCTATGCATCATCCGCACCGCCATTGAGCGCAATTACCGGAAAATAAATGACATCATGCGGATGGAATACCGTGGGCTTCTTTCGATGCCTGAGATCCTTCCGATGTCCAGTATGCAGCAGCTTTCAAATGACGGAATCAGCTTTATCAAAAAGTCGAGTACAAAGCTCTGCCACCACATTATCGAGATCAACCGGCTGATTTCAGACCGCATTAACAACTGCAAAAGCCTCTTTCCAATCTGGATTAACTGGGCGTACATAAAAGAGCTGTTCATTATGCCAAACGGCTTGACAGAGGACGGAACGAAAGATGCTGCGGACATCTATTACGCAAGTCTCTCCTACTACCCCTATCAAATGTATATCAACTGGGTACCGATGGACGAGGGCAATGTCCTCTATAATGATAAGAAGTTTGCTACCCTGCTTTATCAATGGCATTGCGACGCCTTCACGGAATACAGTAAAGTCTCCGATGCAGGGGCTTTTGTAAAAAACAATATCTACGACTTCATAGATGACAGCGAGAAAACCGTATTGGTAGTGGACTGCGAAAACTCTGACCCGTACAAGCTGTGCGCCACGCTCAAAAACCTTGATTATGAAGTCATGCAGAAAATTACGGCGATCATTCTCTTTGATGACGTACATACTGCTACGGCATGGCGCATTCTCGAAAACTACACCCGCATCCCCGTTGAACATATCATGATTGAGCGGATCAAGCAGAACAAATCACTGGTAGACATCAAGCTCACCGCAAGAGCCTGTCAGGAACACTACCAGAAGCAAGTGGATTCCTTCGTCATCGTCTCAAGCGATTCCGACTACTGGGGGCTTATCTCTTCCTTGCCGGACGCCAGATTCCTTGTCATGATAGAGCGGGAAAAATGCGGACCGGATATGAAAGCGGCACTTGCAGAATCCGGGATATTCTACTGCTATCTGGATGACTTCTACTCCGGCAACAGCGAGGACATCAAGAAAAACGCACTATTCAAGGAGATGTACCGCTGGATTGACAACTCCGTTCACCTGAACGTCAACGATATGTTTGATGCAGCTCTGCGAAACACGAGGATCGAAATGTCTCCCGCAGAGCGGCGGCAGTTCTATGAGAAGCACATCAGGCACATGACGCTGACCATCGACGAGAACGGAAACGTCAGCATTGAACTGAAACGCGGATAGCCTTGGTTTCTATTCCAGGAGGAATGTGGATGGACAACAGATTCTATTTTGGATTCAATACATCGGAGGAACGGAAAAAGCGCAGAAAGACTGCGGGACGAGCCGCCAGAACGCTATCATGACATCACATGGGACTCCCTGCCTATCAAGAATCGTACAAGCAGTCTGGACGAACTAAGGAAGTTTTACGAAGGTCTGCCCTCAGCCAAGGAATGATGGTACAAACGGCATCCTCTTCGGAAACATAGAACAGCCCCCAAAAAAAGGAAATCAGAAAACGGAGGTGTATCATGTTGTACAATGAAAATCTGCGCGAAGAAGAACAACATCTAATCCAGCAGATCGCTGAACAAACAGAGAGAGGAAAAATCGACTGGGAACTAACAGAGTACAATCCGCTGTCCTTTCTGAATGAGGACAAGATAGACAAGAACCCAGCAGTAATCTGTCAGTCCTTCTCCTTTGAAGCGATCATCGGCGGATCCCGTTACGAACTTGATGTCATGGAGAATATTGATGTGCCGTCCGGTATGGGAGACTACACCATAACCTTGACGCGGGATGAAACCGAGAATTATCTTAAAATTGAGGATGCGCTTTCCTTTGACTGTGACCGCTATGAATGCACACCGGAGGAAGTCGCAGAGCGATTTGCGGACAGCCCCATTGTCCGTCTCTGCAACGCCATCATTCCTGCCACGCTTGGGCAGGAGGATTTAGAAGAGGTCTTCACATGGGCAAGGTTTTTCAACGAGACTGGCATTTCTGCAAAGCTGATGAATCATCCGCTGACCAAGCTCTGTGAAAAGCTGTTCGACGAACACCGTCTGATGGACTTTCATCGCTGCGTCTTGGATGTGGACTATCGAAAGCTGCTCCTAAATGAACTGGCTCATAACTAAGACACGGAAAAACGCCCCCGACACTGTGCCAGACGCACAGTGCCGGGGGCGTTCCCGTTTCCAGCGATTTATTTTTCCCTCGGCAATGGACTGTCCATAAGGTGACACTTTCCGTTTTGCGAAGCCGTGAAAATTCGATGTGTTCCGTGGAGATGTTCACTGGGCAGCATACGCCATACACGTTTCCAATAATCACTGAGTAGTGCAATGTGTATTCGTTATCGGGAAATACTTCACGGTTTTCGCAACGCTTGATTCAGGAGTGGGATTTTTGCCTTATTCCCGCGTGACATCAAGGGAAACCGGATTGATAACGATGATAGATTTGCCCTTTTTGTGGGCATATCTCACGGTGTTCCCGGTACCGCTGGGGCATCCATTCCATACTGCGAGAATATAATCGGCGTGATCGACCATGTACCGATTTCTCTTGTCCATGCAGTCCGACGTGTACTCCCGTTGCAGCATGGTCTCCTTGTCACACTTTGCCGCGATATTATAATACCGTTCCCGTGAAGCCACAGACCATTTGATCGCTTGTGTCTCACAAGGGATTGCACTTTCCAGAGTAATGTGAGGGTATTTTGATTTCAAATCGAGTACAATTTCCGCAGCGTACATATCGACGCCAAGAGCCATGCCGGTAATAAAATGCGTGACGCCCTCGTTCTCGATGAGTGCTACAATCTGATCCCGCATAACAGATTTCAAAGAAGTACAACGCTTATCGGATTCATCAAAGCCGAACGGAAGACTCTGCGGTCTATGACCGGTAAACGCACAAGTCTTGCCTTGAACGGATTGCTTTTCAGCTTTTTGAGCAGACTTTCTAAACTCAATAATGCGCGACATGACACCCCTTCTTTCACTCTTTTGGTAGGTAACTCCATTCTATCACCCTCATCACGGACAGTCAACGCATTGTCGTTAGTAAAATCAACGACGGCGTACCGTGGATAATGACACCGCCGTTAGGTACACTAAATGCAAAGGCGGTGAGGCTATGCGAGAGAAGAAGGACATCAATATTGAAATCGGCGGCAATATTCAAGTGGCAAGAGAACAGGCGGGCTATACGCAGGACACGCTCTCAGAAATGCTTGGCATGACGCCGAATCACCTGAGTGCCATTGAGCGTGGTGCATCCGGTATCTCTCTTGAAGCCTTGCAGCGTCTTTGCCGTTTGCTGGGCGTCAGTGCGGACCGAATTATCTTTGGGACCGATGAGCCAGAAGCGGAAGCCCTTGCGCTTGCCAGACGTATTTCGGATATAAAGCCGGAATACCGGCAACAGGTTCAAGAGCTGCTGTCCGCAATTTTGAATATGTCATAAAAAAGAGCCTCTGCCGATATCCAAACCGGGCATCGACAGAGGCTCTTGGTTCGTTTTCTGGGCATTCAAATAAGTGCCGAAATCGACACTTATTTCCGCGCTAAAGAAGAAACTGCGCAGGGAATACAATCACTTAGGTTGGTCAATTTGCGTCGCTCTGAGGCTTGCAACCACAGGCTTTTTCGACCTCTAATTGTCCACTCTGCAACACATTCCGGGAAAAGCCCGGACAGGAGATGAGATCCGCACGGAAGCTCTGCTTGCAATCATGGATGCAGCGGACGCAGAAGCGGTTATACTTCCGGCGTCCGCTGTCCCCGATGAAGAACGACCACTCCTGCCGCCATTTCTGACTTCTGCTCACAGCTCAATCTCTCCTTTGTGCTTTTGGGGAGGGCAGCATTCCTTCTGCTTTTCAGCCTTTGCGGACTTGAGCCTGTCCATGATGGAAGACTTCTCGCCCCTTTCGGGGGCTTTGACCTCTGCGGTCTTGTCCTCCTTCGGACCGTTGTTGATGATCCCGTCAATCATGCCGTAGTCATCCTCCATCGACATCTCCGCTGCCTTGAGGTAGTTTTCCTTCTCAAGAGCTGCCATCCAGCTTTCCTTGCTGATACCGAGCATTCCGCCCTTTGCCGCATGATCGGCAATCTCCTTGGCATCCACGCACAAGCCCTCGGTATTATCGGAATATAGACGGTAAACCTCGCAGCCCTTCTCCAAAGCCTTCTCAGCCGCCTCCTGACCGGCGGGAAGAACGCCAGCCCATGCGTAGCCGTAGTCCTTCATATCCTGAACGGAGAGCGCGGGATCGGGCATTTCCGGCACTTCCTTGACCTCAAGGTCGAGAAGGCGGAGCGTGTCATCGTCAAAGCCGTTGTAGACATCATCAAGGACGAGCTTGCCGCGCTCATCGACGATGATGCAAGCCGCTTCATCGCCGTAGGTGTCATGCTCCATCAGATAAAAGCTGTGACCGCCGATTTCGTGCTGGTCAATGGTGTGCCACGTCCCGATGTGACCGGCAACCGTCAAGCCGGAGGTATCGGCGTTCATCTCAAAGTCCTTCTGCTGGGCGACTTCCTGCTTCTGCTGCTCCTTCGAGATCATGGGGATTGCCACAATCTTATCGCCCAGCTTTGCAAACTGCTCCGGCACTTTGAAGTGGTCAGAGAACTTCTGCATCTGCTCTACGGTCAGAGAGCCGAAGCTGTCATCCGTCAAGCCGACTACCATGAATGTTCCGGCAACAACGTCGTAGATGTCACCGTCCTCATCACGCAGAGCGCGGTTCAGGGGCAGACCTTCCAGCTTGCCTTCCTCGTTGCAGACTAAGGCAACCGGGTCTTCGTAGGGATAAATCGCCTCGATGCAGCCGCCGACCTCATGCTGCAAGGACTCCAGACCGGAGTCAATCTCCTTCACATAAGGCTCCTTTCCCGGCTCAACGACGAGAACGGCGATGGTGCTGTCACGCTCGGCGGCTTCCCCTGAGCCGGTAATCCGGTATTCGTCGGGAATATCATCAAGATCGCCGTTGAACTGTCTGTCCCACCTCTCGCTTGCGACGCGGACATAGCCTTCATCGGTGAAGTGTCCCTGCTCATCCATCGCAATGTCGCGCCCATAGCGTTCATAGTCGATGTAATTTGCCAGAGGACCGAGATCCTTTTCGGAGTAGATACCGGCTTCGTGGGCGTAATAATAGCCGAGGTCGGATTCGTCGTTGATACCGGGCATGATGTCGTAGCAGTCCAGATTGAACGTCAGGTTGATGAGATCGTCGATGTCGCTGACCTCATCGCAGCCAGCCTCCATAATGGCAACGAGCTTTTCCTGATCGCTCAGGGAAAGCTCGTCAATCAAAGCGGCAAGGTAGTTGAGCTTATCAAGGCTTTCGTACTCGCCAAGCATCTTCTGAACGCCGTAGATCGGACATTCGTAGTCGGTGATAAACCACTCTTCATAGGGCTGACCGAACTCATCCTGCTTGCCGATCCCGATGCGCTCAAAGACCTTCTGCATCTCTTCTTCGGTGGTGGGCAGCTTCACCCACTCACCGACCAGCATACCCTCATTGTACTTGCCAAGGTTCGTGACGAAGGCTTCAAAATTGCCGTCTAATACAGGCATAGGCATCCTCCTTTCAGTCATCCACCATGCCGTCCGGCATGATATACAGTTCCTCAAACTCCGCGTCGCTCATGGATTCGAGCTTCCGGACGGTTTTGTACATCAGCTCTGCGATCTCGCCGTCCACGTCGTTCAGAGTGACGCTCTTCATATCGTCGATCAGCCGCTTCCGGCTGGACGTGTTGAAGCAGCACATCAGGTTGATTTCTTCCACGGTAAAGTTTTTCATATCAGAGTTCCATATCCTTTCCTTTTGATTTCTGCGGTTTCGGCGTGTGGGGCGGCTGGGCTTTCTGCGCGGATTTCAGCTTGTCGCGGATGGATTCACGGGCAGCGGGTTTCTTGGGGATGGTGTCGTAGATGGCAGTTCCGGCATCCTCCACATACGAGCGGACATACTGAATGCTTTCAGAAAAGCGGATCGGTCTGTTCTTGTCCTCAATATTGGTCAGTTGGACTTCATCGGCAGCAAAATCAACCGCGTCGATTCTGCACTTGATGCCATCCATATTCAGCGTCGCGCCGACAGGAATGTAATCTGCGCCTTTGAGTTCCTTGAAGGTCTCGCCGTCCTTGCTGAGAAAGACATCTGCGCCGGACTTCCAGAGCTTGTGAGAACCGGCTACCCATGCGCTTTCACGGAAGCCGGTCACCGGCATGGAGGGCTTGCCGCGTACCTTCTTCTCAAGGAGCTTTGTGCCGAGAAGCGGCGCGGCTTTCTCCGCGTCCTTGCCGTAAAGCTCAAAATAGCCGTTCTGGGCAAAGCAAACCAGCGCGTCGGGATGTACCTTTTTGACCGCTTCGTACTTCCGAAGTTCTGCAACGGACAGAGGCGAAAGAGCCTCTGTCCTTTCTGCATCCGGCAGTCTGTCACGGCGGGTTTTCTGCTTGGACAGCACTTCCGCCAGAGCATCCGCGTCCTTCGGGAGCGTTTGGTAGGTTTTGACGCCGCCATGCTCACCGACCAGAGACATTGCTGCATCGAAGCTGCTGCGGCAGGGTGCGTCCAGCACAAAGCCATCTGCGAAGGTCAGCCGGTCATGATCCGGCGCAACCGAGTTCTGCGCCACATTTGCCGCCTGTTCCCGGTAGTTGATCTCAAAGACATCTCCGAACACCTTGCCGCGCTTGACGGATTTCGGGACAATGACGCGGGCAATGCACTCGTCGTAGGTCTGTTCCGCGTAAAAGCGGAAGGTGTTGTGATCCCGCGTCCCCTGAATAAATACCTGATTTTCATTGAGGCAGTGCGTTCCATGCGGACGGCAGAACCACATCAGCGTCTTGTCTTCGGGATTCTGGCTTTCGGCGGCACGGCGGATGATGCGCTTGTCGATGTCGAAGTCTTCCTTGTAGCTGTCTACATGACTGTCCACGAGCTTCTGCAGCTCCGCAACGATGTCAACGTCTGTGTATTTCTTCATGCGTCTCCTTTCTCACAACTCCATGTCGTGCGTTTTGGATTTGACCGGAGACTTCTTCTCCGGCTGCGTTTTCGCGGCAGCTTTGAGCTGATCGCGGATAGAGGGCTTTTCCTGCTTCTGCTCCTGCTTGACGTATTCCAGCGTCGGCATCAGCTCACGGTAACAGCCCTGTGTTTTCCGCGCCGCATGACGGCGATGGATTTTGAACAGCGGCTCACCGTTCTGCGTGACCGTGTTGCCCTCAATCCTGACGCCGTTCCGTGCCAGCAGATTGAAGGAGTGGTTAGAGGCGCGGTAGGAAGCCCGCATTCCGTCGTTGTTATAGGCAATCTGCCCCTTGAGCGTGTCCATGACGGCGGCTTTGATTTCCTTCTCTTCCGCAGTCAGACGGTGCGCCTTCGGTGCTTGCGCTGCTTCCTCCGGCAAGGGAGCAAAGGGAGACTTGACCTCCACGGTTTTTACCTCAATAGAGGTAATCTCATCGTTCTCCCATGCAACGACCTCCGGGTCTTTTTCCTCTGTTTTCTCAGAAGTGACTTCCTTCTGGGGTTCGGTCTGCTGACGGAACGCATCCACGAAAAGTGCCGGTCAGTCCGGGATTGGGTTTATCCACAAGGAAGCGAGAGGCGCTTTTCGGGGCAGACATCAACGGTCTTCGCCCATTCCTTGAGGGGCTGGGGAATGCGCCCGTCAAAGTCTTTCTGCTGAATGGTGTTTGCGAGGACATATCGGACACGCTCCGGAGAGAATTGCTCAAGGACGCTTTTTACGGCAGCATCCGCATCCAGCCGGTTATCTCCGTAGTTGGAGCTGATCGCCGCTTCAATCGCTTTGCGGCATTCCACGTTTGCGGCGAGAGAAGCACGATATGACTCCAGCTCATCGGCTTCATAGGCGTAATTCGCTGTCTCGCGGTAAATGGGGACTTCCGGCTTTTCCTCCGGAACGGTTTCCTGCTCGACGGACTGTGACTTCTCTGCCAGCAGCACCTTGAGCTTGGCGTCAATGCCCTCGATCATCTCAGCCGCCGTCTTGCGGATGGTGTCCAGAGAGCTTTTCAGTTCCTTGGTTTCCTTGCCGGATGACCAACCGGCGATGTAGCCGAAGGAGTAGTCCGAGATTTCAATGCCGTAACGCTGACAAACCGTGTAGGCTACGCTTTCTGCCTCAACCTCTTTGGTGTGACGATCTTTCTTATCTTCGGGAGCGGCTTTCTCGTCAGGCTTGAAGGCATGGAGCTTGGCGTGAGCGATCTCATGAATGGCGGTTTTGACCGTCTGGATTTCGCTCATGCCCTCCTGAATGGCAATGCGGCTTTCAACCGGAGAGAAGAATCCCTTTGCGCCGCCCGGAATATCCTCAAAGGAAATTGGGACGGGAGACTCCTGCTTGAGCGCATCGAAGAACGCCTCGTAGTTCTCGACGGTGCCTTTCAGCTCATCGACGATGATGTCCGGAAGCTCCTTGCCATCCGTCTGGGAAACATCAAAGACACTCACCACCTTGAAGGCAGGACGCAGAACCTCGACCGTTTCCGTGACAGCCTTTCCGTCTGCGCCGATCACCGGCTTCTGCGTCAAAGGGTCAATCTTCTCGCGCTCTTCCTGCGCCTTGTACGGCGCGGGTGCAAGAATCTTGATGCCCTTTTCGCCCTTCATGACCTGACGGTCAAAGTTACGCTGCCACGAGGTATAACCGGCAACATAGGTTGCCTCCGGCTTCTGCATCGCAATGAGCAGCGTGTTGTTGAAGGAATAGTTGTAGAACTTGGACATCGTGCGGAGATATTCCTTGAACCGCTCGGATTCAAACAGCTCCTTGATGCCCTGTTCCAGCTTGTCCGTGATTTCGCGGACTTGCTGTGCATTTTTGTTTTCAGCCATCTCAAACCTCCATTTCTTATTTGCTTTTGGGCGAAGAAAACCCCGTCTGGGATTTGCTCAGTAAACGAGCCTTTACCTCAGACGGGGTTTCTCTGCGCGTCATCCGACGATGGAAGATGTTATCCTCGTTCTCCCATTCAATCAGCCGGTCAAACATATCCGGGTGCTTTGTGACCATGTGCAGCAGCTCCGAGTCACTGGCATTGGGACAGAACCAGCAGCCGTTTCTCCGGCAGTGACCGTAGATCGGGGAAAGCAGCCCGTGTTCCTGACAGAGCTTGTAGGCGTCCGCCTCGGTCATACCGTATTTGCCAAGCAGACTGACCTTCTTCACGCCATCCAGACGGGCGAGACGTTTTGGCTCATCCTGCGCGATGCCGACATAGCTCACAGTGTCCGACGAGAGCGCAGCATTGTACTTGCGGACGGGCGGGATTTTGCAGTCCCGATTGACTGCACACATCCCAGCCCATGCGAAGCCGCGAACCTCGCCCTTATGCGGTCCGCGGGTGATGACATGATGGAACACATCATCGTAGGTTTTGTCTGCATGGAATGGTGAACTTGATGCCCAGCTCCTTTTCACAGAAGGGCTTGAGCCGGTCATAGATGAAGTCCCGGTGTTCCGGGACTTCACCGCTTGTGTCTTTGTCGAACATGACCTCACTGAACACGGCTTCATCCAGCGGTTCATTGTGCTGTGCAGCCAGCAGAAGGGTTGCCACACTATCCTTGCCTCCGCTGCAAGAGGCAATATACTTTGGGCGGCTCATCGGTCAAACTCCATCTTGAAGCTGACGTATTTGCCGCCGCTGTCATCCAGACGAATGACCGCATCATAGAGCTGAGGCTTCTTAGGCGTGTAAAGCCCGGTCACTCGGCACCAGCCCTTGTCCAGCAGCTCCTTTGCAATCTTCTTGGTCAGCTTCTTTTTCTTGCTGGAAAAGAACTTGTTGTCTTCCCACAGGCAGAAGGAGCATTCTCTGTTTGAGCAGTAAAAGTTGCCCTTGCCGACATAGACCGGAGAACCGCAGCGGGGACACTTGCCGATTTCCTCCTTGCCCGTGCCGAAACGCTGGGCTTCGGCATCAGAAAGAAACGGGTAGGCTTTTACCAAATCTCCGGTCATTCGGACAATGCCGCTGAGAAAGCCGTCCGCATCTGCCTTGCCGCGCTCAATCTCCATGAGCGTGTTTTCCCATTCCGCCGTCATTGCGGGAGAGGTGATCTGTTCCGGCAGGACGCAGACGAGGTTGCAGCCGTCCTTCGTGGGAACGAGGGATTTACCCTTGCGCTCTGCAAAGCCGGACTTCACCAGCTTTTCAATGATCCCGGCACGGGTCGCAGGAGTGCCGAGACCTTTCTTCTCGGTGTCATCGTCAAACTGATCGTTTCCGGCAGTCTCCATCGCAGACAGGAGAGTGTCTTCCGTGTACTGCTTCGGAGGCGTTGTGAAGTGTTCCGTGACGCTGGCGGACACACTTTCCAGAACATCGCCCTCGTGGACTTCGGGCAGGGACTTCACGGGATCGTCCTTTTCCTTCGCCTTGAGGGATGCCTTGAACAGTTCCTCGACGGCTTTCCATCCGTTTTGAACAACGGTCTTGCCCTTGGTTTTGAACACATAGCCCTCGCAGGAGAGCGTGATCTGCGTTTCTGCGTAGGTATGCTTCTCGCCGGTCGCACACAGAAGGCGCATCCCGACAAGATTGAGGATTTTCTGCTCCGACTGAGGCAGCGCGAAAACATCCTGCTTTTCGAGCTGAACGGTCGGGAGAATGGCATGGTGATCCGTGACCTTGCTGTTGTCTGTCACACGGGCAATGTCCGGAGTGACTGAAACACCGGAGAAAAGCGGAAGCTGGCGGCAGACGATGGAGATCACCTGACGGGCAGTGTCCTCCATATCGTCCGTGATGAACTGACTGTCCGTGCGCGGATAGGTCAGGAGCTTCTTTTCGTAGAGCGTCTGAACGAGATCAAGCGTCTGCTGGGCGGTGAAGCTGTAGTATCGGTTTGCCTCGCGCTGCAAGGTGGTCAGATCATAGAGCTTCGGAGGATTGACGGTTTTCGTCTCCCGCTTGAGAGAAGAAACGACGGCTTGCTTTTTCTCGCAAGCCGCCGCAATCTTTTTTGCTTCCTCTTCGGTTTTGACCTTTTCCAGATCGGCGGTCAGAT
>ENA-OQDT01000467-OQDT01000467.1-human-gut-metagenome-genome-assembly--contig:-NODE-467-length-26238-cov-5.016123_pt1 | contig 26238 bp, 23 predicted proteins | sample MGYA00242786_ERZ504617 | MGnify/ENA primary metagenome ERZ504617 (study PRJEB26092, sample SAMD00036337) | human gut metagenome | host: Homo sapiens | study: EMG produced TPA metagenomics assembly of...
GCATAGCAGCAGGAAATCGGATCCCGGAAGAAAATTTTTCTGGGGCGGCGCCGGAAGCAGAGCTGGTGATCGTCAAGCTTAAGCCCGCCAAAAATATCTGCGGGATTTTTACCTTTTCCCACGGGAGGCAGAGATTTTTCAGGAAGATGACATCATGCTGGCAATTTCCTATGTGCTGCAGTGCGCGGTAGAAAATCAGATGCCGCTTTCTATCTGCATAGGGCTTGGGACGAATATGGGTGCACATCGCGGAGACGGACCTTTGAGTGAGTTTATCAACAGCACGGCAAGTTTCAGCCAGAACTCCATTTCGATCGCGGCGGGAAATGAAGGAACAGCCAGACATCACTATTTAAGCGGGACAGACCGGCAGGAAAAAACAGATACGGTAGAACTCAAAGTAGGAGAGCAGGAGAGCACCAGAGGATTTGCGATGGAATTCTGGGGCGACTCTCCTAATTTTTATAATATTGTGATCCAGTCACCAACAGGTGAGAGACTTCCGGTGAGCACTGCCCTGAAATATGGAACCCAGGAGCTTTCGTTTGTGTTTGTGGAAACGCGGATCCTGGTCAACTACATACCGATCGAGCGGAGAACAGGAAAAACGTTGGTATTTTTCCGTTTCCTGCATCCGGCTCCGGGGATCTGGAAACTTCTGGTGGAAGAACGGATGCCGGACAATGGCGGATTTCATATCTGGCTTCCGGCGAGGGGGCTGATCTCCGATGAGACTTATTTCCTGAAATCCTCCCCGGAATTTACGATCACTTCCCCCGGAGATGCCCGTGACGGAATGACAGTAACCGCATACCAGTACCGCGACAACAGTCTTTATATCCAGGCAAGCCGTGGCTACAACACTGAAAATGTTGTAAAACCAGACTTCGCAGCTCCGGGTGTCGGAATCCTGACCGCCTCGGTTGGAGCCGGTCGGACCTTCGAACAGGAAACAGGAACCAGTCTTGCAGCCGCCCAGACCGCCGGAATCGCCGCCCTCCTGTTCGAATGGGCCCTGATCCGAGGCAACGAACCCTACTTCACCGGCAACAGCGTCAAAAACTACCTAAGCCGCGGCGCAGTCCGCGACGATACAATGCAGTATCCAAATCTAAACTGGGGGTATGGGCGGGTGGATCTGTATCATACGTTTGAACTTTTGACGTAAAATCTTGTTGAATATACAAAAAAATTTAGTGAATCTAATTGTTTTTTGATAATGATTTGCTATAATATATGCACAATGACGATTATTCGGAGCGGTTAGGACGAATGATCTCAAAAACAAATGATTCCGGCGCACAAGAGGGCAGACAATTACAAACAGGGGAGAGGCGGCGGAACGGAAACAGGAGGAAACAATGAAACGAGGAAGTATTTTTGAACTGAATGGCGTTCCAAAATTCCAGGAAGCCATTCCGCTGGCCCTGCAGCATGTAGTTGCCATGATCGTGGGATGTGTTACCCCGGCAATCATCGTAGCCGGAGCAGTAGGAGGAGGCGGCTTAAGCGCCAAGGATCGAGTTATTCTGATCCAGGCATCACTGGTCATCTCAGCACTGTCGACCCTGATCCAGTTATTCCCGCTTGGCAAGAAAGGCGGCTTTACCCTGGGATCCGGACTCCCGATGATCATGGGTGTCAGCTTTGCCTACGTTCCAAGTATGCAGGCGATCGCAGAAGGCTATGGGATCTCGACGATCCTGGGCGCGCAGATCGTCGGTGGTGTGGTAGCATTTATCATGGGTATTCTGGTCAAGAAGATCAGAGTTTTCTTCCCGCCGCTGATCACAGGTACCGTTGTATTACCATTGGTCTGTCCCTGTACCCGACAGCGATCAACTACATGGCGGGCGGCACAAGCAATCCGGATTACGGTTCCTGGCAGAACTGGCTGGTAGCATTCATCACACTGGCAGTTGTAACTGCACTGAACCATTTCGGCAAAGGAATCCTGAAACTGGCTTCCATTCTGATTGGTATCATCGTTGGTTATATCGTATCCATTCCGTTTGGCATGGTGAATCTCTTAAGTGTAGGTCAGGCGAAGATGTTCCAGCTCCCGCAGTTCATGCATTTTGGCATCCACTTTGAGATCTCAGCCTGCGTTGCCATCGGACTTCTGTTCGCGATCAACTCCGTACAGGCAATCGGAGACTATTCCGCAACGACCATCGGAGCAATGGACCGTGTGCCGGAGGATCGTGAACTCCAGAACGGTATCATGGCATATGGTATCAGCAACGTGATCGGCGCACTGTTCGGCGGACTTCCGACAGCAACCTACAGCCAGAACGTAGGTATCGTTACAACCACCAAGGTTATCAACCGTTGCGTCCTTGGCCTTGCAGCAGTCATCCTCGGCGTTGCAGGTATCGTGCCGAAATTCTCCGCACTTCTGACAACGATCCCACAGTGTGTTCTCGGTGGTGCGACCGTATCCGTATTTGCTTCCATCGCAATGACAGGTATGAAACTTGTAGCTTCCGCAGAGATGGATTACAGAAACTCTTCCATCGTAGGCCTTGCAGCAGCGATCGGTGTCGGCGTTTCTCAGGCATCCGCAGCACTTGCAAGCTTGCCGGACTGGGTAACTACGATTTTTGGTAAATCCCCTGTAGTTCTGGCAACACTGATCGCAGTAGTGCTGAACGTCATTCTTCCAAAGAGCCGCGTAGAGCGCAAGGAAGAAGAAAAACTCAAAAAAGAAGTAAAAGAAAAGATCAAACAGGATCACGAAGAGTTTGATCAGCAGTAAAAACTGAATACATAAAAAGATCCCTTTCTTATCTGGAACCGCTTCTGGCGGCCGCAGTGATGGGAAAGGGATCTTTTTTATTTATGGAAAAAATTATTTACGGTATACAAATGCCGGAAGTCCGTCCTCACCAAGAGGAACATTTACATTTCCCTGGATCAGCGGTCGGGCATAGCGGACAAAATCTTCGGTGACATCGTGACCGTCAGGTGTGATCCATTCTGCCGGAACGACCTTTTCCTGGTTACAGATCTCATTGACATCCTCAAGTCCACAGACCATCTGGTAATTACCATCAGCATCGGCCTCGCGGATGAAGGAAACCATCTTTCCAGTCTCACCGTTAAGGGCAGCCTGCACGCCAAACTTACCTGCAGCAACAGCTTCCTGCTGGTCGGTGGCAGAGATCATGGCTGCACTGCATCGCTGGCTGACGTTCAGTTCTACAGAACGGGCTTTGACACCGAGACGGCTACGGACAAGATTTTCAAGATATTTGCCGCATCCTGCAAGCATCTTGTGACCGAAAGTGTCGGTTCCTACAGAGCTGTCGTATTCGCAGATAAAAGTTCCCTCAGCGTCGTGGATTCCCTCAGAAACACAGACGATAAGGTTGCAGTTTGTCTCGAATGCTTTTTCCAGATCTTTCAGAAAAGCTTCCTGGTCAAAATCTGTCTCCGGAAGATAGATAAATAACGGGTTGTCGCCATCATATTTACGTGCAAGGGCACTGGCAGCAGTCAGCCATCCCGCATGACGTCCCATAATCTCGATGATCGTCACGGATTTTTTCTCATAGACATTGGCATCAAGAGTGATCTCACGGACAGTAGATGCAACGTATTTGGCAGCACTTCCGAATCCCGGTGTATGATCGGTATGGATCAGGTCATTATCGATCGTCTTTGGCTCGCCGATCACACGGATGGAGCTTCCAATTTTGGCTGCATAGCGGGAAAGCTTGCTGACAGTATCCATGGAATCATTTCCACCGATATAGAAAAACCAGCCGATGTTCATCTCTTCAAACTTGCGGAAAAGCTCCGGATAGACCGGATCTTCGAGAGATTCCGGCAGTTTGTAACGGCAGGAACCAAGATATGCGCCAGGCGTGTGAGTAAGATACGTAAGCTTCTCGCCCGGAAGAGCTTCCTCAAAATCAAGCACACGACCAGACAGGAATCCTTCGATCCCATTGACCATGCCGTAAACATGTCCGATTTCATCAGAATGGGCAAGTCCCTCAGAAACAACTCCATAAAGGCTGCTGTTGATCACGGCAGTAGGTCCGCCGGACTGTCCGACGATAAGATTTTTCTTTGACATTTGTATACCTCCGATTAGGTTAATAATGAATTCATTGTAGCATACGGGGGAGAAATTGACAAATGAAGATTCAGGGGCATGGCGTTTCAGATCAGCAAAAGGTTCCTGAACGCAAAAATCTCATCCTCATCCATCAGCCGTTCCATTTCATTCAGATTGAGATCAGAGTGTTCGAGCTCTCGTGAAAAGCGGTAGCAGATGGATACGAGGTCATCAAAGGTGAAATGGTGGTCATTTGCGAGGTAAGTACCCACGGCGAGGTCGTGGATCATGGCTGTGCAGACGACTGCCATTTTTATTTTGGCGAAGATCTGGTCATCGTAGACGGCTCCGCAGAAGTAAGTGTAGATCCAATAAACGAGAAGCTGTTCTTCCTGGATCGTCCAGTCCGGGCAGGCTGCGAGAAATTCCTGACAGCAGCTGGTAAATTTTTCTTCGGAGTCACATGCCGTGTAGAGCGGGAGTAAGGTTTCGTGGAGATATTTCCGCCATCTTTTGCGCAGGACTTCCATCTCGGGAATGACAGCTTTCCAGACCTGTTTACGGTAAGTGACAGGATCTGTCCTGGAAGTTGTCCACTTCTGGATCTTTGCAAGAAAAGTATCTCCAACGCCGGAGCTCTGGTGGCGTGCGCGGATATCTTCCCACTGGTACAGCTCATTTTTGTCAAGAGCCAGCTGGAAATCATGTGTACAGGCAAGCAGTTTGTGGCGGCGCAGTTCCATGGGGAGGTTTCTGTCCTGAACGATGGAAATGAGGTAGTCCCTGGTATCCATCAACGCAGTAAAAAGCAGATAGTCAAAATCATCATACGTCTCTTCAGGAGTTTCTTTTTCTATTGTGACAAAAGTAGTTTTTTCCTTCCGGGAGAGAAAGATCCTTGCGGCCTCCGGGCAGGATAAAGAGAGGGAATATTCGCGCAGTCCCTCGAATTCTTCGATGTGGCGGGGATATTTCCGGCAGGTATCGCAGAGCATATCAGGGCCAGCTTCGCTGTAGATATCGCAGAGATTTTCTTCATTTAAGAAAGCACATCGATGGTCATACTGGCGAAAAGCCTGTTCCTTCCAGTCAATATCATTATAGAGCCGGTTGCGGAAAGCACCCTTAAAGTGGCGGTATTTCTTAAGACTCCTGTCATCGATCATGATCTGCCATCCCGCACAGCAGGTGTCCGGACAGGCTCCTGCGATACAGGAAAATTCTTTATAAAAAGCAGGAAATGTAATCTGCATTTTTGGTGTCTCCTTTGTAAAAAATTATACAATGAATTATAGCATCCTGACTTCTTCTCTACAAGATACTCATTCTTATAAGTATGAAATAACTATAAATTCACATCCGGTTCCATTGACGTAAAATGTGTCCTGTGCTAAGATTTTACAGAACAGACAGTTAAATCTGATAAAATGCAGGAAATAAGTCTGGACGAAAGGAGTGTATTATGAGTGGGAAAAACACAGAGAATCAGTCCAAGCAGAAGAAAAAAGGAGATATCCTTTTGACCCTGGTTCTTATTGTGGCGATAGCAGTTTTCTGTTATGCAGCCGTGAATCTTTTTCATATTTACACAGAATACAAGAAAGGAACAGATGAATATAACCACATTGAACAGATGGCAGTGACAGACCGTGCACCGGATTCACAGGAAGTGGCAGGACCGAATGCACAGCCAAAGGCCCCGATCGACGTGGATTTTGCAGCACTTAAGAGCGTGAACTCAGATGTAGTAGGCTGGATTTATATAGAAGCACTGGATGGTATCAGCTATCCGATCGTGCAGGGCAAGGATAATGAAACATACCTGCACCAGACATACGAGAAGAACTATAATTTTGCAGGAACTATTTTGTGGATTATGAAAACAGTCCTGATTTCAGCGACTGCAATACTCTGGTTTACGGACACAATATGAAGAATGGTTCCATGTTCGGCCACCTCAAGAAATTTGCAGAGGATCAGGAGACTTATAATAAGAGTAAATATTTCTGGATCCTGACACCGGATAAGAATTATCGTTATGAGATTATTTCTGCCTACACGACAGAGGTCAACAGTGATACCTACACTTTATTCAAGGGACCGGGCGATGAATTTCAGAGCTATCTGGAAACGATCAAGGGTTATTCAGAAATCCAGACAGATCCGGGCGAGCTGACGATCAAAGACAAGATCGTAACATTGTCTACCTGCACAGGAAACGAATCCACAAGGTTCGTAGTACAGGGAAAGAGGGACATTTCTGAGGATGCCCATTAGAGAGCAGCCTGCGGCAGACAGAAATCAAAAGAGCAAAGGGGGATTTTACATGGATGAAAAAATCATGAAATTGCAGGAGCTGATCGACCAGCATGACAACATTGTGTTTTTTGGCGGTGCGGGAGTTTCCACGGAGAGTGGCATTCCGGACTTCCGTTCTCAGGACGGATTATATCACCAGAAATATGATTATCCGCCGGAAACCATTCTGAGCCATACGTTCTTTATGAGTCATCCGGAGGAATTTTACAAGTTTTACCGTGACAAGATGCTCTGTGATACTGCGAAGCCGAATGCGGCACATCTCAAACTTGCAGAACTGGAAGAGGCAGGGAAGCTCAAAGCAGTGATAACCCAGAACATCGACAATCTTCATCAGATGGCGGGCAGCCGCCGTGTACTGGAGCTTCATGGAAGCGTATACCGCAATCACTGTATGAGATGCGGGAAATTTTATGATTTTGATTATGTGAAGCACAGTGAGGGAGTTCCGAGATGCGAATGCGGCGGAATGATTAAGCCGGATGTGGTTCTTTATGAAGAAGGACTGGATAATCAGACGATACAGGATTCTGTCCGTGCGATCTCCGAGGCGCAGGTTCTGATCATAGGAGGAACCTCTCTTGCCGTCTATCCTGCGGCAGGTCTGATTGATTATTTCCGGGGAGATGCACTGGTGGTCATCAACAAATCATCGACTCCGCGTGACCGCAATGCAGATCTTCTGATCAAGGAGCCGATCGGTCAGGTATTTTCTCAGATTAAAGTAAGATAAGGGAGCAGACAGGGCATGGAACTTGTTTATGAAGTGGGGGATGTTGTAACCCTCAAGAAAGGTCATCCATGTGGAAGCAAGGAGTGGGAGATCCTTCGTGTAGGAGCAGATTTCCGGCTGAAATGCATGGGCTGCGGACACCAGATCATGGTGCCGCGCAAAATGGTAGAAAAAAATACAAGAAAATTGTCGAAAAAGATATGAACATTGACAGAAATGTGTAAAACTGTTATACTTTTCTGAAAAAGAATAACCAGGCGTGGTTTGACCAGAAAAGTCAATTTAATGTAATCCGGCGGGAATCCGGAACAGTTTATAAGAAACTGCTGTAAGTGTGCATCCGCATACAGAGTCAGCATATAGAACGCGTTGTGCAGAGGACAGAGACCCATCATGGCAATTATGGGGCTCTGTTTTTGTTGTCTTAAAGAGAAAAGGAAAGAGCGGAGAAACCATGGAAAGACAAAATGCGGAAAAAGGCTGGAATCAGCTGAGGTATGATGCACGGGTATACACGATACAGAATGAGCGAAACAGGAGAGTAGGCGCACCGGGGGAGATTCCGGATCAGTACAGATACATAGGGGACAAATGCTTCCTTAATAATGGGCAAGGTACACAGTGTATCGCTTCCCGCTGCCTGTCGCGTGATCGGCAAGCAGGCATTTGAGGGATGCCAGTTTCAGAAACAGGTCAGATTTCCGGATACACTGATAGAGATCCAAAAAAAGAGCATTCGCAGGGAACCGGCGTCTGAGGGCAGCAGTACTGCCGGACAGTCTTGAGAAGATCGGTGCACAGTGTTACCGGGAGTGCAGCAAACTGAAAAGAGTGGAATTTTCTTCCGGGAGCAGATGCAGGGTGATCCCGGAGGGGATTTTTGATTCCTGCCTGAATCTGGAGGAAGTCTGTCTTCCGCCACATACACAGCAGATTGAGAAGAGAGCTTTTTACCGCTGCAAGGAACTTCACAGCATTGCACTGCCGGATTCTGTCCGGGAGATCGGAGAAGAAGCATTTTATTTCTGCGGAATAGAGGAGCTGACACTTCCTTCGAACCTTCGGGTGATCGGAGACAGTGCCTTTTTCCGCTGCAAGAATTTAAGAACGGTATATGTCCCGGAGAGTGTCAGAGAGATCGGCCGGTGGGCGTTCCACGGCTGCAGCAGACTGGAGCGGATCGAGATCCTGCATGATCCGGATGAGATCGGACCATGGATCATCAACAGAAGCTGCACGATCGTCTGCCAAAAGGGCAGCAAAGTAGACGAATATGCACAGGAATTCGGCTTTACTACAGAATATGCAGAACTTTCAGAGGAACTTGATGGATAGGAACGGAAAGAAATGGAAGGATAATAAGATGTTCTTTGTAAAAAGTAGAACCAGAGTTACAGCAGCAGTCTGTATGGTGCTGTTTCTGTGCAGCTTTCTGTTATCGGGCTGTGGAGGCGGCGCTTCATCAAAAGGCGGAAACTGCACGATCTCGATAGAATGTTCCACGATTCTTGACCATATGGAGGATCTTAAGGAGACCAAGAAGGAATTTGTTCCGCAGGACGGATGGATCCTTAAGGAAACGCAGGTATCATTTAAGGGCGGCGAAACTGTTTTTGATGTTCTGAAGCAGATCTGCGGAGAGCAGGGAATCCATATGGCATCCCGTTATACACCACTGTACAAGAGCTATTATGTTGAGGGAATCAACCAGCTTTATGAGTTTGACTGTGGCAAAAACTCCGGCTGGATGTACAGCGTAAACGGCAAGTATCCGAATTATGGCTGTTCCAGCTACAGGCTTGAGGACGGAGATAAGATTGAATGGAGATACACCTGCAATCTTGGCTCCGATGTAGGAGATCAGTATGCAGAAGATGGAAAGTGACAGTTTTTCCCGGTACCACCCCCTGCTGAACTTTTTTTATTTCGGAGTGGTGCTTTTATTTACCATGTTTAATCAGCATCCGGTATTCCTGGGCATATCTTATGCCGGGGCTGTCTTTTATGCCGCGCTGCTGAATGGCTGGCGCAGGACACTCAGGCAGAGTCTGCTTCTGACCCTGCCGGGGCTTCTGGTCGTGGCACTTCTGAATCCGATGTTCAACCATTATGGTGTAACAATGCTTTATTATGTTGAGAGCAGCGGAAACTGGATCACACTGGAGGCTCTGGTATACGGCGTTGTGCTTGGTGCCGTCATGTTTGTCGTGATCCAGTGGTTCAGCTGTTACAATCAGGTCATGACAACGGACAAATTTGTTTACCTTTTCGGACGGATCATACCGGCACTTTCACTCGTGCTTTCGATGGCACTTCGGTTTGTGCCGCGTTTTTTGAATCAGCTTGGAGTTATCCGGAACGGACAGAAGGCAATGGGGCGAGATGTTTCAGAGGGAAGACTTCTGGACAGGATAAAATATGGCCTTCAGATGCTTTCGATCCTTGTGACCTGGTCGCTGGAAAATGCGATCGAGACTTCGGATTCCATGCGAAGCCGTGGCTATGGATTGCGGGGAAGAACGGCGTTTTCCGTCTATCGCTTTACAAAGAGAGACTGTTGCCTTGGAACCCTCATGGCAGGCCTTTTTACTGTGTTTACAGCAGGCTGTGCCAGTGGAGCTGCCTATGCGGTATATGATCCGAGGATCGTACTGGCCGGCTTTACCGTGCAGGGCAGTACAGCACCGGTAAGCGTTACGCCATGGCTTGCCGGAGCAACTTATCTCTGTTTCGGGATTTTCTGTTTCCTTCCGGTGATGCTGGAACTCTACGAGAGTCGGAAACTGAAACAGAGCAGGAAAAAAACAGGAACCGATATCGGAATGACTTACCGTCAGATTTATGAAGAACTGGAACAGGAAGGAAAAATCTTATGAATATAGTAGAGATACATGACTTTTGTTTTGCATACCCGGATTGTTCCAGTAAGGTGCTCGATCAGGTAAATATGGAGATTCAGGAGGGAACCCTGAATGTGATCTGTGGAAGGAGCGGCTGTGGCAAAAGCACTCTGCTCCGTCATTTCAAGAGCGTACTTATGCCTCATGGAGTTTCGAGCGGAACCGTTCTGTTCAAGGGAGAGAAACTTGCAGAAGTCGATCACAGGACGCAGAGTCAGGAGATCGGTTTTGTCATGCAGAATCCGGATAATCAGATCGTAACAGACAAAGTCTGGCATGAACTGGCTTTTGGGCTGGAGAGCCTTGGATATGACAACGAAACAATCCGGCTCCGGGTTGCGGAGATGGCGAGCTATTTTGGAATTCATCAGTGGTTCTACAAGGGTGTGGAGGAACTCTCCGGAGGACAGAAGCAGCTTCTGAACCTGGCGGCGATCATGGCAATGCATCCGTCGCTTCTGATTCTGGATGAGCCGACTTCTCAGCTTGACCCGATCGCGGCATCAGACTTTCTGGAAACGGTCAAAAAGATCAACCGCGACATCGGAACAACTGTGATCATTACAGAACACCGTCTGCAGGATATCATTCCTTATGCGGACAAAGTGTTTGTACTGGATAAGGGAACCGTTTTTCTGGAGGGAAGACCGTCAGAGATCGGTCAGAAACTGCGGGAGCAGAAGCACGGGATGTTTTTGTCCATGCCGGTTCCCATGCAGATCTACGGAGAGACCGACAGCAGTGCGGCCTGTCCCCTGACCGTCAGCGAGGGACGGCAGTGGCTGGCGGAATACTTTCATACAAAAGGAATTTCAAGGGAACTTCAGCAAAAAGCAAACGACCGGTTCCTGGCCGAGAAGACAGCACAGCAGAAAGAACAGCAGCCATCTTCCGGCAGAGAACCGGCAATAGAAATGAAGGATGTCTGGTTCCGGTATGAGAAGGACAGCCCGGACGTTGTGCGGGATCTGTCACTTCAGGTAGGAAAAGGCGAATTTTATGCACTGGTGGGCGGCAACGGAACCGGCAAGAGTACGACATTGTCACTCTTAAGCCGGGTGCGCCAGCCTTACCGTGGCAGGATCCGTCTGGAGGGCCGTGATATCCGTACCTATAAGGACAGAGAATTATACTGTGGCTGTCTTGGTGTGATGCCACAGAATCCACAGAGTATTTTTCTCAAAAAAACAGTACTGGAAGACCTTTATTCCGTCATTGGTGGAAAGAAAGAGAAGCTTTCTCCGGAATATCAGGTTCACATGAAGAAGGAAAAAGCCATCGAGGGAATAGTAAGCCTGACACGGCTTGAAGGGCTTCTGGACCGACATCCCTATGACTTAAGCGGCGGAGAACAGCAGAGACTTGCTCTTGCCAAAGTACTTCTCCTGCGTCCGAGGATCCTCCTGATGGATGAACCCACCAAGGGCATGGACGCAGAATATAAGGAAGAAATCGGCAGAATTCTGAATAAACTGAAACAGCATGGACTGACGATCTTTATGATTTCCCATGATGTGGAATTTGTCGCAGAGTATGCAGACCGCGTGGGTCTGTTCTTTGAGGGAAATGTTGTGACAAGCCAGAATACAAGGGAATTTTTTGCAGGAAATAACTTCTATACAACAGCGGCAAACCGTATGGCAAGGCAGCTCTTTCCGGATGCTGTCACCGGAAAGGATGTGATCACATGCTTACGGAACAGCAATTAGATACATTTATGGAAGAATTCTGGGAGGACCGGCATCCGGAGCATGCAGCAGATACGAAGGAAGAGCAGCCAGAGGAACCAGAAGAATACAGACTTCCCACAGACGGACTGATCATCCGGCAGATGACGAAGGAAGGCAGAGTCAGCAGGCGGACATGGTTTGCGCTGGGTGTGATGCTCCTGGTCGTACCGTTACTTCTGTATCTGTCAGTCAGGGTTTTCCACGGACGAAAATATCTGGTCTGCAGTCTGATCGTGATCGTTGCGGCGATGCTTCCCTTTTTTATGATGTTTGAGGGAAGAAAGCCGAAGGCGCGTGAGATCATGGTGATCGCAGTCCTGGCGGCGATCGGAGTGGCAGGAAGAGCGGCATTTTTTATGGTGCCGAGTTTCAAACCGGTTGCGGCGATCGTGATTTTGAGCGGTATTTCCTTTGGAGGGGAAGCAGGTTTTCTGGTCGGGTGTCTGATCATGATGCTTTCCAACATGTTCATGGGACAGGGACCGTGGACTCCGTGGCAGATGTTTGCATTTGGCATGATCGGTTTTCTTGCGGGAATCCTTTTTCAGAAAGGAATTCTCAAAGCACGGAAGCGGGATCTCTGTATTTATGGATTTTTGAGCGTGTTTCTGATTTATGGTGGAATCATGAATCCGGCAAGTGCGTTGATGTCATATGGACAGGTTACCTGGGCAAGTCTTCTGGCTTTTTATATTTCAGGAGCACCGGTCGATCTGGTACATGCCATCTCAACAGTGATTTTTCTGTGGTTCTTAAGCCGTCCGATGCTTGAGAAACTGGAACGCATCAAGAAAAAATACGGGCTGGTCGAGCCCTGAAAAGAGGCAGAAAGTGATCAATATCAGTCATCTGCTTCCGGATGAGGAAATGAAAGAACTGATCCGGGAAACAGGAATGGGAGTGGAGAGCATTGATTTTTCCATCTCCGACAATCTGGATCATCTGGAAGAGACGATACAGACATACAGGAAAAAATTAAATACATTTGGGAATCCGCCGCTGACACTTCACGGGCCTTTCCTGGATCTGAACCCGGCTGCGTTTGACAGCCTGATCCGTGAAGTAACGATGACCCGGTTTGCACAGTGCTATCAGGCGGGGAAGGAACTTGGAGCCAGAAAGATCATTTACCATTCCGGAATGATCCCCTGCGTTTATTTCAGGGAAGGATGGGCAGATCAGGTAAGCCGGTTTTTCTGCGAGTTTCTGGAACACAGAGAAGGACTGGAAATCGTGATGGAGAACGTTCTGGACGAGGACTGGGAACTTCTTCTGGATGTATACAGGAAAGTAGATCATCCGGACTTCCATCTGTGTCTGGATATCGGGCATGCGCACTGTTATTCAGAAATTCCGGTTCTCACCTGGGCAGAAGAACTTGCACCTTACGTCACGCATGTTCATGTCCATGATAACTGCGGTGACCGGGATGCACATCTGGGGCTTGGAAAGGGTACCATTCCCTGGCAGAAACTACAGAACCTGCTTCCACTTACCAAAGAGAGAAGCTGGACGATCGAATGTTCACGCAGAGAGGATGTTCTTCTCTGCTGGCACAGAATACGAGAGGGCAGAGTATGAACAGATTAAAACAAAGAGGACTTACATTTCTGGTACTGCTGACAACAGCAGGAATGATGACAGGATGCGGCGGCAGCAGTACACCGGATCTGGAGAAGGCACTTGCAAAAACCGCAGAATATGAACAGAAGACAGTGACGTCTCCCGCATCAGATTCCCTGGGCGGTGAGTGGACAGTGATCGCACTGGCGCGTTCCGGTGAAAAGGCAGAGGACAATTACTTCGAGAAATACCGTGCAAATCTGGAAAAGAAACTGAAAGAGCAGGACGGTATCTTAAGCGAAAACAAATATACAGAATATTCCCGTGCAGTACTGGCACTTTGTGCGATCGGGGAAGATCCGTCAGAGATCGGCGGCTATGATATCCAGAAGCCGCTGGAAGATTATGAGACCGTTGTCTCTCAGGGACTGAACGGAGCTGTTTTTGCCCTCCTTGCCCTGAATGCACAGGATCCGCAGGCGAATAAAGACGGTGAGGTTCAGAAGAAATATCTCGACTATATTCTGGAACAGGAAAAATCCGATGGCGGTTTTCTCTGGATGACAATGCCACAGAGGGAGATGTGGATCTGACGGCCATGACGCTGCAGTGTCTGGAACCGTATCAGGAAGAGGAAAATGTAAAAGACACCATAGACAGGGGCGTAGAGTTCCTGGCAGATGCACAGGATGCAGACGGAGGTTATACCGCCTATGGAGACAAGAGCTCCGAGTCCGTTTCCCAGACGATCATTGCCCTGAGTACCTATGGCATTGACTGCAATGAAGATGAGCGTTTCCAGAAAGACGGAAAGGGACTCTACGATACCCTTATGACCTATTACCAGAAAGACGGAAGCTTCTCCCACACAGAGGACGGAGACAGCGATCCGATGGCGACAGACCAGGCATTCTGTGCGATGGTGGCATATGAGCGCTGCCAGAACAAAGAAAACAGTTTCTACAACATGACAGATCACAGATAAACGGAGGAAAAGACATTGCCGGAAAAAATAACACAGCTCCAGAAGGAACTCGAGACGATCATCAAAGGAAAAAAAGCAGTTACAGACAAGATCATCATGGCAGTGCTGGCCAGAGGCCACATTCTTCTGGAAGACGTGCCGGGTGTCGGAAAGACAACGACAGCGCTTGCCCTGAGCCGCCTGATGGGAATGGAATTTAACCGTATCCAGTTTACACCGGATGTTGTTCCGTCTGATGTCACCGGATTTACCATGTATGAGAAACAGACCGGCCAGTTCATGTACCGTCCGGGTGCGGTAATGTGCAACCTCCTTCTTGCAGATGAGATCAACCGTACTTCCAGCAAGACACAGGCTGCACTTCTGGAAGTAATGGAAGAGGGAAGAGTGACCGTGGACGGAGAGACCCATGAAGTGCCGCAGCCGTTTGTGGTTCTTGCGACAGAGAACCCGGTTGGTTCTTCCGGTACTCAGATGTTACCGGAATCCCAGCTTGACCGTTTTATGATCAGTGTCAGCATGGGATATCCGGATCACCAGAGCCTGGTAGAGCTTCTCCGCGACCGTCAGAAAGTCAATCCGCTGGAACTTGCGCGGACTGTCATCACAAGAGAGGAAGTCCTGAAACTTCAGAGCGAAGTGCAGGATGTGTATGTGGCAGACGAAGTCCTGGATTATATAGCAAAACTCGCGGAAGCGACCCGAGAACATGAAATGATCGTCCTCGGCTTAAGCCCTCGTGGAACACTGGCACTGTGCCGCATGGCAAAAGCAGCAGCCTACATGAGCGCAAGAGACTATGTAATACCGAAGGACGTACAGACGGTATTCAAAGACGTGGCAGCTCACCGTATGGTCCTGGATTCAAGGGCAAGATATCAGGAAAAATCCGCCCGTGAGATCCTTGATGAGATTCTTGCAGAAGTACCGCAGCCGAAGGTAGAAGGATGATGAAAAGCAGGATCATGTGGTTTCTGTGGATCGTTCTGATGGCAGGAGCTACCGTATATACCGGTTTCTGGATCTTTGTCGTACTTCTTATGATCTCGGGCATTCTTCTTGTCTTTTCAGCAGTCACAGCTCTGTTCTGCGGAAAAAAGATGGAATGGAAACTGAAACTTCCAAGAGCGGCCCAGAGGACACAATGTTTTAATGGAAACCTTAAGATGCAGAACAATTCCATATGGCCGGTATCCGGAAGCTGTACACTGCACTGGCAGAATCAGTTTACCGGAGAGAAGGGAGAGATCCCGCTTCCGTTTTCCTTCGGGGCCAGAGAAACCGGAACTGTGGGATTTCAGGCGAAGAGTAACTGGTGCGGCTGTATTGAGTTTGGATTTTCACAGTGGAAATGCAGAGATTTCTTTGGTGTGGCGGCTGTGAAACGTGTGGCAGAAGTGAGCGGCTGTACCGTAGTGATGCCGGGGGAACACAGGCAGGATTTTTCTTTCCTTACCAGAGAGGGCTTTGATATGGAAAGTTTTCGCTATTCCGGCAGCCGTCCGGGAGATGATCCGGGCGAGACCTACGATATCCGCGAATATCAGCCGGGAGATTCCATCCGTCAGATCCACTGGAAGCTTACGGGCAAGCTGGATGACATTATGATCCGGGAAAAAAAGCTACCCGGTCGATGATACCGTTCTGATCCTGGCCGAAAGCTGGCAGGAACACAAAGACCCGGGAAGGGCAGAGACTGTGGCAGAAGTTTTTGCCTCAGTTCTTCTGGACTTTATAGATAAGAAGATTCCCTGCCAGGCAGGAATCTACGACCATCAGACAGGCAGGTTCCGGATACAGAAAGTCCGGACACGGGAGGATTACGAAAACGCCCTGTATCTTTTTCTTCGCAGCAGCGGACAAAAACGAATGGCTGTACAGGGCTATCTTGAGAACTCCGGCACACAGAGCTTTGCAAACTATATTTACATAACCGGGGATCCGGATGACAGAGAAGCGGAGACCCTGAGACAAAAAGGACAGGTAACAGTCATAGGCTGCGGAACCGGCAGCCCGGACAACGGAGGAGAACACATAACATGGAAATATGGATCACAGAATCCGGACAGCACCCAAAAAGAGAATACAGAAAACAACTGTCAGGTATCCTTCTGCAGACTGCACTGATCTGGCTTGTGGCAGGCTTTGGGCTGATCCTGTTTCTGGAGCTTTTTTCGGAGCAGGTGTACAGAGTGCCGGTTCTTTTAAGTGTTTTTGTGGCCACTCTGCTGGCACTTGTCACAGCCAGAATTCCCAAAACGGGACTGGCAGTCCGGTGCGGAAGCGCACTGGCCGCTGTGCTCCTGCTCCTGCTGTTCCGCAGAAATATCCTGGACGGAGCGGCACTCTACTGGAATGACGCGGCAGATATCCTTGGCAGCAGAGCGGGAATCTACCTGAACCGGTATGACACGACAGCAATTACCTCGGGAAACAGCTCCCGGATAATGTTTCTGATCGTCCCCGGAATAATGGCGGCGGTTCTGGGACTCATCATTCTGAAGTACAGATGGTGTATACTTACCCTGCTCTGTGCGGCTCTGTACCCGGCGCTCCTTCTTCTTACAGAGGGCGTACCGGATCATAAGGTCTGTTTCCTTTTTTATCTGGGACTTCTTCTGAAACTGAACTTTATGCTGACACATTCCACGAAGTCAGATGGGAGGGCGCAAAGCTCCCGGGCTTTCTGGGAGGGCGGCATTCTGGCACTGGGCGTGATGTTTGTGGCAGGACTTCTGGCTGCACAGATACTTCCGGAAGCAGACTATTCTTCCATGGAGATCGTGGCAAAGGCAAAAGAAGAGGTTCACACCGGTATAGAGAATCTGCGCTATAAGAAAGGTGAGATCAATTCACTCCCGAACGGCAGGCTCAAAGAATGTGCAGCCTGGACGGCTTCGGACGATACCGCACTGCGCGTGACGATGGAAAATCCGGATTCTCTGTATCTGCGCGGATTTGTGGGAAGCACCTATAACGGCTCCGAATGGAAAAGCATTTCCACCGGGGATGCCTATAAACAGAAAAATCTTTTTTACTGGCTGCATCAGGGTGGATTTTATGCAGAAACACAGCTGGCACAGGCCGGAAATCTGGTCGGAGATGATACGCTTTCAGGGAAGATATCTGCACTGACTGTTGAGAATCAGAAGGCAGACAGCAGATACCTCTATACACCTTATGAACTGGCAGAGATCCCGGAGGGATATGACGGGGAAACCCCGCTTACCGACAGCACTCTGGGAGCAAAAGGACTGTTTGGTCAGAGAGACTATACACTTCGGACCGACAGAAACCTGGTCGGAAATTTCACGACACTGGGCGCGAGAGTTTATCAGACCCTTGCATCAGGAGAGGGAACCGATTACCGTGATGCGGAAAGCTACTATAATACCTTTGTATATGGTCAGGACACAGACCTCCCGGCTTCCCTGGAAACTCTTTTCCGGGCAGAACTGGGAGACGGAGGAAACCGTGAGCAGGGACATACCGATTATTATACCGCGATTACAAGGATCCGCGCATACCTCGAAAAAAACATGACCTACAGTACGGCTTCAGATCCGGATACGAAGGATGGAGATTTTGTGGAACATTTTCTGACAGACACAAAGATCGGACACAGTGTTCATTATGCATCTGCGGCGGCACTGATGTTCCGCTACTATGGAATTCCGTCCCGCTATGTAGAAGGATATCTTGTCACACCGGAAGATGTCAGAGACAAAAAATCCGGGGATACCATAGAGATTCCGGGCAAAAACGGCCACGCATGGACAGAGATCTACATTGACGGACTTGGCTGGGTTCCGGTCGAAATGACACCGGAATATTACAACGTCATGAAAGAAGCAGATCTGAAGACAGGCCTGGAGGCGCAGGGCGCAAAGGCGGCAGCAATTCCTGAGACAGAGGAAGAACCTCCGATGGAAGAAAATATCCAGACACACTGGAGTCTCAGACTGGCACTGTTCGGGATCGAGAAATTCCTGATCCTGCTTCTGTCGGTATTTGATATATTCTGTCTGATCTTTATTCTGACAGTCTGGATCCTGAGATTCCGGGCAGGGCAGATCCGAAAGCGCAGATTCCAGAGCGGAGACGACCGAAGTGCAGTCTGTGCCATGGCAGGATATGCAGAACTTCTCTACCGCCATGGACCGAAACTTTATTCACAGAAGACAAGAGAGACGTATCAAAAGATATCCGTGATCGGACAGCGGGCGGCATTCAGTCCGCATCCGGTATCAGGAGAAGAACGCCGGGAAACCGCAGCCTGCATCAGAACCATGCAGAAAGAACTTAAGGCAGCGACAGGCTGGTATGAGAAATGGATCATGAAGTATATCGAAAGGCTGTATTAAAGGGTAAGCATGAAAAGAACAGTAAAAAAATAAAAAAGATTTTCCAGGATCATCCCGGCACTCTGGGGACTTGCCTGCCTTTTGATCTTCGCAGGAGTTCTTTTGCCAGGACTTGGAACTATCACAGAGAAATACAGGAAAATCCGATACAGGGGATCAGTGCCGGAAGCTCCCTCAAAGGCTATCTGGGAACCGGTTATGCTTATGCCGGGCAGCAGGAAAATTCACAGAACGGAGACGAAGCCCAGGGAGAACAGGCACAGCTTCTCGATGAAGAAGAACAGCAGGAAGATTCCGAGACGGAAGAAGCCGATAATACAGAGGAAGCAGACCTGACAGACGGAGAGAGCGAACAGAACCAGAATGAACAGAGTCAGCAGGAACCAGATGTAACGGAGACACCGGAAACCTCTTCGGGAGATGACGGCATACAGAGCGATGTAGAGGAAAATACGATTCAGTATGACAATGACCAGGAGGATTCCCATGAATCCGACGAGGGCGAACCGGAGAGAGATGACAACCGGAATCAGGAAGGTGCGGAAGTACCGGTCACCCCGACTCCGCAGCCGCCGTCAGAGGACGAGGACGAAGACCGTTATCCGACGATCGCGACAGATCTGACAGACGGAGAGACCGTCAATGCCGCTTACCGTATCTTTTATGTACAGGCGAAAGACTGGTATGGAAACAGCCTTGGCTCTACTTCTCTTGAAGTTTATGGCAACGGACAGAGACTTTCGGTCAGCGGCGAGCCTTCTCAGGGCGTGCTCGCGTACCGTCTGGATCTGGAAGAAGATGCGAATACCATAGATATCAAGGCAACCGATACAGAAGGCTGGAGTACCACACTGCCGACGTTTACCATCTACAAAGGCGAGGAAGGCGGTGCAGAACCGGCAGGCTCCGTCAGCATCAGCATTGAGGCCGGAAGCGTAGGACTTGGAACAATCCTTCCCTCGACTTCTGTTGACTTTTATCAGGGAGAACAGCTTTCTTCCGTGGTACTGAGACTGTTACAGAACAGTGGACTGGACTGGAGAAATGACGGAGATGTGACAGGAGGCTTTTACCTCAAGGCGATCGGACGTGGCGGGATCACAGCAGGCGCGGCGATCCCGGATGATCTGATGGCGCATCTTGAAGAGGTCAACTGTCAGCTGTCAGGACACGATGCCAACTGGCTCGGTGAGTTTGACTTTACAATGGATTCCGGATGGCTGTATTTTGTCAACGGAGAATATATGAATGTCGGAATGTCGGCATATTTTCCGGCAGACGGAGATGAGATCCGGATCCGTTTCTCTCTGTACTCAGGTGCAGATGTAGGAGCCGGAACAAATGGCGAGACATGGGGGGACTGGTAAATGAACAAAAGATTTGTAATGGGAACACTTTCAGCAGTGCTTCTGGCAGGAACAGTGCCGGTCTGTGAGGCAGGTGCGGCGGAGGAAACTTCCGGCAGCCAGGTCGCGGAATTTTCTGAACTTTCCGATGATATAAATCAGGAAAATACAGAAGAAGTGGTACCGACTCAGGAACCTCTGGAAACACCGGAACCCGAACCGACAGAAGAGCCGCAGCCAACGGAAGCACCGCAGCCAACCGAAAGCCCGCTCCCGACCGAAGTACCACAGCCGACTGAGGCTCCGTCCCCGACCGAGGCTCCGTCTCCGACAGAGACACCGCCACAGGAAGAATGTGCGCTGCATCTTACCGGGGTCAGAGCTATCCGGACAGCGGACAATCAGGTGGTTCTTCTGTATCAGGCAGACGGGGAAGGCAAGGTCTGTATTTCGGCAGTCCGCGAAGGCCAGCAGCCGGTATTTGATTTTGAAAGCACTGCCCGTCCGGTTGAGACCGGAGACAATCAGCAGTCCGTAAACGTTCCGGCAGATGCTGCCTGCGAAATTTACCTGCTTGTACAGGATCAGAACGGCAACAGAATGACAGAAGCGGTGAAACTTTCTTTGGCAGCAGCCAGAAAGGTACATGCGGCAGTTCATACAGAACCGGCAGATGCCACCGTTGCCGTCCGCAATGAACTGGGACAGGAGATCAAAGGCTCCTGTGGGATCTATGCGCTTTACAAAGGTGAGAAGTATACGATCACCGTTTCAAAGGACGGCTATGAGACAAAAACAGAAACCATAACAGCAGATACAAAGACAACACAGTACAGGATCTCCCTGACCGGTAATGATGCAGAGCTTAAGCATCTGTATGTTTCCAGCTCAGACACCTATGGCAAAGGAATCCTGAAGCTGGATCCGGCATTAAAAAAAGACCATGACCGATACAGCGCCACCTACGACGGGGAACGGCAGAGCCTGAACCTCTGGCTGGAATCTGCCTCCGGTGCCACAGTAAAGGTCTATGCGCTCAGCGGGATCAAAGCCTCGACCGTGCAGAAAGATGAGACCATCAAAGGTACACAGGACAAAGAAAAACATCCATACTGGAAGATTTATTTTGCTTCCCAGGAAAAAGAAGCAAAGGTCCGCATTCATGTGACTGCACAGAACGGGACATCCAGAGATTATTATCTTACCTTGAGCCTGACGGACAAAACAGCTCCGGTACTCAAAAAAGTCAGCGCCAGCAGGATTTCCGAAGATAAGGCCTCTGTGGTATACAAGACCAGCGAAAGAGGAATGTGTTACTACCAGGCAGGGGAGGCCGGAGCAAAAATCCCCACACCCGATACCAAAGGGGCAGGCGAGGAAGTTTCCGCTGGAACCAATACCATCACACTGACCGGACTTACCCAGGGTCAGAAAGACCTGGTGATCGTAGTCAAAGACACAGCAGGAAACGTCAGTGACCGTCTGGTGATCCGGATCCCGGATATTAAGAAAAAGGGGCAGACCCAGCGGAATAACGGTAACGGTACAAATGTCGCACAGAGACCGGGATACGGCGGCAACAAATCCGAAGCGGTTCTTCCGGGAGGCCGGAACAATGGAGAGGGCTCGCTGGACAAACTCAAAACAGTTCAGGCAAAAGAAAAGTCTTCCGAATCCAAAACGCAGAAGGACGGAGAGGACACAGAGCAGAGCGGCAAAAAGAAACTGACTGTCCATGAGAAACCAGCATCCAAAAACAACAGCACAAAAAACACCGGAAATTCAGACAAACAGAGCAAAACCGCAAAAACAGACAAAACAGCCAAAAAAGCAGCCGCAGCCACAGCTTCTGCGCCAAAGGGCGGCGGGAAAGGCGGCACGGGAGACAGTTCAGCGGCCGGCGGGAAACAGGCAGGAAGCACCACCGGCACCGTGGGAAAAATCTCCCACACCTGGAAGCACATGCGTCTTCTGACCAGGACACTTCTGGTGTTCGCACTGGCAGGAATTCTGTATCTCGGATTCTTTGCAGGAGCCAGACGACATTACAAAAAACAGAAACTGAGTGATCCGATGATATGACAGAAACAAAGATAAGGAGGGATTTTATTTTATGAAGCCGATCATGAAAAAATGGCTGACAGGTCTTCTGTGTGCGTCACTTCTGGCAGGAAGCGTGCCGGCCTATGGAGCAGATTTCAGTGCAGAAGCTGACTTTTCTTCGGAAATCTCCGTAGAAGAAACACAGGAAGAAGACCAGACAGAGCCGGAAACACCGTCTGAACCGGAAGCTCCGGCAGAGGTCGATCTGGAACAGCCGGATGATTTCAGTTCACAGGACGGTCAGGATCCTGCGGAAACCCCGGATCCGGATGCACCTTCCGATGACTTCAGCTCCGATGATTTGATTTCTGATGACAGCGAAGCACCGGAAGTGCAGATCACAGATGAGACCGAAGACCAGAAAGAATATCTGACAGATTTAAACGTCTATACCGGAAACGGGGTAAAAGACGCTCTGAAACTCGACAGAAGAGAAGACATGGACGAAGAATTCGGCGGCAGAGTCTACACCGTAGAATATGGTTCCAACTATAACTCTTCCGCACTCTGGATCAGTGCCAACCTTGCAGAAGGCGCACCGGAAGGATCCACTGTGACACTCTCCGCATGGAATCTGTCAGGAAAACAGGAAACAAAAGAGATGTCCGCCACTGCATACACAGACGGACAGAGATATTCATTTTCGGATATTTTTGCTTCCGGCAATGGAAAAAGAGCCATCTACACCATCAAGGCAGGAACCGAAAGCGACAGCGTAACTTATAAACTCGTAGTGCTTCGAAGACTGGATCTTTCTTCGATCAGATGCTACCTGCCGACCGATATCGACATGGCAAAAAACCTGATCACAGATTTTGACACCTCCGGAGTGACAAGAGACTACGAAGTGTCTGTGACCGGAACGGACAAGGTGAAGATCAGGGCAGTACCTTTCAGGGAAAACTGGTATGGTCTCACCATAAACGGACAGAGCATTTCATCAGGAGATCCGATCGAGATTCCTCTGACCGGGGATTCGACGGAGATCGCCTTTGAGATGAAAGAGGATGGAACCTATGCGGATTCGGACTGTCAGGAAAAAACCTATACCTCTACAGGAAGCTACAAAGTCACCGTTCAGAAACAGCTCAGCGATTCTGTGACATTTCAGGTGACACCGCAGGATGCAGTCATCAGCGTTTACGACAAAAACGGAGAACGCATGGAACCGTCACAGGATTCTGCCAGCACATTTGCTTCCCTGATCAAAGGCCAGGAGTATACCTGGAATGTTTCCCACTATGGCTATATTTCACAGAGAAATACCTTTAAGGCAGGAGAACAGGCTGAGATCACTGTAGAACTTAAGAAACAGGATGCCACCCAGCCGGAGATTACCGACAATGACTGGACTAATTTCCGGAACAGCGAGAGCAATAACGGAATTACAGGCACATCCACACCGACCGATGCATCTTCGACCGTTCAGAAATGGGCGATGCGCATTGGTGTCGGCCAGGAGGCATCTGTCACACCACCGCTGATCCTGGGAGGCTATCTGTATGTGGCATCCGGACAGTTTATCTACAAACTCAACAAAAATACAGGAGATATCGTAGCAACCAGTGAACCGCTCAACGGAAATATGATCTATGCGCTGAATCCGCTTACCTATGCAGAGGGAATGCTGTTCGCCCAGATCGGCGGCGGCCAGATTCAGGCAGTCAGTGCTTCAACTCTCAGATCCGTCTGGATCAGTGAATCGCTGGGTGGTCAGACCCTCTCTCCGATCACATACAAAGATGGATATATCTACACAGGAACCTGGAATTCCGAGACCACGGCAGGCTCTTATTTCTGCCTTTCCGTGACCGACGAGGATCCGTCAAAAGGCGATGAGACCAAGTACTGTACCTGGAAATACAACCACAAAGGCGGTTTTTACTGGGCAGGCTCCTATGCGTCCGGCGATTATCTCGTATTCGGCTCCGATGATGGTTCCGGAGAAAAAAACTATACCAGCACGGCGATCCTCTATTCTGTCAACACCCATACAGGTCTCCTTCTGGACAAACTGACAGGACTTAACGGAGACATCCGTTCCACCGTAGTTTATAACAACGGATACGTCTATTTTACAACAAAAGGCGGCTGCCTTTACCGTGTGGCGATGAATACGGACGGAACCTTTGGCAGAGCAGACAGTTACAACCTCGGTGGCATGGCAACAGCAGCCCCGGTAGTATACAAAGGAAGAATCTATGTCGGCGTCTGCGGACAGGAAAGCCACCGGTTTGACGCCGATGCGGGACATCATTTCGATGTTCTGAATGAATCCGCTGCAGGACTTTCCCTGGCATATGAAGTTTCGATTCCGGGATATCCGCAGGCAGCACCGCTTCTTTCTACTGCATACGAGAATCAGGATTTCAACGGGGACGGACAGGCAGACGGACGTGTTTACCTGTATTTTACCTACAATGCCAGACCGGGCGGACTCTATATGCTGGCAGACGAGCCGGGACAGACCTCCGGAAAAGCAGAAGAACTGTTCCGTCCGGGAAGTGATCAGCAGCAGTACTGCATCAGCACGATCTGCGCTGACAGAGGCGGAACATTGTACTACAAAAATGACTCCAACTACCTGATGGCAGTCGAGACAAACGGTGCATATCTGGACAGTGTGACTGCACAGGCAGACAATGGAAAAGTAACCTGGGACAAAGCTTTCCAGCGTTCTGTAACAGAGTACACCATAAGAACCGCAGAAAATGCCTCAAAAGTAACCCTGAATTTCAAAACCCCGGAAGGATGCACCCTGACGGTCAATGGAAAAGTTGCCGGAAATACATATACCGCAGATGTAAGCTCCGGAAGCGCGGAAGTTACGGTCGTGGCAGCTCTGGCAGGAAAGAGCAGAACCTATACGCTCCATCTGACAAAAGACCAGGGAAATACAAACCTTGCGAACCTGACCGCCAGCACCAGCAACACTTATTCCGACAGTACGAAATGGCTGGCACTGACACCGGCATTCAGCGCAGACAAAACCAGCTACCGCGTCACCTATCTGGGCAGTTCTTTCCTGCGCATCTATGCAGAACCGGCAGATCCGTCTGCAGAAGTGACCATAGAAGCAGGAAAAGGCATCAGTAAAGTAACATCCAGCGGAAAGGTGACAGGAAGTGGGCTGGCAGTCCGGCTTAACGCTTGGTTTAACAGTGATGCTTCCGTAGAAGAAGCGCAGGTAAAAATCGTTGTCACAGCAAAGACAGGAAAGAAAACAGAATACACTCTGACCATTCAGAGAAAAGAGACGATTTCCACACCGACACCGACACCGACGGTAACTCCCACACCAACGGCGACACCAAAGCCGACCCCTGTGCCGGAGAAATTCGGGGCATGGAAAACCGTATCAAAAGCAACGGTATTTGCACCGGAGAAACAGCAGCGAAAAGGAACAAAGGGAACTGTTCAGACCAGAACCGTCGGAAGGAAGCTGACCCCGACGATCCGTCTCAATACTACGAATATTAAATTACGGGTAAAACAGACGACAGCCCTGGTAAAAGTCAGCGGGCTTGCGAGAGGAGATTCCATCCGTTCCTGGACTTCCTCCAACCGGAATATTGCAACGGTAGATTCCAGAGGCAGGATCACCGGAAAACGTGCAGGCAGGACCAGAATCACAGTGACACTCAGAAGCGGCAAAAAAGCGTACATCAATGTCACAGTGCAGAAGTCCATAGTCAGAACCGAAAAGATCACAGGTCTTCGCTCTTCCCAGACCATGAAACGAGGAGCGAAGCTGACCCTGAAACCGGTTCTGACACCACTCACTTCCCAGGAGAAGATCACCTATAGTTCTTCAAACAAAAACGTGGCAGTCGTTTCTTCCAGAGGTGTGATCAATGCCAGAAAGAAAGGAACCGCAAGGATCACAGTAAGATCCGGAAAGAAATCTTATGTGATCAAAGTAACTGTTAAATAAAATTGTGACCGGCAAATAAACAGATAGTTACTGTTCAAGGGTATGCATAGTCCATTGTAAAAAGTGATGAAATTTAATTTTTTTGTTTTGTGGATAACCAGTTCCAGCAGGAAAAATTATGTTTATAGTCTTTCCTGCTGTTTCTTTTTTGAAGAGTTATCCACCGGATTTTATTTTACACAGTACATTTTTTTT
>ENA-OQDT01000468-OQDT01000468.1-human-gut-metagenome-genome-assembly--contig:-NODE-468-length-26238-cov-3.288576_pt1 | contig 26238 bp, 29 predicted proteins | sample MGYA00242786_ERZ504617 | MGnify/ENA primary metagenome ERZ504617 (study PRJEB26092, sample SAMD00036337) | human gut metagenome | host: Homo sapiens | study: EMG produced TPA metagenomics assembly of...
TTTTTTCCAGTATTCCGGCAGGTCTGTACTTTCTGTCTTTTCCAGATATTTTCCCATAAGAAAAAGATACATTACCAAGATACCCGTCTTCGGAATCAGCCTTTTCTTTATAAATAAGTTTCCCACTCTTTTTCCTGTAGATTCCCATTTTTCCATCTGTTTCCAGCAAAATCCCGGTATGCCAGTCCAGATACCTGCCAACAGCTTTTTTCTCTGTTTCAGTAATGGGGCAGTTCTTTGTTTCTGCCAGAAGCCCCAGTGCAGCCATATATGCAAAGTATGGATTAACATCTCCGGCTTTACTTCCATTCATGTAAAATTCACCCTCAGGCCCCTGATTTTCAAGAATCCACTTTTTTTCTCCGGTCAAGACTGTTTCCAGCCATTTCTGCCGGGCATCTATTTCTTTTCTCAGGTTCTGATAATAAATGAACATAAGTGAAATTCCCACAGTTATGCAAAATATAATAAGTTTCATCACGTTCTTTCGATGTTTTACTTTTCTTCTGCATTGATTGTGTTTATGCTCATGCATCTATATTCTCCAGGATTTTTCTGATTTTGATACTTGCAGTCCCATCACCATAAGGATTTCAGGCCTCACTCATCCTTCTGTAAATTTCAGGTTCTGTAAGAAGCTGCCTGCATTCTCTGTAAATATCCTCCATCTTCGTGCCTACAAGCTTTAAGGTTCCTGCTTCCACACCTTCCGGACGTTCTGTTGTATCTCGCATGACCAGCACAGGTTTTCCCAATGCCGGAGCTTCTTCCTGAATTCCGCCACTATCAGTCATGATCAGATAACTGGCTTTCATCAGGTTATGAAATTCTACCACATCCAGTGGTTCGATCAGGTGTATTCTATCACATCCACCGAATTCCTCATCTGCGATTTTTCTGACCTGCGGATTCAAATGTACAGGATAAATAACCTTCACATCTGTAAATTCCTCCACGATCTTGCGTATAGCCCGGAACATATCACGCATGGGTTCTCCCAGATTTTCCCTTCTGTGTGCTGTCACAGCAATCAGTCTGCTGTCTTTTGCCCATTCTGTTTCCGGGTGATAAAAATCATTTCGCACCGTATAGTGCAAAGCATCAATTCCTGTATTTCCGTGACAAAAATCTGCTCTGGATCCTTACCCTCTTTCAGCAGTGCATCCGCTGCTTTCTGGGTCGGTGCAAAATGCAAGCTGGCAGTAAGTCCAATGGACTGCCTGTTAAATTCTTCCGGATAGGGAGATTTCATATTATAAGTACGAAGTCCCGTTTCCTACTCTAATTTTTGTGTATGCAATTTTTTGTTCTTGTAATAAGATATGCTCCCAATATAAGAATTTCTACACTGAGAATGTAGCGTCAAGTTAAAACATTTTGCTATCCGGCATAATTTTTTTGTTGTCATTTTTTTTGATCACCCCATTTATTCCCAGTGTATTTTCATTTTCAGAGTACATACTAGCAATGTAACATCAAACAAAACAACAATTAACCAAGGAGGAAAATGATTATGTCAAACAATACTTCTTCTAACAAAGCAGCTGTACCAGAAGCAAAGGGCGCATTAAATCGTTTCAAATTTGAGGTTGCAAATGAGCTGGGTGTGCCGCTTACAGACGGATACAACGGAAACCTTACTTCCAAACAGAATGGTAGTGTAGGTGGATATATGGTGAAAAAGATGATCGAGGCGCAGGAAAGATCCATGTCCGCAGGACAGAGCGGCCAGAGTGGTCAGTACTAATTCAAAAAACGCCTGATTAAGTAAAAAAATACAGGGTATTACTTACTCCTCAACGAGAAGCAGGTAATGCCCTGTTTTGAAATAGATCTTTTTTGACGCTCTAACCTTCTGATCCTGCGTTTTCTATTATACGCTCAGCTTCTTCTCCATGATCCAGCCGCTGATTACATACAGCACTGCCGCAATGGCAAATGATGCTGCAATATACAGGACAAAAGTAAGTTCCATACTTTTCAGAACCGGAATGAGATCCAGCAGCTTCCCAATAACAGAAGATATTACCAGGAAGATAAGGAAGCCGGCGATGCCGCTGCCTTTTTTGCCTGCAAGGACACTGGCGGATAAAATCACGGACAGGTCAGCATTCACAATGAAGACGATCCAGCTAGCCAGAAGACCAAAGAAATAGAAAGCTGCTTCTGTAGGAGTAAAAGTCACGGACCAGTTTAATTCCATAAAGGAACTTACCAGATTGATCATCTCTTTCAGACCACCAATGTAAAGAGTTGCCACTGTCACGTCAAGAGCTGCCAGCGCTGCAAAAAATGCGCCTGCCATGATAATGGAAATTCCATTTTCCAGGATCTTGGCTCCCAGAATCTGATAGCTGCTCTTTGGCGTGAGAAATAACATATAACTCTGTTTGGTATTCAGGTCACGATGGAGAACATTTACACTCTCTATACCAATGTAGATAACACCAAATATTGTACACATGACCAGGAAAATAATTCCCATTGCCAGAATATTATCCTTTTTCCAAAATACACCTATTAAAAAAGCAATTTCTGCCACTGCAGTGATCACCAACAGAACAAGTTTGGAAAATGCGGTTTCCGAAGCTCATATTTCATCAACTTTAACATACTTCTTCTCCTCCATGTCCATAGATTTCACGGTACAGATCCACTACGGATTTGTGTTGATTGATCCGAAGCTCCTCTACCATGCACTGATTTGCCAAAATACCATCTTTCATAAAAATGGCTGCATCTGCTACACGTTCCAGTTCGTCTACGAGATGACTGGAAACTACCAGTGTCACATCTGGATCTATGGCTTCCAGAATGCTCTTCATAATCTGGTCTCTTGCAAGAAGGTCAATGCCGTTCAACGGTTCGTCAAGCAAGTACAGCCTGGCCTCCCTTGCCATGGTAACTGCAATTTTCAGCTTGGCCATCATACCAGAGGACAGTTTCTTCGCTTTCATGTCCTCTGTAAGCTCCATTCGGGAAATCATCTGTCTGTATTTCTCCATGGAAAAAATCTTCGAAAAAGTCCTCATAATATTTTCCCACATCTGAAACTGTCATCCAGTTGTAGAAATAAGGCTCCGTGGACATATAAGCAATTTCTTTTTTACTCTCTTTCCAATGGGAGTTCCCTGATAAAGGATCTCACCGTTAGTAGGCTTTACAAGTCCTGCTACCATTTCATCCAGGTGGTCTTGCCGCTTCCATTGGGGCCAAGCATGGCGTATACAAGGCCTGGCTCCAATTGTAAAGATACCTGATTCACAGCAGTCTTACTGCCGTATTTCTTCGTTACTTCTCTGCTCTCTAAGATCATTTTTATACACTCCTCGTCATTCCGACTGTTCTTTCTCCAGAAGTCCGATTGCCTGAGCTCTGGAAAAACCAAGCTGCTCCATTCCTTCCAGGAATTCCCGGATCAGGGCTCCTGCCATCTCTTCCTTCAGCTGATGCACCCGTTCCGGATCTTCTGTCACGAAGGTTCCCATCCCGCGTCTGGTAAAGCAGACGCCTTCCATCTCCAATTCTTTATATACGCGGCTGACCGTATTGGGATTAATGGTATATTCTACCGCCAGATCCCGCACAGATGGAAGCTTCGCACCAGGAGACAGCTTACCTATTACAATATCCCGCTTTATAGAATTTGCTGCCTGGAGATAAATTGGCAGCGATGAATTATATTCCATGTGTACCTCTCTTTCCGTATCACTGTCATAGTTGTATAGTACACTAGAATTGTATTTTCGTCAAGTGTTTTTTTTACATTTTTTCACATAAGGAACAAAACCGTGTTTCCTGTGCAAAAAAAATGAACATTGCACTTCCCTGCAAAGGAAATGACAATGTTCTCTTTTCTATTTCTTTTAGAATCTTTTTCCATTTTCTTCGTTTTCCATCTGCGCCTTGGCTTTTCGCCCGATTCCTGCATTGCTGTTCATAATGCTGGCCCGGGTGATCTTGTCGTTTCCAAATTTCATGCGGATGGCATCCATCGTTGCATCCAGCTTCTGGCGCTGTTCCTTTTTCGTACAGTCCTCAAACAGGGACATCTGTTCGAATCCGTCCTCAGTAAGCCCGGTGAGTGCCACACCGATCAGACGTAATGGCTGCCCTTTCCAGAACTCTGCGAACAGTTTTCTGGCATTTGCGTAGACTTCATCGGTTACATCCGTAGCACTTCCAAGCTTCATCTGATGGGAACGATTCTTAAAATCCAGAGTGCGGAAGGTGACAGAAATACAGGTACATTTCTTTCCTTTCCGCCTCATTCTGGTGGCTACCACATCGCATTGCTCCAATAAAATAGGCTGAATCTGCTCCATAGATATAATATCATCATTGAAAGTCTTCTCCACGCTAAAGCCTTTACTATCCTCCGGCACTTCCAAAACCGGAGAATTGTCAATGCCTCTGGCGTACTGGAAGAGCTGATGTCCGGTCTTTTCTCCCAGAAGTGTCTGAATAGTGGACTCCCTTTCCCGAGCCAGTTCCCCTATGGTGCGGATACCGAAATCAACCAGCTTCTTTTCCGAAGCTTTTCCCAGAAATAACAGATCTCTGATGGGAAGAGGCCACATTTTTGCCGGAATTTCTTCCGGGAAAAGGGTGTGCACTTTATTTGGCTTCTCGAAGTCCGAGGCCATTTTCGCCAGCAGCTTATTGGTGGAAATTCCCACATTTACTGTAAATCCAAGCTCCTGATAAATCTTATCCTTTATCTCACAGGCTGTTGCTATGGGATCCGGGTAGATCAGGGAAGTTCCAGTCATGTCCAGAAATACCTCATCAATAGAAAAGGATTCCATTGCAGGAGCATAAGATTTACAAATTGCTTTAAATGCCTGGGAATTCTTCGTGTAAAGGCGAAAATCACTAGGTACCACTACCAGATTCGGGCATTTTCGAAGGGCCATTGCCACGGGCTCACCAGTCTGTACTCCGTATTTCTTGGCAGGAATGGATTTCGCAACTATGATTCCGGTACGTGTCCTGGGATCACCGCCTACTGCAGACGGAATTTCCCGCAGATCCGGCTCACCTGCCTTTACTCTGCTCGCTGCCTCCCAGGAAAGAAAAGCGCTGTTCACATCAACATGAAAAATCAATCTTTCCATCTGATTCTCCTTCTTTCGTATTTTCCTTTATTTCCGAAAATTCTGTGATAGACTCAATATAGCACGTCAGAAGGAAATATGTCCAGATTCTTTATGTATATATTACGCAAATACGGTAACACAAAAAGACTGTAAAAGTTCTAAACTGGCTGTCATAGCGAAAAGCTGCTGCGAAAAAGGTCACCTTTAGTTCAGATAACTCAGAATATTGTCATTATCCAATGTGAACAGCTCCAATTGCGCGGATATCCATTGGATAAACGTTCTCTCTGCCAACATACTGGGAAATGTATTCTACATAATTCTCCATCTCATTTTCCGGTACAACAGCTGCAATAACACCGGCAAATCCGCCGCCATGTACTCGGCAGATACCGCCGCCGATCTTGTTCAGGAACAGCTGGGTAAGAGCAAGAACCAACGGGATCTTCTGCTCGTGGCAGTCCTTAATGCAGTAGCAGTTCTGAAGCAGTTCCCAGGACGATCTTCCGGATTCATCCATCAGCTTCAAAAATTCCTCGTAATCTGCCTTACCAATTGCCTCTGCTGCCCGTTCTACACGGGAAGTCTCTTCAAAGAAGTGAATGGAACGGAGAATTGCTCTGTCGTCCTGAATCTCGTTTACATGTGCAAGCAGATTTTCAAGAGTAGTCTCATGAAGAAGCTCTGCGCCAAGTACCTTGGCTGCTGCTTTCATCTCACCTGGAATCTCAGAGTATTCCTGGCTCAGATCTGCATGACCTTTTCCGGTGTTTACAATTACCAGTTTGTGACCAAATTTTCCATAGGAGAAGTCCAGCTTGCTGTATTTCCAGATCATTTCTGTCTGCAAAGTCGAAGAGAACCGGACCACCAACTGCACATGCCATCTGATCCATCATTCCGGAAGCTTTATCCCAGTATACGTTCTCTGCGTACTGACCAATCTTTGCATAGTCTGTGTAAGTCATCTTGCTGTTGTTAAAGAAGTAATCGATGATTACGCAGATCAGCATTTCAAAGGATGCAGAGGAACTTACTCCTGCTGCTGCGATCACGTTGGTGCATACATAGGCATCAAAACCAGCTGTCTGAAAGCCATTCTTCTTCGCACCTTCCATCATACCGGCAACCAGGGCAAAGGTTCCTTTCGGATAGTTGGCTCTGCTGATCTTGTCAAGATCAACTACGATCTCATCTCTGTAGCCTTCACTTGTAATGTGGATCACGTTGGTTCCATTCGGTGCAGCTGCGCCGATGGTATCCAGATTGATACTTCCTGCGATTACCTTGCCGCCGTTGTGGTCAACATGGTTTCCGATGATTTCTGTTCTTCCAGGGGAAGTAAAGAAATCTGCATGGTCATGTTTGTAGATTCTGGCAAAGTTGTCTGCTAGATTCTGGAAACGAGCTGCGCAGGCACTGTTCTCTCCATAGATTTTCTCAAGGTTTGCTTTTTCTGGTAAATTCATGGTCTCATTCTCCTATTTTTGTTAATATTGTTATAATTTTACATTCTGTACTCCAGCTGCCTCAGTGCATATTTTCCGCTTCATCTGTGCTTATCCGGATCTCTCATCAAGTTAATTTCATTTTACATGCATTTCCTTTGCATTACCTTAAATAACTTGCGAAAAACAAGTAATATATTGCGTTTTTATCTTTAACAGATGTATAATACAGGTAAATTTATGCGTTTTATTGTAGTTCTCTATTTTTGAACATATGGAATTCTATACAGTCCACAGGATATGAAATTTTTTCTCGGGAGGTTTGGCATGCAGATCATAACCAATCAGTTTCAAAAAGAATTAAAACAGCACGGCAATGAACAGTTTCCATTCCTGGTCAGCTACCAGAAACTTTCAGAATATGAGTCTGGTTCCTTTATGTGGCACTGGCACCCGGAAATAGAGATTACTTATGTGCAAAAAGGCACTATGTGCTACAAGGTCAACCATATGGTTTACCACTTAAAAGAAGGAGATATTGTATTTAACAACTCCGGTGCCCTTCACTCTGGCACAATGGAAAATCAGAAGGACTGCGCTTATATTCCTGTAACCTTTGATTCCAGGCTGATTTATGGATTTTTCCAAAGCACTGTCAACAGCAAATATGTAGATCCTGTCATTCAGGATTCTATGCTCCCTGCCATCTGTATCGACCAGAGTGAGCCCTGGCACAAGCCTTTTCGCGAATATCTTCTCCGCATTATTGATCTGGATGAAAAGAAACCGGATTTTTATGAGCTGGACATTACCATCTGCCTGCAATCCATGTGGCGGCTTCTTCTGGAGCATATTACCTACGAACCCCAGGCTTCCAGGGAAAACTCTCTGGAATACGACCGAATCAAGAAGATTCTGTCCTACATAGAAGAAAATTATCAAAATAAGATCACCTTAAATGACATCGCCGGACACATCCACCTGTGTGAAAGCGAATGTACCCGGCTTTTTAAACGTCATATGAATACTACCTTGTTTGCCTTTTTGCAGGAATATCGGATCGAGCGCAGCCTGGAGTTTTTGCAGGATGACCAGCCTGTCAGCGCGGTGGCTGACAAGGCTGGATTTTCAGACCCCAATTATTATTCCAAAGTTTTTGCCAAAATAAAGGGATGCAGTCCCCGGGAATATCGAAATCATAGATTTTAATTTGAACTGGTGGTTGCTAACTTATTTTCCAATTATTGCACCAATATCTGATATAATATGATCGGTGAACCGTCGGTGGGGATTCCTGCTACCCAGGCGGTTCCGGATTTAACCCTCTGTCTGTTAAAGCAGTACATTTCTTTAATACCGTAATTTACATAAGCAACATACCATATAAAAATTCCCATCCAGATAACAGGAAAATCTGAATGGGAATTTTTTATAGCATATTCTCTTTTTCTTCCGGATAAGCCACTCCCTCTGGAAGAGGATCCCACTCGTTCAGACCAAGGCTCTGTTTGAATTTCGCCTGTTCCAATGTAAGCTTCGGGGTATCCTCCTGCAGATATTCCATCAACTCATCAATTCCCTCTCTGGTCACATTATTCACCATAAAAATGCGTTCACATCCAGCGTTGATCAGCCATTGTCTCACCATAGGGATATTGGCATATGGTGAATCAATTTTTGTGATAATGCCAATAAGAGGACGAAGGATAAAAGAGCGGCAGCTTGCACCAAACAGATTAAATGGCTCATCTGCAGCCTGCACAATTGCCACCACATCTGCCTCAAAGGAAAAACATGCAAGTCCTACACTGAATCTTTTTGACTCTGCATACTCCCCCGGAGAGTCAATGGTATCGTCATTGGAATTGGTATATTGTGTTTTTATATAATGAAGCTCCTCGCCTTTTAGTGCCTGCGTCAGTGAGGTCTTGCCGGCCTCACTTCTTCCCATCAAAAAAATTTTCTTCATCGAATTGTATTTCCCCTGTTTTCAATAAACCTTACTTGTAAAAATACAGCAGTGCATTATTTTTACATTTGCATATCATAATATCGTATCCATAAGCTGCTGTTCCCGCAGCCATAAGGTATCTGTCAGCTTCTGTGAACCGCACATGTTTTAAAGCCTAACTCTCTGTCAAAGAAACGTACGACCTCTTCCACAGCAGTCTGCACCTGGGACAATCCTCCTGTAATGATCAGAGAACCGCAAAAACGATCCATAAACCCGATCTGTACATCTGCACTCTTCATGGCAACATCTGCAGCTACCACAACCGCTTCCCAGGGAGTAAAACGGATCAGACCAATGGATTCTCCTGTGTGGTCTTCCCCCTCATGAACTCCAATATGCAGTCCCAGATTTTCATAAATACAAGATTGGGAAGGACTGATCACATGAGCAAGACAAACTTCCTTTCCCGGTACACGCACACGAGTCATACGAAGCTTCTTCCCCTTCAGATGTTCATAATCATCATGGAATAGCATTTCCAGCAGCTCTTCCTTCGTTATTCGCTCCATGCTTCTACTTCCTATCGTTTCGTAATATTGCAGACCACATATCCCAGAGAATCCCGGAAATAATTTACGATCTCAGTCATTGCAGACATTACATCAGAAATCTCTCCTGTAATGATCAAAGTCCCTGTAAACCGGTCTGCAAATCCAAGATAAACATTACCGCTCTTCACCGCAATATCAGAAGCGATAACTGCGGATTCCGGAGGTGTCATATTCATGATTCCAATTGCAGAGGAACGATAATCCAGCTGCGGATTCAACCCAAGCTTCTGATAAATGATCGGTGCCGGTCCTCCCATTACATGGGCAAAAGTAATCTCCTTACCAGCCACAGTCTCCTGCACGATTCTGATCTGTTCTCCATGTTCATTCGCCATTTATATGAATGCCTCTCTTTCAAAAAAATTATCTTCACGTTATATTTGATTTTACCATTTATGAGAGCAAATAGCAAGCAAAACCAACATATCAGTCAAAATTCCTAAACATTTTTCGAGAAAAAGTGTGGTTTCTTGAACATTATGGCATTAAATGCCTTTAAAATAGTCAAAAATAAAATAGTGACAGATAATCCGCAGTGTGATAAAATAATTTTCGCTTCCAGAGTATGTAAAAAAATGCAATCTGCAAAAATGTGCGTTATATTTTGTGGGAATGATTTTTCAAACAGACTTTGACACACTCTAATATGTAAGTAATTTAGTAACACTTTTTATTTACGATTTCTATATTTCTCAATAAGGAGTTTTTTATGGAAAAAGATATGACAAAAGGCCGGCCTTTGCCGGTAATCCTGAAATTTATGCTTCCTCTTATTATTGGAAACATTTTTCAGCAGCTCTATAATATGGCAGATACGATTATTGTAGGACGCTATGTAGGCGCGGATGCCCTTGCGGCAGTCGGATCCACCGGAACGATCATGTTTCTTACTGTGGGCTTCTCGCAGGGAATCACAGCTGGTTTCTCCGTACTCACCGCTCAGCGCTTCGGAGCCAAAGATACCGAAGGGTAAAGATCAGTGTAGCTAACGGAATTCTTCTTTCCCTGATTTTTACCGTAATCATCAGTTCTTTAAGTTTGCTGGGCATGCGCCCTCTTCTGAAGCTGATGAACACACCTGACAACATTTTTCAGGATGCATATACCTACATTATGATCATCAGCGCCGGAATCATCGCCACTATTTTTACAACCTGTTTTCCTCTTACCTGCGTGCAGTTGGAAACAGTAAGATTCCGCTGGTATTTCTTGTATTTTCCGCAGCTTTAAATGTAATTCTGGATCTGGTACTGATTATCAATTTTAAAATGGGCGTTGCCGGAGCAGCATGGGCAACCATTATTTCTCAGGGCGTTTCCGCAATACTCTGTTTGGTCTACATCTATATACGTATGCCTTCTCTTGCCCCAAACAGAAGACATTGGAGGCTTCACGGCCAGGAGAGCCGTAACCAGCTGGCTATGGGAATTCCTATGGCATTGCAGTTTGCAATTACAGCTTCCGGTACTATGGTCATGCAATCTGCCATCAATCTTTTCGGTTCCGATGCCGTTGCCTCTTTTACGGCAGCCAGCAAGGTGCAGAACCTGGTAACCCAGGGAATGATGGCTATGGGACAGACTATGGCGACATATAGTGGACAGAACTTCGGAAAGGGTGATATCAAGAGAATCCGCCAGGGTGTTAAAGCGTCTCTGGAAGCTTCTGTTGTATATGCTCTTGCAGCAGCCGTGCTGGTTTGTATTCTTCTGAAACCAGCTCTTGGACTTTTCTTCACTGGAAATGTGGATATGAACAGCATGCTTCCATGGGCAAAAACTTACATTTATATGAGTGTGATCTTTTACATTCCTTTAAGCAGTATTTTCGTATTCCGAAATACCATGCAGGGCTGCGGATATGGATTCCTGCCTATGATGGGTGGTGTTTCTGAATTGGTTGCACGTCTGGTTGTAGCAATGATTTCCATGGCGGTAGGAAGTTATGCACTTGCATGCTTCTGTGACCCGGCAGCGTGGGTTACAGCAGCAGTATTTACCGGTGTTTCCTATCTTTTTGTCATGAAAGATATCCGCAGGAAATACGAAAGACCGGAAACTGCTACTTCCGAAAAATAATCATTTCGGATGCGCATGGCAATCTTCTATGCGTTTCGTAAACGCCAAAAAACAAATCATATACTAAAAGGAGATGTTTCGATTATTTCGGACATCTCCTTTTATGGTTACCGGCCAGCTTTCTCCGGTAATTATTTTACAAAAGCTCACCTGCAAACAATAACATTTAATTGTCTAATGAAAATATATATTCCAATGGAAGCAAATGTATTTCCTCATATACTGCCTTTTTATCCTCTTCAACGCCTCTTCCATTTCCGCTTTGAGCTGGTACTTTAATACGAAATGCCGGCTGTTTTTTCGTTTGAATATAGTATTGTTCCGGGGTTCCCATTCCCTTAAATTTTTCCCTGGCCGATTCGGTCATCTGTTCCCTTTCCAGATGATAGGAAGAAGATTTCTGCATATGTCTTGCCAGCCGGTAGGATTTCGGAAGACTTCCCACTCCCTGCTGACAGTGATAATAAATGATTTCCCTTCCGGATTGAGCAAACGTCAAAAGTCCTCTTCCATCATATTCCTGAATGATCCGGATCAATGCCTTTGTCTCATTCTCGCTGGCTGGTTCCTCTCCCATACGTGAACGGATATAATGAACCGTTGGAAAATTATGTGAAATATCCATTCCACGGGCATTATATCCAAAATCCTCAGCAGGAATGCTTTGCATACGAAGCATTTGACGGTAAACTGGATTTCGAATAGCACCAAAGCCATTCTGGCGGATTTCATAACCATCCGGGTTTAAAATCGGAATCAGACAGATCCTTATTTTATCAAGGAGTTTTTTCACTTCATAAAATTCATCCAGCTTCCAGCCGCATTCGTAGGCCCTGCAGTATTCTCCTGCCATTTTCAGAAGAAGTTCCGGCAAAAGAGCCTGAGTTCCATTAATTCCAGCCACACAGAAGATCATCTGTGCGCCGGTGCCAACTTCCAGCATTGGGATCATTCTCTCGTCATGACTGTTTCCAATCACGCGAAACTGGCAAAAGCTGCTGTAGCGTCCAGCTATTTCCCATAAAGAATAATATATGTTTTCAAATGACAGCGATGTTTGTACCATATCTGCATCTGTCGGTTGTACTTTCTTTTGTATATTTACTTTCGGCATGTCACTGACAGCCGTTTTATTCTGTGGGAACAATTCTTTTCTGACTGACAATACGCTTTCTGACAACATATTTTACCTCCTGCAGCAGGAAAAAACTCAGGCGGCATTTCATCTCTAGAGCGTGTTTGAAAAATCATTCCAACAAAGTGTAACGTACATCTTGCAGAAGGCCTTTTTTTACACGCTATAGCCTGTCCCCCCGCTGCCTGTATTATTATATGCAAAAAGGCAGGTCAAAAGACCTGCCTAATGTATGTTTCTTATTATTTTGCTGTCAGAAAAACTTCTGATCAAAATGCATGGTTATTCATATGCCATAGATTTTCTTAGATTTCTTTTTTTCTCTTTCTGACGATAACATAACCTCCAGCTACCAGAGAAAGACTTGCAAGCATCATCATAGTGGCAATCGGGGAGTTATCGGCTGTTCTCGCGTTTGTTGCAGATGTAGAACCGGTATCGCTGTCTGTTCCGTCATGGTTCTCTGCATCATCGCCATCTGTTCCATCTCCATCGCCGCTACCTGTTCCGTTATAATCATAACCGCCGGAACCAGAACCGGCTGTTGCAGTTGGCGTGATTGTGCCGGATGGAGTTACTGTGAAGTCGATTGCCTTGGACTTAAATTCTGTAGGGAGAGCTTCCTTCACGCCGGTAGCTTCCCATTCGGATCCATTGTATATGTACTTCTGGAAGAAGATATACATTCTAAAGGTCTTCGCCTGCTTGATACCATTTACATTTCCGATAGACCAGCTCTTCTGATATCCGGTGTCAATGTTCTTCGCGGACATGCTCCAGCCATACGGGATCCACTTGGTATCACCTTTGATCGGGTTTGTATTGTCAGTTCCGGCGCCAGTTACTGTGAAATTGTACATCTGCTTCGGGTAGAATGCCAGTGCTTTTTCAAGACCTGTTACCTTGCTTTCGCTGACAGACGGGTTAATGGTTGCACGAGTAGTTGGCGTCGGTGTAGTAGTAATCGGAGTTTCTGTGGGAGTGCTTGCTTTCGCCTTTAATGTAAGTACAAGTGGCGCAACTGCTTCAAGTCCCTTGGAATCCTCAGCATATACAACTACTTTAATGGCTGTATCATAAGCTACATCTGTCAACTGTACACTTGCAGAGCTTGCAATATCTCCAGAGCTCTTATAATTGCTCTTTACTGCTTCGAATCCAGGTGTAGAATCAGATTTCTTCACCCAGGTCACATAATATCTTCCTCCAACACCAGCATCATTGGTATGGAAGGTCAGATCAACAGTATGCTCATACGCCTTATTCCAGGAAATAGAATCTGCGGTCAGCGTCATAGTACTAACAGGAGCTGTAACAGACTCAAGTGCTCCAGTCTGGTTGTTAATGGTATACTCTGTAGTGTCCAGATAATGAACATGTGCCAGAATATTCTCCATAGTAGTAAGTGCAGTACCATTCGCATCCGTACCGACCTTTACAATAATCTTTCCGGCAGCTGCGTCACTTCTTCTTACCTGAAGGTCTGCTGTTTCAGCAAGCTGGCCAATTGCTGCGATACATGCGTTATCACCGCCTAAAACAATACTGTTATCATTAAGACCATCGTCCTTGTTATCCTTTACAATTACGGCGCCGGAAACACGGATCTCGCCCAGACTGTAAATAGCTCCACCTGTAATTTCAGCAGCTTCATTTACAATACCTTCAGACTGGTTTCCTGTGATAGTACCACCTGCCAGTCCGATGCTTCCGCCAGAATTACAGATTGCAGCTCCCGGCGCACTGGTTCTGTTTCCTGTCAGGGTTACACCATCGGACAATCCGAAGTAACCGCCCTCCACAGAAATAATGGAGCCTGTTGCATCCCCCTGGTCAAGTGCTCCTGTTACAGTCAGACTTAAAACAGTCTCACCCTCCTTGCCTGTACCAAACTGGAAAGAAGTGGACTCATCTTTTACTTTAAACATATCTCCTAAAAATCCGGCTGCACGTTTAATAGTAGTTCCATCCGCAGCTGCTGCAATAGAGATATTCTTATTCTGATCGATCACAACAGTCTCACTGATCTCTACAGTTCCGGTTACAAGGATCTGGGTAACTTCACCATCCTTGCCAATATTAACCGGTGCTGCCGCAATTGCCTCTGCTAATGTGAAATAGGATGTCTGGGTTCCATCTGCTGCCTTCAGGATAATCTGACCAGTGGTCTCAGGAGTAGGGGTAGCACTCTCCTCTTCCTCCAAAGTCAGCTCAGCAGTATCTCCGCTGTTAAAGCCATCATCCACAACCGCATCCGCTGCCTGAGCTGGTTCTGCTGCCGGTGTGTCTGCAGCTGCCTGGGTTGGTTCTGCTGCCGGTGTATCTGCAGCTGCCTGGGTTGGTTCTGCAGTCGGCGTATCTGCTGCCTGTGCAGGTTCTTCCACAGGTGTATCTGCTGCGGCATCTGAAATATCCTGCACTGGTTCAGCTGCTGCTTCTCCTTCTTCTGACTCTGCGGCAACAGCTACTGTGTCCTCTATTGTCACGGTCTGGGTATCTGCCTCTGCAAATGCCATTGTCACCGGAGACATTCCGGCTGCAAGGCTTCCCGCCATAATGAATACCAAAAGTTGCTTTTTCTTCATTTTAAAAAGTCCTCCTTATAAATGAGTCCCCCATATTAAATATTAACATCGAAGTCTAGTATAACATATCTCAGTTCAAAAATCAAACCTAAGGACGAATCTGTCCGTTTCCATAAATGATATATTTTGTGGAAGTAAGTGCCAGAAGTCCCATGGGGCCACGGGCATGAAGCTTCTGGGTGCTGATTCCGATCTCGGCACCAAAACCAAACTCAAAACCATCCGTAAATCTTGTAGAAGCATTCACATATACAGCAGCTGCATCTACTTCATCCAGGAATTTCTGGGCATTGTTGTAATCTCTGGTAATAATTGCCTCTGAATGGCCTGTATTGTAGCGATTGATGTGGCGAATCGCTTCATCTGCAGATCCAACTACTTTTATAGAAAGTATATAGTCCAGATATTCTGTACCCCAGTCTTCCTCAGTGGCAGTGACTGCGTCTGGGATCAAAGCCTTCGCTTCCTCGTCAGCACGCATCTCCACATTCTTTGTCCGAAGGCGCTCTGCAAGAACCGGAAGGAAAGCATCCTTCACTTTCTCATGCACCAGAAGAGACTCACAGGCATTGCAGACACCCACCCGCTGTGTCTTGGCATTCATCACAATGTCTGCCGCCATCTGAAGATCTGCGCTCTCATCCACATAAATATGGCAGTTTCCGGTACCAGTTTCGATTACAGGAATCGTGCTGTTATTTACTACTGCTTTAATAAGACCTTTGCCTCCTCGTGGAATCAGTACATCCACATATTCATTCATCTTCATGAATTCTCCGGCAGTCTCTCTTGAAGTATCAGAGATCAGCTGGATCGCATCTTTCGTAATTCCATTCTCATCCAGGGTTCTGCGGATGCAATCCACAATAGCAGTATTGGAATGGATGGCATCACTACCACCCTTTAAGATCACCACGTTGCCAGTTTTAAAGCAAAGGGCAAAAGCATCTGCTGTCACATTTGGTCTTGCCTCGTAGATGATTCCGATCACTCCAAGAGGGACTCTCTTCTGTCCAATGAGAAGTCCGTTGGGACGTTTTTTCATCCCGGTCACTTCCCCGATAGGATCTTCCAGTGCCGCAACCTGACGAAGCCCCTCTGCCATGCTTGCAATTCTGGCTTCTGTCAACATCAGACGGTCTACCAGTCCTTCTGGCATCTGATTCTTCCTGCCATTCTCTACATCAATGGCATTTGCTGTAAGAAGTGCTTTCGAATCTGCAACAAGGCTGTCTGCAACAGCCTCCAGAACCTGATTTTTCTTAGCTGTATCAAGGTTTCGAAGAACGATTTCTGCCTCTTTGGCATTCCTGCCAAGAGTTTCCAGCATTTCATTCATTTATAAGTCCTCCCTCCGGTAAACTTTACTCTGTGTCACAATGATCTGAGGACAAATGTCCGTAGGTTCTGTGGGCACCAGATCAAGGATCTGAAAATCAAAAGCCACTGCCAGTCTGGTAATATCAGGATGTTTTTCTAAAAAGCGGTCATAAAAGCCGCCGCCATATCCCACTCTGTTGTTCTCAGGATCAAAAGCTACACCAGGCATGACCATAAGAGCATCCTCCCACTTCACGATCTCGCCTCTGACAGGCTCCGGAATTCCAAAATATCCAGGCTCTAGCTGAGAAAAATCAGTAAGGCGGTAAAAAACCATATCCTTTCCCACAACCTTCGGGACTGCCACTTCTTTTCCTGCTTTCCAGGCTTCCTCAATGATATATCTGGTCATTACTTCATGATTGTAATCTGCATAAGCCAGAATATGCTTAGCCTTCACAAACTCTGAGAGTTTCAGCACCTGATCTGTAATCTGATGACTCCATTCTTCTACCTGCGCATCGCTGCACTGCTTTCTGGCTGCAAAAATCTGCTTTCTAATGAGTCTTTTTTCTTCCATATCTTTCTCCAAGATTCACAACCGTACCATCGGCTTCCTTTACATCAATATTATCCAGCTGATTTCTAAGGTTCATCTTAATGGTGGCAATATACTCCTTGCGCAGCTCTGCCTGTTCTTTTTTTCTCTTCTTCTGTAAGGCCTACACTCTGTGCCTTATGGTGAAGGGTGTTGATTCTGTCGATTTTTGTGCTGTCCATAATATACTCCTCCTGAGAATGTTCTGTGTAATTTTAATTTATACAAAAACTTAAGCAATTGTAACTGTGAAGATACTGAACAGTTACAGCAATTTTTCAATATAATCGATCAGGAAAAATTCTTCCTTTTTCTTTCCAACAAACAATGTACCGCAGGGGTCGCCCTCCACAATGCGGTGAATATTATGAAAATCGCCGCCATTGGCAATTACCATGTCGGTACCGGCAGCTGTGGCAATTCTGGCAGCTGTAAGCTTGGTAGCCATTCCTCCAGTGCCCACTTTGCTTCCGGAGGAGCATTTTCCCAGTAAGAAGTTCATCGTCCATGTTTCTACCGTGTCAATAAATTTCGCATCTGGATTTGTATTCGGATCATCTGTAAAAGTCCGTCTATGTCTGACATAAGGATCAGAAGATCTGCCCCATATAAGAGCAGCTACCACTGCAGAAAGGGTATCGTTATCTCCGAATTTTTCCCAGAGACTGAAGCTCATAGGTGGAAATAGAGTCATTCTCATTAACAATAGGGATCACACCCATGGATAAAAGCTCATTAAACGTGTTCTCTGCATTTTTGCGGTTGGCGTTGTTTACCATGGTATTTTTGGTCATCAGGATCTGACCTGCCATCTGATTGTATTCTCCAAACAGCTTCTGGTAAATCATCATAAGTCTGGCCTGTCCAACCGCTGCACACGCCTGCTTCTGACGAGGCTCCTGTGGCTTCTCTTTAAATCCAAGAGCTGCTGCTCCAACAGCGATGGCTCCTGAAGATACCAGAACCACATCCTTACCCTGATTTCGAAGATCGCCCAATTCCCTTACCAGAATCTCCAGTTTCCGAAGATTCAGCTTGCCAGTTTCAGCATGGGTAAGAGAGGAACTTCCAATCTTGATTACAATACGTTTTTTATCTTTCAGTCTTTCCCGATCATTCATTTTATTTGTCAACTCCGTTATTATGTTTCCATGTAGTTTTCATACATATCAATTTCTTATCTTACATCATTTTTTTCATTTCGTCCATGGTTTTCAGGTAAACAGTTCTTAATTTCAGAAAAAATTTTCCATTTTTAACGTGTAGAATTATTGTTTCTGTAAAATATTGCATAGTCTGAAAGAGCTCTACCGTGTTTTGATCGTCCTATCACTTTTGCAAATCAAGTCAAAACGCGTTCATTTGCATCATGCGCTGGTGCAGACAGGCTCTAGAGCATGTTTTTCACGTAAATACAAAAGAGGAACGCCTTATCTTATGACGTCCCTCTCCATTTTTAATTTATTTTACTGTAAAGACACAGAACCTACAGAATCATTCAGCACGATCTCGACCCATGTTTTTCCAGGATTCAGCTGAATCTCCTGATTATTGGAATCATAATAATGAGTGATTCCCCACTGGGAATCCTTTGTCCAGTGGATGTCGATTGCCTTGCCTCTGGTGATGTATTTGCCCTCACCTCCGGACTGGGTATCTACGTTCAGATAACCATTTGGATCATATGGAACATAGTTGGAATACTGTAAAATAATATTCTCACATGTCAGCTGATTACCTGTGTTCTGGTCAATATGCGGTGCATTAAACTGGAAGCGGCTGTACTCCTTAGTCTCTGCATTGTACTCAAACCACGGATGGTTATAAGCGAAATTATCAAGCTTCACAACATTTGCAGAAACTCCGTCATCCAGGGTTGTCTCAGTTCCTTCCGGTGCAAACTGGAAATGACCATTATAGTCCTCTTTATAATCCTGGCTATAGCCCTGGCTCTGGATTCCTGCCTGAAGATGGGAGAAATCAGTGTAAGCATTGTGCGGTGCTACACGGTCAGTGCTGCGATAGTAAGCATTTCCAAGTGTAAGTCCGTTCAGATTGTCGATCAGGTGCTGGTCCAGATACTGAAGTGCATATACAGCCTGTCCATAATGAGAATAGATGGCATCATACTCATTTGCATAGAACAGGAAGTAATCACGGCAGCTTCGCACAGAACCGATCCTTGGAATATTGTCATAGTCCTCGATGATCGCCATGAGACGGGTGATGCTTCCCTCTACCGGTGCTTCATAAATGACTCCTGCGTTCTCAGTTCCGCTCTGTGGAGCGCCATTGGTATCGTTGCCAAGCATAACTGCGATGGGACGTCTGTGGCCAATGCCGACAGATACATCCTCTCCGGTAAGATAACTCTTCACGGTATCTGTCCCGGCTTCCTCTGCCTGTACCGCTACTGTGGATCCTGCAAGTGCGCAGGAAAGCAACATTCCTGTGAGAAGTTTAAATATTTTTTTCTTCATGTCTTCTCCTCCTTATGCATATATATTTAACCTTCTAACTGAACAGAAACTGCAGAAACCGCCACTTATAAATACATCCGGAATGGTAATGCCACCTGCTGATGACATCACTTTATATGAAAATCAGTCGCTTTGCAACTGCCATCCGGAACTTTCATAGTAACTTATTCACGGCAAACGTTACTGTTCACTCCGTTCACAGTAACGCGCTTCGCGATGCACAGAAATCATGCTTTGCATGATTTCGCGCCGCAACTCTCGGGTTTTCTGTGAACTTTGTTCACAAAAAACACCTCGCGGAACGTTACCAGTGAACAGTAACCGGCAAACAGCAAAAGCCTCTCCAGTTATAGGGTCATGCACAAAAAAATTTAACGGGTAATTCCAAGTTCCTCCAGTGCCTTCGCCTGGCGTGCTTCCATATCTGCGGCTTCCTCCGGAGTCATGTGATCGTATCCCAGAAGGTGTAGCATACTATGTGCAACTAGGAAGCAAAATTCCCTCTTTACACTGTGTCCATACTCTTCTGCCTGGGCAGCAGCACGTTCTGCAGAAATCATAATATCTCCCAGAAGAAGCTCTCCACTGTCAAGATCAAAGCAGGACTCATCATCTTCAGCCACAGAATAATCTGCCGGTGTCTCAAATGGCAGCATTGGAAAAGAAAGAACATCAGTAGCTCTCTCAATGCCACGGAACTCTGTATTTACCCTTTTAATCTCTTCATTATCTGTGAGAACCAAATTTACCTGTGCATCCCATGGACATTTCTCCATGTCAAGCACCTTCTCTGCAACCATCTTCGCAAGCGCCGGACAGTCAAGTCCAAGGTCAAAATCGGTCTCGCATTCGTATTCTATTGTTACCAAAACTTATTCCTCCTGTATGACATCTGCCTGATTTCTCAAACAGGCGACACCATATGTTCAATTTTACTATTTTGTTTGAATTATTCTGTAAAATTCACATTTCAGTTTCAAATTAATCTTCCCACAGGATATTGATTGTCATTTACTGAAAATTTTGTCCTGGCTTCCCAATTACCGGCTTGTCCGCCGAACTGCCCGCTTCTGGGTCTTTTCCTGGGCTTTCGCTTCCTCTTTCTCAAATGCTTTAACAATGTCCTTCACGATCTTGCAGCGGACAACATCACGGTTCGTCAGGGAAATAGTAGCAATATCGTCTACATTTTTCAAAATAGAAGCACACTTCTGAAGTCCGGAATCCGTCTCTTTGGAAAGGTCGATCTGTGTTACATCGCCGGTAAGAATCATCTTAGAACCAGTACCAATACGGGTAAGTGCCATTTTCAAAATAGGAAGTGTGGCATTCTGGCTCTCATCAATGATGATCATACTGTTATTCAAAGTACGGCCTCGCATATATGCAAGAGGTGCAACCTCAATGATTCCCCGTTCTCTTAACTTCGCAGCCTGATCTGGCCCGAATACGTCATTTAGTGCATCGTAAAGCGGCTTCAGATAAGGATCAACCTTCTCCTGTAAATCTCCCGGAAGGAAACCAAGCTTCTCGCCCGCTTCAATGGCCGGACGGCTGAGAATGATTCTCTCAATCTCGTCATTCCGGTACAGCTCTGCCGCATAAGCAACTGCCAGGTATGTTTTACCTGTACCGGCAGGTCCGATACAGATAGTAACCGTATTGTTCTTCAAAGCAGTGATATAATTTTTCTGTCCGATTGTCTTAGTTCGAATTGGAATATTCTTATAATTCAAAGTCACTGCATCCCCCAGCACCTTGCGGGTGCTGTCTGCAATATCCTCCTCGCTGTCATCCTCTTCCTCGGTCTCATCCAGAAAACGATGGATCATATCCACGGAAAGCTGCTGCTGTTTTTCAAGAGCTTCCTTCATGGCTTCAATAATATTCACAGCTGAATGTATCCTGCCGTCATTAGTCCCACTTACGGTAATGCAGGAATTTCTCTGGGTAATGGATACGCCAAGACGATTCTCAATCACCTTGATCAGCTTATCATTGATTCCAAAAAGCTCCTGTAAAATATCTAATGAGTCAATCTCTATATTCGTGGATTTCAAAAACTGCTCCTCCTTGTGTCTGTTCAAAAATATCTCTGGGTAAAAGTATACCACTCTAAAGATTGTTTTTCAACACTTATGATTCCTGACTGAATTCTATATTCTGCTTCTTTCCGCGTTTTTTCGTCTACTGTCAATGTACCCTGCACAGTACAATTTGTACTGTCAAATGTGACTGACAACCGGGAATCTGCAATCCGGATTCCTTTATTCAGAAGTTTTTGTTCATATATTCTCAGCTGCTGTACTGCTTTCTTCTGAGCCTGTTCTTTCGTGTAAACTGTGCTCTGTATCTTATAAGGTGTTCGGGTGATTTTTCCCAGGGAAAAAGGAAGGACGAAATTCTCGGTAAGTTTCCAAGGGATTTCTTCCGTTGAGGTTATATATCTGGATTTTTTTCCTGTATCTGCGCCAAAAACGAAGTCACCAACACGAAAATACCAGCTGGTTTTTGAAGTGCCGCTTTGAACCTTTTTTTCATAGGAAAGGGGGACCTCCTGATAATAGGCAATCTGATTGACGCACATAGATGTCTGCGTCTGCCGGAACGTATTCCACACGTACAACTTCCTGACTGTCGTTCAGGATCGGCACCTCGCCAGATACCAGAATATCACCCTGTTTGCAAATGTCTCCAGTTTTAACAAGTGGAGTTCCATTTCTGATAACCATATTCACAATTTTTCCATCCAGGTCGGAAATCAGATTGCATGGGGAGTTGGTTTGATGGATATCTTCTGTGAGGTTTTCTTCCTGAATGGTAAGAAGAAGCCGGGTACCCTGAACCCTGGCAGAAACAAAAGTAATATCCGGGTAGTTTTTCCTGAGAAGGTCGGCAATCCGGGTACAGTTAACCTGATTTTTACGGATCCCATGAGTAATTCCCTGCTGGTCCAGAAATTCCAGAAGCTGAGGGGTGGAATTTTTTACATTTCCATCAATGTGGATATTCCAGATGTGGCCAGAGAGCCAGAGCAGCAAGACCACACAGAGAAGGAACCCGGCTGTAAAGCACTTGCGTTTTTGGATTCTGAGCAGCAAAAACGGCAAACCTATTTTTTTCAGAATATGGATACGGACTCTGGTCTTTCTATGTATGGGAAGGAGTTTTCGGAAATCATTTATGGAAATGCGAGTTGTTATGTTTTTTTCTGACAGATAACGGATTCTTTCCAAAGAGACAGCTCTGGCGTGGCACAAATTCAGGAAGCGTTCCAGCTGGTCACCGGATACTGAAAGTTCTAAAAATCCATGGAGTATTTTTTCGGGGTTATTCATTTTAATCTCGCCTCCATTTATATTGGATTTACGATGTACTGCCGGACGGCAACCGAATTCAGGTGAAATATACCGCAAACCGGAGCTTGCAGACTGCGGGAATGATTTTTCAAACACGCTCTAACATTACCGACAAAATCTGCCCTTTTATTTCCATTTCCCAAGTAGTGTAATGAAATATTTCCAGATTTTTCCCTTGAAGGATCACGCGTCCCTGGCAGGTAACCACGATTAATTTCTCGCTTGTATAGGATAAGATGCTTTTATAATTTTCAATCTGTACCTGCGACGGTCCGGTAATCGTTATAATAGGGGCTTTACAGGACAGGTCACCAGGAAGTTCCATAGCTGTCATAAAACGTTCTGATACAGACATAAAAAAAAGCCTCCCGGTCTTTATCTCTAGCTTATGCGGGAGGTTTTCTTTTCATTCTGATTTACAGTTAACAGATCACGCTCTCTGGCGAAAAAGCACCAGAGAAAACCACAGAATGGTATTTCCGCCAAGATTATATTCCATGGAATGATGCTCTACCAGCTCATTTACCACTACACCGTGACTTTCCAGGCAGGGATGCATTTTCTCAGGGAAGCGACAGGGCTTTCCGTCATAAATAGGCACAATGCTCGCAAAGATCGCAGGATTCAGTGGACAGGGTAAATGTCTCAAATCCCTCCCCTTTTAAAAATCCGGCTACCTCTGTAGTCAGCTCCTCGTGAGCATCTCGGGTGGCAAGCATTTCCGCCATGTTCATCACATCAGAAACCTCTGCCACACTGGAAAAAAGAATTCCATTTGGATAACTGTGGATTCGCTTCCCACATTCTTCCAGGCTGCCCACAGCAGGGGGACAGGCCCAGGTGGTGCCATAGCGCTCACACTCCTGTTTGCAGATGATCCGCACCCGCTCCCTTACCTCTATTTCAGCAGTATCCACAAGGCGGTATTCATAAATGGGATACTGAGATATAAATTCTTCAAAACGATCGGTATTTAACATGTTATTCCTCTTTCGAATTATTTATTGCTATTTAGCCCGCCAAGGGGGATCCTTTCAGCGTTCTAAATATCCAAAATACTTAATCTATCAAATCCTGCTCTGCAAATAAACTGGATACCACAGACGAATACTCTGACAGATGCTGGGATTTCTTGATTTTCTTGGCATATTTCTCATAATTTGTAAAATTAACGGCCATATAGCTCCATAATTCTTTCATACGGAACAGCACATTCCGTTCGCCGGAAAGAAGTTCCCGATACTCTTCGAAAAGACAATCATGGAATTCTCTTACTGTCTTTTTATTCGGACGAATGCCTTCCCGGATCTCAGTTACCAGCCCCGGATTCGTGATCAGCCCTCTTCCATACATGAAGCAGCAAGTGTCTGGAAAACGCTCTGTAATCCGCTTATAATCAGCTGCAGAAAACAGATTCCCATTATAGCAAAGTGGCATTTTCAGACGGTTTACAGCCTTCTCATAAGCTCCGAGCCGCGGCACTCCGCGATACATATCTGTCTGAATCCTTGGGTGGATGATCAGTTCATGAATGGGATATTTTTCATAAATGGCCAGCAGATACTCCCAGTCTTCCTCGTAGTGAGTTCCAATTCTGGTCTTTATGGAAATTTTCATATCAAGTTTCGAAAAAATCTGATCCAGGAACTGATCCAGCTTCTGGGGCTCTGCCAGAAATCCGGCACCCTTTCCCTTCGCTGTAACTGTTCCAGAAGGACAACCAAGATTCAGGTTCACCTCCTGGTGTCCGTAATCATCTTTCAAAAGCTGGGCAGTACGGATAAAATCATCTGCATTGCAGGTCAGGATCTGGGGAACCACGTACATTCCCTCATTCCGCTCCGGTGACACCTCGCAAATTTTCCTGGAAGCTCAGGATTTTTCTTCGGCTTGGCAGAAATAAACGGAGTAAAATATTTATCCATGGGATGATAAAACCGGTGATACGTCCGGCGGTATACAAAGTTTGTCACGCCCTCCATAGGGGCCATGTAGTCTTTCATTTATGTCCTCGCATGTCTTTTTATTCAAATCAAGGGGGGATTTTCTCAGCTGCTTTATTCAGAGCTTTCACCATGCAAAAAATTCCTTAAATTCTTCGAGAAACTTTTTCATTTTCTTTTTCTCCCTTGGTTTGATATAGCCAATTATACACGTTTCTCTATTTTTAGACAATGCCCTCTTAAGTGTCTGCTGCTATTTTTTTCTAAAATTTATACAAAAAAGAACTTTACCCCTAAATCTGGCAGTGCACGGCAGCCATCCATTTTCGTTTGCTATTAGCAATACAAATGTCTTTCCCGAAAATACATTTTTGTCTTGCACTCTGTTGTAGTACTGTGATAAAATAAACAGGATTTTAGCATAAACCTATTGGTTTGGCATTTTGAGAGAAAGAAGGCTTACTTACGATGAATTTTTCCAAAAGACTGAATTTATTTGGAGATGAAAATTTTTGCCGCGCTCAATGAAAGGCGGCTTGAACTTGAGAAACAGGGAAAGAAGATCTACAACATGAGTGTGGGAACTCCGGACTTCCATACACCGGATCATATTAAGAAAGCACTGATGGAAGCTGCTGCTGACGATCAGAACTGGCGTTACAGTCTCCGCGATCTGCCTGAGCTTCTGGATGCGGTCTGTGCATATTACAAGAAGCGCTTCCATGTGGAAATCACACCGGATATGGTAATGTCCGTTTATGGCAGTCAGGAAGGCATGGGACATCTTGGCATGACTTTATGCGACGAGGGAGACGTGGTTCTTCTTCCAGATCCGTGCTATCCGGTTTTCGCAGCAGGAAGCAAATTAGGAGGCGCGGTTCCTTACTACTATCCGCTTGTAGCAGAGCATGATTTCCTGCCATATGTAAAGAATATTCCGGAAGATGTGGCTCGCAAGGCCCGTTACATGGTAGTCTCTCTTCCATCCAACCCGGTAGGCAGCATTGCTACACCAGGACTTTATGAAGAAATTGTTGCATTTGCAAAAAAATACGATATTTTAATTATCCATGACAATGCATACAGCGACATTATCTTTGATGGCGTGGAAGGTGGAAGTTTTCTTGCCACTCCTGGTGCGCGGGAGGTTGGTGTTGAATTTTTCAGCCTTTCCAAATCCTTTAACGTAACCGGCGCCAGAATTAGCTTTCTCATTGGAAATCCAGAAATCATCTCTGCTCTTAAAAAGCTTCGCAGCCAGATCGATTTCGGTATGTTCCTGCCAATCCAGAAAGCTGCTATCGCTGCCCTGGAGGGACCTCTGGACAGCGTAAAAAGGAACAATGCAGACAATACCAGGCACGCCGTGATGCTCTATGCGACGGACTTGCTTCCATTGGCTGGGAGAAGCCAAACGGCAAAGGAACTATGTTCGTATGGGCAAAGCTTCCGGGAAAACGCACGGAACAGCATGGCATTCTGTATGGAATTAATGGAAAAAAGCCGGTGTACATCGTTACTCCTGGCGCAAGCTTTGGTCCTCATTGGGGAAGGATATGGTGCGCTTCGCGCTGGTACTTCCACCAGAGAAAATCAAAGAGGCTGATGGAATCTATCCGTACAAGTGG
>ENA-OQDT01000470-OQDT01000470.1-human-gut-metagenome-genome-assembly--contig:-NODE-470-length-26205-cov-4.524542_pt1 | contig 26205 bp, 23 predicted proteins | sample MGYA00242786_ERZ504617 | MGnify/ENA primary metagenome ERZ504617 (study PRJEB26092, sample SAMD00036337) | human gut metagenome | host: Homo sapiens | study: EMG produced TPA metagenomics assembly of...
CAAACACATTATCTGGATATAATCAATTTCTTTGAAAGGAGGGCAACCAATGCCGCAGCAGAGTCATTCAATGCTAAAATCAAAGCATTTAGAGCACAGTTCAGAGGAGTAAGAGATAGAGCTTTTTTCTTATATAGACTTGCTAAATTATATGCTTAAATATAAAATCCCTCAGATTGTTACGTTGACCCGAAATCCGTGCAAAATCTGTGCAAATACCCATAAAAATAAAAAAGACAACCAAGAGTGGAAGCCTCCTAATTGCCTAATTTACAAGCCTTTCGGCTTAGTAGCGGGACCCGGGATTGAACCGGGGACCTCATGATTATGAATCATGCGCTCTAACCAGCTGAGCTATCCCGCCATTGTTTCTTGATTGCGGGTGCAAAGATATAGCTTTTCTTTAAACTGCCAAAATTTTCAGGCGTATTTTTTTGTCGCATATTTTATGATTTGAGATAAAAAAACTTTTTACTCTTATTGTTTTGTATCTATTGTATAACATTATCAACGTTTTAACTTTGAATAGGAAGCAAATGAGAATAAAATCAATGAATTATTTTTTCTAATTAGAAAAAAGTATTTATCTTGGCTGGCGCAATAAAAGCAGAATAGACTATGGAAAGGGAAAAATACATTTGGAATATCTCTTGAATGCGACTTCTAAAAGTATTCTTTGGACAGCAATAAGTACTCCTACAGGTTTGGAGGGTTGGTTTGCAGACAAGGTGCAATCGGATGATAAGATAGTGTCTTTCTTTTGGGGAAAGACAGAGAAACGCGATGCTGAAATCATAGCAGTGCGTGCATACTCTTTTATCCGTTTTCGTTGGTTGGATAATGAAAAACCGCGTGAGTATTTCGAATTAAAGATGACAAACAATGAGTTAACCAATGATTTTGTACTTGAAATAACAGATTTCACCAATGCAGACGAAGCAAATGATTTGCGTGAATTGTGGGAATCTCAGGTAGATACCTTGCGTAGAACATGCGGTTTTTAGTTAACTTTCAATTAAAAATTTCCCGTACTCCCTTTTTTGTGCTACTTTTGTGCGTTTATTGCATGAAACAAGTAAAATGCTGCGCATAAAAAAGTTAGATATATTTATTTTAAAGAGCTTTTGCATGCTCTTTATGGGCACTTTCTTTATCTGCCTTTTCATCTTCATGATGCAGTTCCTGTGGAAATATGTAGACGAAATGGTGGGAAAAGGATTGGAGATGAATGTTCTTGCCCAATTTTTTTTCTATTCGGCGCTGACGCTGGTGCCGGCTTCATTGCCTTTGGCTATTTTGCTGGCAGCTCTTATCACTTTTGGCAATTTTGGAGAGCGGTTTGAATTGCTTGCCATGAAAGCGGCAGGTATTTCTTTGCTTAAGATTATGCGTCCGCTGATAATTTTCATATCCATTATTTGCTGCGTTTCCTTTTATTTTCAGAATGTTATTGGTCCTAAAGCGCAGACTAAGTTATGGACATTGCTGGTATCCATGAAGCAGAAGTCGCCCGAAGTGGACATTCCTGAAGGAGTGTTTTATGATGAGATAGACGGGTATAACCTTTACGTAAAGCATAAGAACCGTAAGACAGGTATGCTGTACGATGTATTGATTTATAATTTCGAGAAAGGGTTTGAGAATGCGCAGATTATCAAATCGGATTCCGGCAGATTGGAAATGACAGCGGACAAACAGCATCTTTATCTTCACCTTTACAGCGGTGAGCAGTTTGAAAATCTGAAGTCGCAGAGCATGAATCAGAAAAATGTGCCTTATCGTCGGGAAGCGTTCGTTGAGAAGCATGCGATTATAGAGTTCAACTCGGATTTCAATATGGTGGATGCCGGATTTATGAGCAACCAATCCAATAGCAAGGACATGAAAATGCTGCAGGCCGGCATTGATTCTATGAAGGTGCAGAACGATAGCATCGGGCGTACTTATTATAAAGAGGCTATGGCGAGTACTTATAAGGCGACCTCCAATACGCTGAGTAAGGCTGATACGATAAAAATAGAATCTGCGACTTTGGGTAGCTATGATGTGGACAGTCTGTTTAATGTGGCTACTTTAATGCAGAAACAGAAGATAATGTCTACGGCTGTCAGCCGTGCGGAGAGTGCTGCAAGTGATTGGAGTTTCAAGGGTTTCAATATATCGCAGACGGAAAACAGTTTGAGGCGCCATATGACTTCTTGGCACGAGAAACTGACGCTTTCGTTGGCATGCCTTATTTTCTTCTTCATCGGTGCACCGTTGGGTGGTATCATTCGTAAAGGCGGTTTGGGTATGCCTGTAGTAGTGTCCGTGCTTATTTTTATCATCTATTACATTATCAACAATACGGGTTATAAGATGGCTCGTGACGGTAAATGGATTGTGTGGATGGGTATGTGGACCAGTACAGCTGTGCTGGCGCCATTGGGTGCATTCCTTACTTATAAATCCAATAATGATTCGGTGGTGCTGAATGCTGATGCCTATGTTAATTGGTTTAAAAAGATAGCAGGTATCCGCAGTGTCCGCCATTTGTTCCGGAAAGAAGTGATTATTCACGATCCTGATTATGTACGTTTGCCGGGAGAACTTCAGCGGCTGTCGGCGGATTGCCGTGCGTATGCCGAAAAGAAAACTCTGATGCGAGCACCCAATTATTTCAGATTATGGATGAACGATGCGCCACACGATGAGGAGGTGGTGGCTCTCAATGAACGGTTGGAAACTTTGATAGACGAGATGTCTAACACAAGGTCTATACCGTTGTTGACAGCATTGAATAATTACCCGGTAATAGCTGTTCATGCCCATGTGCGTCCTTTCCGTAATTATTGGTTGAATATGCTGTGTGGAGCGATAGTGCCTGTCGGCTTGTTCTTTTATTTCCGTATTTGGGCATTCCGTATCCGCTTGAATAAGGACATGGAGCGGATTATCCACACAAACGAAGAGATACAGAATATTATAAAAGTCAATCAGAATAAATAATAAAGATATGGAAAAAGTAAAGTTAAATACGATAGAGGAGGCCATTGAAGATTTTAAGGCTGGCAATTTCGTGATTGTAGTCGATGATGAAGATCGTGAAAATGAAGGCGACTTGATTATTGCAGCAGAAAAGATAACATCGGAAAAAGTGAATTTTATGCTGAAGCATGCACGTGGAGTATTGTGTGCTCCGATTACGGTGTCTCGTTGCAAAGAGCTGGATTTACCTCATCAGGTAACGGACAATACCTCGGTATTGGGTACTCCTTTTACGGTGACTGTCGATAAATTAGAAGGTTGTACAACCGGTGTTTCTGCAGCAGACCGTGCTGCAACCATTCAGGCACTGGCCGATCCGCTTTCCACTCCGGCTACTTTCGGTCGCCCCGGACATATCAATCCTTTGTATGCGCAGGAGAAGGGGGTATTACGTCGTGCTGGTCATACCGAGGCTACGATTGATATGTGTCGTTTGTCGGGTTTCTATCCTGCCGGCGCGCTTATGGAGATCATGAACGAAGACGGTACGATGGCACGTTTGCCCGAATTGCGTAAAATGGCAGATGAATTTAATTTGAAACTGATTTCTATCCGCGATATGATAGCTTACCGTTTGCAACAGGAATCTATCGTAGAAAAAGGTGTAGAGGTGGATATGCCGACAGAGCATGGACATTTCCGCTTGATTCCTTTCCGTCAGAAGTCCAACGGATTGGAGCATGTGGCCTTGTTTAAGGGTACTTGGGCTCCCGATGAACCGGTGTTGGTGCGTGTACATTCTTCCTGTGCTACGGGGGATATATTCGGTTCCATGCGTTGTGATTGCGGCGAGCAGTTGCACAAGGCGATGGAGGTGATAGAAAAAGCCGGTAAAGGAGTTATCGTATATCTCAACCAGGAAGGTCGGGGCATTGGTCTGATGGAAAAGATGAGAGCGTATAAACTTCAGGAAGACGGTATGGATACAGTAGATGCCAACATTTGTCTCGGACATCTGGCAGATGAACGCGATTATGGTGTGGGGGCTCAGATACTGCGTGAATTGGGGGTGCATAAGATGCGTCTGCTTACAAACAATCCGGTGAAACGTGTCGGTTTGGAAGCTTATGGCCTGGAGATTGTAGAGAATGTACCGGTTGAAACCACTCCGAACCAGTATAACGAGCGTTACTTGCGTACGAAGAAAGAGCGTATGGGACACACTCTCCATTTTAGTAAGTAACTGTCTTTTTGTTTTATTATATCAAAGAAAATCGTTTATTTTGCAACCGGATTTGCATAACAACCATTAAATAGAAATAGAATGAACCAATTATCAGACCGTTTGAATAGCTTGTCGCCCTCTGCGACGCTGGCTATGTCTCAAAAAAGTGCAGAGTTGAAAGCTCAAGGTGTAGACGTAATTAATTTAAGTGTCGGAGAACCTGATTTTAATACACCCGACCACATTAAAGAGGCTGCAAAAAAGGCGATAGACGATAACTTCTCTCGCTATTCTCCCGTTCCGGGTTATCCAGCTCTACGTAATGCTATCGTAGAAAAATTAAAGAAGGAGAATGGTCTGGACTATACAGTTGCGCAAATTTCTTGTGCTAACGGAGCTAAACAGTCGGTTTGCAATGCCATTCTGGTATTGGTGAATCCAGGTGATGAAGTGATTGTGCCTGCGCCGTATTGGGTCAGCTATCCTGAAATGGTAAAGCTGGCAGAAGGTAAGCCGGTGATTGTCACAGCGGGCATCGAGCAGGACTTCAAGATTACACCGGCTCAATTGGAGGCTGCTATTACGCCAAAAACAAAAGCACTAATTCTCTGTTCTCCTTCCAATCCTACGGGGTCTGTATATAGCAAGGAGGAATTGGCCGGATTGGTTGCCGTGTTGGCAAAGCATCCGCAGGTAATTGTCATAGCTGATGAAATTTATGAACATATCAATTATATCGGTAAGCACCAGAGCATTGCACAGTTCCCTGAAATGAAGGATCGTACAGTGATTGTAAACGGTGTTTCCAAGGCTTATGCCATGACAGGTTGGCGTATTGGTTTCATTGCAGGACCGGAATGGATTGTAAAGGCTTCTAACAAATTGCAGGGGCAGTACACATCAGGGCCGTGTTCTGTATCTCAGAAAGCCGCTGAAGCTGCTTATACGGGAACGCAGGCTCCGGTGGAAGAGATGCGTAAGGCTTTTGAACGCCGTCGCGACCTTATTGTGAAACTGGCTAAGGAAGTACCGGGATTCGAAGTATAAATGTACCCAATGTACAGCTTGATGATATTCAGGAAATACTAAATATGCGTGATGCATGGATGTTCCTGTTGAGTACAATAAATGAAGAAGTAACCTTTGAATATTGGTGCAAATAAAATGAATATATTGCCAGAAATGAAGCTCTTGAGTGGGGAAAACTGCGTACTGGAAGTGTTGGAATTTCAGGAACGGATTATGAACCACCGATTCCAACGAAAGAAAAAACAATAGGTCAGTTTTTCTGGGAGGGAAACAAACGTACCAGTTTAATGCTTGCAAATTTTATATGAAAATGCAATACAGGCATGAAATTTAAATATAATTATACCAGTGCATGAATTATGTTTTAGATAGAATTCATGTGCCTGTAAAAATGTTTAAATGGAATACTGATGGTCAGTCCTGCTATCGAAGATATGGCGAATGATTATTTGTCAAAGCACGAGACAACGGAAACAAAAAGATAGAACGTATGTTTGTAAAAAAACATTGAAAAAAGGTTCTGGGATATAGTATAATAACAAGAAATAGAAGGCTTGCAGGTAGGTGGAATATGCTGGTAAAAAATTATAGAACTTACAAACGAATATATAGAGAGTATGCCGAAAAAGAACGTAAAAATACGGACAGGTTTTTACCAGTATGGAAACTGCCCGTTTTATGTCGGGATTATATAACTTCGATGAGAAAACAGGAAAAGTAAGTGTGCTTGATGCAGGGGCTGGTTCAGGTATATTATCATGTGCTTTTATTGAGCGATTGGAAACAGTAGATTCTATTCAGGAGATTGAGCTTACCTGCTATGAGAACGATGAAAATGTATTGCCATTGTTGAAACGTAATCTGGAATATTGTAAAGAGGAGACAAGGAAAAAAACTTACAGTTAATATCGTTGAAGATAATTATATTCTGAGCCAGTATCTTGATTTTAATCATATGTTGGGAGGAAATGCGGAGCCTAAGAAATATGATTTTGTGATTGGAAATCCGCCGTATATGAAAATTCCGAAAGATGCGCCGGAAGCAGCAGCGATGCCAGAGGTATGTTATGGTGCACCGAATTTATATTTCATTTTTGCATCTATGGGATTATTTAATTTATGTGAAAATGGAGAGATGGTTTACATCATTCCAAGATCATGGACATCAGGAGCGTATTTTAAACGTTTCCGGGAATATTTTCTGACAGAAGGGAAATTGGAACATATTCACCTTTTTGTCAGCAGAAATAAGGTTTTTGACAAAGAAAGTGTGTTGCAGGAAACAATTATTATTAAAGTAAGAAAGACAAGTGAAAAGCCAGAAACAGTTACGATTACATCATCGAAATCAAATAGTGACTTTGGAGAGTTGACATCATTGACGGTTCCGTATGATCTGGTTGTAGCAGGATCAGACTATTATGTTTATCTTGTAACAGATGGAAATGAAGTGGAAGTATTAAAGAAGCTGCATAAGTTTGATAAGACGCTTCCAGCAATAGGTGTAAAAATGAAAACCGGATTGACCGTAGATTTCCGTAATCGTGAAATACTTCGAGATGAGGAAGAAGAAGGAGCAATTCCTTTATTTTATTCGCAGCATATAAAACAGGGAAAAGTAGAATTCCCTATACAGAAAGAACATGAATATGTAGTGACAGAACAAAAGGGATTAATGCAAGATAACAAGAACTATCTATTTGTAAAGCGATTTACAGCAAAGGAAGAACCTCGAAGATTACAGTGCGGAGTATATTTAGCCAAAAGATTTCCGCAGTATCAAAAGATAAGTACACAGAATAAAATTAATTTTGTGGACGGTGTATTAACAGAAATGTCAGAATGTTTGGTGTATGGGTTGTATGTATTATTTAATTCCACACTTTATGACGAATATTATCGTATTTTAAATGGATCTACACAGGTTAATTCAACAGAGATTAATGCAATGCCGGTACCGGATTTAGAGGATATTCAGGAAATGGGCAGAAAAGTGCTTAAAAGTAAGGATTATTCGGAGGCAAATTGTAATTTGATATTGGAGGGATACTGTGGATAAGAAAATAGAAGAAGCAAGAGAATTTCTGCAAACAATAGGCATGCCCAAAGCACAGCAGGCGGACATATGCTGCTATGTGATACTGGCAATGGCAGGCATAAAACCGGATATGTCATGGAGTGAAGCAACAAATGAATGGATTCGTATTCATGATATTATTCAGTTCGTTAATACATTTTATGGTATGAGTTATGCGGAAAACAGTAGAGAAACGTTTAGAAAGCAGGCTCTGCACAGATTCAGGTCAGCTGCTTTGATAGAGGATAATGGAAAAGTAACCAATAGTCCGAACTATCGCTACAGATTGACGGAAGAAACAATTAAAATACTGAGAAAGATGGAAACACCAGCGTGGAAAGAATCTATAAAGCGGTTCCTTTGTTACCACGAAAAGTTAATTGATTTGTATGCTTCCAAAAAGAAGATGACAATGATGCCGGTAAATATAAATGGCGAGAATTTTAAATTTTCAGCAGGTAAGCATAATGAGTTGCAAAAAGCCATTATCGAGGAATTTGCACCAAGATTTGCACCAAATTCGGAGTGCTTGTACGTTGGCGATACAATAGAAAAAGATTTGGTGAAGGATGTAGAAAAATTAAAAGAACTGGGATTTGAAATTACGCTACATGATAAGATGCCTGATGTAGTGTTATATTGTGAGGATAAGAACTGGATTTATTTTATTGAATCAGTAACATCTGTGGGACCGATGGATCCGAAACGTATATTGGAAATCACAGAAATGACGAAAGATGTAACAGCAGGAAAAATATTTGTAACAGCATTTCTGGATTTCAAGACGTATAAGAAATTTGCGGAAGAACTCGCATGGGAAACAGAGGTTTGGATTGCCGAAATGCCGGAGCATATGATACATCTGAATGGTGATCGATTTATGGGACCGAGATAAAAAGGAAAATAAATATAAAAAGAAAATATTCAAACTCTACTCCGTTCTCTGTAACATGGCGTAAAATTGGTTTGGTACAGACGTTAGATTTTAGAACCAATTTGCTAAAAAAGTACACAAATGCAGCATTCAATGAATATGATGTTCTTCTAAAGCTCGGACAACGGAAGGATATTGTGAAAGATCGGTATGCGGGATAAATTTGGAAGCCTGCATACGGATCAGAAAGTCCGGGATTGAAGCAAACTGAACATAGTAAATGGTTTCCTGAAACATACGGATGTCTTTCATGCGGCTGCGGTCAAGAAGCAGTGTTCTCGCACCGGCAAGCGAACTGTTTCCAAGGCAATGGAAAGCAGAACGCGGCAGATCCGGGAAAATGCCGATGGTAATGGCAGATTCAAGGTCTGTGTAAGTACCGAACGCACCGGAAGTGTAAAAGGCAGTCAGATCATCTTTCGTGAAACCGGCAGAATCAAGCAGGCAGTCTACCATTGTGTGGGCTGCCGCTTTTGTGTCCAGATACTGCATGATGTCAGTCTGGGAAAAATAGAGATCAGTTCCATTTGCGGATTCACTGCCAGAAGCATAAATGGCGGCATATTCTTCGATTTCTCTGATATACTGGATGCGGGGAGAAGCATCGGGATTTAATTTCCCGGAAATATCCACCCAGCCATTCAGCCGCATCTGAGCGAGCAGATCGATGATGCCGGAACCGCAGATGCCGACAGGCAGCGCATGGCCGATCGTGGTAAACGTCAGAGCTGCTTTTTCGATTTTTACGGAGTTGATCGCACCATCTGTGGCACGCATGCCAGATTTGCTGATGCCGCCCTCCAGGGCAGGACCGGCTGCACCGGCACCGGCGAGCATAAAATCGCGGTTTCCAAGGATCAGTTCCCCGTTGGTTCCGATATCGAAAAAGGCAGAAAGACCGTCCTTTTTGTAGAAGTCCGTGGTCAGAAGTCCGCTTGTGATGTCGCCGCCCAGATAATTGGCGATCGCAGGCACGATGTAAGTGATGCCCATAAATGAAGAAAATCCAATCTCAGAGGCGGAAAGGAAGCCGGGATTGCAGGCAACCGGTGCATAGGGAGAAGAAAAAATCACCCATGGATCCAGCTCCAGCAGGAAATGGATCATCGTCGTATTGCCGGATACGATCAGAACGGAACAGTCGTGCACCGCTATGCCGGAATCCGCTTCCAGTTTCTGAAACAGAGCTTCAAAAGAGGCAAGGGCAGCATTGTGGAGCTTGTGCAGATGCTCCGGGTGGTCTTTCGCATAGATCATCCTGGTGAGAATATCGTCACCGCAGGCACGCTGTTTATTTGCGTCATTTGCCGAGGCAAGCACGCATCCGCTGTTCATATCAACCAGTTCCATGGCGATCGTTGTGGAGCCAAGATCCGCTGCCAGAGCGTAATGCATAGCAGTTGTATCGCCGGACTCTATGCGGGTAAGCCGGTAAAAGTCCTCGCACCAGATGAGCGTTACGGTAATGTCAAACGAGGCATCGCGGCAGAGCGGATAAAGTGTCCTTAAAACAGAAAACTCCATGAGAACCGGTGCATAGCCCTGTGCATTCAGGGCATCCAGGATCCGCTCCCGGTCGCCTTTTGCATCCTCTTCGGTTGGTGTATTTAAAATGAGATGTATTTTTTCACTGAATCCCCGCATTGTTTTTCCTCCGTTCTGGCAAGCGATATGCTGCTTCCTTATGTTTGCCGGTTTAGTCACCATTTGACTCTGGCATCATGTTGTAAGCGTAGCACAAACAGAAAAAAGCTGCAAGTGTACATAAAATTTCCAGAAATGAGAATGCTTATTGTAACCTCAGCAGAGAAGCACTTGCTGTTTTATCTTAGTCGAAGAAGACTCCCACTTCTATAAAGTGGCGAGCAACAAATTTGTCTTAGTGGGAGTTCAATCTCCGACTAAGATAAACGCTCCGCGAGGATGCACAGCGATTCTGTTAGGTAAATGTCAGCAAAGCTGACCAGAATCGCGTGCCAAGTCTCACGTGCGTTCGACTTGAATGGGGAAGAAAAAATCGGATAATGATGATTTTCTTGAATGACAGGAGGAAATAATGGAAACAGAGATCAAAATGTTAGGTGATATTCACAAAAATGCAGATATGGGACAGGACACGCTGCGGCACATTCTGGATGCGACCGATGATGTGGAGTTTTCGAAAACGGTCAGCAGACAGATGCAGGAATATGAAAAAGCATTTCAGGTCAGCGGTCAGATGCTGAAGGCACGACATGCACACGAAGAGCAAAGGGAGGCTCCTATGGTTTCCAAGTGGATGGCGCACATGAATATCAATATGAAAAGCATGCAGGATATGCAGACTTCAAAACTGGCAGAAATGATGATAAAAGGCAGTACCATGGGGGTTACAAGTCTTTCCAGGCAGATTCACGATTACGATGGAGAGGATACGGAAGTGCTGGATTTTGCAAAAAAGCAATTGAAACGGGAAGAGAAGAATATTGAGGAATTAAAGAAGTTTTTGTAAAAACGTTGCAAAAGCCTCTTTACGTGTGTGCCGTTATGGTATATACTATATCCTACATGTTGTTTAACAAAAAATAAAATTGAGATAGATACACAACATATAGTAGGAGGAGATTTATTGATGTATGTCATAAAGAAAGATGGAACAAGGGAAGAATTTAATGTAGATAAGATCATAGCGGCAGTTAACAAATCGGCAGCACGCATTTTGTATGAGTTTTCCACAGACGAGATTGCATTTATCTGTCAGTTTGCATATGACCGGGCAGACTCCCTGAAAAAGGACGGGATCACGATCCAGGAGATGCATAACATTGTCGAAGGGGCACTTGAGAGAGTCAATCCGGCAGTTGCAAAAAGTTATCGCGATTACCGCAACTACAAGCTGGATTTTATCCATATGATGGATGAAGTTTACACAAAAAGCCAGTCGATCCGCTATATCGGAGACAAGAGCAATGCCAACACGGACAGTGCCCTGGTAGCGACAAAGCGAAGCCTCATCTTCAACGAACTGAACAAAGAACTGTACCGCAAATTTTTTATGACGCGTGACGAGCTTCAGGCATGCAAAGATGGTTATATTTATATCCATGATCAGTCTGCGAGACTGGATACTATGAACTGTTGTCTGTTTGATGTGGCTGCGGTTCTGACCGGCGGATTTGAGATGGGAAATGTCTGGTATAATGAGCCTAAGACGCTGGATACTGCTTTTGATGTGATCGGCGATATTATTTTAAGTACGGCAGCACAGCAGTACGGCGGGTTTACAGTGCCGGAGATGGACAAAGTGCTTGCACCGTATGCCGAGAAGAGCTACAGGAAATATAAAGAAGAATTTATCCAATATGCAGATCCGTCATGGAATGGTGTGCCGGAGCGTGCGGAAGAATATGCGATCAACAAAGTGAGACGCGATTTTGACCAGGGATGGCAGGGGATCGAGTATAAATTAAATACCGTCGGTTCATCCAGAGGTGATTATCCGTTTGTGACTGTAACCATCGGACTTGGCACACAGCGTTTTGAAAAAATGTGCAATATTTCCCTTCTGAATGTCCACAAAGGCGGACAGGGAAGGCCGGGCAACAAAAAACCGGTACTGTTTCCGAAGATTGTTTTTCTCTATGACGAAAAACTGCATGGTGCAGGAGGAGAATGCGAAGATGTCTTTGAGGCGGGCGTGGCATGTTCTGCAAAGACCATGTATCCGGACTGGCTCTCCATGACCGGAAAAGGCTATATTTCCAGCATGTACAAACAGTACAAAAAAGTGATCAGCCCGATGGGATGCCGTGCATTTTTAAGCCCATGGTATGAAAGAGGCGGTATGCATCCGGCAGATGACAAAGATGTGCCGGTATTTACCGGACGTTTCAACATCGGTGCAGTCAGCCTGCATCTGCCGATGATCCTTGCCAGGGCAAGGTCCGAGAGCCGTGATTTCTACGAAGTGCTGGACTATTATCTGGAGATGATCCGCAACCTGCACAAACGTACTTATGAGTACTTAGGAGCGATGAAAGCCTCCACTAACCCGCTGGCTTACTGCGAGGGAGGTTTCTACGGCGGACATCTGAAACCAAACGAACGCATCAAAAAACTGTTAAAACCGATGACGGCATCTTTTGGTATCACAGCCCTGAATGAATTACAGGAACTCTACAACGGCAAATCCATCACCGAGGACGGCGGGTTTGCGCTGGAAGTGCTGGAATATATCAACAAAAAAGTTTCTGAATTTAAAGAAGAAGACGGCTGGCTGTATGCGATCTACGGTACACCTGCAGAGAGTCTGTGCGGACTTCAGGTAGAGCAGTTCCGCAAAAAATACGGCATCGTGGAAAATGTATCCGATCGTCCGTATGTCAGCAACAGCTTCCACTGCCACGTGACCGAAGAGATCACACCGATCGAAAAACAGGATCTGGAAGGCCGTTTCTGGGAACTGTGCAATGGTGGAAAGATCCAGTATGTACGTTACCCGATTGATTACAACGTACAGGCGATCAAGAGCCTGATCCGCCGTGCGATGAATCTGGGTTATTACGAAGGAGTCAACCTTTCCCTTGCTTACTGCGATGACTGCGGCCACCAGGAACTGGAGATGGATGTCTGCCCGAAATGCGGTTCCAAGAACCTTACAAAGATCGACCGCATGAACGGGTATCTGTCCTACAGCCGCGTACATGGCGATACCAGACTGAACGAGGCAAAGATGGCAGAGATTGCAGAACGCAAGAGTATGTAAACATTAAGAAGAAAAAGATAGAAATGAAAAGCCATAACATCAGAAAACAATCGTTTTGATGTTATGGCTTTTTCATCGCAATCTGTTAAAATTGCTTCAGAATAGGATGTTACTCCTCACCGTTGAAGCAGTAGGTACAGATATCGCATGGCTTGATTCCGATAGACTTGATCAGGTCATCGAGTCGGTGATAACGAAGACTGGTGAAATTCTGGATGCGGCAGATTTCATCGAGCATTGCCTGATAACGTTCACTGTTAGGGTCTGCATATTCTTCCAGATATTTCTCCGCATCTTTTCCTTCGCGTTCAAGGATCACTCTTCTGGTGATCAGATCCAGCTCGGATTTGGAGCGGGAGAAGTTCAGGAATTTACATCCGTAGAGCAGCGGAGGACATGCCGGTCTGACGTGGACTTCTCTGGCACCGCTCTGGTACAGGAATTCGGTCGTCTCACGAAGCTGTGTACCGCGGACGATAGAGTCATCGATCAGAAGCAGCTTTTTGTTCTTGATCAGGGCATGTACCGGGATCAGTTTCATGCGGGCGATCAGTTCTCGCTGGCGCTGGTCTGTCGGCATAAAGGAACGTGGCCAGGTCGGTGTATATTTAATGAAAGGACGGGCAAACGGAACACCGGATTCATTGGCATATCCGATGGCATGTGCGATACCGGAGTCCGGGACACCGGCTACAATATCAGGATCGACACTTCCTTTATCGCGTTTTGCCAGAAGTGCACCGCAGTTATAACGCATTTCTTCTACATTTACGCCTTCGTAACTGGAGGTCGGATAACCATAATAAACCCACAGGAAGGAACAGATCTTCATTTTCTTGCGGGGTGGAACAAGTGTTTCAAGACTCTCAGGTGTAAAATATACGATCTCGCCAGGACCTAATTCTTTTACATCGCTGTAGCCGAGATTGATATAGGAAAAACATTCGAATGCTGCACAATAGGCACCTTCACGGTGTCCGATGACAAGTGGAGTTCTTCCGTGGATATCTCTGGCCGCATAAATACCGTCTTTTGTCATGATCAGCAGCGTCAGAGAACCATCGATGGCTTCCTGGGCATAACGGATACCGTTTTCGAAGCTGTCCTGTTTGCAGATCAGTGCGGCAACAAGTTCCGTGGCATTGATCTGACCGCCGCTCATCTCCTGGAAATGTGAATGACCGTCTTCGTAAATCTTATTCAGCAGTTCGCTGGCATTATTGATCTTTCCGACCGTTGTGATTGCAAAACTTCCAAGATGCGACTGGATCAGAAGCGGCTGCGGTTCGTAATCAGAAATACAGCCAATACCGAGATTTCCGGTCAGTTCTTCTACATCGCGTTCAAATTTTGTACGAAATGGAGAATTTTCGATGTTGTGGATAGAACGGCAGAAACCGTCCGGTCCATGTGTAGCCATACCGCCGCGGCGTGTCCCTAAGTGAGAATGATAATCCACTCCGTAGAACAAGTCCATGATACAATCTGTTTTTGAAGCAACTCCAAATAGTCCTCCCATTATTGAATCTCCTTTGTCTGAGTGTGTCTGTTCAAAATTCTGAAATACCAAAAATCTGAACAGCGTATTGTATGATGTTATGATGCCGTAAGCAAAAGTCAGAATAATATCCTGCCTGCAGGATAAAAGGTCAGCCTGAGGGCATCACGTAAAGTGTAACATAAAAAAATCCGGGTGTCAAAACACCCGGAAAATTTATCCATGATATCCCACAGGCTGATCCCATAGCTGTTTTCCAGGATGCGGCATTATTTTGCGTTACGTTCGTAATCTTTCAGCGACTCGATGGCCTGTCCGGACAGCGGGATCAGTGCGATCATATTAAAAATGGTCATCAGCCCGATGCCGACATCCCCGAGATCCCAGACAAAGGTGTAAGCGGCAAGTCCGCCGATAAACAGCATGACAAGTGCCAGGATTTTGTAGGCGGTCTGTGACAGCCAGTTGTCTCCGAACAGGTAGGCAACGTTGGAACGTGCATAGAACAGAATGCCGATAAACGTGGAAAAACTGAACAGAAATAGGATCACGGCGATAAAGATGACGCCGAATTCGCCCAGATGGTACTGCATGGCACTCTGAAGCAGATCCATGCCCTGAAGTCCGTTGATCTTATCAGCCGGAGCCAGCAGCATCAGCATCGCGGAACAGGTACAGATCAGGATAGTATCGATAAAGACACCGAATGCCTGCATAAGGCCTGCCTTTGCCGGATGGCTGATATCGGCGGCAGCGGCGGCACAGGGTGCAGAGCCGCTGCCGGCTTCATTTGAGAACAGACCACGTTTGATCCCGTTCATTAAAACTGCACCGAATCCGCCGGCAGCCACCTGGCGGATACCAAAAGCCTCTTCAAAAATCTGCCGGAATACAGAAGGAACAGCCCCTATATTTTTGATGATCACAAACAGTGTGATCAGAAGGTAGCATCCTGCCATAACAGGAACCATGACATCCAGCACATGGACAGTAGCATTTTTACGAAGTACGACGACCGCAGCCACAACAACAAGAAAAATGGTGGTGTACAGCGGCGGGATGTGAAAGGCATTCTTCATGGCAGAACTTACGGAGTTGCTGATAACCTGGCTGATGCCGCACCAGCAGATCAGACCGGAGATCGCAAACAGAATGGCGATCAGGCTGCGGCGTTTTTCTTTTGCCTGCCCGGACTGCTTTTTCGAGATCCGTTTTGTCATAAAATCATGGATGTAATAAGCAGGACCGCCGCGGTAGCCGCCGTAGAGCGGATCCTTCTGGCGGTAGATCTGAGCCAGCGTGCCTTCTGCAAAAGCAGTGGAAGAACCGAGCAGGGCAAGAAGCCACATCCAGAATACCGCACCGGCACCGCCGGCAGAAATGGCAGCGACAACGCCGACCAGGTTCCCCATGCCGACACGGGTGGCGGTGGCAACGATCAGAGCCTGCAGACCGGAAATACTGCCCGCCTGAGAATGTTCGTTTTTCTCCATGGCGATCTTCAGCATATGAGGAAACCTGCGGATCAGGACAAACCGGGTGCGGATCGTAAAATAGATCCCGGCCGGGACCAGAAGAAGCACCAGAAGCGAGAGGCCGACCGAACTGCCGCCCGGAAGCGGCAGCGTGATCAGGTCACCCCATAAAAAATTGTAGACTGCAGTAATGATATTCATAATAAAAATCCCCCTGTAAAATTTCGGATGCCTGTACCGGACATGAAATGACTGATAATGGTAGCATCCAGTGGTAAACTATAGTATACTTTACTTACATAGATTTGTAAAATGAATGATAATAATTTAAACCATCGAAAAAACCGATTAACAATGATAGTGGAGAAAAATATTTTTTTCTGTGCAGTGTATTCTGTTTTTTTGATACAAGGAGACCAGATCATGGACATGAAAAACATCAACACATTTATTTACACCGCCGAACTTGGCAGTTTCACAAAAGCCGCCGAGCTTTTAGGTTATTCACAGTCTACGGTTTCATTCCAGATCCGGCAGCTGGAGGAGGAGCTTGGCACCGTTCTTTTTGAGAGGATCAACCGCACGGTGGCACTGACGGACCGGGGCAAGGAGATCCTGCGTTATGCCCATCGCATGAAGCAGCTTGCCGGTGAGATGCAGGAGATGGTGCAGCCAAAGCAGGAGGTGCGTGGACATCTGCGGATCGCCATGTCTGATTCTTTATGCGAGGAGATTGCGGAGAAACTGTTTATTCTTTTGCAGCAGAAGTACCCGGAGGTTACGATGAAGATCGTGATCGCCGGCACAGATGAGATGTTCCGGCTTTTAAATCAGAATCAGGTGGATTTTGTATACACGCTGGACCGTCACATTTATCACAGTGATTATGTGATTGTCACGGAGAGCCGGGAGGCAGTGCATTTTGTGACAGGATATCAGAACAGATTAAGCAGAAAGAAGCAGATCCTATTGGAAGATCTGATCTGCCAGCCGTTTATCCTCACGGAAAAAGAAATGAGTTACCGCAAGCTTTTAAGTGAATATCTGGCGAGCAGGTCGCTGGAGATCCAGCCGGTTTTTGAAGTGGGCAATACAGAACTGATCTGTCGGATGCTGGAAAAAAACACATCGGCAGTCTCGCTTCTGCCAGATTATGTAACGGAAAAGGCAGCACGGGAAAAAAGACTGGTGCGGCTGGATGTGAAAGATTTTCAGCTTGAGATATGGAAACAGCTCTTATATCACAGAGATAAATGGATCTCACCGCAGATGCAGGCATTTATGAATGTAATAAAAGAGGTGCAGGCATGAAGAATTTGATGCCTGCTATCAGAGGGAGGCGGATATGCGAAGGCAGATTTGGATCTCTCCTTTTTCTGACTGATTTATATTACAAAAAGATTGACACAGAACGCTTATACATGTATAATAATCACAAAATGATTTTAAAATAAATTCTATCTAACTTTCATTGCCGTTCGGCAGGAAAATCCAACAAAACTTCATACCTGCACAGAGTGGCTTGAAAAATACAAAATGATATCTTAGGAGAACTTTTTGACAAAACATATTTGCAAATGGTTCGTACAAAATGAGTTTCACGATTTTGATATCTCAGGCTGTTTGTATCAGGAAAATATCAGCAAAGCTGATCAGAATTGCGTGTCAGGTTTTGCGTACATTTCAATTGAATCAATACAAAAAGAAAAGGAGCAGCCTATGGGAGAAAAAGATATTATAGAGAAACTGCTGGAAGATTATAATGATGATATTTGCAGATATTATAAAACGGACTGATTTTTAAGGGAGAACAGCGGATTTTGCCGGAATCTCTAAAAAAATGCACAGGTTCATTCTCAATATAAAGCAGAGGACGGAAAAGTGCATGAACTGGAAAGAGATGTGATAAAATACTGGAAAGAGAAAAAAGTCGAACTGGCGATCTGCGGGATCGAAAACCAGAGCAATGTGAAAAAATATATGCCATTTCGTGTTATAGGATATGACGGTGCTGCATATCGTAGCCAGTTACTGGATGACAGAAAAGAAATCTTACCGGTCATGACCATTGTATTATATTTTGGCACGAGTCATCACTGGTATGGCAAAAAGAATATTAAAGGATTGATGAAAATTCCGGAAGGATTGGATGAGTATATCAATGATTATGAAATGAAAGTATTTGAAATCGCATGGCTTACCGAAGCTGAGATTAGCCACTTCCACAGCGATTTTAAAGTTGTGGCAAATTTCTTTGTTCAGAAAAGAAAACATAAAGACTATATTCCAGATGATCCAACGGAGCTTCGGCATGTCGATGAAGTACTGAAACTTCTTCAGGTCATGACCGGAGATAAACGATATCAGAAAATATTTCAGGAAAAGAGAGGAGTTAAAAGTATGTGTGATGTAGCAGAAAGACTCGAAAAAATGGGAATGGAAAAAGGAATGGAAAAAGGGCTGGAAATTGGCAAAAATACAGGTATTCGCGAAGAGAAAATCCGTGTATACAAGAAACTTCTTGAAAAAGGATTTTCAGAACAGGAAGCACAGGAGATAACGGAACTTCCGGAGTCACTGGAGATGCAAAACTGTTAAAAATATGATCAAATAGTGACTGAGATACGGAAGATCTGCGGCAGAAAACAACTGCCGCGGATTTTTTCTTTTTTCGGCAAGAATCCGGTTTGAAAAATGGCAGATTCTATGATAGAATAGAGTGCATAATTTGAGAACGTGACAGGGAGCATTGCAAAATGAAAAAGAAACTGGCTGTATTTTTTCCGGGGAGACGCTATGGTGTGGACTGTCCGCTGCTTTGATTATGCAGAGTCGATCTGCAGGGAAAAGGGATATGATACGCTGCTGATGCACTATTCGGAGTACAGGGACAAAAAATGACATGATCACCATCGAAGAGAATATCAGACAGACGCTGTCTTATGTGCGTGGACGGATCAGGGAAAGAGATCTCACAGGATATGATGAGATTCCTTTTTGTGTCAAAGAGCCTGGGAACGGTATCGGCGGGATGGCTTGCAGATGCACTGGAGAAGGAAAAAACGTGTGAAACCGGGAACGATCCGTCATATTTTCATGACACCGCTTGCACAGACCTTCCCAGTATAATGCAAAAGGGAAGATGCATTGTGATAAGCGGAGAGCTGGATCGCTATCTGGAACGGAAAGAAATTAAAAAAATTCTGTAAAAAGCATGAGATTATGTGGTATTGTTTCCCGGATGTCGGGCACAGTATGGAACATGAAAAAATCAAAGATACCCTGAAGACAATGAAGAAGATCATGAAGATCGTGGAAAATTATGTATGATACCAGGAATCCAATATGAGCATAAAAGTGGGATGCTGCTCCAACGATATGCGAATACTGGGGTGCTATGTGCCAGTGGCACATGTTTAGCACCGACCGAAGCGGAGCGTAGAAAGGATTGTGAGAATGCAAAACATAGAACAATCCGCAGGCAGCATAAGTTGATGGGTTTTGACCTCAACACCATATTATTAAAAAACACAATACAATCTGGAGGAAACAGGATGAAAAAATATGACGTGATCATTATCGGGGCAGGTCCGGGAGGTATTTTTTCCGCATACGAGCTTCTGAAGAGTAACGAAAATCTGAAGATCGCCGTTTTTGAAGAAGGACACGCACTGGAAAAGAGGAAATGTCCGATTGACGGCAAAAAGATCAAGAGCTGCATCCACTGTAAAAGCTGTTCGATCATGAGCGGATTCGGCGGTGCAGGAGCATTTTCCGATGGCAAATACAATATTACCAATGATTTTGGCGGTACGCTTTATGAGTACATCGGCAAAGAGAAAGCCCTGGAGCTGATGCGGTATGTCGATGAGATCAATATGCAGTACGGCGGGGAGGGTACGAAGCTTTATTCCACAGCCGGAACGAAATTCAAGAAACTCTGTCTGCAGAACCGTCTGCAGCTTTTAAATGCATCGGTAAGACACCTGGGAACGGATGTCAACTATATCGTGCTGCAGAATCTGTATGCATGGCTTAAGGACAAGGCGGATTTTTATTTTGATACGCCGGTGCAGCACATTGAAAAGAAGGAAGAAGGTTATCAGATCGTCTGTGAAGAGGAAAATTATGCATGTGAAAAATGTGTGGTTTCCGTTGGACGGAGCGGAAGCAAGTGGATGGAAAAGGTCTGTGCGGAGATGGGCATTCCGACCAGCTCCAACCGTGTGGACTTAGGCGTCCGCGTAGAGCTTCCGGCTGTGATCTTTTCTCATCTGACGGATGAACTTTATGAGAGTAAGATCGTCTATCGCACGAAGCAGTTCGAGGACAATGTGCGCACGTTCTGCATGAACCCGTACGGCATCGTGGTAAGCGAAAATACAAACGGCATCGTGACTGTAAATGGCCACAGCTATGAAGATCCGGGCAAGCAGACGGAAAATACGAACTTTGCCCTGCTGGTCTCCAAACAATTTTTCCGAGCCATTTAAGGACAGTAACGGATACGGCGAAAGCATCGCAAGACTTTCCAACATGCTTGGCGGCGGTGTTATGGTCCAGCGCTTCGGGGATCTGGTACGAGGAAGAAGAAGTACCGTCAACCGTGTGGAGGAAGGCATCGTCAGGCCGACGCTTTCCGCGACACCGGGAGACTTGAGCCTGGTACTGCCAAAGCGTATCCTGGACGGCATCATCGAGATGATCTATGCACTTGACAAGATCGCACCGGGAACGGCAAACGATGACACGCTGCTCTATGGCGTGGAAGTGAAATTTTATAATATGGAAGTACAGCTTGATGAACATCTTGAGAGCATCCACAAAGGTCTCTACATCATCGGAGACGGCAGCGGTGTGACGCATTCCCTGTCCCATGCATCTGCAAGCGGTGTTTTCGTGGCAAGAGAAATTTTAAAATCGTAACGCTCTGGTTCTTCACGATGGAAAAGAGGACAGTCTGATGAAACATACATTTACCAGAAAAGACAGTCAGGCTATGAAAGGAATCGGTATCCTTCTGATGCTTTGGCATCATCTGTTTTACAGCGCAGATTCGTCGCATGGACTTCCGGTGTCTTTTCTGATCCTTTCACAGAAGCAGGTGATCGCAGCCGCGCGTTTCTGCAAGATCTGTGTACCCGTTTTTGTATTCGTAACAGCATATGGAATGGCGATCAAATACCGGACCTGCGGACAGGGAAGGGAGTCATGGGTAAGAATGACGCTGCGGCGTTATCGGCTGCTGATGACACCATTCCTGTTTGTTTATGTACTGGCATTTGCATTCTGCCAGATTGGCGGGATGCGCAGTTATACACAGGTATATGGGAAAGGTATAAGAAGTGTCTGCTATATGCTGGCAGATATGCTGGGACTGACGTATTTTACCGGGACACCGACGATGAATCCGACCTGGTGGTATATGTCGGTGGCCGTTTTGCTGCTGTTTATTCTGCCGTTTCTGTGGATGGCAGTACAGAAGCTGGATATATTTGCAGTTTTGATTCTGGCGGGCATTCTTTTCCTTGCAGGAGGGGATGTGCGGAATAATCAGGCATGTCTCTGTATTTTGACGGCTTCGCTTGGAGTGTGGATGGAAAAAAGAGCGGTTTTTGGAACATGGACAGAATTCTGCAAAAGAGACGAAACCAAATCTTACATAAAACAAAGCATGGGAGCGTTTATCTGTCTTATGTTTCTGCTTTTGCTTTTTTTACTGAAACTACGAAAAGGAAATGCTGCATGGATCCTGATTTATCCGGGAAGTGCGGCAGCCGCTGCAGGTCTGGTGTGCTGTTTTCGCATGGATGGCAAAATACAGAAAATCCTGTGCTTTTTTGGGAAATATTCGATGTACATGTTTCTGACACACACCTTTTTGAAGTCTTATTATCTGCATGATATTATCTATGGGATCGGGCAGGCAGAGATCATGTATCTGCTGCTGGTACTGCTTTCGGCTGCACTTGCAGTGCTGCTTTCTTTTTTGTATGAGAAAACAAAGACTGCCTGCAGCAGGCTGTTTCGGAAACAAAAAGTATGATATTATGATAAAAAGAAAACAGATGCGGCAGATGCCGCAGAAATTAGGAGGCATAAGATGGTCATTTCGGTCTGTATTCCCTGCTATCGCTCGGCAAAAACACTGCCGCGGGTGGTGGAAGCGATCAAAGAAGAATTTAAAAAAACATCCGGGGTATGCCTATCAGATTATTCTGGTAAACGATGGATCGCCGGACAATACATTTGAAGTTATCACACAGCTCTGCCGGGAAGATGAGAACATCATTGGCATGAATCTTTCCAGAAACCATGGACAGGCATCTGCCAAGATTGCTGCCCTGCGGTATGCGACGGGGGATGCGCTGGTCTATATGGATGATGACGGACAGCATCCGGCAGATGGGATTTTTAAACTGGTGGCAAAAGTAGAAGAAGGATACGATGTGGTCTATGCACACTTTCCGAAAAAGAAAACAACGTTCTTTAAGAAGCTGACCAGTGATCTGCATAATAAGATCGCAGAATGGACAGGAAACAAGCCGAAAGGCATCCATCGCTCATCTTTTGTGGCATGGAGCCGCTTTGCACTGGAATGTGTGAAAAATTACCACAGTCCGTTTCCGTCAGCAGGAGCTTATCTGCTCTGTGTGACAGACAAATTTGCCAATGTGGGGATTGAACACAAAAAGAGGCTGGAAGGAAGTTCCGGTTATACGCTTCGCAAACTGGTCAGCCTGTGGCTGAATTCTTTTACCAATTTTTCGATTGTGCCGCTGCGCATGGCGTCGTTTGCCGGAGTGAGCTGTGCCGGACTGGGATTTCTGTTCGGCATCTACATTATCATAAGAAAACTTCTGCATCCGCGCGTGCCGGCAGGTTATACCTCGACGATTGCGATCATGCTCTTTATTGGCGGTATGATCATGATGATGCTCGGACTTCTGGGGGAGTATATCGGCAGAATGTATATGATCCTCAGCAACAAACCGCAGTACAGTGTACAGAAAGCACTGAATGTGCCGGCAGCGGCGGCAGATGAGCTGGAACGGAAAGACCAGTTGGTCTATGAAACACTGGAAGTGAAAAAAGGTGCATTAAAAGAAGCGGTGCAGATGACAAAGACGGAGAAAGAGGATAAATGAAGATTTTAGATATGATAAAACAGAAAAAGAAATTTATTTCAGATCTGGTCTATACCATGGGAGCTTCGGTGCTGATGAATGGTGTGCTGCAGCTTCTGATCTATCCTTATATCAACCGCAGCATGGGTGAAGAGTATCTTGGCAATGTTGTGTTTTATATGAGCATTGTATACATCATCGGACAGGCGATGGGAATGTCGTTTTGCAGCAACCGTCTGGTACTGCGCAACCAGTGTGAGACTTCCAATGGAGATTATAACAGGCTTCTTTCTGTTCTTGCACCGGCAGGGGCGGTGGCAGGAGCGGTTATTTTTTCTTTCTATGTAAAAAGTATTCCGCAGATCGTGGCATTTGGGATGATCGTGCTTTTTACCGTCCTGCGTTATTATGCTAATGTGGAATACCGTCTGAAGCTAAATTATAAGAAATATTTCCTGTATTTTGTGATCCTGACGGCGGGCTATGGACTGGGAACTGTGATATATGCGCTGACAGGACAGTGGGTGTTCATTTTTCTGACAGGTGAAGTGATCGCAACGCTTTATATGTTTGTGTTTGGCACGATCTTTAAAAAAGAGCCGCCGACAAAAAATACCAGGCTGGTTGCAAAACAGATTTTGTTTCTTCTGATGTCCTATCTGGTATTTGAGGGCATCACAAATGCAGACCGGATGATCCTCAAAAATATGCTGGATGCAAAAGCAGTGGCACTTTTTTATGTAGTTTCCATGATTGGCAAAACCCTGCAGCTTTTTGTGGGACCGATCAACAATATTGCCCTCAGCTATATGTCTGCGGACAAAAAGAAAATGACAAGAGAAGATTTCCTGAAAACGACAGTTCTTTATACGGCAGTTGGAGCTGCTTTTTATCTGTTCTGTCTGGTGGGAACACCGCTCTATGTGAAATTGTTTTATCCGAATCTGTACGGGGAACTCAAAGGACTAAACCTGGTAGTCAATGCCGGACAGGTGATCAATTTTGCAGCGTCACTGATCCTGCCGTCAATCCTGGCATCGCTTGGATCCAAGTACCATATGATGCTTCAGGTTCTGTATGCAGTCGTATATCTGCCGCTGGCAGTCTTATGCACCATGCAGGGCGGTATCTGGGGATTTGCAGTAGCTACGTTACTTGCAAACAGTTTCAGGCTGATCGAACTCGTCGTATTTGGCATGCGTAAACTGCCAAAAGCAGCAGAAACAGGGAGGTAGTACAAGATGGATATCAAAGACAGTATTTCTTATTTTATAAAGCAGAACCATAAACAGTGCAGCGGTGTACGCCGGATTTTAAACGTACCGGACTACCTGTTCTGTGCCGCAGCCTTTAAATGCGGCTGCCGTGATTATTTCTGCGGAACCTTTTATGAAAAGACATTTGCACAGCGGAAAAGATATATTACCCAGTTCCGCAAAGATGCACTGGCAAGAAAATACAATGACAAAGAACTGGCAGCGCGCATTGACAACAAAGCAAGCTTTGATGCGATGTTCAGCGAATATCTGCACCGGGACTGGCTGGATGTGGAGGGCAGTACAAAAGAAGAATTTGAAGCATTTCTAAACAGACACAATGAGTTTTTTGTCAAAGCAGTCAATACAAGCGGAGGCAATCAGATATGGAAATGCAATATGGCAAAAGAAAAACGCAGCTTAAAGCAGCTCCGCGCCAGCATGAAAGGCTGTATCCTGGAGGAGCCGATCATCCAGCATCCGGCTATGAGCAGTCTGCATGCCGGTACCGTCAATACCATACGTGTCAATACCGTATGGTCGGGCGGAAAACCGCATGTTTTCGCAGCGGTACTTCGGATTGGCTCGAAGGGCTGTGTCGATAATTTCCATGCCGGCGGCGGCATGGGGGCAGAAGCAGACTTAAAGACAGGTGTTGTCTTTACGACGGCGATCAATATGGAAAATGAGCGCTTTATCTTCCATCCGGTGACGGGTACACAGATCGTGGGATTTCAGATCCCGAACTGGGACAAGGTGCTTGAGATGGTAAAAGAGATGGCGGCAAGAGTACCGCAGGTGCGCACGATCGGATGGGATGTGGCGGTGACGCAGGATGGATGCTGCGCAGTGGAAGGAAACAGCCGCTGTGATTTCCTGATCTGTCAGATGCCGCAGAACATCGGCAGATACGAAGAGCTGAAAGGCCTTTTGGAAAGGTGACAGAATATGCCGGCTATAGTGATGACCAATTATTATAAAGAAGAACCATACCGTCTGGTGCAAAGCGTTGTTCCGGATGGATTTACCCTCCATATGCCGGAAGATGCCAAAAGGGAAAGTCTGCTGCGTCTGCTTGAAAAAGTGGATGCAGAGTATATTCTGGCAGGCGGACGGACAAAAATAAATGAAGAAATACTTTCTTATACACCGCATCTGAAGATGATCCAGCGCACCGGTGTCGGGATGGACTGCATGGATGCACAGGCACTGACAGCACGCAAGATACCGGTATACGTCAATGCCGGGGTGAACGCAGTCAGCGTGGCAGAGCATACCGTTCTGCTGCTGCTTTCCGTCCTGCGGCGGATGACTGAGATCGATGCACAGATGCACGAAGGCATCTGGAAAAAGCAGGAAAATGGGATCAGAAACCATGAACTCTTTGGAAAAACGGTTGGTTTTGTGGGGATGGGGCATATCGGTGAAAAAACGGTGCAGATGCTGTCGGGATTTGGCGTGCGTTTCCTGTACGATGCCCCACATCAGAAACCAGAGCTGGAAAAATGCTATGGATTAACGAGGGTTTCTTATGAGGAACTTCTGAAAAATTCCGATATCGTGATTTTTCTCTGTGCGCTGAATGACCAGACAAGAGGCATGCTTGGAGCAGAACAGATCGCAAAAATGAAAACAGGAAGCGTGGTCATCAATACGGCGAGAGGAGCACTGATCGAGGAGAAAGCACTTTTGGAGGCACTGAAAAGCGGAAAACTTTCAGGGGCAGGGCTGGATGTATTTGAAAAATTTGTGAGTGTCAATCTTATACTCACGTAAATTATTGGCGGCTTCTTCCGCATGGGCTTTCATCATGGAAAGAGCACGGGTCACATCCTTAGCCGTCAAAAGGTCGGCAAAGTTTTGTTGGTAGCCA
>ENA-OQDT01000475-OQDT01000475.1-human-gut-metagenome-genome-assembly--contig:-NODE-475-length-26104-cov-3.762675_pt1 | contig 26104 bp, 25 predicted proteins | sample MGYA00242786_ERZ504617 | MGnify/ENA primary metagenome ERZ504617 (study PRJEB26092, sample SAMD00036337) | human gut metagenome | host: Homo sapiens | study: EMG produced TPA metagenomics assembly of...
CCAAAATCAAAAAGAGCTTCTGCTAAAAACAGAAGCTCTTTTTGATTATAAAACCTTACTCAACAAGTTCAACACGTTTTTGTGGGTGATTTTTTTCAATGGTACTGTCGCTGTAGTTTTTGCTTTGCAGGTATTCGATCAGCGGTTTGTAATCCTGTACGCCATGGATATTATAAGGCGGGTGACTGATACCGTCGAAGTCGCTGCCGAAACCGACGTGGTCGTCATTGCCCAAAAGGTTCAGCATATAATCGATATGGCGGTACACACTGTCGATGCAGGCATTGTTATAATCTTCTTCCAGGAACTGTCCGGCAAAGGTGATACCGATCAGACCGTCATTGGCATTGATGGCTTTGATCTGGTCGTCATTGAGATTACGGGGATGACTGCAAAGTGTTTTGGCATTGGAATGGGTAGCAATGATTGGCTTGGTAGAAGTTTCGATAACATCCCAGAAGCCCGCTGTAGCAATATGGGAAACGTCTACCAGCATGCCCAGACGGTTCATTTCTGCAACTACCTGACGGCCAAAGGTGGTCAGACCGCCGCCGCTGCATTCTTCGTTGACGCCGTCGGCAATGTCGTTGCGGTTGCTCCAGGTAAGGGTGATAGCGCGCACGCCAAGCTCATAGAGCATGCGCAGGGCTTCCAGACTGCCATCGATAGCGCCGCCTTCTTCGATAGCCAGCAGAGTTGCTGCTTTGTGGTTGAGCACGTCGGCAGCATCGGCTTTAGTTAAAACGGGAAGTACGTCGATGCCTTTCTCCTGCAGTGCTTTAAGCTCCTGCTTATATTTGTCGAGGAGGCAAAGCGTATAACGCAGTCCTCCGTAGTAACGGAATTCGTGGGTCGGGACAAAAATAGCGCAAAACTGCAGACCGCCGCCCAGCTCTATCTGACGTTTAATGTCGAAGTGCTGATCGTTGTCATACAGGGAAGTGCCTTTTTTGTAAAGCTCGGTAAGTGTGTCGCAGTGACAGTCGCAGATGAACATGATTTACACATCCTTTCTAAAATAAGAATAGCCGCCCGCAGGCAGCTATTCTGTTTTATCAAAATTTCAATTACCCTCTGTAGTAGTAGAAGAAGGTCATACCGATATTAACAAGCATTGCGCCGGCCATCGGGATAGCGGTACGTTTTACCAGGTCAAACGGAGAAACGCCGCCCATGCCGGAGGATACAACGATAACTGCTGTGATCGGTGAACAGTTACGGGCAATAGAAGCCGCAAAATGCATCGGCAGAAGCATCAGTACCGGATGCAGTCCTGTATGGGCTGCAACAGCAGGTGTCAGAGCCGCAAAGGCAAAGAACGGAGCGTTGCCGCTGCCCATAACGATAGCCGAGAAGGTGATGATAGCGACCATAACGAGCATCATAGCCATCGGGCCAAAGCCAAAGCCCTGACTGCCGGAGATCAGCGCATTGATAGTACCCATGGACAGAAGGCCCTGAGCAAAAGTCTGACCGGCTACGATCAAGGTGATAACGTTAGCCATCTGCATTCCTAAACCGTCAAAGAAGGTCTGGATGTCGCCGAGAACTTTTTTGCCGTCATGCCAGCGCATGTATTCGCAGCAGGCGCCAATAAAAAGTCCAATGAACATAGCCATAACGATGTTCATTTTGATTGAGGTGATCCACAGCGGGCTGAAGGAGAGGATCAAAGCCAGCGGGATAACCGGCAGGACCGCATACCAGAGCGGCGCGCTGTCAGCCGGATCATCTTCAGCAGGTTTTTCAACTTCCATCGGCTGGACGACATGTCCGTCGCGTTTATCCATATATTTTTGAGTGAAATAGTGCAGTGTGCCGACAACAACGAAAGCAACCAAAACGATCGGTACCTGGTAGTCAGTCCAGTAAACTACCGGGTTCAAGCCGGCGGTTTCAGCAGAAAGGATGGTGCCGGTATCACTGGGGCTCCAGTCGAAGCAGAGCGTAGTAGCAACAGCAGCCGTAGCAGACAGACGGCTGACACCAAGTCCGATCAGGATCGGGAACATGGTGACCATCAGCAGCATGGCCAGACCAGATGCACTGTTGATGCACAGACCGATCAGCATACCGACAACCCAGGTGCCGGATAAAACGATATAAGGTGATTTTAAAGCCAGTAAAGGACGGATAGTCAGACGAACTAAAGAACGGGAAGCTCCGATTTTGTCCATATAGCGGGCAAAAGCGCCAACTGCCATAATGTTCATACCGAGCTTGCCGGCATTAGAACTCATGGTAGCGCGAATAAATTCAAAAGCATCAAAGAAAGTAGAGCCTGTAGCGGCTTTGGCCGGTAAGATAGTACCGTAACCGAAAATTGCGGCAATATACATTAAGATCATACCGCCTAAGAATAAGACCGGTTGAGGTTTGTACTTTTTGTAGATCAGAAAGCCGACCCAAAAAGTAACAAGAGCAGAGATTACTAAACCCATTGGTGCAACACCCTTTCTTCATATATAATGTCTTTCAATGACTAAAGTATAGCATTCTAATATCTCATAAAGCAAGAGCAGCAGCAACAAAGGGTAACAAATTTACAGAAAATTTTATTAAAATAAAAACGCTGTAATATTTTTGTACTGATTTCCAGAACATAAAAGGACGTTCTTCCTTAGAAGAACGTCCTTTGGACTAACAGTAATTATTTATCTTTGGACACCGGCTTCAGCAGCAACTGCATGCTGTACATAAATAGCCTGTACTGCGGCATTGCGGCCGATACCCTGCAGGTGACCTACAGTTTTAACGCCCATTTTTTCGATCATGGATTTCCAGGAATCTTCTTCATCGCCGTACATATCGTTGTTGGCATGGTCGCCTGCAACGATCATCAGGGGGAACATATGCACAGTTTTGTAACCGCGTGCTTTGATTTGTTCCAGAACTTCGTCCACGTTAGGAGTATCCACTTCTTCAACAGTGCCAACTACTACCGGTAAACCCATTTTATCAAAGGTTTCCTGCAGCATTTTGTAGGTGTTGCCAAAGGATTGGTTGTTATCACGGGGAGAACCGTGACCCATCAAGACAACGCCTTCACCTTTGCCAAGAGTCGGGAATTGAGTCGCAACAGCGGAAGCAGCGATAGCGAAATCGTTTTTACCTACCATCAGAGGATCGCTGACAACGATGCGGTCAAAATCACCTTTGAATTTATCAACGGTGCTCAGGACTTTATGCTCATATTCTTCGCCGTGCAGCAAATGAGTCGGTTGTACGAGAATGTCTTTATAACCGGCTTTTTTCAGTTCTTTTAAGGTTGCAGGCAAATCGTTGACTTTGATGCCTTTATTTTTTTCCAATCGTTCCATGATGATGTAGGAAGTAAAAGCACGTTTAAAATCACGGTTCGGGAAAGCTTTGGCAACAGCTTCTTCGATACCGCCGATATCTTTCGTACGGGTGTCGTCGAAGGTCGAACCGAAGCTGACTACTACGACAGCCTTGTCGTTTTTCGGTGCTTTAGCAGCGGCAGAAGCGCCCATAGTTCCCAGTGCAAAAACCATCATTGAAGCCATAACTAACATTGAAAGCAGTTTTTTCATAAATTATTCCTCTTTCCTCTGATTATTTTCTGAATAGGTAATAAAAAAAACCATCCATAAATATTAGGGATGGTGATAAAACATGGTTAGACCCATGATCTTTCCCCGTCCTTCGCAGGTCACTAAGATCGCGATGCAGGTAGTTCTTCTGGCTTGACTTCATGGCTCGGCCTTCCTTCCCGGAATATTCCAGTGGTTCTATAGGCGTTGCTCCATCTTACAGCGGCGGGACCGCGCCGGCTTTTAACCGGTCTTCTCTGTTATTCCTGACGGAACCTGCATTACCGTATTCAGTTTGATATACTAAATTATAACATCTTTGAATAGAGTGTCAAGCAAATTAGGAAAAAATATCATTAAGATACAGAGTTATACAAGAATAAACACCCTTTAATTATTTAAAGGGTGTTTAGAAATTTGCAGAGTTATTTTTTTGCAGCTTTATCAAGATCCTGAACGAAAGCATTGGCCATGCGCTGCCACATATTTGTTGTATCACTGTCTGCTGTACGGCTGCGTGTATCGCGCAGACTGAAAATTATTTTTCCTGTAGCAGGGTCAAAAAGATGAAAAGCTACATCAACGTAGCCGTCATATACAGTGCTGGCCGGAACATATTCATAAACAGTTCGTTCTGCGTCCCGTTCGATCCAGTTCCCTTTATTGTCTTTGACCTTTTCTTTGTAATATCTGGTACGCGGTTCTTCGTGAGCGGGGATGACCCGTCTGTTGTAACCAAATTTGTGGGCGATTATTTTCAGATCAGCAGTTGGAGCAGGCGCTATTTTGGTCGATATATCTGTATAAGTGCCGCTTAAAGCATCTTTGGTCAGTTGGGAAGCATCTTCTTTGGTAATTGAAAGATTTGATTCGATGCTTGTATCAAAAACATAATCTTTTTTAGTTAAAGCTTTTTGTAAAGCACTTATTATTTTTTCGGTCGCCATATCGTCAACAGTAAAATTGCTGCCGACAGGATCGACTACACTTATGGAAACCAAATTGATGCGGTGAAGTTTATTAAAATCGTAATTGGGATTCGTCCATTTCGTTTTGTCTGCATGAGCGGCCAGCGGCAATGCCAGCATTGCGATGGCAACAGTAAGCAAAAGAAGTAATTTTTTTCATCATTGTTAAAACAGCTCCTTTGATTGTTAAGAGTTTTTGATCAGTTTTTTTATCCCGGTAAAGGTTTCGGGGCTGATAACATGTTCGATCCGGCAGGCATCTTTTTCAGCTGTTTCTTCGGATACGCCAAGATTTTCGCGTAAAAAGCGCGTTAACAGCAGATGTCTTTCCAAAACAGCGTTTGCTTTAGCGAGCCCTGTTTCAGTCAGAATGATGTTGCCGTCCGCTTCCATCAGAATGTAATTTTCGCGTTTTAAAATACTCATAGCCCTGCTGACGCTGGCTTTGGTAAAATTCATATGCGTTGCAATGTCGATAGAACGGACACTGCCGTTTTGCTGCTGCAGCATCAGAATGGTTTCCAAATAGTTTTCTCCAGATTCTTGCAAAATCATAACAAGTCCTCCGTTGGCAATAGTGCCGTTTGATTGATCGTGTAATAAAACACAGCCGGTGAAAATTAGTGAGCAGTAAGAATATTCCGGCAAATATTATCAGTACTATTTTAACATTATAAAAAGGTCTGGGCAAGTATAGTTAGAGCAGGATAAAAAATGCCTGAAGTTTTGACTTCAGGCATAGAAAAAGTAGCGGTCAAGAACGTTCGTAAACACGTTTTGTCAGGTTTAATGTTTTCTCTAAAACAGAAGCAAATAGCCCTGATGTTAATGCTGTGAAAATCATTCCAGGAAGAGCTGCTGCCAACAGAGGGTAGACTGCCTTACCAATAAAAAGACTGAGTGCAAGACGTGCTGCGGAGGAAGCGACAGGTCCTGATAACAGGTAGAAGATTTTGGTTTTTCCTAAAACTGCATATAATAAGGCAACGACTATTCGAAAAAACATTGCAATAAGGACGTTGAAAATAGTTTGCGTACCCAGGAGTAAACCGCCGGCAGAGGCCAGAATACCTGCAAGTAGATATTTTTTGATGCCAAAAACACCGCAGATCGCTACAGCAATAGGAGCGGAGAGTTGAAATTCACTTCCTGGAATAAAGCTGGGAAGCTTAAAGGCCCCGCTGACGGCGATAAATGCTGCCAATAAGGCAATTTCACTGATTTCACGAATTTTAAAAGTAGACATAAAGATCACCTTAATTATGGTTAACTATAAACTGAAATTAAGTTTACGATAATAGTATATAAAACTTGATGGTGGTATGTCAACCATAAGAATGGTAAAAGTTAACGCAATAAAAGTATGACGGCAGGTAAAGTTTCGTGTACAATAAAGTTGTAGAGAAGGGAGCGGCGTAAATGTTGGATTTTATTAAGGAAAAACAGGACGTTTGGCAGATTTTGCAGCTGACTGACAAGCCTGTTGTTTTATATGGAATGGGTAACGGTGCCGACCAGATTATTGACTTGTGTGACAGACTGCAAATAAAGGTTGCCGGTATTTTTGCCAGTGATGAATTTGTTCGCGGGCAGGTTTTTCGTGGTCATATGGTCGAGACTTATACCGCAGTTAAAGATCGGCTGGGTGATTTTCTGATTGTTATTGCCTTTGCCTCAGAGTCGCCTGCAGTTTTAAACCGCTTTCAGGAGCTGAGCACAATGCATGAAACAGTAGCGCCGCATTTGCCGCTGTTTCCCGGAGATGAAACAGTTTCGTTTGACTGGCTGCAGCAGCATCAGCAGGAATTGCAGCAGGTATATGACAATTTGGCTGATGATTGGTCCCGAGACGTGTTTGCAGCATCACTGAATTATAAGCTGAGCGGTAAACTGCATTATTTATGGCAAAGTGAGACGGAGCGGCTAAAAGATCTGCAGAGTATTTTCAGTTGGAGCGAAGAAGAAACGTATGCTGATCTAGGTGCCTATAATGGTGATACGATCAGGGAATTTTTACAGCTGACTAATAATAAATATAATCGGATTTTTGCGGCAGAGCCGGATAGGCGTAATTATAAAAAATTATCTGCTTATTTAGAGGCAAGTGGTTTGTCTGATATCAAAATTTTTGAAAGAGCCATTTGGAAAGAAACGGCAGAACTGTCTTTTTCTGACAGCGGCGGCCGTCAGTCAACGTTGCTGACAGGCCAGCGTCACATAGTGCAGGCTGTCGATATTGATACACTGCTTGAAGATGAGCGTGTAACCTACATAAAAATGGATGTGGAAGGCGCTGAGATGGAGGCTTTGAAAGGGGGAAAGGAGCAGATAAAACGTAATAAACCTAAATTATTTATTGCCGCTTATCATCACGATGCGGATATTTTCCTGCTGCCATTGTTTATGTGGCAGTTAGTGCCTGAATATAAGGTTTATCTGCGTAAACATCCGTATGTGCCGGCGTGGGAATTAAATTTTTTAGCAGTCGTATAATCGCGGGACACAAAAAAAACCCATAGGGTCAAAAGTGTCGTATTGTCGATTGACAATGGAATGTTTTTTAAATAAGGCGTAAATGTGACATAAATTTTAATTTTTTGTAAAACTTTTTTTCTAATGTAAGCAGGAATTTTACAAAGCCGGGCGAACTTTAAGGGTAGTATGACAACACAAAGGAGTGGATGTTTAATGAAAAAAGCAAAATGGTTGTGCACTGCAGCAGCAGTTCTGGCATTATCAGTAGCAGTTGCCGGCTGCGGCGGCAGCGACGATAAGAAAGCTGCAGATTCTAAAGGCGGTCCTAAAGGCGACGTTATGGTTTATACCTCTATTTATCCTGATATCATCGATAAAATGTGTAAACCTAATGTAGCTAAAGCATTCCCTGATATGAAAGTTACCTGGTTCCAGGGCGGTACTGAAAAAGTAATCACTAAAATTACTGGCGAGATCAAAGCCAACAAAATCGGTACTGACGTTCTGATGGTTGCTGATCCTTCCTACTACCTGACTTTGCAGGATCAAGGTTTGCTGCTTGATTATGTTTCCCCGAACCTGAAAGATGTCATCACTGATAAAGACAAGAACGGTGCTTGGTCCTCTGTTCGTGTCTGCAACATGATCATTGCTTATAACTCTGATAAACTGAAACCCGAAGATGCTCCGAAATCCTGGAAAGATCTGACCGATCCGAAATGGAAAGGCAAAATCGCTATGCCGAACCCAATGCTTTCCGGTACTGCTTATGTAGCGGTTGGCGCTTTGGCCGATAAATATGGCTGGGAATATTTCGACCAATTGAAAGCTAATGATATTCGCGTTGAAGAAGGCAACTCTGCTATTCAGAACAAATTGCTGACCGGCGAATATGCTGCTGCAATGATTTTGGAAGAAAACGTCCTCAAATTGGCTAATACTAAAAATGAGCCTTTGAAAGTTTCCTATCCTGAAGACGGCGTTATCATCATCCCGTCTCCGATCGCTATTTTTAAAGCAACCAAAAACCCCGAAGGTGCTAAAGCTCTGGTTGACTGGTGGTTGTCTAAAGATGGTCAGCAGGCAGTTGTTCAAGGCTGGATGCACTCTGTACGCGGTGACGTAGAGCCGCCTAAAGGCGCTCCTGCTCTGAAAACTTTCTCTGATAAAGCTATTAAAGTAAACTGGGAAAAACTTTCCAAAGAAAATGCTCAAATCAAAGAGGCTTTCCGCGTAAGAGTTATGGAATAGTTCTTATTAAAATTTGTTGAGTAACAATTTTTAAGGAATCAGGGGTCGTTTTTGACGATCCCTGTTTTCCAATTTCTTTGCAGGAAAATCCTGTAAATGATTTTTCACCGGTCTCAAAGCCGGGGAAAGGAGCCATAGTGGGGTCTTTACCTAGATTTAATAGTAAATTCATAGTTATTGCTGTTTCCGTTATTTTATTATTATATTTTGTGGTTTTCCCGATGGGAATACTGCTTTATGACAGTATTATGGTTAATGGAGCCATCAATTTCGGCAATTATGCTGATGTTTACAGTCAAGATGTTAACTGGCGTGCTTTGTCCAATACTGTGCAGCTATCGCTTTTAGTTATGGTAGCCAGTGTTATTATTACGTTCCCGCTGGCCTGGCTTGTTGGCCGCACCGATATGCCCGGTAAAAAAACATACCGGACTTTACTGGTTGCCAGCTATATGATTCCTCCTTATGTTGGCGCGATTGCCTGGGTACAGCTTTTAAATCCCAGCGTCGGTTATTTGAATTCGATTTTTAAGTGGATTCTGCAACTGCAGCAATCTCCATTTGATATTTATACTATGGGCGGTCTGGCTTGGGTATTGACCCTGTTTTATTCGCCTTTTGCTTTTATTACCATTTCCCGGGCAATGGAAAAAATGGATCCGACGCTCGAAGAAGCGGCACGTGTTTCCGGAGCTTCCCCTCTGCGTACCCTGGTCGATGTTACTTTGCCTTTGATGGCACCAAGTATTTTAGCAGGCGGTCTGTTGGTTTTCATTGCTGCCGGTTCCTGCTTCGGTATTCCTGCCATTGTTGGTATGCCTGGTAATATCGAGGTTATGACTACCCGTATCGTCACCTATATTTACATGGGTAATGATGAGGGTATCCGTGATGCAACGGCTTTAGCAGCATCTTTGATGTTCCTTGCCAACTTCTTACTGTTCTTTATGACCTGGATGCTGGGCCGCAAGGATTATACAACGATCAGTGGTAAGAGTACCCGTCCTAATATCGTAGAGCTTGGCAAATGGAAATGGCCTGCTTTCTGTGGTGTAGGTCTATATGCGTTTATTGCAGTAATTTTACCATTAGGTTCTATATTGCTGACATCACTTTTAAAGAGTATGTCGCGCGGAGTTACCTGGTCGAATATCGGCTTTGATGCATGGGAGCCTGTTATTACCAGCAGTCAGTATATGGAGAGTATCTGGAATTCGGTCGTGTATGGCGTAATCGCCGCCACTATTGGTACGATACTTTCAGTGTTCATTGCTTATCTGGCCGTTAAAACAAAAGTCAAAGGACGTAGCTTCCCGGATCTGCTGACCGTTATCGGCGGTTCTACTCCGAGTATCGTTATCGCCCTGGCTCTGGTTATCACCTTCTCCGGTAATTTCGGTCTCAATCTTTATTCGTCGATGTGGATTCTGGTCGTCAGCTATCTGGTCAAATATATGACCATGTCTGTGCGGACAATAGCGGCTTCCCTGAGTCAGGTGCACGTTTCTCTTGAAGAAGCAGCATTAAATTCAGGTGCCAGCTGGATCAGAACCTGTAAAGATATTATTATGCCGTTGATCGCTCCGTCCATCATCGCCGGTTGGTTCCTGATCTTTATGCCGTCTTTCTACGAGCTGACGATGTCGCTCCTTCTGTACGGTGCAGAAACTAAAACTATCGGTGTTTTGCTGTACGAGCTGCAAACTTATGCAGATACACAAAATGCTTCTGTATTATCAGTAATCATTTTGACTATCGTTTTGGTTGGTAACCTGATCCTTAACAAACTGACCAAAGGCAATGTGGGAATTTAAAGAAGGAGTGGAATAAATTGGCACAAGTACGTATTGAACATGTATTTAAACGTTTCGGGCCTGTAACGGCTGTTAATGATTTCAACCTGACGGTTGAAGACGGCGAATTCGTTTCTATCCTCGGTCCTTCCGGCTGTGGTAAAACAACTTCCCTGAGAATGATCGCAGGCTTTGAAAAAGCTACAGAAGGCGAGATCTATATCGGTGACCACTGCGTCAGTTCTTCGTCGCAGAATAAATTTGTTCCTCCGGAAAATCGCGATATCGGTATGGTATTCCAGTCATATGCAGTTTGGCCGCATATGACGGTTGTTGAAAATGTGGCTTATCCGCTGAAGATCCAAAAGGTTCCCAAAGAGGAACGTTTGAAAAGAGTAAATGAAATGCTGGAGCTCGTGCATTTAGGCGAATATGGCCACCGTTATCCGCATCAGCTGTCCGGCGGTCAGCAGCAGCGTGTCGCTTTGGCTCGTGCTTTGGTTGCGCAGCCAGGTTTGCTGCTGTTAGACGAACCGTTATCCAATCTGGATGCTAAACTGCGTGAAAGCATGCGTTTTGAGATCCTGTCGATTCAAAAAGCACTTGGTATTACCGTTGTTTATGTAACCCATGATCAGGGTGAAGCCATGGCAATGAGCGACCGCGTAGTTGTTATGAGTAAAGGCGTAGTGCAGCAGATAGGTGCTCCGCATGAAATTTATACCAATCCTGCCAACAAAATGGTTGCTGATTTTATCGGGTTGGTCAATTTTATGCAGGGTGAAGTATCGGATGACAGAGTATACCTGCAAGGTACTACAGCTTCTTTCCCCAATACTTCGGGTGTTTCCGGCAGTGCTACCATCGCTGTACGTCCTGAGAATATTACGATGAGCCGCGGTGGTGGTATGCTTGAAGGGACATTGACGCATCGCTTCTATTTAGGTGATGCTGTTGATTACCGTGTTACCGTCGGTGATCATGATGTACGCGTTATCGTCAAAGGGGCAGACTTGAAAGAATTTGCCGACGGAGAAAAGGTATATCTTGATTTTGAAAAAGTAATGATCTTTGACCGCGAATAATTAAAAAGCTGTTTATATGAAAAAAGAAACCCTCGGATGTTTTCATCCGAGGGTTTTATTTTTAATTTAGCGGGCTTTTACTGAACTGTGCCATATAAAGCTTGTAATATTCTCCCTGCAAAGCCATCAGATCGTCATGAGAACCATGTTCGCTGATACCGTTGGGGGTGAGGACAACGATACGGTCGGCATGACGGATCGTTGCCAGGCGATGGGCTACGATCAGGGTAGTGCGGTTACGTGACAGCTGCATCAGTGATTCCTGGATAAGGTTTTCCAGTTTCATTATCCAGGGAAGAAGTCGCTTCGTCTAAAATCAGATGGCGGATTTTGAGAAAAACACGGGCAATGGCAATCCTCTGTTTTTGGCCTCCGGACAATTTAACACCGCGTTCACCAAGCTGGCTGTCATAACCATCCGGCAGCTGATTGATAAAAGCATCAGCTTCGGCCAATCTGGCAGCGGTGATGATTTCTTCCATACTGGCATGAGGGTTGCCGTAAGCGATATTTTCACGTACAGAGTCAGAGAAAAGGAAGATATCCTGCTGAACTATGCCGATATTACGGCGCAGTGATTTTAAGGTCACATTGCGGATATCCATTCCGTCAATGGTTATAACGCCCTGCTGAAGTTCATAGAAACGCGGCAGCAGATTGCAGATCGTGCTTTTACCAACACCTGTAGTGCCGACAAAAGCGATAACTTCACCGGCAGCGATATCAAGATCAAAATTTTGAATAACAGGTTTGCCGGGATCGTAGCCAAAGCTGACATTTTTAAAGGAAATAGAGCCTTTTAAAGTACCACAGTCGACTGCGCCGGGCAGATCTATATTTTCAGAAGGGGTATCCATCAGCTGGCAAAAGCGCTGGTAACCGGCCATACCTTTCTGATAGGATTCTGCTAATGCGGTCAGGCGCAGGATGGGGCGGATAAAGATTGATACATACAGTAAAAAGGCGACCAGATCGCTGATCTGCATTTTACCATATGCGATCATGGCGCCGCCTACGACAATGATAACAAGATTAGTGACATTGGAAAACAATACAGCGTTGCTGTTCAGGCGTGATAAAAGGTCGAACGATGTTTTACGTGCCTGTAAAAGAGCTTGTCCGTTTTTATCAAGGCGTTTTTCTTCCCATTCTTCATTGTTGAAGGATTTAACTAGGCGTATGGCATTCAGACTTTCATTTGTCTGTGCTGTAAGATTACCGACCTGTTCGCGGATCATACGCCCTGATTGTTTCAGTGCATGATTGGTAGCAACTGATTCATAAGCTTTTCCTAACAGCAGCAGATTGACCAGTAACGCTAAAGGCCAGTTAAGATAAATAAGTATTCCCAGAGTACCAAGCATGGTTATAGTACAGACCAGCAGGTAATTAGGACCAAGAAAAACAAGCTCACGGATCTCGGCAATATCGCTGACAATACGGGAAATCAGCTGGCCGATACGGATGTTGTCAAAATAACGGAAAGACATTGATTGGACATGCTGAAAAAGGTCACTGCGCATATCCTGTTCTATTTTTGCACCCATTAGGCGGCCGTGTCTTGAGACTTGATAACTGATTATAAAATTAAGCAGGTATAAAAAAAATGCAAGATGATCGTAGCCTGTCCTAAGAGGAAAAGATTGCCTTCGGGCAGTACATCGCCCAGGATATAGCGCATAAAGAGCGGAAAACATAAATCAAGGGCGGATGTGATAACGGATCCGAGCAAAGCAAAAAACAATGTTTTTCGGTAAGGGCGGTAGTATTTTAATAAACGTTCTGGCATATGGCAGACCTCGCAGATAAATGTACCTACTGCTGCTGCAGCCGGTAGAAATATAAAAATGACGAATAAAAATCAACTATAATCAATTATAACACATTGAACTATAACAGCAGAGGCTATTTTGAGTATTTGTAAAGTAATTTGTTAATGTGATTTGAAGTGTATTGAAAAAAAGTTAGCTTAAGCTAACTCGAGAAAAATAAAAAACTGTGCGTGAGAGCTGTTAAGCACAGTATCGAGTGAGCGTTAAGTTGATAAGTGTAAAAGTTTGGAAGCGGGCAACCCCAAACAGTTAGCTTAAGCTAACGTATAAATTATACTTAAAAAAAGCACTGATGTCAATAATTAAGTTCAAATTAGCAGCTGTACGGGAATTTTGATCAATGATAGTGATTTTTCGCGGTAATGCGTACCCTTGTGGTATAATTAATTTATTACCATAAAAGGCGGTCGAACTATGAAAGTAATTACTGGTAACAGTGCTGTCAATTGTGTTTCTCTGCAGCGGTTGTAGCAGTAACATCAAAGAAGAACAGAAAAGTATCAAGATCTGCAGCAGCCTGAATGAAACAATGACAGATATTTTAGCGGAAGATTTTGCCAAACAGCAGAATGTGAAAGTTGAAGTCAGACATTTGCCGGCAGGGAATTTGGATGAACGGCTTAATTTTCTGAGAGAGGGAAAATTCGATGTCTGGCTTGGCGGTACGCCTGAAGAATATTATCTGGCAGGAGAGCAGAAAATGCTGCGCAGCTACAGGCCGAGGGAGGCCTATAAAGTACCTGCTGAAATGCGTGAGAATCAGTGGCGCTGGACAGGTCTTTATGTAGATTATATAGGATTTTTGACTAATCGTGACCGACTGCGCGAGTTGGGGCTTTATGCTCCTGAGACATGGGATGAATTGCTGAAACCGGAGCTTTGGGAAGAAACAGCGCTGGCTGATTTTAAAAACGGCGGTCGGAGTTATGGCATGATAACTTCTATCTGGCAGCTGCGCGGCGAAGCTAAAGCTATGGAGTATGCGGCTTCTTTTAACAGCCAGCTGCCTTTATATACGGCCAGTGAATGGGAGGCTATTGAAGCGGTTCGCAGCGGCAGAAAAACGATCGCGGTAGTTTCACTTTCCACAGCATTGCAGCTGGAAAGGCAAAATCGCGATCTATTCGCAACTTTAGTCAAAGACGGTAATAAAAACTGTATTACCGGTGCTGCTATTCTCCAAGGGGCAAATTTAGCAGAAGCACAGTCTTTTATGGACTATTTGCTGTCAGAACATTCAAAAGATTTACTAGCCTCTAAGGGTTATCCGCTTTTGTGGCGTGTCAGTGATTATGCCCATGATGACGGGCGGAAAATGATGATCGGTGATTTAGAACTGGCGGTTGATGACCTTAGCTGGACTGCGGGTCAGAAAAGCGTTATTATCCAGCAATGGCTGAATGCTCAGTAAGATAAAAATATTGACGATAACATTGAATCGGTTATAATTAAGATATAGTAAGCAGGCAATTTTTGATAAAGACCTGCAGTGATGAGAGGATGACTTATATGAAAAAATTAGTAATGCTGGTAACTGTAGTTTTAACAGTGGCAATGGCCGCGGTTTGTTTTGCTGCCGGAGACGGTAATGATTTAAATAAACAGCAGAAAATAGTTGATAAGTTTGTAGCGGCATTGACTGTTGCGGACGACAGCGGTTATGCAGGTGCTGCAGCGGGTTTTAGCCCCGAACTGAAGCAAAAAATGGATGTAAAAGCTTTTGCTGCTTTACAAAAGCAGGTCAAAAATACTTTAGGGACAATGAAGGAAATGAAATTTGTTGCTTATGAGCGTTTTGATCAGGGTGACCGGTTGACTTATCTGGGAAGCTACAGTAAACAGCAGCTGGTACGTGTGATTTATGGCTTTAATAAAGAGGGCAAGCTGACGGAGTTTATTTTTGCTCCGGTAGAAGTTCAAAACAAGAACAAAAATAATCAAAAATAAAACGTCATAACCTCAAGGTTAGACGTTTTGTTTTTCACTTTATTTTTAGCAGCAGCAACTGCGCTAAAAGCTATTTCAGCTGCCTGTAATGTTTTTTCGATATCTTCAGGCGTATGGGCCAGAGATAAGAAATTGGTCTCAAATTGAGATGGAGGAAGATAAATGCCCTGTTCCAGCATACTATGGAAATAAATGCGGAACGCATCTAAATCGCTTGTGCAGGCGCTGTCATAGTCATAAACTTCCTGATCAGTAAAGAAAACAGTAAACATAGAACCAAGACGGTGCACCTGTACAGGCACTCCTGCCTTGGCAGCGGCTTTAGCAAGGCCTCCGGTCAGGATGGCTGTCATGCTTTCCAGCTGGCTGCAGACATTGTGTCCGCGCATGTAGGTAAGGTTGGCGATACCAGCTGCCATAGCCAGAGGGTTGCCGCTCAAAGTGCCGGCCTGATACATGGGGCCAACAGGAGCAACCTGTTCCATGATCTGGCGTTTACCGCCGTAAGCGGCTACCGGCAGCCCGCCGCCGATAACTTTGCCCAGACAGGTGATATCAGGATCAATGCCGTAGAGGCCCTGAGAAGATTTTTCACTGCTGCGGAAGCCAGACATGACTTCATCACAGATAAGCAGTGTTCCATATTTTTTTGTGATGGAGCGAATGAATTCCAGATAGCCGTCCTGCGGTAATACCAGTCCCATGTTGCCGGGAGTTGGCTCTATGATAATGGCGGCAATATCGCTGCCTTTAGCAGCAAAAGCAGCTTCCAGGGCAGCCCGGTCGTTAAAAGGAACAGTGATGGTATTGGCGGCAACGCCTTTAGGAACACCGGGGCTGTCAGGAACGCCTAAAGTAGCTGCGCCGCTGCCGGCTTTGACCAGCAGGCTGTCGTGATGGCCATGATAACAGCCTATAAATTTAACTATGCTTTCACGTCCTGTATAAGCGCGTGCTAAACGCAGAGCACTCATGGTAGCTTCTGTTCCGCTGTTGACCATACGTACCATTTCCATAGAAGGTACAAGTGTGCAGAGAAGTTTGGCAAGCTCTGTTTCAGCCAGGGTCGGCGCGCCATAGGATGAGCCTTTGGCTGCCGCAGTTTGGATGGCTTCGGTGACCTGCGGGTGTGCATGCCCTAAAAGTAAAGGACCGTAAGAAAGTACATAATCGATATATTCGTTGCTGTCGATGTCGGTGAGTTTGCTGCCGCTGCCTTTGGCAATGACAGGCGGAATACCGCCAACACTGCGGAAGGAACGAACGGGGCTGTTGACGCCGCCGGGAATGTATTGTTTGGCTTCGGCAAAAGCTGCCTGAGATTTGCTGTGATCCATATGCGGCCTCCTTATTTGCCCAGCAGCCACTTGGCTACGTCGAGAGCATGATAGGTGATGATCATTTTGGCGCCGGCACGTTTAAAACCGAGCATCGTTTCCATAACGATACGCTGTTCATCGATCCAGCCTTTTGCTGCTGCTGCTTTGACCATAGCGTATTCACCGCTGACATTATAAACGCATAAAGGGCGGTTAAATGTTTCTTTGACACGGCTGATGATATCCATAAAAGCCAAAGCGGGTTTTACCATAACGATATCTGCGCCTTCCTCGATATCAAGAGCCACTTCACGCAGAGCTTCGTCACTGTTGCCGGGATCCATCTGATAGCCTTTGCGGTCGCCTGCAGAGGGAGTGGAATCGGCTGCAGCGCGGAAAGGACCATAATAGGCTGAAGCGTATTTAGCTGAATAAGCCATCAGGGACACATTGCTGAAACCTGCTTCGTCTAAGGCTTCACGCATAACTTTGACATAACCGTCCATCATATTGGATGGCGCAATGACATCAGCGCCAGCTTGAGCGTGGGAAACTGCGATTTTAGCTAAAAGCGGCAGCGTTTCATCATTGTTGACAGTACAGCCGTTTTCCAGAACGCCGCAATGGCCATGTTCTGTATATTCACACAGGCAGGCATCGGTGACGACTACCAGTTCGGGATAAGTGTTTTTGATCAGGCGGCAGGCCTGCTGTACAGGTTCTTCTGCATCCCAGGCGCTGCTGCCGACAGCATTTTTATAAGAGGGGATACCAAACAGTATAACGGCAGGAATTCCAAGTTCGCTGATTTCCTGTAAAACTTCCGGCAAACGGTCTAAGGACCAATGGTAATTGCCCGGCAGCGATTCAATTTCATTTTTTACACCGGTGCCCGGGACGACGAATAACGGATAAATGAGGTCTTTAACGGAAAGTTCAGTCTCGCGGATCATGCTGCGCAGGTTTTCTGTAGCGCGCAGGCGGCGGGGACGGTAAATAGGAAAGCCCATACTGATCACTCCTTATAATATCTTTGAATAGCGTCTGTCAAACCTGCAATAGTAAATGTTTCAGCTATGATGTCAGGTTCAAGATTATTTTGGCGGCAGGTTTCGGCGGTAACAGGGCCAATAGCCGCTGCTGGAATATTATTGATAAGTTCTCTTTGATCGTCTAAGGATGCCAAAAGATTAGTAACAGTTGAGGAACTGGTAAAAGTAACAAGATCAACTTCTCCGTTTTGCAGAGCAGTCAGCAATTCTTCTTTGTTATCCAGAGCGGTAACAGTTTCATAGGCAGTTACAACATCAACGCTGGCTCCTAAAGCACGCAGGCTTTCCGGTAATACTTCACGGGCTACTTTAGCGCGTGCCAGCAGGATTTTATCACCAACTTGCACTTCTGCTGACAGGGTTTCGGCCAGTTCTTCAGCCTTGAAGGCTGGGGGCACTAAATCGGCGGAGATGCCATAGTTTTTTAAAGCTTTCGCCGTTTCACTGCCGATAGCGGCTATTTTGATGTCAGACAGGGAACGGGAATCTAATCCGGCATTATCAAGGCGATTGAAGAAAGAGGTAACGCCGTTAGCACTGGTCAGGATCAGCCATTTGTAGGTTTTGATGTTTTCGATTGCTTTATCCAGCGGGGTATAATCTTCCGGGGGGATGATTTTGATTGCCGGCGCCTCGATTACACGAGCACCAGCGGATTCCAACTGTCTGGTCAAGCACTGGCCTGCGCGCGGGCTCTGGTTACTACGATTGTTTTGCCAAAGAGAGGTTTGTTATCGAACCACTGCAGCTGCTCGCGTAGTTTGACAACATTGCCGACGATAAAAATTGCCGGCGGTTTCAGATTTGCCGCGGCAACGTCAGCAGCAGCAGTACCGACAGTAGTGATCAGAGTGCGCTGTTCCGGTTTGGTGCCCCAGCGAATGACTGCTGCCGGAGTATCGGCGCTGCGCCCGTTGGAGATGAGATTTTTTGTAATATTAGTAAGATTTTCGACACCCATCAGGAAAACTAAAGTATCAACAGCGGTAGCAAGACCGCTCCAGTTAATAGTTGATTCGCCTTTGGTAGGGTCTTCGTGGCCGGTAATGACTGCAAAGGAAGTGGCTACGTGACGATGGGTGACAGGAATGCCTGCGTATTCGGCAACTGCGATGGCAGAAGTTACGCCGGGAACGAATTCAAATGGCAGTCCGGCTTCTAAAAGTTCAATAGCTTCTTCACCGCCGCGTCCGAAAACAAAAGGATCACCGCCTTTGAGGCGGGCAACAGTCTTACCTTCGGCTGCCAGCTTTACCAGCAGTTTATTGATATCTGGCTGACGCATTGTATGGTTGGCAGAAGCTTTACCGACATAGACCATTTCTGCGTCGTCTTTAGCATAAGCTAAAATTCTCGGATCTGCCAAACGGTCGTAAACGACAGCGTCGGCTGTTTGCAAACATTCCATGGCTTTGATTGAAAGCAGACCGGGATCACCGGGGCCTGCACCGATCAAGTAAACTTTTCCCTGTTTTGTCATTAATTTCTCTCCTTACATGATCTCGGCGAGGATTGCACGGCCGCCCTGATCTAACATTTTATTGCCAAGTTCTTTTCCAAGTTCTGCAGCGTTTACAGCCTGGCCTCTGATCGTATCGCGTAAAACAGTGCTTCCGTCCAGAGATGCGATGATTGCTTCAATAGATACAGCATCTCCTTCAGTGACAGCATGTACACCAATAGGGACCTGGCAGCCGCCCTCAATGAGCCCTAAAAAAGCACGTTCGGCATCAGTAGCCTGTTTGGTAGGCTGGTCATTTAAAAAATTAAGCATAGCTCTTACTTCTGTATTATCGGTGCGGCATTCGATTGCCAAAGCACCTTGTCCAACTGCAGGTAAGCAGAAATTATGGGGGATTATTTCTCTGATCCGATCGATATATCCGAGACGAGTCAATCCTGCCGCAGCAAGGATTATAGCATCCATTTTGCCTTCGTCAAGCTTCCGCAGACGCGTATCGACGTTGCCTCGTAAATCTACGATTTTCAGATCCGGGCGTGCTGCCAAAAGCTGGGCTTTGCGGCGCAGACTGGAAGTACCCAGAACTGCTCCCTGCGGCAGTGTTTCGATAGAAGCATATTTATTGCTGACAAAAGCGTCGCCGGCATTAGCCCGCTTGGTAACAGCTGTCAAGCACAGGCCTTCCGGCAGAATAGTAGGCATATCTTTCAGACTGTGGACGGCAAGATCGATCTCACCTTCTAGAAGAGCAGTTTCCAGTTCCTTGGTAAAAAGTCCCTTGCCGCCGATTTTGGCCAGCGGTACATCAAGGATACGGTCTCCCTTGGTAATGATTTTTTTTAAAGTTACAGTACATTCCGGATATTGCCTGCGCAGAAGGTCGGCAATATGATTGCTTTGCCAAAGAGCCAGCAGGCTCTGTCTAGTCCCAATAATCAAATTTGTTTTCATCACCTATATAGTCCTCTCCCGAATCGTTGAGTAAAAATAACTCGCAGATCATATCTCTGTAACGTTCTTCATCTGCCGTTCCGGCAGCACTGTTCATAGCTGTCATTGGTTCGCGCAGGAATTTGTGTTCCAGGCGCTGAGTCATTATATCGATGATACGGCGTTCTTTATCAGTAAGATTTGGCAGTTTGGCAAATGCCCGTTTTAAAACCTTCTGCCGCAGAAAATTCATTTTTTCATGCAGCTGAACCATTACAGGCCGCATCGTCAGATAGCGCAGCCGTTCTTTCAGTGCCGTTATTTCTTCGTCAATAATTGCTTCAGCCACCTTGGCTTCAGAAGAGCGGAAATTCTTATTCATATCGACAACGCCTTCCAGATCGTCGATATTATACAGGGTAACGCCTTCTATATCTCCAACCAGAGGATCAACGTCACGGGGAACGGCAATATCAACTAAAATAAGCGGTTTGCCGCTGCGTTTAGGAATAATATCGCGTACACCCTGTTCTGTTATCACATAGTGAGGCGCTCCTGTAGAAGTGATAATGATATCAGAGGTTATCGCCTGATGCATAAATTCGTTATACGGGATCGCAGTACCGTTAAATTTTTCTGCCAGTTCCTGAGCGTGAGACAGATTACGGTTACTGACAAAGATAGTTTTAGCGCCTTTATCAATCAAATGGCGGGCGGTCAGTTCACTCATTCTACCGGCACCCAATACTAAAATATTGGCTTTAGTCAGATCGCCGACAACGTCGATAGCCAGATCTACCGCGGCGGAAGAAACAGAAACAGAACTGTAGGCGATCTTTGTTTCTGTACGTACACGCTTGCCGACGGCGATAGCACGATTAAATAAGGTGTTGAACAAAGTGTCTGTCATACCGCAGCTGCGGGACAGATGATATGCATTTTTAATCTGGCTCAGGATCTGGCCTTCCCCGATGATGAGTGAGTCAAGGCTGGAAGCGACTTTAAACAGATGACGGACGCAATTAATGCCGGTCAGATTATAGAAATAGTCGGGTTTATATTGTTCACCTGCCAAATGGCGCAGCAAAGTACGGATAAAATGTAATCCGGCAGCAGGATCTTCCAGCACCATATAAAGTTCAGTACGGTTGCAGGTTGAAAGTAAAACTGCTTCGTTGAGGTTGTCGTTATTGCGCAGCCGGCGCAGCACACGAACCGTTCTATCCTGTGAAAAATTGAAACGTTCACGGATCTCAACGGGGGCTGTTTTGTGATTCAAGCCTAAAACGATTAGCTGCATCAGTAATGATCTCCTTTGCTTGGTCAAGCTTACCTGCATGAAGCAGGCCGATGACGGATTGGTTTAAAGTCTGACGCCAGAAAGCAGTACGCTTTTCAGGTGTAGTAGCTATTGTTTTCAGTTCTCGTCGAAGCTGTTGTAAGAATTCGTTGAATTCGGCAAAATCAGAGCCATAATATGCCCTAAGGTCCTGTGACAGTACCCGCGTCAAAGCGGGCATACCTCCGGTAGACAGAGTAAATGTCAAAGCCCCGTTTTTTACGGTTGAAGGCACACTGAAGTTACCTAATGACGGTTCTGTAACAACATTACAGAGACAGGGTGCAGCAGCAGCGATTTTTCTGTTGATATGAAAATCGTCGGTTGCTGCAATCGTTACAAAAGCATCAATGAGATCGTTGTCTGCATAAGCGCGCAGTTCCAGCTGCAGCAGTCCGGTCTTTGCTAAAGTCAACAGCTGCGGATCAGCCGCAGGTGCGATTACAGTCAGGTCCGCACCTGCTTCGATCAATGGCAGCGCTTTACGGACGGCTACTTTACCACCGCCGATAATGACACATTTTTTATTTTTTAAGTCCAGCATGGCCGGATAAGAAAAAGAATTCTGCTGCATGTTTACCTGCTTATAAAAATAGATTTTACGTAAGGATAAATGTTGAAAAAATACAACAACTATAATATCATAAATTAGGATTTATTTCCAGTTAAAAGAGTGTTGCAGAGCAGGAAATCAGAGCTGTTGCTTGCTATATTAAAATTAGAAAAAGGATTTGCTGTTTGAGCGGCGAATACTTACAGATAAACATCAGCCTATGATAGGAGGAATGACTTATGAACTGTGCTTTTTTGCCCTCATCACAAATGTTATACCAGCGGTCAGAACTGTACTCGTCTGACTCATGAAGAAATCAGCGAGTATTATACCGACGAAGATAAAAAAATGATGCGAGCGTCGTCTGCGACAGAGAGCCGCAATTATTTGAAAATGACACGGTTGGAAGAAAGCGTATTTTTTCGCTAAAGATGATGGGTGTAAAAAAAGTCGGGATAGCCTTTTGCATCGGTTTAGCCAATGAAGCTCATTTTTGTGCCCAGTATTTTAAGAATGAAGGGCTGGATGTTCAATCAGTATGCTGCAAAGTCTGTTCCGTCGATAAAGATCTGCTGGAACTGGAAAAAATCAAACCCGGACAGCGTGAAGCTATGTGCAATCCTAAAGTTCAGGCCCGCCTGCTGAATGAAGGCGGTACAGAATTGAAATTTTATCGTAGGGCTTTGCGTAGGTCACGATATGCTTTTTACCATGGAATCCAAAGTGCCGGTTTCCAGTATAATTACTAAGGACAGGGTTTTAGCAAATAATCCTGCTGGGGCGGTGTATTCACGTTACTGGCGCCGTAAGCTGGGAATTTTGGAAGAAGGCACTGTATAAGAAAATATTTTTTTATGAAAGTCTGTCGCTCATGCGGCAGACTTTTTTACTGTAAAGCAGCAAACGGAAGGGAAATTCCCTTCCGTTTGCTTGAGAAACTTATGTAGGAGGATGATAATGTTACCCAAGTAGCTGCAGAAGGTTATTGTTTTATGATTGTACCTTCTTTCATGATAATTTTCATATTGTTAACTGCAACAGCGCGTATGTTTTCTAAAGGATTGCCATCTAGGACAAGGATATCAGCAAACTTATCGACTTCTAAAGTACCGGTTATTTTATCGACCTTCAGCATTTCAGCACCTACTTTTGTTGCTGCCACGATAGTATCCATTTCTGAAATGCCGGCTTTTTCTACGAAAGAATACATTTCGCCGATAGCAGTGGTCCCGTAAGGTGTAAGGCTGGAACAGAAGCTATCAGAGCCAATGGTTAACCCTATGCCTTTGGATTTTGCTTTACGCAGATTGGCGTAAACACGGTTCAGTTCTTTTTCTGCAACAGTTGCTCCGGAATACTGATCGTGTACCTCTGGGATGTATGGTGGCGCGTATGTTTTGAACCATTCGTTAAGGAATTGGATTGTTGGGCAGAAGTAAATCCCTTTTTCAGCCATGATATCAAGACATTCATCATTTAAGGTCTGTCCATGGATAATCAGATGAACTCCGGCTTTTGCAGAATCAAGGGCGCCACCGTAACCTTCGGCGTGAGACCAGACTGGGATACCGACCATATTGCATTCGTCAACGACAGCCTTGATTTCTTCAAAGGTATAATGCTGGTCTAATTTTTGATCCCAGCGCCAAATGCCGCCGCCGGTAGACCATATTTTGATAGCGTCAGGATTTTCACGCAGTCTTTTGCGGACAGCTTTACGCAGTTCCCAGGGGCCGTCTACACGTTCAGCCCATGGATGAGATTGTTCATTATACCAAATAGGAAGTTTATGAGAATCTCCGTGGCCGCAGGTACGGCAGAAGCCTAATCCTGTACCGACGACACGTGGTCCCTGCATAACACCTTTTTCTACCATATTTCGGATTGCAAGGCCTGAATAAGAGATTTCTCCGACTGTAGTCAAACCATTTTCCAAACATTCGTGGGCCTGTTGTACAGCTACTACCGTTTTTTGAACGCGATCTTCTAAAACCCACTCGGTATCGTCATCGGTCAAGTTGCCGGAAAAGTGCAAGTGCGTATCAATAAGTCCTGGCATGATAGTTTTGCCATTAATATCGATCTGTTCATATTCAGGAGAGATTTGCTTGGCAGGTCCGGCATAGGTTATTTTTTTGCCTTCGACCAAGACTAATGAGTTTACAAGTGGTTCTCTACCGGTGCCATCAATGAGATAACCTCCAACTAAAGCGATTTTTTTCATGATAAATACCCCCTTGATTATTTTTTGTGAATATGGTTTTTAATTAAAGTTATTTATGAATCTGTGTGTCATCTATGGATATCGAAATTGTTGTAGATCCAGAGGTTTTATTTCGGTGCAAAGTTTTGATAATCAGGCCTATAGCCAGCCATCCCAAAACGATACTCCATTCTACGGCATTTAGTGTAGCGGGGCTTCCGGGAACTATCATCAGAAGTACGATCAGTGATCCTGCAAGACAGGCCAGTGAGATGCCAAATTTTCCGCCTGGTACTTTATAAGGTCTGGGAAGATCAGGTTCTGTAAGGCGCATTTTGTAACAGGAGAAACTGACCATAGTACAGGCGAAAATAAAAGCCAGAGCTGAGACATTAGTCAGTGGTACTAACATCTTTTTTCCTAGAAATGGGCCGATAACAGTTAAAACGGCTAAGAGAATATTAGCTGTTTTGGGAGTTCCTGAAACAGGGTCTACTTCAGCAAAAGATCTGGGCAGTTGGCCTTTACGTCCCATAGCAAGCATAATACGGCTTGTAGCACCATAAAAAGAATTCATGGGACCCATAGGCCCGATTGTGGCAATGCAGAGCATTGCGATATACAAAAAAATATTTATTGTTTTCAAACAAGCTAAAGCAGGAACAGAACTTTTTACAAAATCAGTCCAGGGTATGATACTGCCAAAGGAATAGATGCAGACCATATAAAAACCGCCGGAGGCTAGCAGTGCTAGACTGATAACACGCCCAAATTTGTTCCAGTCGAGACCTTCAGCGGCTTCTTCTGCCTGTTGAGGAATAGTGTCGAAACCTGCGTAAAAGAATGGTGTCATAACAAGAACCGAGATGATACCGGCAAACATAGTTGAAGCTGAAGTTGATGAAGCCGCACCTTCAACACTGGCAAAAATTGGTTGGATGTTCTCAGGGCCGCCTTTAACAAGTGAGATACCCATAGCAAGAATCATTCCACAGAGCAGGGCTTTAGTAAGAAATGCCTGTAGGCTTGCCGCTGCGGAAGCACCACGAAAATTTTGGATGATTACATAAACAGCAAAACTCAGAGCAATAACAGTGGGAAGCAGGTAGACATCAGCGCCCATAATTGAATAGAGTTTAATTGAACGGAGGATTGGAAATAAATCTCCGAACATATCTGAAACGAGCGTTGAAATAGCAATTGCTTCCCATGGACAGAGGATTGCATTGCCTAAAGCCAAGAACCAGCCGGTAATATAGGACATGGTATTTCCATAAGTACGGTCTACATATTCAACGATGCCGCCGGAAATAGGGATTGCTGCAGTAAGTTCTCCGAATACAGCTCCGATAGGCAGTAGAAATACAGCTCCAATAATAAAGGCGATCATAGCTGCTACAGGACCTCCGCCAATGATCATCCAGTCGCCTACCATCAAAACCCAGCCGGTTCCGATAATAGCTCCGAAACCGATTGTAAAAAAATTCCAGAGTGACAGTGTTTTTTGCATACTGCCTTTTTGGTTTGATGCTGACATGTAAAAGCCCTCCTTTGAGTGAAGATAATGAGAAACATGAAACGATGTCTAAATATTCGAATAATTTAGAGAAGGGTAGTAACTTTGTACAGCTTTACTATAGCTTAAAGTAAATCGTGTTACGACAAAAATTTCATAATTGATATATTCGATGTAATATCAGGTACGGGTTAAATTTTATAGCAGCAAAATCGGCACTTCCAGTGTCATAATCGTAGCGATTAGTTCAAGATACAGATGTTATAATAAAAATATAATTACCAGTTAGGAACGGAGGTGAGAAGATGTTTTATATTGCTTTGTGCGATGATGAATGGCAGGCTGTAGAAATATTGACCGGTTATTTATCAGAGATCAAAAGATCGGGATTACAGCTGGAAAGTGTGCCTTTTTTGAACGGACGGGAACTGGTACACCAGTATGAACGGGGGCGTAAATTTGATATCATCATATTGGACATGCTGATGAAGCCATTAAATGGTATTGAAACAGCAAGGCTGATCAGGAAATATGACAGCGAAGTGCCGATTTTAATCGTAACGGGAACTGTTGAATATGCGATGGACGGTTATCAGGTAAATGCCTATCGTTATATTTTGAAGCCAGTAGATAAAGCTTATTTTTTACAGGAAGTACGGACTATTTTGACATCAATAGCCAGGTTACAGAATAAATATTTCAGTTTTACCAATGAAAAAGGATTGTTTAAAATAAAAACTACTGATATTTATTATTTCGAATCTAATATGCGCACTTTATCGGTTTGCCATCTGGGGGGAAAAACAACTTTTACGGAAAATCAGT
>ENA-OQDT01000477-OQDT01000477.1-human-gut-metagenome-genome-assembly--contig:-NODE-477-length-26060-cov-4.100066_pt1 | contig 26060 bp, 15 predicted proteins | sample MGYA00242786_ERZ504617 | MGnify/ENA primary metagenome ERZ504617 (study PRJEB26092, sample SAMD00036337) | human gut metagenome | host: Homo sapiens | study: EMG produced TPA metagenomics assembly of...
CTGTTCTTATCTTGCTGTGCCAATTTCATACTGTCCAAAGCAGCTTTATCAAAAAGAAGCTCCGGAAATGTTTTCAGATGTTCCTGACTTATCCAGCTTTCTATGGCAGAGCCTCCTAAACTGGAAACCAACATACCTACAGGCACTTTATATTTATTGTATGCCTCTTGAGCAAAAAAAGTATGCCAATGAGGTCCAGTTCAACACATCGGAAGCTATGGCCGAATACCACCCGGCATTTCCCGCAATTTCATCTTTCAGTTCTTCCACTGAATTCTGAGTAGGTACTTTATAATGCCGTATCATGTGATTGTTAGATACATTGATTTCAGGAAACATTTCCGTAAGACGTTCAATAGGAGTTTTCCTGATTGGACTGGCCGGAACAAAGCCAAACATCCCCTACCAGAACATCACGAATAACAAGTTCATTCACTTCCAGAAGAAAAGAACCTCCTGGTTGCTGCGGTGGCAGGAGGACCAACCAATTCCCCTTCGCATCAGCTTCAGTATTTATAATGCTTTCCACGAAAACGTACGATTACTTTCTCTCCGGGAGAAGCCCAGCCCCATATTTTCAATTCCGTATCACGCTGCAACACCATTTTGTTACTTACCAAACGAGGAAGTCTGACTTTAGCCGAAAGCGGCAGCGAAGCCGTACAAACCAACAAAATAAGGCTAACAATAAAAAATATTCTTTTCATAATTTATACTAGAATTATTGACAGGTCAAATTTAAAAAATCCTTCTTATACGGATTAGTAAATATGTTACACTTTCTTCTATTGGGATTACAAGTTCGCTTCCAATGTTACCCTTTCTTTTTTCTATGTAACAATCCTATCAAAAATCATCAGATCAGTGCCTCAAGTCACAAAATATATTGTCATATAGTAACGGTAAAATTCTGCCATTTTTTTTCCAAAATTTAAAAATCTATGTTTCGATTTCAAAATAACAGCATTCTTTAAGACTGCATCCAAATGCTTCATAAAGCCTAAAAACGACCAATAAAACATATCATAGCAAAGAATGTAACATATAAAACAAAAGATGTAACATACAACAAGTTTTGTGATACATATTCCAAAGTAAATTAAAAAGCTGTTGACTACCTTTGTAAAGTTTCATCAAGCAGCCTATTTGAGAACTATATGAAGAAATTAATTCTATTTTTGATTTTAAACTGTTTAGCCTTCGAATGCATCATTGGTCAAATAGTTTTTTACAAAGACAAGGAACCGCCACTCAACTTGTTGTACATGGAATGCCTTTCCTTATATTAGGAGGAGAATTAGGCAATTCATCTGCTGCTTGTCCGCAAGATATTGAACGTATTTTTCCGAAACTTTAAAAGAATGGGGCTGAACACAGTATTGGTTCCTGCCTATTGGGAGCTGATAGAACCGATTGAAGGACAATTCGACTTCACACTTACAGATAAAGTACTGCAACAAGCACGACTGAACGATCTCAAGATTATATTTTTATGGTTTGGCGCCTGGAAAAACTCAATGAGTTGCTACGCACCCTTATGGTTTAAAGAAAACCACAAAAAATATCCACGTGCATATACCCAAAGCGGCAAGCCACTTGAAATAGCCAGCGCTTTTTCCGAAGCTGTATATAAAGCTGATCAACGTGCGTTTTCCCAATGGATGCAACATATAGCAATGGTCGATAAAAAGGAAGGCACAGTGATCATGATACAAATAGAAAATGAAATCGGCATGTTGGAAGACAGCTCGTGATTATTCACATGAAGCCAATAAAGCATTCAACGCTCCTATACCGGCTGAAATTCAATGACCTATCTGCAAAAAACAAAAAAGCGCTTCATCCGCAATGTTAGATAAATGGGAAAGTCAAGGATGTAAAAAGCAAGGTAATTGGCAAGAAGTATTTGGGCAGACATCTACACCGATGAAATCTTCATGGCATGGCACTATGCCAAATATGTGGAAGGACTGCACAAACAGCCCGTTCCATCTATAACATCCCGCTATATGTCAATGCGGCAATGAACAGCCGAGGACGCAAACCAGGTGAATATCCCTCTGCCGGTCCTTTGGCACATTTAATTGATGTATGGCATTGTGGAGCACCCAGCATTGATATTCTTGCACCCGACTTGTATGATAATGGATTCACAGACTGGGTAGCACAATATAAATTGCACAACAATCCTTTGTTCATTCCGGAAATTCGTCTGACAGATGATAATAGTATCCGGGCTTTTTATATTTTTGGCGAACACGATGCCATTGGCATTAGTCCTTTTTCAATAGAAGACGGTTCCGACTCTCCTAAATCACCATTAGTCCAAAGCTATACCCAATTAAAGGAATTAATGCCTTTACTCACTAAATATCAAGGTAAAGGATTAATGAAAGGGCTACTTTTTGACAATGAAAACAAAGAACGCATCATCATAGATGATGATTTAACCGTAACTGCCCGGCACTTCTTCACTCTCCCTTGGGATCCACGTGCAACAAATGGCAGTATATGGCCTGAAGGCGGCGGCATTTTATTAAAACTCTCTAAAAATGAATATGTCGTAGCCGGTAGCGGCATCGTATTGGAATTTAGCAAAACCTCAGAAAAGCAAACGATTGAAAAACAAAAACAATTGGGAGAAGACGGATTTGCTTTGGGAAACGACCAAATAAAAACGAAACACCACAAGTTCAAAGGAAAACGTTGTGGCATTGGATACGTGGATGAAGTCAAAGTAGACAAAGATGGTAAACTTCATTATGTCCGCCGGCTCAATGGAGACCAGAATCATCAAGGACGCCACGTACGCATACCTGTAGAAGACTTCAAAATATTACATGTACAATTGTACGAATATCAATAAACATGACAGATTCATTTGAATTTGGCAATATGACGAAAAAATATGAAAAGTTTGGTTTATGATAAAATCAGGTTAGGAGTGGCAGTGCTACTTTACCTTTGCGCTACCTCATGGGCAGATGCAAAGGTAAAGTTGCCTGCTTTAATTTCAGATGGAATGGTACTGCAACGCGAACAGTCTGTCAAAGTATGGGGTACAGCGGATGCAGGCGAAAATATCACCATAGAGTTTCAGAAAAAGAGCTATCATGCTACCGCTGATGCCAACGGACAATGGAGCATTACACTGCCACCGCTGAAAGCAGGCGGTCCTTTCCTAATGCAAATCAATGACATCAAACTGAATGACATTTTAGTAGGTGATGTATGGCTCTGCTCAGGACAATCAAACATGGAACTGCCAGTGAAAAGGGTAATGGATATGTTTTCTAATGAGATACTAAACTACAACAATGAGAAAATACGGCATATCCTCATACCCCGGAAATACAATTTTCACGCACCTCAAGAGGAGATGTCCGCAACAAGCTGGAAGACGCTAACGCAAAAAAATGTGATGGAATTCTCCGCTCTTGCCTATTTCTTCGCCAAAGAAATGTACGAAAAGACTGGTATACCTGTAGGACTCATCAATTCCAGTTGGGGAGGTACTCCTGTAGAAGCATGGATAAGTGAAGAAGGATTGAAGGAGTTTCCCTTATATATCAATAGCAAACGCTTGTATGAAGATGATGCCTATTGCAGCCATATCAAGAAATTAGAGGCTGAAAACTTCTATCGTTGGAACCTATCGCTCTATCGCAGTGATGCAGGCCTGCACGAATCCACTCCCTGGTATGCAACCAATTATGATGATAACAATTGGCAAACGGTAAATATGTTTTCACAATCATGGGGTAATAATGGTCTGAACCCGATTGGCGGTTCCCATTGGCTGCGCCAAGACATAGAAATACCGCAATCATGGAACGGCAAAGAAGCTACATTGCGCTTAGGCTGTATTGTCGATGCCGATTCCGTATATGTAAACGGAGTATTTGTAGGAACCACCAGCTATCAATATCCTCCCCGTATATACCGGATACCTGCCGGTATATTGAAATCCGAAAAAAACAATATAACCGTCCGCATTATCAGCAACGGTGGACAACCGGGGTTCGTACAGGAAAAACCATACAAAATTATCTGCGACAACGAAGAAATCAATCTGAAACAAAAATGGAAATACCGGTTAGGAGCTCCCATGCCACCCGCTCCGGAGATGATGTTTTTCTGGTACAAACCGGTATGCTTATACAATGCCATGATAGCTCCACTGCAGAACTATTCCATACGGGGAGTGCTATGGTATCAAGGTGAATCAAACGTATCACGCCGAAATGAATATGTTGCACTCTTGTCAGCAATGATTGCCGATTGGCGCCGTACATTCAACCAGCCCGGACTGCCTTTCCATATCGTAGAGTTAGCCAATTTTCTGTCAAAAGATAATATTGAAGACCGGAAAGCTTGGGCAGAAATGCGCCAGGAACAAGCCAAAGCAGCCGCTTTCAATTCCAATACTTATCTCATACGCAACAGTGACCTGGGAGAGTGGAATGATATTCACCCTCTTGACAAAAAAACCTTAGGCAAACGTGCAGCAGAAAGTGTATTGAACAGCACAAAACAATGATACACCTTTTTTTGGATAATGATCAACTAATAAAAATTTAATAGAATGAATACACTTAACCAAAAAGTGTCCATAGCCGAAAAGATTGGTTATAGCCTCGGAGATTGTTCTGCGAATTTTGTGTTCCAAATGATGATGATTTACCAGACTAAGTTCTATACAGACGTATTTGGTCTGGAAGGAGCTGTAGCTGGTAGTGTAATGCTATTAGCGCGTATTGTAGATGCCTTTGTAGACCCAACGGTGGGAATTTTGTCCGACCGCACAAAGTCCAAATGGGGTAAATATCGCCCATGGGTTCTTTGGACAGCTCTACCTTTCATGGTGTTTTACATTTTGGCATTTTACAATCCGGGCATTGAAGACAAAGGACTTGTAGCTCTGTACGCAACAATTTCTTACACTTTATTAATGACCTTGTACTCATTCAATAACACTCCTTATGCCTCACTGGGAGGAGTTATGACAAGTGACATTAAAGAACGTAACAGCATTACCAGTATACGTTTTGTGGCAGCCACTATCGCACAATTCATTGTACAAGGCTTAACACTGCCATTAGTCAGCAAGTTTACCGGTGAATCTGGTGACAAAGGACATGGATGGCTTTGCACAATATCATTATTTGCTGTCATCGGTCTGATATTCCTCATCATTACTTTCTTCTCCGCACGTGAACGTATTACACCTCCGACTAACCAAAAGACAGATACCAAACAAGATATCAAGGATGTTTTCAAGAACATACCATGGCGGGCTATGTTCATTCTGACATTATTTATATTTACTACCCTTGCCATGTGGGGAAGCGCAATGAATTACTATTTCGAGAACTATGTAGACGCCAGTGCGCTTTATGCCTTTCTTGACAAGATAGGCTTAGTTGCCACTGAAGCCGGAGACGGAATAGGATACAGTATATTAAATGCTTTCGGATTAATAGTCAGCAGTCCGGATAAAGCATACGAAGTAGGTTTTGGCGTATTCAACATGTTGGGTGCATTGGTTCAGTTCTTTGGCGTAATCCTACTTTCCAGTTTTCTGGCAAACCGTTACGGAAAGAAACGTGTATTCATCATTTGCCTTGCACTGACCGCACTATTCACAGCCTTCTTCTATTTCCCCAACGAAACCGATGTAGAGACTATGTTTGTACTGAACTTCCTCAAGAGCCTTGCATATGCTCCGACAGTACCTCTGCTTTGGGCTATGATTGCTGATGTAGCCGACCATTCAGAATATGTCAACCACCGACGTGCCACAGGCTTCGTCTTTGCCGGAGTTGTCTTTGCACTGAAAGCCGGTTTGGGCATCGGTAGCGCCATACTGGGTTTCCTTCTTTCCGGTTTCGGTTATGTATCAGGAGCAGGAACGGAGCAGGTAGACTCTGCCATCCAAGGTATCGTGCTTTCATCCAGTTTGATTCCTGCTGCGACATTCTTTGTAGGTGTTATTGCACTCTACTTCTACCCCATAACCAAAGAGTATAACGAACACATGCAGGCCGAACTGAAAGAACGAAGAAGCAAAGCAGATTATTAAAGACTCACAACCGTTTAAAAACAGACAAGTAATAATTCAATTTCTATAAAAAAATAATTCAATAACTTATAACTAAATTCTGATTCACCATGAAAAAAGAAATGAGATACTTAGTTCCGGGAGATTATATGGCAGATCCTGCCGTACATGTTTTCAACAACAGAGTTTACATCTACCCCAGCCACGACTGGGAAAGCGGCATCGAAGAAAACGACAATGGCGATCATTTCAACATGAAAGACTATCATGTGTTCTCCACCGATGATATTATGAACGGCGAAATCAAAGACCATGGAGTAGTCCTTCAGATAGAGGACATACCTTGGGCAGGCCGTCAGCTATGGGACTGTGACGTAGCCCGGAAAGACGGAAAATATTACATGTATTTCCCCTTGAAAGACCAAAATGATATTTTCCGTATCGGCGTGGCTATCAGTGACAATCCGGAAGGACCGTTCATTCCCCAAGCCAACCCGATGAAAGGCAGTTACAGTATCGACCCTGCCATCCTGGATAATGGAGACGGTGATTTCTATATGTATTTCGGCGGTTTGTGGGGTGGCCAACTGCAACGCTATCGCGACAATAAAGCTTTGGAATGTGCCGCTTTACCCGAAGGTAACGAACAGGCTCTTCCCGCCCGTGTGGCCAAACTCAGCAAAGATATGCTGGAGTTTGCAGAAGAGCCGAAAGCTGTTGTCATTTTGGATGAAAATGGAAAACCTCTGACAGGAGGCGACAATGAGCGCCGTTTCTTCGAGGCTAGCTGGATGCACAAATACAACGGCAAATATTATTTCTCCTACTCCACCGGCGATACCCACCGCCTATGTTACGCCATCGGTGACAATCCTTACGGACCTTTCACTTACCAAGGTGTCATTCTCACTCCGGTAGTGGGTTGGACCACGCATCATGCCATTGTAGAGTATAAAGGAAAATGGTATCTATTCCACCACGACTGTGTGCCTTCCAATGGAAGACATGGCTCCGCAGTCTGAAAGTTTGCGAACTGGAATATGATGCTAATGGCAAAATAATCACTATTGAAGGACAATAATCCAATGCACCAAGATGCCTTTATACCGCGCTAACATACGCGGCATAGAAACCATTTATCAATTTGTAATCCTAATGACATGAAATACAGAATATTTTCGCTTTTCTACATCGCAATAGTATTCGTTACCCAAATGGCTGCCGAAAACGGTAGCCATTTGTGGCTTCGACTGCCTGCCAATGCCCATGCAGAAAATTTCCGCTCCCCGCCAATCGCCTACACTAAACATAGCGGTCGAGGAGTTGCATCAGGCATGGCAAGGAGCCCCTGTCCAGCTCGTTATACAAAGGGACAAACAATTGCAACCAGAAGGTTTCCGCATCCGACATGAAGATAACAAAATCACGCTCACATCTCCCACCGAGACAGGATTACTCTATGCCGCCTATCACCTGCTCAGGATGCAAGCAACCGGGCAAAACGTCACTGCAACTCAAACAACAGAGAATCCCGCCTACAGCCTGCGCATCCTCAACCATTGGGACAATATGGACCGTACCGTAGAACGCGGTTATGCAGGACAATCGCTTTGGAATTGGGAAGAACTGCCGAATACCCTGTCCGACAGATATAAGGAATATGCCCGCGCCAATGCTTCCATCGGCATCAACGGCACTGTACTGAACAACGTAAATGCTTCACCCCAAATTCTTTCTACCGAATACCTGCAGAAAGTAAAAGCATTGGCAGATATTTTCCGCCCATACGGACTACGTGTGTACCTCTCAGTTAATTTTGCATCCCCTATGGCTCTCGACAGTCTGAGCACTGCCGATCCTCTTGACAAAAAAGTTATCCGCTGGTGGAAAAACAAAGTTAAGGAAATCTACCGCATCATCCCCGACTTCGGCGGTTTTCTGGTGAAAGCCAATTCGGAAGGACAGCCTGGTCCTTGCGATTTCGGACGTACCCATGCCGAAGGTGCCAACATGCTGGCAGACGCATTGAAGCCCTACAAAGGTATCGTTATGTGGCGCGCTTTTGTATACAGCCCTTCCGATGCCGACCGTGCCAAACAAGCATATTTGGAGTTTGAGCCCTTGGATGGACAGTTCCGCAACAACGTCATCGTCCAAGTGAAGAACGGACCGATAGATTTCCAACCCCGCGAACCGTACAGTCCATTGTTCAGTGCGATGCAACATACACCACTAATGGCAGAGTTCCAAGTGACACAGGAATACCTGGGACACTCCAATCATCTTGCTTATTTGGCCCCGATGTGGAAAGAATTCTTTGAATTCGTAACACCCGCTTCTTTAAAGGCAGTGGCCGGTGTTGCCAATATAGGTACAGATACCAACTGGTGCGGTCACACCTTTGCACAAGCCAACTGGTATGCTTTCGGACGCCTATCATGGCAACCCTCTTTATCTTCCGAACATATTGCTGATGAATGGCTAAAGCAAACTTTTGACTTCCAGCCCTCGGACATCAATGCCCAACTAAAGAAGATGATGCTCGACAGCCACGAGGCTGTGGTAAACTATATGATGCCCCTTGGCCTACATCACATTTTCGCATGGGGGCATCATTACGGTCCCGAGCCTTGGTGCAACATCCCCGGCGCCCGCCCGGACTGGCTTCCATCCTACTATCACAGAGCAGACAAACAAGGGGATAGGTTTCGACCGCAGTAGCAAAGGAAGCAATGCCGTTGCACAATATCCGGAAAACCTGTCTAAGCAATACGACAACATCAGCACTTGTCCCGAAGAATATCTCCTATGGTTCCACCATGTGCCCTGGAATTACCGCATGAAAAGCGGTCGCATTCTATGGGACGAGCTCTGCTATCACTACGACAATGGAGTCCGACAAGTCAGAGACTTTCAGAAGATATGGGATGCCGCCGAAAAATACATTGACGCAGAACGTTTCCATGAAGTACAGTCCGCCTTGAAGATACAGGCCCGCGATGCTGTTTGGTGGAAAGACGCCTGCCTTCTCTATTTCCAGAAATTCTCAAGCATGCCCATACCTTACGAGATCGAACGCCCTATACACGAATTGAAAGACTTGCAGAAGATACATCTCCCCATCAGCAACTATGAATGTCCCACCAAAGAACTGCTGAATAAAAATCAGATAAAAAAACGGCATCAACAAGTGTGGCAGAAAGGGGCAAAAGATATCACTCTTCATTCCTCTCTGCCACACTTGTTTATATTCCCTTAAAGCACATCACTTGTTTAATAGGAATAAACTTATAGTTCAAAGCCAATAAACTATAAGTTTAATTCGGTGAAACAAATATAAAATTCCGGTGAAACAAGTCCTTCCTTTTCTCATAGTGCAATGTTACGTTATTGAGTTTTTTAGTAATTTTGTCAACACAAACAATATACCATGATGAAGCAAAAAACAGTAATCTGTCTTTTATATCTATTCTTATCCGTTTTATGCTACGGGCAAACAGGTAAACTTTTTACTGTGGACAATGAGTTGTCAAGCAGCATGATTAACAGTATCTATCAGGACAAAGAAGACATTATATGGATAGCGACTGAAGACGGACTGAACCGATACGACGGTGCCAAATTCAGTGTATACAAACATGACTTCTACGATGAACATTCTCTGCAAAACAATTATGTCCGCGTCCTTTTTGAAGACAAGAAAGGGACTTTCTTTGTAGGCACATTAAATGGTCTGCAAACATACGACCGTGCAACAGGTATTTTCTCCCATATTCCCATGACCTTCAAAGAAGGAGGTAAGCTGGAAGTTAATGTATCCACCATTATCGAGCGCGCCAACGGAGAAATACTAATAGGAACATCCGGACATGGAATATTCTTACTGAATGTCACAGAAGGACACATAGAAGCCAGGCAAGTGCCCGGGTTTGTTCCAAGTTATCTCATCAACCAGATCTACGAAGACCGGAACGGGACATTGTGGGTAATCACCAATGACAAAGGAATATACAGCATAGATACAAACCAAAAGATGACGCACTATCCGAATGGGAGAGAAATAGTGTGGCCTTCTTCCATCTGCGAAGACAAAACAGGAAACATCTATGTGGGATGCCTGAAAAACGGACTGTTCAAATACAATCCTCAAACAAACGGCTTCACCCACATTAAATGTTCTTCGCATCCGGAGCTACCTATCAAGACCCTATATAACATAAACCAAGATGAAATCTATATCGGAACCGATGGGAACGGAATGAAAGTGTATAACATTCAGAAAGGACAGATAATGGAAAGTCCTGTCAATATTACCAGTTTCAACTTTGATAAGTCCAAAGTACATTCTATTCTCAAAGACAATCAAGGGAATATATGGCTGGGATTCTTCCAAAAAGGAGTTATGATAGTACCGCCCGTTAGTAACAACTTCAAGTATATGGGATATAAATCGTCTACCCACAACACAATCGGTTCCTGTTGCATCATGTCCGTATGTAAAGACCATACCGGTTCCTATTGGATAGGCACAGATAATGATGGCATCTACCGTATAGATCCAGATGGAAAGCAACAAGCGCATTTTGAGCAACGTCCGGGCATCAGCCACTCGGTATCCTCCACCATTATGAGCATTTGTGAGGACTCGGACCGAAACTTATGGATAGGTTCATACCGTGACGGACTTGCCAAGTTGAATCCTCAGACCGGACACTGTGAATACATCTATCTGCCGGATAAAGACCACAAACCGGCACAAAGCATATACAGTATCATTGAAGACAAACATAGACAGCTTTGGGTAGGTGCTATGGGAGCTGGACTTTACCGTATCAATCTGGAAACTAAAGAAATATACCATTGTCCCAGCACTGCAAACGGTTTTGAATACCGTCCGCTAAGCAATATACTGCACAATTCATGGATTAACTGCCTGCTGTATAGTACAAACGACAAACTTTACATTGGAACCTATGACGGTTTAGGCTGCCTCGACATCCCAACAATGGATTTTGTTTCCACTTACAAGACAAACAGACTGCTACAAGGTGATGTGATTTATGCACTTTATGAGGATTTGCATCATAATATCTGGGTGGGAACTTCACAAGGGCTGAAGCAATTAAATCCCCAAACACAAAAAGTCAGGAAATACACCATATCCGACGGCCTTCCCAGCAATTCCATTTCGGCCATTGAGGGAGACGCTAACGGTAACCTATGGATAAGTACAAACTTCGGCATATCCCGCTTCAATCCCAGTACACAAACATTCGTCAACTTCTATGCAAGTGACGGTCTGCAAGGAAATGAATTCAGCAAAGGAGTATCATTTGCCAGCACCAAAGGAGAAATTATCTTTGGAAGCACCAGCGGTATTACTTACTTTAACCCCGGAGAAATAACCAGTCCCAACAAAAAACCGGAAATACGCATTACAGACTTTTACGTGCACGATAAAGCGGTAAGATTGGGCATGAAATCCGGACGCTACGATATTGTCACAACCTCTGTAACGAATTCCGACAAATTTCATCTGTCGCACAAAGACAACTCATTCAGCATCGAGCTCTCTGCCATGGAGTTCTACAGTCCTGAACGCATAAGCTATTCCTATACATTCAACAGCAATACATGGGTGAATTTACAGTCCGGTGTCAACAGGATATCATTCAGCGAACTGACACCGGGTATCTATCACTTCCAGGTAAAGGCAAGGGACTATAATTCCTATTCCGAAATAAAAAAACTGACCATTATCATTTCTCCACCCTGGTATGTCTCATGGTGGGCAAAAACCATATATTGTCTGACAGCAGTCATCATCACTATTTTCATCATAGTGCAAATACGCCAACGGTATCGTGCACGTCAGGAAATGTTGGAACATATACATGCCGAACAGCTGAATGAAGCCAAGTTACAGTTCTTCATCAACATTTCTCACGAGATACGCACCCCGATGTCTCTCATAATAAGCCCATTGCAAAAGCTAATGGCTACGGACTACGATACAGAGCGCCAGCAGAGTTACAATATCATCTACCGTAACGCCGAACGTCTTCTGCGCCTTGTCAACCAACTTATGGATATCCGGAAAATAGATAAAGGGCAAATGCAACTCAAATTCCAGGAAACGGATATCGTGAGTTTCATACAGGATTTGCACTATACATTTGCCTACCAAGCCAATACCAAACATATCAAGCTGGACTTTCATTCCGAAGTGAAAGAACTGAAAGCGTGGATAGACCCGAAGAACTTCGATAAGGTTATCTTGAATATACTCTCCAACGCATTCAAATTCACACCGGAAAATGGTAACATACAAATCCGCTTATGCACCGGCAATGATCCAAATGCCGCTGAGAAAGCGTTAAGCCGTTATTTCGAAATCAGTATAGAAGATGACGGGATCGGCATCAATGAAACCGAATTAGAACGTATCTTCGACCGCTTTTATCAGATACGCAACAGTCAAAACAACTCAAACATAGGTACAGGTATCGGATTGCATCTCACCCGTTCACTGGTAGAGCTGCATCATGGCAGCATCACCGTTGAAAACAACCAAGGAACTCCCGGATGCCGTTTCATCGTCCGCCTTCCCTTAGGAAAGGAACACCTCAAACCAGAAGAAATAGACAACTCAGCAGTTAAGCAGGATTCAGTACACATAACTACGGCGCTACCCACAACACCGCTGATAGAAACATCCCCGAAAACACACTCAAAATCCAAGTATCGTGTACTAATCGTAGAAGATGATGATGAAATCCGCCGTTACATCTGCCAAGAATTGGGGCGTGATTTTCACATGCAAGAGTGCCGTAACGGCAAAGAAGCATTTACATATATTCTCAAAAAAACTCCCGATTTAATTATCAGTGACATTATGATGCCTGAAATGGACGGCATGACTCTCTGTTCAAAAGTGAAACAGAACATCAATACCAACCACATTCCAGTTATCCTGCTTACAGCCAAAAGCCGTGAAGAAGATAATCTGGAAGGACTCAGTATAGGGGCTGATGCCTACATAACAAAACCTTTCAGCATTGAAATACTCCGGCAAAGCACTTTTAACCTGATCAAGAGCCGAGAAAGATTGAGAAACAATTTCCAGGGCAACCAGACACAAAAAGAACGGATGCAGGAATTAGAGATAGAATCACCGGATGAACGCCTATTAGACCGCATTATGAAAGTTATCAATGACAATATAGCTAACCCGGAACTGAATGTCGAAATGGTAGCCGAAACCGTAGGCATCAGCCGTGTTCATCTGCACCGTAAACTGAAAGAACTGACCAACCAGTCCACTCGCGACTTGATACGCAATCTCCGGCTAAAACAAGCAGCAACCCTGTTGGCTAAGAAACGGCAAAGTATCAATGAAGTTGCAGCCTTGACAGGTTTCACCAACGTTGCCTATTTCTCAACTGCCTTCAAAGAGTTATACGGAATGACACCTACTGCCTACATGGAGCAAAATGCGGCATCGGCATCTTCCGACACTGAGTGATACAAATAAAAGATGAATATGCCAAAACTCCATTTTGAGGAAATAAACTTTTAACTTGAAATTAGAATATCCTAAAAGACTAAAAAAAGGGTCGTATCATTACTCTCAAAACAGAGTTTGATACGACCCTTTTAAAGGTTATAATTACAATCTGTAACTTTTCAGAGTACTCATTTTAGCTTTGACAAAAGCTCTTCATCTGTCTAAAGGTTTCGTTTAAAAGTATCTTCATTTATCTCTTTGACAAGGAGACTCATTCATAAATAAAAAAGTTTTCCGGTATCCGCCAAAATCCACCACAATCTTTTCAAATACAATTCCCGGATCCAAAGGCTTCAAGGTTAAGGTCTGCAACCCATCCTGCGATATCGGTAATTCCAGTTTCACCTGACTTTCAACCACTCTTCGGGCAACTGTGGGATATAAAGTTGTGTACACATTCTCCGGTTCTTCATTCAAATTGGCATTAAAATTAATTGTTTCTACATTACCTCCGTTAAAGCCTACTTCATATTTATGCCCTTTTATATCGTGAAATGCCAGTGTTGATTTCACCACAATATGGACAGTCACTTCGGTAACACCTTTGGGAATTTCCATTTTATAAGAAAGGGAAGCACCGGCAACATCTTTCGTATAAGGCATCAACGCCATACCGCTCAATGTACGTCCCATATAAGGAATAACCGTCCATTGTGCCCCGACAACGTCCTTCTTCTCAAAATAGTGTTCGGCTTCCATTGCCACCACACCGTCCCTGGATTTGAAAACATATCCTCCCATAGCTTTTTCCGGCTCCTCGATGCGATATACCTCCGGCTGCTTATCTGCCGGAAAATTATCATTCCACGAAGTATAACCGATATGCTTCTGTATCATCATGTTCTTCCATTTACCTCCCGACATCACATTGTTATAGTCATCGCACAAGTCCTTGTCACGCTTAAAAGACTGTTCAACCTTGTCGGCCCAATAATTTGCCTGCGGATTATTCTCCTTGTAAAGCTTATGGTTCATAGCTTGCGCATAGTACATTTCATACAAATTGGCCATTGCCTGCACAGGGAAAAGAATCAGTTGCTTATACGCATCCTTATATTCCTGTTGGAGTGTCATATATTGGCGCAATGCTTCCGCTTCGAGCTTAATAAACTCATCAGAAACCTGCTTCCACTCTCCGGTCTCCAGATTATAAGTCTTGCGGTCAAGCATTTCAGCAGTAACCCTACCGGCATATTTGCTATATAAGTTCAAAATGCGCATAGCTTCGTCCGCTTGCTCTTCACCAAATTGCTGGGCGCAGAATTGACGTGGATGATCCAACAAGTTATCAACCGCATAGCGTTTAGGATTCCAAGCCATGTCGAGGAATAAAGTGATAGGATATTCCATCGGTTTCAAATCGCCGACATTAAGTACCCATAACTTGTCAACTCCATAATCGTAAGTCAACTGCAATTGTTCCCACATATTCTGGATTGGAGTCACATTAAGCCATTTTGCGTTTCGGGGAGCTCCCACATAGTCCACATGATAATAGATTCCCCAGCCTCCGGGATGTTTTCTTTCTTCCGCATTTGGCAAACGACGTACATTTCCCCAATTGTCATCACTCAACAGCATAATCACATCGTCGGGTACTCTGAGCCCCATATCATAAAAACGTTGCACTTCCTTATATAGAGCCCATACCTGCGGACGTTTTTCCGGAGCTTTTCCCGTCACTTCCTTAATGATGCGCCGTTGGTTCTTGAAAATCTTTTCCATTAAACGCATATTCTCTTTATCACGTGATACATATTTATCATCCTCTCCTTCTTTTCCACCCATAGGTGTATCGCCATCCCCCCGCATACCGATAGTTATCAAATCCTCCGTATCAACGGCACGTTCAATACCTTCACGAAAAAAGCGGTCAATTACTTTTTGGTTGGAAGCATAATCCCACGCACCATACTCTTTACGTTTTCTCGCCCACTCCTGATGATTACGCGCCATAGGTTCATGATGGGATGTACCCATAATAACTCCCATGTCATTGGCAGTCTTGCTGTTTTCCGGATCATCCGCATAGAAACTCCATCCCCACATCGCAGGCCACATAAAATTACCACGCAGACGCAAAATAAGTTCAAACACACGTGCATAGAAGCGATGGTCACCATAGTTCGTGCCATAAGTATGTTTCACCCAACCTGTCAAACAAGGAGCCTCATCATTCAAGAAAATACCACGATACTTCACTGCCGGTTCGCCTGCCGTATAGCTTCCACGAACGATAGACAAATTCTGTTGAGGAACTACCGGTACATCAGCCCAGTCATACCAAGGAGAGACACCGATCTGTTCTGAAAGCTCATATATTCCATAAATTGTTCCACGCTTGTCACTTCCTGCAATGACCAATGCTTCTTCCACCCCCTTTAAAGGAGCCGGCACTACCGTCATCAAATATTTTTCATTCTTACCATTCAGCAATGAAGCATCTATCTTCTTTGCTTTCACCAGTTCTTTTATATAATGACTTTTAAGAGTTCCCACTATAACCACACGCTTTACACCAGGTTCAAACAGCAAATCAGCAGCTTTACCGGTTACCCGTTCAAAATCGTTCTGAAGATTCTTTGCTGCTATCATTACACCAGTATCTTCCTGCTCATCTATCAATATGGCATTGGGCGTCCCGTTTTCCACAAGCGTAAAGCGGTCGGAAGCCAACTGGCTAAAGGTTATCCCCCTATTATCTATGGCCCCTGCATCCAAACATAAAGCGAAGAGTAGTAATGTCCCTAAACTTTTTTTTCTTTTCATAATGTGATTTTTTTATTTATCGTATTTAAAATAATCTATATCTATATAACCTTCCAAAGACTTCGTCGCATAATTGAATATGGCGAACTTACTCCCCATAAAGAACCGGGTATAATCAAAAACCATCTTACAAGGTTCCCCTATCTGCTTCCACTCTTCATTGTCATAGCTATAATAGAAAGTAGCCTCATCTTTTTTGTTTGCAAAGTCACCGTCAATGCGAAGATAAACAAAATCTTTCTTACAAGTTATACGTTCTTTCTCTTCTATCTTCACATCGGTAACTTTTTTTTCCTTATCCGACAGACTGACAGACTGGACAGACATCACAAGATGTTTCTTTCCGTTCTCCTTTACTACGGCAAGCACTCCGGACAAACCGTTAAAAGCCGTAAATCCTGCCACATCACCATCCTTCATCTTTGACACATCCATTGCTACCATTCCGCTACATTTTGGAGCACTCATACGTTGGGTCAAAGTATTAGGAGCCAAAAACAGATTGTCCACCACCCGTCCTGTTTTCAGACGCAAGAAACCGGAACGTTCGGTCAGCGACCAGCAATCATCCAGCGGGTTATGGTTCCACTGCCAGTTAAGGCTCAACCTGGTATTACTAAAGTCATCACTCCCCATAATGCTGCCTTTACATTCATCCGGGAAAGTTTTCATAACCATAGAATCGGGTACACGTCCCTCGGCATCACCTAACACAGGCCAACCATCTACCCAGTGGCAAGGCATCAAAGTCGGCACACGTCCTATACCTCCCCGGTCCTGAAAAATAAACCCGTACCAGTTTCCATCCGGTGAATCCACGATACAACCTTGTCCCACGCCACCATATCCTTGAAACTCCGTTTCAAGAATAACCTTTTTCTCATATGGACCGGTAATTTTGTCAGCCCGATAACATACCTCACGACGTAATCTTCCGGGAATGCTCCAATCCATAGAAATCATCAGCAAATAATACTTGCCATTATGTTTGAATGCCTGGCTACCTTCCAACAAACCTTGCTCATCGGCATCCCGTTCAAATATTTTCATGTCTATCCCTCCAGATTCCACATCGCTAAAATCGCTCTTAAGCTGACGCAATTGCCCAGTGCCATAAAACAGATAGACTTTACCATCATCGTCAAACAGCAAAGAAGCATCATGATGATGAGGCGGACGAGAAACCAAAGTCCACTCACCTGCCGGATCTTCAGCCGTATAAATGTAACCGCGATAAGGCTCATCATTAGGTGAGAACCACACATAAAACCGCCCGTCATGATAACGGATGCTTGATGCCCACTGTCCACGACCGTATACAGTCCCCTCTTTCAAATCATAACGGGGCAAATCGGTTAATTTTTGGAATACATAACTAATAGTCTCCCAATGCACCAGATCTCTTGAACGCATTACGGGACACCCCGGCATCAGGTGCATAGTAGTGCTCACTAAATAGTAGTAATCTCCGACCCTTATCATTGAAGGATCAGGTACATCCGCATTAATCACCGGATTGTTAAAAGTTTCCTGCTGCTGTGCACTTACTCCCAATGAAAGGATTAGCAAAACTAAAGGAACAGTTATTTTCTTTAAATTCATAAGTAATTATTTATGCTTATAGTACTTTATCAATTCAGTGTAGTCCTTTCAAACATGTACTCCTTACCAGGCTCTGTCATTATATCATATTCATAAACTTTATAAAGTACAGGCAATTGAAGTGCATTCAGTTTCTCCGATTTCAAAGGTGCTGCAATCTCAGCCGGCGCATATAGCATATTCGGACAATCACCCTCTGCCGGTTTCAAGCCATCACCCTTCAAAGGAACATAACTGCGAATACGTAACACACCACCAATACGTGAATGTACCTTAGCCTTAAGCAGTTGCGCTCCTTCCCATTGCATGTCAACAACAAAACCGCCACGAGCTACCAAAGCACTGATACTTCCTTCATTCCACTCCTCCGGCAAAGCAGGAAGCAATTGTACTGCCCCATCATGGCTTTGCAGCAACATTTCAGCCACACCTGCCGTATAGCCGAAATTACCGTCTATCTGGAAAGGAGGGTGTGCATCAAACAAATTGGGATAGGTACGGCCTTCAGGAAATTCCCGCATTTTGTCGTCGCCCGGAAGAATACGAAGCATGTTCTTTATAATTTTATAAGCATGATTACCATCGAGCATACGTGCCCAGAAATTTATTTTCCAACCGATACTCCAACCTGTCGCTGCGTCACCCCGCTGCAAAAGTGTGTTTTTAGCAGCTTGGAAAAGCTCGGGATGAACCGCGGTGATATCTGATTGCTTGGATACAAACCATAGAGGTGTGAAATATGCCGATGATCATCACGAGGATTATCGGCATCTATCAGCCATTCCTGAATCTGATTATGACGTCCTATCTGCATAGGCGGCAACTGCTTAAAAGCAACGGCCAAGGAATCTTGATATGCTTGGGATTCACCTAATATACGAGCTGCGAGCATTGTATTATAAGCGCATCAAAAGCTATCTGATTGTCCATAGTACATCCTGCAGTAATGGAAGAACCAGCATATCCATGTTCAGGCGATACGGAAGGAGCCGTTACTAACCAACCGTTCTGAGGATGTTTCACCAAATGGCTTAAATAGAAATCTGCCGCACCTTTCATTACAGGATAATAGCGACGTAAAAACTCTTTGTCACCAGTGAAAAGATAATGTTGCCATAAGTGTTGTGTCAGCCAAGCTCCTCCATTTGGCCACATTCCGAAATAGGCAGCATCTATCGGACCACAAGCACGCCACAAATCCGTATTGTGATGAGCCACCCAGCCACGTGCTCCATAAACAGTTTCAGCAGTTTTCTTGCCATTTACACTCAAGTCGCTCACCATATCAAAAAGCGGTTGGTGGTTTTCCGACAAGTTTGTTACTTCGGCAGGCCAGTAATTCATTTCCGTATTAATATTAATCGTATATTTACTATCCCAAGGAGCATATACGCTATTGCACCACAAACCTTGCAGATTGGCGGGCTGTCCACCGGGTTGCGAAGAAGAAATAAGCAAATAACGGCCATACTGAAACATCAATGCTATAAGGTTCAGGTCTTTTCCTTCACCAAAAGCTACAACCCGTTTATCAGTCTCCAACGTAGATGTTTCGGTAGAAGGTATGGAAAACGTCACACGATCGAACTGCTCCTTATAGGCAGCTATATGATTGGCAAGAGCTTGCTCATACGGAACTTTTACTGCACGTTTCAGAATGGAAGAAGCAAGTTTCGAAGCATTACCGCTCACATCATGATAGTTTACGAAGTTTGTCGCAGCAGATATGTAAAGAGTAGCCACGGTAGCTTGGTCTACAACCACAGACTTATTCGACTTTCCAGACTTTCCATTATGTCTCACCAATACCCTGCATTCAGCATTTAATGCTGCAGGAATTCCTTCCTGCTCCATACCTTCACATTTCACTACCAGCTCATTCCCTTTAGCCATTACCACATGTTTCAAAGGCGAGTTATAACTCAAATCGAAGTTCAACGCCTTCGGCTTATCAGCCTCCATGCGCACAACAATTACATTATCGGCGAACGATGAAAAGACTGTACGTGTATATGTCACCCCATCTACCATATATCGAGTAACAGCTACGGCATTTTCTATATCCAGTTCACGATAGTAGTTTTCAACATTCTTATGTTCCGGTTGGTTAATTAACAAACTGCCCATAGTGAGAAAACGCATACCATGCTGTCCTGTGAAAAAATTTCTCATCTATCAACTTTTGCGCTTCCGACAGACGGTTAGCGAACACAAGCTCACGTGTTTTAGCCAAAACCTCTTTTCCTTTCGGATTGTCATTGCGATAAGGACCGCCTGCCCAAAAAGTTTCTTCATTAAGCTGAATTTCTTCCTTATCTGTACCACCGTAAACCATAGCGCCCAAACGAGAGTTCCCCACCGGTAACGCTTCTACCCAGCGACGTGCCGGTGCCGAGTACCATAATTTCATTCGGGTTGCTTCCTGCTTGTTTATCATTGCCTTATATCCCAACAACTGCAACATTGTTTCAGCATAACGTGCACCCAACATACGATATCCGCGAGCGGTGAAATGCAGATTGTCCCCTGCTGCCGGACAACCGGCAGATGAAATAACATGCGCCGTTGAGATTACTTGTGGCAGTGTATCTATAATGTCATTCATACTTGCACAGATACCCTTTTGGTCGGCATGTACCACTTCTCCGACCAAAAGAGGCACTTCCTCCGCTTTCAGGTTTAAATCTGACAATAAGTTCTCATAAACGCCTTTTAGTTTTTCTGGCCATTCTTTGTCACCTGTATTTGATTCACCCTGATGCACCAGAATACCTTTAATCACCCCGTCCTTCTGTGCCTTCTTTGCCAAATCTACGAGCCAAGCATACGGATTATTATCATAAGACTTCACGATATTTTTCAGCCAATCCGGTTGAGTAGCAATGTGCTCTGCACAGCTCTCTTTATCGAACAACTCAATACGACATCCCCCGATAGCCACATTGATAACACCCACTTTGACATTCGAAGGCAAATTATCAACCATAGTACGTCCAAAATAATCACATGGGGTCAATCCCGTATGGCAACGAGACAACGGCGGAAGAGCCTTATACCACTCTCCTTTTACCCTTCCGCGCTCAGGACAATCAACAGCAGACATCATCAAAAAACGTTCACTTATACCTATACTATCCTGCGGTTCCACACGTGCATTGCCTTCCATATTAGACTGCCCGAAAGCCAAATAAATATGAAAATCCTTATCTTGCGCATGCATAGTTAAGCAGCTCCCTAAAAAAAGGTATACCAGTAATAAATCAATCACTCTATTTTTCATTTCTATTTTTCAATTTTACAGTAATTAATGTCCTTGAGGAAATATAATCCGATAGTTCCCGCTCAAATGCATAAAAGCAAACAAACGAAGTAATCCGTCATAATAAGCATCAAAAGATCCATCATCGTAAGGCACGTGTTTGGCATTCCATAAACGATCGACAAATTCCCGGCTCTTATCATGTGTGCAAACCAATGAAACCGCAGCCGTAGTAGCAACCAATCCCAAAGAATGTCTCAGTTTCTTATACCCTCCGGCACCCAGCAGTTCTGTCACCGTTGTACCATCTACATTGTATTGATCTACAAAGCTATCTATACCTTGGGAATAAAAAAGTTCTGTATCTTATTTCCATATTCTTGCTGCCATTTTCTGTCCGCACATGCCCATGAATAATCCAATGCTATATTCATAGGTACACGCCATGAATCAAAACGAAAAGCATCTCCTATAACCCGTTTACTGCCAAGCAATGTGCCATCATAGTTATTATAATCAGGATTAAGCCCTGTTACAGGGTGAATACTTTTATGCAAATATTCACGACTTTTCCGGGCACATACCCGCCAAAATTCACTTCTACCATCTTCTGCCCACCTGGCCCATACCTCATAAAATGCTGGAATATGATAGGAAGGATCCGTAAATCTTCCTCCAAAAGGATCCGGCGTAAATGTTATCAACTGATGTTCCAAATTAATCAAAGGGGCAACACGCTCCATACCAATTTTCTGCATCGAGCAATTCAATATATTTTGAGCCTCGGCAAGATAATTAATCCCTGTTGAATTCCCCCAACGATTAGAAGCAAAAATAAGTGATGTTACATAATAAAGTTCTCCATCAGACGCCGGTCCCTGAGCATTACGCGTGCCGTCCGTCTGACAACTCCATGCAAAATAACCTTTTAGCAGTCCCTCCTGATGCTGCATATATTTCTTGCTCCACCTCCATAAACGATCGAAAATATCTTTCCTATCGAACTGAACGGCAATCATTAATCCATAAGACATTCCCTCTGTACGTACATCATGATTTTTTATGTCACTGATATAAGCCATCGAGTCCCCCACTTCAAAATAGACCTTATCCGGTCCATAAAAAACACTTTCAAATACCGATTTCAACTTTTTATCAATGTCCTTTTGCTTATAGCCCAATTCCGCAAAGAGATTACGATAGCGTCTCGTTGCAAAAGCACCTTTGGTATAAGGCAACCTCTCTTCGCCTAAACGTTCTATCTCATTTGCCCAAGGCATCCATTTCAAATAGTCCATATCCTCAAACATATCCGCTTTCGTAACAAATGTATCTACATCTGTTTTACCCAACAGAAATTTATCAATAAAAGCTTCCACTTCCGGATACTGACTCTTCGGCAACATACAATGCATATGACCTCCCTGAATAGAAAAGCCCATACGATCTTCTATGCCAAAAGCCTTCCATACCATTCGTGCAGCCTGGCAAGATACGTAGTTCGACTCTTCTGCCAACCATTCATAATCTGTATTTCCAAGTACCAGCAAAGCACGAGGAGCAATCAATGCTGCCAGTTCATGGTGATCAATCGGCAAGCGGTTTACATTCTTACCTGCAAATTGGCGCATACTTTCCAGAAACCATGCATAGTTGGTACGCCCCAAAGTTTCCACATTCTCTAAAGTTTCCGAAACACGCCAGGCATTAACCCCTCCGCCACCGGGCTCTTGGGCAATAGTCAACGCAATACGCTCATCAAAAGCCCCTGCAAACAATGCCATTTTACCGGCAAATGAACAACCGGATATAGCCAAATGCGAAAGATCAATACGCGATTTTTTTTCAACCTTTTCCAATCCATCAATCAATCGGCTAATTCCCCATGACCATGCACAATAAGATCCCATCTCCGTTTGCTCCGGATATAAACGATTTATCGGCTCATTACCACGCTTTTGTGTATGAGACATGACTTGTGTAAAATCAAATGTGATCTGCGCTATTTTTCTTTTATCAAACAACTGCTCCGGAAGAGCCCCTGTAGATCTGCCGATCCCAATAATAGCAGGAAAAGGGCCATTGCCCTCAGAATACTTAATAGGAGCAGTCAATAGCAGTACCTCGCCATTTTCATGCACTATAACCCGCAATGTATCGTTATTTAGAATAGCCTCTATACTATCTCTTGGAGTAACAGGCTTCATTCCCAATTCATAATGTTGCAATTGGTGGGCTATCTCAAAACGATGCCTCTTCCAATCCTTGAAATCTGTTGAACGCCCGCTTCCATCAGCCCATGCAAAAGGATCAGGAAGAGTGGCTATCTCCGGCAATTTATCTATTGGGAGTATCCCAGGAAGCTGAAAGTTATCATTTGTATACTCTTTGTCATAGACCAAAGGTATTGCTGTCTGTCCGAAAACCATCATCTGAGATAATAACAAAATAGCTAGAGCCATTTTTATTTTTTGTGTGTTTCCCATATAAATTTAAAGTTACATATAGATTTACTTTTTAAATAAATGAGGAACAAATTCACGCAAGCAACGTCGCCATGTAAGCCATTCGTGCCCCGTGCCTTGTGACTCATAATATTCTGCATTAATCCCGAGTTCATGCAAAGAATCTACAAGTTGTTTCGTTCCAAACTGTTCTTCCGTCCCACATCCCAAAAATAAATAGTGCACTTTTTTATTGAACTTGCCAGCATCAGCAAATACACCATTATAACAAGTTTTCACGTCAAGTCCAAAGATTGCTCCGCTAAACGCACCAATATAAGAAAGTTTATCCAAATTAGGCAAAGCTGTACTGAAAGTCTGATGGCCTCCCCATGACAATCCTGCCATGGCACGATGCTCACGATCCGTATACGTTCGGAATGTTCTATCAATCATAGGAATTAAATCTTCCAGCATCACTCCATAAAAAGATGCACCGTACAAAGCTCTTTCCTCATTCATATCCTTGCCTTCCCGAGGAGAAAAAGGAGCCTCTACATCACCGCTATCCATAACAACAAGCATCGGTACACATTGCCCGGAAGCTATCAGGTTATCCATTATATGTTGCATATATCCCTGTGTAGACCAGCCCGTTTCATCCTCTCCCATACCATGCTGCAAGTAAAGCACAGGATAACGTTTTTTTACATTAGTTTCATATTCTGCCGGTGTATATACCATACAACGACGGAACTCTTTCTTCGTTTCCGAATAGTAAGTACAAGAACGGACCTGCCCATGGAGCACTCCTTGTTGAGGACGATAATAATCACCTTCTTTTCCTTCGGGAACTTCTATACCGCTTGCCATACGACAACATCCGAAGAATGTATAGCTAGACGGATCGGCAACAGACACACCGTCCACTATTAAAAAATAATAATGGAATCCCACAACAAGCGGATCCGTTTTCACTGTCCAAAAGCCGTCTGTATCTTTCTGCATATCATACTTCTTTCCACAACAATCCACCTGAATCTTACTTGCCTGCGGAGCATAAAAACGGAAATAGGCACAATGTTCGGCATCCAAACGAGGATATTCACACCCAGAGATATTGGTTGGAGCTACTTGTGTAACATTTCTCACATCTTGTACCATCATATCTTCCCTGTAAAATTTCCACCAATCAAAATTAAACAGTTTACATCCTTTTCTTCCCTTAAATACGAAATAAACATCATGTATACCTTTCACCGGAGTTTTCACAGTAGTCTTCATATCCTTCCAACATTCCCAACCACCGGTATGGGGGACCGCTATTTCCGCCATCAAAGTTCCACCGATACTATCAGCTCTAACTTCTATCCGTCCGCCACGAAGAGCACTGGCAACTGACACTACGAAACTCTTTGGTAATTGATCTCCAAAATCCACCTCACGCACTTTTATATAATCACCATTATGTATATCTGATATGTATATGCCAGTTTTTGCATTAGGTTCCGATTTCACTCCTTCTGAGAAAGCAATGGTTTCCGCTTCTACCCTTTCATAAGGATTAAGTGTTCCGACCGGTTTTACCCCTTCACGCGTTGCATTAATTATAGGAAACGTACCGTCCTCATTATACTTAAACTGCTCCACAGCCACACTACGCCCCAAAACCTCCTCCTCCGGGTAATTTTCCGGTATGGTAAAAGAAATAAGAATTTCCTTTATAATCCGTCACTCCACAATGGTTCGTAAATGAACCCGTATCCTGCAACGGCATAATTTCTCCCATATATTTCCAAGGTCCCCAAGAAGTGCTACCCATTGAATATGCAATATGCTCGGGTATTCCCCCAGCTGCATAAAGCAAATAATACTTTCCATTACGTTTATGAAGCCAAGGTCCCTCTGTATAAATATCCTTGTACTTTTTACCTTTTATACGTTTATCCGGATTAGGGGCTCCAAAGCTTTCAATAGTTTGCTCCATTTTCCTCACTTCACCCTTCAGAGAAATCATATCATCATTCAACTTCACGTAATAAATATTCGGATTTCCCCAATACAGATAGGCTTGCCCGTCATCATCAACAAAAACAGTAGGATCAATAAAATCCCAACTGCCATCATAAAGCGGCTTACCGATAGCATCTTTAAAAGGACCAAGTGGAGAATCACCTACTGCTACACCAATAGCCATAGTATTGGTTAACTTGGAACGCAGACAAACATACCAGTAGAATTTCCCATTATGTTCAATACATTGGGCTGCCCAGGCACGGTCATCCGCCCAATCAAATGATTCAATAGCAAGTGGAGAGCCATGATCGGTCCAATTCACCATATCTTTCGTAGAATAGA
>ENA-OQDT01000478-OQDT01000478.1-human-gut-metagenome-genome-assembly--contig:-NODE-478-length-26055-cov-3.697277_pt1 | contig 26055 bp, 28 predicted proteins | sample MGYA00242786_ERZ504617 | MGnify/ENA primary metagenome ERZ504617 (study PRJEB26092, sample SAMD00036337) | human gut metagenome | host: Homo sapiens | study: EMG produced TPA metagenomics assembly of...
TCCCGGAATCCATACTGGCTCTCACCACAAAAACTTTATCTGTAATTTTAATATCTCTGCAAAAAATTGTCCTGTTCATTTTTACTCCGTCCATATTTTCTTATCGCGGCCACTTTTTTACAATTGCATCACAGATACGGCGGCTGTTCTGGTCATCAAAATATTTATAAAAGCTTTTCTGCATTTTTTCATACTCTGGCCGAACAACAAAACGGTCATCTGCACATCTCTCCATATACGTCAATAATCCGTCCACATCCTGCGCACAGTCTCCGAACAATTCCCTGTCCATATCCAGATAACTTCCGTGTGCCTCCATATATTTATCTCTGTCAAACTGGAAAAAATACCACCGGCTTGTCCAGATAAAATACATCCCAACATACACTGGAATAGTCTGTCACCAGCATTTTACATCTCATCATCAATTCATTGGCAGGTTCTTCTCCAAATACGATCAGTCTGATCCTGTCTGATTCTACTGAAAAATCCTGTATAAATTCCCTGAATTTTGAGTGAAGATAAAAATTTGCCAAAAGATCATTTTTCTCCAGAAAGCTATGAAAACGTGGAGAATTAAGAAGCTCCATATAATTATGGAAATAATCACTTTCTTTAAATTCCTCCAGAGTTACATTCTCCAGCCAGGCTCTCCAGGTAGGCATGATCAGAATCTCTCTCAGTCCCTCAGACTTATCCTCAAGCACATCCCAGCGGGCAAAACCACTGTTTACAATTTCATCTTCCGCATAACCAAAATAGTCCTCAATGATTTTTTTCTCAAAATCCGAGGTTACCACAAACAAATCGCAGGAACCGGATTTTCCCTTTCCATAGAAAAAATCCACCTTTTTAATGCAGTCACACCATGCTGGAGAAATACCAGAGGTTTCTTTCTTAAATACCGTTTCAGAATACTTCCACGCTGACGCATAGCGTACAAATGATTTCTGGTATCAGTACTTACCAGAAGTTCCGCTGCGATCATATAGATCATATGCCGGATACTCATAAAATCCACCAGACGGCTTTGGTAAGCATCCAGTTTTTTTCTGTCAGGAGCATCCTTAGTGATCACATAATAGATATGATTTTTCTGTCTTTTCTCTTCCTCATGGTCCATACAATGTTTAAAGAAATAATATCCATTATCCTGGGCCATCATACAGAATTTCTCATATACCAGCTGGATATGTCTGCTGTCCCAATATGGCTTCAGCAGATAATAAGCAGCAAAAGCAGTCAGCTCTTTTACCCGAAATCCCAAATGATCATATTCCCCTTCCTCACGAAACTGAAATGCCAGCTTTTTGGAAGAAGTATTATAGGGGTAAAGGAAAAATCCATTTCCTGTCTCATAGCTGCCTCTATAAAGAAAAGAAGTAAACAGACGGTATGACCTTGTCATGGAAACAGCTGCCTCAAACCTTTCTCCTGTCTCAGGATTTGCAAACATTACTACAACATCCCAATAGAGACTTTTCAGATCCACATTTTTCAATTCCAGACAGGCATCCAGATACTGCAAATCTTTTTTTATTTTAACAGTTTTGATTTCAAAATTGTAACCGCATCTTTCTTCCTCCAGCTTACTTCTGAATCGAAAAACCACCTGTTCCGGTTTATAACCATATTTGTGAGAATCTGTAACCAGATGTAAATTCAGCATTCCCTTTTTCATAGTCAGATACCGAAGATGGCAGATCTGAGTCATTTTACGAATTCGCCACTCTGTACCAAATCCCAGGAACCATCTTCCGCCCTTATCCATGTATACACACAGAAGGAAATTACCGCCTTCTTCCCCATCTTCACCGGTAAGATATATCCTATCTGTACAAGGCTGTACACAGATCCATGATTTTTTATCTTTCTGAAGATCTCTGTCTTCATTTGCCCTTTTTATGTCAGAAAAACAATAGCGATGATATTGTCCATCCTCTACTGTTTCCAAAAGGATTCGAGTACTCTTATTACGACCGTGTTCCAATTCAGATACAAGATGACCAATTTCCAGCAGAAGCTCATTTTCTTTTTCTGCTGTAACTGCATTTTCAAAATAAATTTCCTGATTTTTCACACCTGCCAGAATAACTCTCATCTGCTGAAATTCTTTCCAGGATCTGTCAGTCAGGATAATTTTCAGACTACCGTTTTTCTCAACCTGTATATCAGCATTTAATTCCTCTTCAGCCGTAAGATTATACAAAGGAAGACTCTCTGTAATAAGATTTCCCTGTGTATCCAGCTTCTGTATTCTGTATTCTTCTGTAATTTCTTCTATCCGACACTGATCCAGATTAATTTTTCGTCTCCACCTGGCTTTCCTCCGATTCTTCTTATCTATATTTATTTATATTTTTCATATAAGCATATCATATTTATTATAAAGAAATCTATAAGAAAGTCAATCTCTCACAGATTTTTTTACAACTCAAAAAAAAGCCGCCGATTTTTCATCAACGGTTTTTTCCACTTTATTCAGCTCATAAATTTCCCTCATATGCTTCCAGAACTTCCTTTGTTTCTCCCTGCATACGAAGTTCTCCCTCATGAAGCCACAAATACTGGTACATAATTCCTGCAGCTGCTGAGAACTATGGGAAACCGATCACTACGGTACGGTCCTCATTGGAAATCAGTTCTTTCATCTTGTTATAGCTTTTCTTTTTTGAAAACGGTAAGGTTGCCAAGGTGGAGCTTTCCGCCTATGAAACAAAGACGAACCGCAAAAAGCTTGTGAAGGCCTATTCCAATAAATCCCTGCTGGCAGCCGCCCGGTTCGCTGCGGAGGATTGCGAGCTTGTGCTTCAATCGAGCGCTGGGAGACTATTATTGTTGCATACAGGCGCTATTGCCCCCAAATCGACCAAGGATACCATCGGTGTGGCCGTGATGACGCTCAAGCGCGGCCAGAAGCTCCTGCATGTGCGGGATTACCGTGAAGGGGAGTTTGCAAAGCCCCACCGCTACCGCACGAAAAATTTGCCCGCCGCGGGCGCGCTTCTGAGCGCCGAGGATGAGGGCGAGCAGCTTGCATTAAAATAGGCGCCAAACATAGAAAGAAGGCATTCCTATGGTCATTGATGTACATGCACATATCTTTCCAGAAAAAAATTGCGCGCAAGGCAACGGATAATATCGGCCGTTTTTACGGCTGTTCCATGGCGGCGGACGGCACGGTGGAAAACCTTCTGCTCTGGGGCGACCAATATGGGGTGGATCGTTTTGTGGTGCACTCTGTGGCGACCACGGCGAAGCAGGTGGATTCCATCAACGCTTTTCTCGCGGAGCAGGTGCAGTCTAATCCGAGCCGCCTGATCGGCTTTGCCGCTCTGCACCCAGAGAGTAACCGGATTCCTCAGCAGGTGGAAGAGGCGCTTCAGATGGGGCTTACCGGCGTGAAGCTTCATCCGGATTTTCAGGAATTCCACATCGACGACGAAAAAGCTTTCCCGATCTATGAGGCGATTGAGGGGCGCATGCCCCTGCTCGTACACACGGGCGACAGCCGCACGGAGTATTCCAAGCCCTGGCGGCTTGCAAAAATCCTAGACCGGTTCCCAAAGCTCAATGTGATCGCGGCACATTTCGGCGGATATTCTGAGTGGGAAAACGGCGCGTTGAGTCTTGCGCTGAAGAATGTGTATGTGGATACCTCCAGCAGCCAGTTCGCGCTCACACCGCATCAGGTGCGGGAGCTGATCGATATTTTCGGCGCGGATCATGTGCTGTTTGGGACGGATTACCCAATGTGGAATCCGGGCGAGGAGCTAAAGAAGCTCGCGCTTGTGCCGATGACGCAGGAGGAGCGAGAAATGATCCTGCATGGGAATATGGAACGGCTGCTGGCAAGCTATTAGGTGAAAACCATAGAGCGTAATCATAAAAGTAAAAGCCCGCAGGCCTCTATCTGAAAAGGCCTACGGGCTTGTTATTTTTTAAAGCAGTTAATCCACCATCATCTGCTGAATTTTTTCCTTCACCGCTTGGCATACCGCCTCCGGTAAAAGATCCTCTTTGAAGGATTTATCCCTTGCTGAAAATTCAACGATTCCCTTTTTGCAGGTCTTGGGGCTCACCACAAGCCGCAGCGGCACACCCAAAAGATCCGCATCTGAGAACATGACCCCTGCGCTCACCGAGCGGTCGTCGAAGATCACTTCTATGCCTGCCTTGGTCAACTCGTCATAGAGCTTTTCCGCTGTTTCTTTTACCTGCGCGTCAACAACTTTCAGCGCACAAAGCTGCACCTGCCAGGGTGCGATCGCCATCGGCCAGATCGGGCCGTAATCGTCGTGCCGCACTTCGCACACAGCGGCTGCAAGCCTCCCTACGCCGATACCATAGCAGCCCATGATCGGGTATTGCAGCTTACCCTCCCGGTCGAGATACTGCATCTCCATGGAACGGGTGTATTTATCGCCAAGCTGGAAGATATTCCCCACCTCAATACCGCGGCTGATGCGCAGATGCGGCTTGCCGCAGGCCGGGCAGACACCGCCCTCTACGGCTTTTGCCACGTCGAAGAATTCCGGCTTCTGTTTGAGGTCGCGCTCCAATGAAACGCCGGTGAGATGGTAGCCATCCTCATTTGCACCGCATACCGTGCACCGGATACCCTCCATGGAGCGGTCAAAGACCGCCTGTATCTTATCGTTCAGGCCCACCGCACCGATGGAGCCAGGTACGAGTCCGCTTTCCTGCGTGATCTGCGCGGCCGGGTGAATCTCCGTTTTTAGGAGATTGCGTAGCTTGGTTTCATTCACTTCCAAATCGCCCCGAATAAACACGACCACATAGCCATCGTCCTCATTTTTTTGGTACACCACAGCCTTGCAGGTCTGCTCCGGCTCCAAGTGAAGGAAAGCGCACAGGTCTTCAATGGTTTTCACACCGGGGGTGGAGACCTTTTTCAGTTGAGCATGCTCTGTTACCGGATTCTTGACAATGCACTGTGCGGCTTCCATATTGGAGCGGTAGCCGCAGCTGTCGCACAGGACGATGGAATCCTCGCCGATCTCGGTCAGCAGCATAAATTCGTGGGCGATGCTTCCGCCCATCATACCGGAATCGGATTTGACCGCCACCACCTCCGGTACGCCCGCGCGGGCAAAAATGCGGTGGTAGGCTTCATAGCATTTTTCGTAGTACTCCTCCAAATCTTCCTGTGAGGTGTGAAAGGAGTAGGCGTCCTTCATTGTAAATTCCCGCACCCGAATCAGCCCGCCGCGGCAGCGCGGTTCATCGCGGAATTTCGTTTGGATCTGATAGATCATAAAGGGATAATCCGCATGGGATTTTGCTGCGCCACGCGCGAGCTGCACAGCCGCCTCCTCATGTGTCATGCCAAGCACAACATCGCTCCCGCTGCGATCCTGGAAACGGGCCATTTCGCTGCCGATGCTCTCATAACGGCCGGATTCCCGCCATAGGGAAGCTGGCATGACAACGGGGAACAGCACCTCCTGCCCACCGATCGCATCCATCTCCTCTCGGATAATCTGCTCGATCTTGCGGGTGATCCGGCGCGCGGGCGGATAAAGCGAATAGATGCCGTTGCACAGCTGGCGCATATAGCCGCCGCGCATCATCAAGGCGTGGCTTGCAATCTGGCAGTCGGAGGGCGTTTCCTTAAAACGCTCCCCCAGAAGGTGGCTCATTTTCATCGTTTTGGCTCCTTTATCTTCTTTTAAGGCTCAATTGTTTTTCAGTACCTCGGGGTATCATCAGGCCAACAAAGCATCCCTCTGCGAAAAAAGGCATTGACGCTTCGCGGCAAGAGGTGTTTTTCGCAGATCGTCATTTATCAATGATTCCTATAACTTTGCAATCCGTATAAAATTATTATAGCATGAATTTCAATGTCCCTTCAAGGATCAAAGCCGCTTGGCAACGAAAAAAATGGGTTTTTGTTGAAGGATACCTGCAAGTTTGATACAATACAAGGCAGGGGAGAGGCATGGTGCGAAACACCTCAATCCTTTTTATCTGAATATGGAGAGGATGACTCATATTATGGAAGAACAGAAAAATCTAATTTGGAAAGATCGTAAACGCGTGCTGGGTATGCCGCTCACCTTCACCAAATATTCGTTATCAGAGGATCGCATTTTTTTGCAGACTGGATTTTTAAACCTGGAAGAAGAGGAGATTTTGCTCTATCGCGTGCGGGATTTGAGCGTCAAGCGCTCCTTGGGGCAGCGGATTTTTGGCGTAGGCAGCGTGCTGGTGCATTCTTCGGATAAAAGCATGCCGCATCTGGTAATTAAAAACGTGAAACGCCCAGGGGAGGTAAAGGAGAGGATCCATCAGCAGGTGGAAAAAATGAAGGTAGAGCGCAGAATGCGCTTGGGCGAGCTGATGCATGATGACGATTGCGATGACATGGACTTAGGCCAGGAGGAGTTTTAAAAAGCACGTAGAAAAAGCGCCGCCCGAAGTAGCCGGGCGGCCTTCTATAGATGACTTTTAGGATTTCAGGCCTGATTCCGCACAGGCTGGAGCGGTAGTTGGTGCCTGCTCCTCATCCTTTTTAGGCGGCTCTATATAAACGGTTTTTCTATGTACATCCAGCCGGTCGTAATACTGCTTGAACCGGACGGTATGGCGCAAAAGCCGCTCACAATGCGGGCAAAAGAATTTGGCGCGGAAGGCACGGCAGGTAAAAACCCATTCGCTTTTCTGCTGAGCTTCTCGCCCGCATTGATCGCAAAAGCAGCGCAGCTGCTCAGGATCTACCTTTGGGCTGTGGATATCGCTGATGACATATGCTTTGAAACGAAGCCGCTCATAAAACTCGTCGCCGCATGGCAAGGTGAACTGCTCAACCAGCGCGGGTGAAAAAACGCGGCGCAGGCATTCCGCCGATAAAATGCTGTCATCCAGCGCTCGGTGGAGCGAAAGCCCATCTTCCCCGATGCCCAACATTGCCGCTGCGGCGCTTAGGCCCGTCTGCTGCGCGGTGGATAGCTGAAGCGCGGCTTGAACAATTTTTTGCAGATCGGCATAGTAAGTCAAAAAGGGAAGCGTTTCCAAGCCGTTTAACAACTTAAAGTTTTCAATTAAAACACGAATATCCGTATCGCCCCATGTCAATACCGTAACCGGGCCGTTTCCTACCCATTTTCGGAACTGCGCCATCGTTTGGGTAAAGGGCTCGCCGCTCTGTAAATCCTCATTGGTCAAATGTGTCAGCTCCCGGACGTGCCCGCGCAGCCGCTTGCCAATTTGGGATTTAATCAGATGGGAAAACGCGTCGATTTCACAAAGCTGCTCGTCCAAACGGACGGCGCCGATTTCGATGACTTCGTTCATGAATCCGCCGCGTTTGATACTGTATACGTTATTCCATTCGAGATCCATAACGATGTATTGCATCATCCAAGTGACCTTTCTTGTTTGATCTATCATTTATACGCAACCGAGCAAAGGGTTATTCTGGCCGCTGCCGGTTTTTTACGGTGATCTGAAGGCCTTCCATCACATGGAGCGCCTCTTCATGAAGCGCATGGTCAGCGCCCGCCGTGCAGGCCGCATCCACGATAATCTCCGCTTCCGGCAGGGCAGCCTTCGCCAGCACGGCATTGGAAATCACGCAAATGTAGGAGACAAGGCCTACAAACTCAATCTGATCAAAATTTGCATAACGTAGGTGCTCTGCGAGCGCAAGGGAACCAAAGCCCGGCTTTTCAATCGTGGGGTCCTCCGCCCGGCGTAAGGCGGCCACACGCCCATAAAGCTGCCATCCGGCAGAGTGCTTCGCGCAATGGGGAATGGGGAGCTTCCTTCCCTCCTGCGTTTTTAAATAGTTGTCGTCGTGCGTATCAAGTGTAAAAATTACGGTTTGATTTTTGGCATGATACGCCTCAATTTTGGCGCAGATGGCATCCTCAAGCGCTGCCGCCTGTGAAAACCCAAGGCTGCCGTCAACAAAATCCTTTTGATAATCTACTACTACCAAAGCCTGCCGCATTTTCATTTCCCCCTGCCGTATCGGCGCAATAATGGCCGCCTGCGTTTGATCCTTATGTAAACACACGTGGATTTCTCTAGCTTGCGGGCGAACAGAGTTTGCCTCTACGCCGTCATAAAATAGCCGGTAGCCGCCCGCTCTCGTAGGCGCTGCGTAGCTCTTTGTTTCGTGTGAATACATCTGGTTTTGCTTTGTTACTCGCTGCGCTTCGTGATAAAAAATAACGTTTTCATAATAGCATAAGCGGGCAGGGCGGTCAAGCGTGACAGGATGCAGCGCCGCGATTTACAATCATTTCCGTATACAGAGGAGGCATTGCTTTGAAAACGAAAAAGGAAGGAGGAAACAGTATGATGTGGGTGCTCTTTGCACTTTTATCCGCGTTTTTTGCAGCGGTTACATCTATTTTAGCGAAAATAGGAATCGAAGGGATTAATTCTAATTTAGCTACTGCCATCCGGACGGTCGTCGTGCTGATTATGGCGTGGGGGATTGTGTTTGTAACCGGTACCCAGAGCCAAATTTCCGATATCAGCAGGAAAAGCTGGATTTTTCTCATTCTATCCGGTTTGGCAACCGGGCTTTCCTGGCTGTTTTATTATAAGGCTCTTCAAATGGGAGAGGCCTCTAAGGTAGTGCCGATCGATAAATTCAGTGTAGTCATCAGCATGGTGCTGGCTTTTCTCATTCTAGGGGAGAAGATCACGCCGCAGACGGTCATCGGTGGCATTTTGATAACGGCGGGCACTTTTGTGATGATCCTATAGCGTGCGGTAAACGAGGCTGCTGTAAAATGCTTATCTGTTCAGACAACCCTTTTCGGGACATTGTGGTTTTGGGCTTGGATGCGCCTGAAACCACTTTTTTTATGAATCGCGGCGGATAACAAAGTAAGGGCGCCAACAGCCACCGTAAGCTCGTTTCCGATGCAAAGACCGCCCCCCGCCGACAGGGCGGTTTCAATGTCCGTTCTGTTCCAGTTCACAACAATTTGAAAAGTTACAGATTTCTTACGAATGCATTACGTTTTCAAAACAGAGGTTGACGATACACTTTTTTTATGCTATTCTCATAACTGTAATATGTGTAATATCACAGTTAGCGCTTTTACAATTGCAAAGGAGGGTTTTTGATTGATTGATATTGTAAACGTAACCAAACGGTTCGGCAAATTTACCGCTTTAAGCGGGATGAACCTTTTCCGTGGGGTGCTCTTCCATCTATGGCCTGGTGGGTTACATGGCGCGGGAAAAACGACGCTATTGAAAACCGTTTCCGGCGTATATAAGCCAGAAGAGGGTGAGGTGCGCATCGGCGGCGAAAACATTTTTGACAATGCAAAAATGAAGCAGCGCTTGTTTTATGTGCCGGATGATCTCTATTTTCAGCCCTATGCGAGCATGGAAAAGATGGCGCGCTTCTATAAAGGCTACTACCCCAAATTCAGTGATAAAACGTTTCAAACTTGACCAAGGTATTCGGCTTGGATTCCAGCAAACGCATCAATGGTTTTTCCAAGGGGATGCAGAGGCAGGCAGAATTTGTGCTGGGTATGTCGGCCCATCCGGATGTTTTGCTGCTGGATGAATCCTTTGATGGGCTCGATCCCGCCAAGCGGAGCCTGAGCAAACAATTGTTGGTGGAATATATGGCGGAAAAAGAAGTGTCCATCATTGTTTCTTCCCATAATCTGCATGAAATAGAAGGCCTTTGTGACCATGTAGGATTAATCAATGGTCAAAAGCTCGCCTTGGATTGCTCGATTCAAGAGATCAGCCAAAACCGCTGCAAATTCCGCTTGGCCTTTAACCGGGAGATGACGCAGCAGGATTTTGCCGGTTTGGAAATCAAGCGGTTTAAAAAGGATGGCAGCATGATCCTTTTAACCACAGCAGGGGAGCGGGCGCCAATTGAAGAAAAGCTTCGGCAGATGAAGCCTCTTGTGCTTGAAAGCATGCCGCTTTCACTGGAAGAAATATTTCTGGATGAAATGGAGGGAACCGACTATGACTTCACCGAAATCTTCAATTAATCCACGCCTGTATACGTTCCGAACGGCGCTGACGTCCAATTTTCTAATGCCGTTGCTGAATATGGCCGCGCTGGCGTTTTGCATCCCTGTTATGAACTTGATCAGGATCCTGTCGATCAACAATGCCGCCGCCTCTCCCCGCCAGGGGGAAACAGTAGTCTCTTTGAAAGAAACCTATCGGTATCTGCTGATGGGAGATGCCGAATTTGCTCCCTTGGCTATTTTGGCTGTGGTTGGCTGTTCGGTTTTGCTGGGTGTGATGATGTTTCGCTTTATTGCCAGCAAAAAAACAGTCAATGTATTTTATAGCCTCGGCATCACGCGGAAATCCCTTTTTGTATCCAAATATCTGGCAGGCGTCCTGATGCTGGTTGTGTCTGTCGCTTTACCATTGCTGTTCAATCTCATTCTCAACTTTTCCTATCTGGGCTCTTCCTGGCAGCTTTGGAGCGCAACGGCCTATTATTTCTGGAGCTTTTCGATCTTGGCCTGTTTTTCTTTTACGGTGACGGCAGCGGTGTTCAGTTGCGTGGGCACTGTGGCAGAGGGCTGCTTTTTCCCATTTGTGATTCTCGGCTCGCCGATGATTATCCTTTATTGCCTGCAATATTTGATGGAAACGCTTTTTGGGAATCCCTATGGGGAATACTTTATGGGCTATGGCACCACAGACCTTCCTACTACTTTTAAGGCGTTCAATCCCATTTTGTTTCTCTATGATGGCGTCAACAACCTATCCGCATTGGATGCGAGCGGGAAGCTGATACCAAGCTCATACGGAGAGGGTGCACCTTGGGTGAAGCCGAATTTCCTACCGCTGGTTTTCTGGACCATCGCGGTTGTCGCTGTTATGTTTCTGGGTATGTATCTGTTTCGGAAGCGTAAGGCGGAAATCTGCGGCTTCCTCGGCGCAAATCTGTTTTAAACTTTTTCATTACATTCCTGCTCGGCTTCCTCGGCTTTGGGCTTGTCATTCATGTTACGCAGGCAAAGCTCCCCATGGCGCTTGCCATCGTAGTCGGCTTACTGGTGTTTACAGTGATCTACTGCATTGTGGATTTTGCCTTGATCCGAAATGGGAAAGAATTTTTACGCGGGTTGAAAAAGCTGCCGATTCATCTCGGCATCACGCTGATCATCGGCATCGTGTTTGCGACGGGCCTGTTTGGCTTCAGCACGCGCATCCCGGAGCTTTCAGAGATTCAAAGCGCTTCTATCACAGTGCCCGCCGAATCGATTATTGGCACAGGCTGCATAGGTTCGTCTTACGGCTCGGAGTATAATTGGGGCTCTTTGGGCAACATGCTGGAGGGGATTGAGGCGGAGGAGGATCTTCGCTTGGTCCGTCAGGTGCATGAGCGGATTATTCAAACCGGCGATCAGAAAATCACCGCCAATCAGGAGGGGATTGCTCGTGAGGATCAATTTGTTGAGAGCACCATTCAGGTGGTATATCAGCTCAAAAACGGAAAGCAGCTCATGCGGCACTATTACCATGTGCCGGTTCAGGCGATCAATCAATTGCTTCATATAGAGGATACGGAAGCTGGCCGCGAGCAGATTCAAAAATTATTGACAGCTCCCTTAACGTCGCGGTATGATAATTGGGTACAGGAATCTATTCAGAAAACGGGCGCTATCGTCCTGTGGAGCCCCGATCTGGAGAAGGAGACGGAGCTTAGCCTGTCTGAGCCGCAGCGGAGGATGCTTCTGCAATGCGTTGCCGATGATTTGACCGCTCAGAAGGCAGACCAGCGTTATTTCCCCACGCAGCAGCTGCTTGGCCTCATTCATATTCAGGATAGTGAACGAAACATGGGCTATGGCGGAAGCGGCGGGATGCGAATGCCCTCCGTTAGCACAATGGACGGGTATACGGTGTATCTGACCAAGGAGATGCAAAAAACCATTCAGTTCCTGCAATCCAACGGCTTTTATAATGCGATCGGCCGGCCCGCCGAAGTGGAAAGCGTGAAAATTGTGCGCGCGCGCGAAGAAGAGAATCACGCTCCGGAGCATCTGCGTTATGACTCCTTTTTCTTTATTGGTTCTTGGCAGTCATCCAAATACATGGCGGAGGAAGTGCAAAAGTATGAATCACAGGGCGGCGTCTATGAGTCGGCCTTCAAAAACGCTGTAGAGATTGCCGATGCCAAGCAGGCGCAGGAAATTGCCGACCGTTCTCATATCGCCTATTTCTACGGGGTGGATGGGTACTTTGTTCAGGTGAAGCTGGCGGGCGACAAGGGTTACACCTGTATGTTCCTGCCCGAATCCGCTGCGCCGCAGTATGTAAAAGACGCCGTCAAATAAAGCTTTTTCATATGCTTCCAAGAGGGAAAGCGGTTTAGAACCCTTGGCTGCGTAAGCCCTGCCCATAGCCGTTGCTGTGGGCGGGGCATTGCCTTTCAGTTTTACGATTAGGATATGGAGGAGGGAACCGCCTTGATCGACATCGACCTGCGAAGCCGCACGCCGATCTATGAGCAGATTAAGGAGCAGATCATGCGCCTGATCCAGCTCGGTGTGTTTCGCCCAAATGAACAGCTGCCGTCTATCCGTGCGCTGTCACGCGAGCTGAACCTGAATATTAATACGGTAAAGCATGCGTTTATGGATTTGGAGGCGGACGGCGTGATTTATTCCATGCCGGGCAAAGGCAGCTATGTAAACGAAAATGCGTTTGCCAATACGCGAATCAAGGAAAAGGCGCTGGAGGAAATACGCACTGCGGTTTCTTCTGGGCAGTCCAAAGGCGTTTTGCAGGCGGAAATCATTGAGTTGGTAAAAGAGATTTACGCAAAGGGGGAGATCCAATGATTGATGTGATCGACGTGACGAAAAGGTTTGGTCGTTTTACCGCCTTGAGCGGCCTTTCGCTAAGCGTCCATAAAGCGTCAATCTATGGGCTTGTAGGGTTTAACGGAGCAGGCAAAACCACTCTTTTAAAAACGATTGCGGGCATCTACCGGCCGGAGGAAGGCGTTGTGCGGGTGAATGCCGAGAATATTTTTGACAATGCCAAAATGAAGCAGCGTCTTTTTTATATGCCGGACGAGCTCTATTTTCAGGCTTACGCTACGCTGAAGAAAATGGCTCGTTTTTATGAGAGCTACTATCCTTGCTTTAGTTGGAACACCTTTCGGGAACTATGCGATCTTTTTCGCCTGAATCCAAATGAAAAAATCAATGGCTTTTCAAAGGGGATGCGCCGGCAGGCGGAGCTGGTGCTCTGCCTTTCCACACGTCCTGAATTTTTGTTGCTGGATGAATCTTTCGATGGGCTGGATCCAGCAAAGCGGATTCTCGCCAAAAAGCTGCTGCTTGAATATGTGGCGGAGCGCGGCGCCTCTGTGATTATTTCTTCCCATAATCTTCACGAGCTAGAGGATCTCTGCGATCATGTCGGCCTTCTGGATGGTCAAAAGCTTTTGCTTGACTGCTCGGTAGATGATATCAGCGCCAGCCGCTGCAAATTCCGGGTAGCGTTTAACCGTGAAATGGATCGCGATGATTTTTCAGATTTTTCTCTCAAGCGATTCACAAAAGATGGCTGCTTGATTACCTTTACCGTGCAGGGAGATATCCGCGAGCAGGAGGAGCGGCTTCGTGCAATGAACCCCATCTTATTGGAAAGCTTTCCACTCTCATTGGAAGAGATTTTCATGGATGAGATGGAGGAGAAGAGCAGGATTACGCTGATATATTCAAATAAAAGCTGTATGAAACCAGAAGGGAGAGCAGTTATGGAGAGGAAGAGACGCGTTTTATCGCCAAAGTGCCGGTTTGAATTCGGCGGTCTTTGATAATCCGGCCTGCCTGCGGTGCTGCCATATTTGTTATCGATGCTGATCCTGTTCACAGGGATAACATTTCAGTTCGTGCTTACGTATGATAGTAAGTTTGCGCCATATTTACAGCAAAAATTCTTCGCCCACTTTGCGGTCGATATACCGCTATGTTCTTTTTGAATCGGATGGTCTGCTGCCCCTGCAAATTTGTGTGCTTTTGGCGCCGGTCGTCCTGGGAATTTGTCTCTTCCGTTTTATGGCGAGCAAGCGTACTGTCAATGTATATTACAGCTTGGGGTTCTCCAGACAGTCGCTGTTTTGGTGCCGTTATATGGCAGGCGAGCTTTTGCTGCTGCTTGCCTCTTTGATCCCGGTCGCTGCAAATGTTTTTTTGAATCTAGCCTATTTTGGATCAAGCAGGGGGCTGTGGATTGCTGCCGGTTCCGTATTGGCGGCTTTGGTGATCCTATCTTCCCTGAGCTTTGCCGTGACGGCGCTGGTGTTCAGCTGCGTAGGCACCATTGGTGAGGGCGCCCTATATTCTGTACTTCTGCTTTTATCGCCTACCATTCTGCTCGCTGGGGCAGAGGGGCTGATGAACTGCGTTTGGGGTAATCCGTATGGCGCTACTTTTGAAACGATGGAATATAATAGCGTTCTATTTACAATGATATCCAGTTATCAGCAGGTTCAGCCTCTTTTCCTGTTGAAAGCAAGCGTCGGTCAGGCTTTTGAGCAGTGCATAGACGCGCAATGGGGAGCGCCTCACGTTTTTCCGCTTTTACTTTGGGCTTTGGTTGCCATTGGCGCCGCTGCCCTTGGTTCCTTTCTGTTCCGGCGCAGGAAGGCTGAAATCTGTGGCTTCTTGGGCAAAAGCAAGGTGCTTAACGTATGCGTGGTTGGTTTGATCGGCTTCTTCTGCTACGGGGCCGTTTTGAAGGTGGCTTCCCCCTTGCCGGCCTATGTCGCAGTGCTGCTAGGCGTATTGGCCTATGCGGCCGTTTATTGCCTTTTTTTACTTAGCACTGACGCGTGATGCAAAGCGCTTTTGCAAAAGGCTGCGTCTTCTACCGCTCCACTTGGGGGCGGTAGTATTACTGGGTGTTTTTGCTGTGACGGGGTTTGGCGGATTCAGCAGCTATGTTCCGGAGGTTTCCCAAGTGCAGAGCGCAGCGGTTGTGATGCCCAATCAGAGCATTCAAATAACGGGCTATAACGGATCAGGCGGAAATGATGAGTACCGCTCTTTGCTGCAAGGCGATCTCATACCAGGTTTTACCTCCCCGAACGATCTTGCCCTGATTACAAAGCTGCATCAGAATCTGGCTACATCAGGCAAACAGCCTCTGCGGGAAACGGGGCCGCGTAAGGAGCAGGTCGTTCATACGGTGATCCAATTTGTTTATACCCTCAAAGATGGCCGTCAGGTAAGGCGTCATTATGACAGAATCGCATTTTCCCAGTTGATGCAGTTCTTGCAGTTGGAGGATAGCGACCGTTACCATGCGATGGTTCGGGAGGTGCTGACCGGCGCGCCGGACCCGGAGGCGTTCGACCAGCTCAATAGCTGGAAAAGTGAACTGCAAGCTTCCGATTTGATACGAATTAGCGGCAAATGGATGGCAAAGGAGCAGGCGCTGCATTTGAATAAAAAGCAGCGTATGGAATTGCTGCAATGCATCAGCGATGATTTTTGTGCACAGACCGCGCAGGAGAGATATCATCCCTCTTCGCCGGAGCTGGGTACGGTTGCGTTTGCGCGGTCAGATTCAAGAACCGATTTCTCCAAACAGCCGGTTAGGCAGGTTTCGGGTTCCTATGGTTCCTTCCGTATTGCCATCACCAAAGATATGACAAATACGCTTCATTTTCTGCGGCAGCAGGGCGTGGCAGACCTGTTGGAGGAAATTCCGGAGATTCGCAAGCTATCGGTGATCCAGGCCAATGGTATGGTTCCGCAAATTTAGGGTCGAGTGGAACGTTTCCATATGTTTCTATCCGATACGCTGCCCAGGAATTTCATGGCCGGTGGGTGAAAAACCTTTGTCCGGCTATGAATCCTTCTACAGTAACGGCCCGGCGATTTCGGCATTCCGGCATTCCCGCGTCATACTGGATCAGAAGGAAATCGAAGAGATCATGGCACATGCCTATCTGCATTATTTTTTGGATACGGAAGGTTATTATATACTCGTAGAATTTGAAGATCAAATGGGAAATGCGGTTTTGTTTCTTCCAGAAAAATGAGGCGCCGCAGTGGCTTTCCCAACGCGTCAATCAATCCTCCTGTGTGCAACCATAGTTTGCATGCAAGAGCAAAAAGGCATATAATTAGGAAACAAAGGAATGCGGAATGTAATGAAAGGAGCCGGTTGAATCATGAGCCTGAAAAAGGGAAATAGCGCTGCTGCTGCCGGAGCAGTTGCAACGCTCGCCATTCTGTCGATCGCAGTGTTGGATGATGGTGCGAAAATACGGCAGATAATTTGAATCAGACATGCACAATAAAAATTTGGATGCATAAACTGTTCTGGCATGCAATCGCAGCCAGGGCAGTTTTTCTTTTTGCCTATGGGAGGCCGTGTGTGCTGCTCCAATAAAAAACAGCCTTATCTTTGCGTATAGGGAGAAATTGATGATCTGCTGAATCGGCAAGTGTTTGAAACTTTTTGTTTTGTGATGTACTTCGCTCAGCATGAAAAGTATCTAAAAATTTCAAAAATAAGCTCGCAAGGATATGGGGTTTTAAAATGCATATTATATTTACAATCACTATATGACATGGTATTATAAACTGCGTTACAAATAAAGGCATCGCAGAAAGGAACTGCATTCGCCAGATTTTAATCTTTGTGGAGATACATATGGATTCACCATGCGATTGTCCTAGCCTAAGGGCGAACACAGTTCACTCCTACGTTGTTGCTTCGCTACGCTTATCTTAAAAAATAAAACTTTTTGAAAGCACCCCCAAAAAACAATTTGATATTACGAATGAATATTCACGTAGGCCGAAGCAGAAATCGCCGGTCAGCTTGAAAAGGCATAAAGGAGTGTTTGATGATGCAAGATACAATGGTGCTGGAATTCCCGATGGATCACAACCTGGTGGCTTCCCATGAAAAAAAGGCAGATCGTGAAAACGACCGGATAATGCATTTTGGTATGCAGAGAAAGATTGTTTCCCATATGACTTCCGAATCATGGAAAACTATTCCGCACGTAACTTATATGTATGAACCGGACGTGACGAATTTTATGCAGGAATACCGCGCACTCAGCCACGATGCAAGCCGGAGGCATAAGATTACAGTGAATACAATCATGCTGAAAGCCATTGCAGAGGGCCTGAAGGCCGCTCCGGCCCTTAATGCCCATATTGATTACCGCGAAAGGACTGTTCGTGGTAGCGTAACGGTTTTGGATCATATCGATATTTCCGTTCCGTGGTGCCTGCCAAATGGCGAGATGATGACAGTCAATTTGCGGGATGTCGGTTCGAAATCGCTCGATGAGCTTGCGGCCTATATTGAGGAGATTGGCCGCAAAATGAAAAAAACGGATTTCAATGAGGCAATGTATGAGGTAGCTTTCGCCGAAACGATGGGCCATCTCAAGCGGCTGCACCTCGTGCGCGTGCTGCGCCGCCTGTTCGGCTCCAAGGTGGGGAAGCACCGGGTGAAAACGCTTTCCGGGAAGGCAAAAAAAGCCTACCGCAAAATACCGGCGAGCGACCGACTGACAAAAGCGGATTTGGAGCAGGGGAGCGTTACGGTATCCAATATCGGAAGCATTTACAGGGAGCAGCACGGTGCAACCGCATTGTTGGAGATTGTCCCACCGCAGATTTTTGCGGTGGCAGTCGGAGCTTTGCAGGAAAAACCTGGCGTTTATACCGATCAAAACGGTGTGAAGCAGATTGGAATTCGTCAGGTGATGCCCTTGTGCTTGGCGTTTGACCATCGTGCCGTTGATTTTGAAGCGTTGGTGCCCTTTATGCGATCTATGGATCGCTTGTTTGCCCATCCATCGATCATTCACCAGTGGTAAGAAAGAGGCTGTTGCAAAATGCTTTACATGTTGCAACAGCCTCTTTTTAATATGTTGACATACTGTTGTCATTTTTGCAGGGTATGATAAAAACAACAGAAGTTGTATAGAAAGGGGCAGAAACATATGATCGAGCTTCCAGAAAGCCATGTTATTGCAGGCCAAATGAGAGAAGCACTCTCTGGAAAACGGATTCTTAAGGTGGAGGCGGATCATTCACCCCATAAGTTTACATTTTATCAGGGCGACCCTGCTACTTACCCGCTGCTGTTGGAGGGGCTAGAGGTCAGCGGGGCGCGCCCTGTCGGCGGCATGGTGGAACTCTTGCTGGGAGATATGCGGATGACATTTGGCGACGGCGTCAATTTCCGGCTGCTTCCGGCCATGGCGAAACTGCCCATGAAGTATCAATTACGGATCGAATTTTCAGACCACACCTCGCTGGTCTGCTCGGTGCAGATGTATGGCGCGATGCTTGCGTTTCGGAAGGGAGAGCAGGAGAATCCCTACTACCAAATTGCCCGGAAAAAGCCGACCCCCTACGCGGAGGCGTTTAACTGCGCTTATTTTGGCAGCCTGCTTTCAGAGCTGAAACCATCCGCGAGCGTGAAAGCCTTTTTGGCAACGGAGCAGCGTATTCCAGGCCTTGGAAACGGCGTGTTGCAGGATATCCTATTTCAGGCGCGAATTCATCCGAAATCGAAAGTATTCCTGTTGTGTGATGCGGAGCTGGACAGGCTTTACCACAGCGTGAAAGAAACGCTTTGCGCCATGCGGGCAGGCGGCGGGAGGGATACGGAACGGGATCTATACGGTCATAGCGGGCAGTATCGGGTCATTCTTTCCAAAAACACGCTTGCTATGCCCTGCTCGGCCTGCGGCGGGCCGCTGAAACGGCAAGCGTATCTGGGCGGGAATATTTATTTTTGTCCCGTCTGCCAGCCCTGTGCACAATAAGGTCAAATTTTCCTTACGAAACGTTCATATTGATTTCGCATATTCTTATTTTCTGCGTCACACACTTGCAATATTTGCATTCTATACTAAAGCCAAGATAAACGAAAGGGGATGATAGAATGTAAAAGCTCCAGCCGGTCAACTGCTTTTTTCCCACACATATCAAACAGATAGGTAAGCTTTTTTGTTTCTCTTTTTCATGCATTTCCTCTCTTTTCACACACTGTCCCCGCTGCCGGAACAGAACCCTCCGGCAGGGGAGGACAGACAACCTACAATCCCCTCGCAAGAGGGTTCCTATATAGATTGCTTCTTCATTTTTTCTCCTTTCTTTCCCCCTCATTTTCAGAAAAATCGCCGGTTGACCGCCGGCGATTTTTCTGTGTCTATCCATAAAAAGGAGCGTCGTTCTCCATCGGTTGCATTTTGTATCTCATTGTCGTATAATAAAAATTATTCAGTCAAAAGGGGGATATTGATATGAAAAGCTGGTTTTTGCGATTGATAGCAGTTTTTATGGCTTTCGTTCTTTGTGTGGCTATCTCTGCCTGCGGGAAAGACGATGCAGGGGAGGAAAACTCTTTGGCGCCTGGCCAAACCGCATCGGGAGAAGTAGATAGCTTTTCCACTGGCAATTCCACACCCTTAGAGCCTGTTTTGCCGCCGGATGAGGAATCCGATGTGCAGCCTGTTGGCGGAGGCGGGGACACGCCTGATACCTTGCCAAATGTGTCTGCTACGCAGGGGAAACCGGGCAGCACTGCATCCAACAAGGCAACACAGCAAAACAATAAGACGACAGTCGCGAAGGAACCAGAATCCCGTACGGTGAAGGTCACCATCCCAGAGGGGTATAATATTATCCAAATTGCAAAAAAGCTGGAGGCGAACGGCGTATGCAGCGCAACGGATTTTTATCAATACGGCGCAGACCTATGACTTTTCTTATTATCCGCTGGTAGGGAGCATGCCCAAAAAGCAATACCGCGCCTTTAAGCTGGAAGGATATCTGTTCCCGGATACTTATGAGTTTTATAAGAATATGAAGCCGCAGGATGCGGTGGGGAAATTCCTGCGTGGCAGTAAATCGGTATTGGCAAATTATCCATCTAGCGCAAAGAATTTGAAAAATATGGATGAAATTTTAACGCTCGCTTCTATCATTGAAAAAGAAGCGAAAACGAATACGGATAAAAAGCGCGTTTCCGCTGTGCTTCATAACCGCCTTGCACAGGGCATGAAGCTTCAGGTAGATGCAACGCCCGTATATCTCCGTTCTTATATCCGCGATAATGTGGGAAAATATAAAAATCTGAACAGCAGCTATACTGCCTATTGCAATGCATACAATACCTATAACAGCGCATGTAAGGGGCTTCCCGCCGGGCCTATCTGTAATCCTGGCCGCTCCTCTATTAATGCGGCTATTAACCCTTCCACAGAGGCGGAGTATAAAGATATGCTCTATTTTTGCTCGAAAGGTAGCACGATCTATTACGCCAAGACGCAGGCCGAACATGATGCCAACCTCGAAAAGTATGGAATTGTAATTCCAGGCGTTTGATACAGGCTGCCCAAAGCTCGCCGCAGCGAAGCAAGCTGTGGCGGGCTTTTTAGGTTATTATTTGACACGAGGGCTTACATTTTTGAACCAAATCCCCCCTTCAAACATAGAATAAGCCTGAAAAGGCCTATCAAACAGAAAGGGGTGGTTCCTATCCATATGATGGTACAGGGTCAAAGCATGTCCGAAATCCTGCGCACATGCCCATATGCGCGGGCCGCGGTCCACGGCGGTACATATGCACCGTGCCTTCGTGGTTTCGTCAGCTTTTATCCTTGGGCGCGCGGAACACTGGTGAAAGCGGAGGTGGTGAATCTGCCGGCGGAGGATACCGGCCCGTTTTTTGGCCTCCATATCCATGAGCAGGGCTGCTGTGAGAAGGACTTCACCTGTGCAGGCGGCCATTTTAACCCGACGAACCAGCCGCATCCATTCCATGCGGGAGATCTGCCTGTTCTTTTATCCAACCACGGTTATGCTTATATGACGGTCTATACAGATCGATTTCGCCCGTGCGATGTGATTGGCCGTTCGGTAATCATCCATCAAATGCCGGATGATTACCGCTCCCAACCTGCGGGAGACAGCGGCGAGCGCATCGGCTGCGGAATCATTTTAAAATGCTGAATGACCGGCAATGATAACGCCGCTGCAATGATTCGTTTCATTTGCGGCGGGCGTTGTTTCCTGCTTGCTTGGGCTTTTACGGTCAAGCGCCATATTGCTGATAATAGGCGTCGATTGCGGCCTTTAGACGATCGTCAATATAGATCTTCCCTTGATATGGCCGGTTATAAAGATGCTCAATCACATCGGCCATGGTTACAATCGCACGCGCTTGAAATCCATATTTCTCTTTGATCTCCGCGAGTGCGCTCACCTTGCCGCCCAAGCCTTTTTCCATGCGGTTAAGGGAAACCATCAGGCCTTTGACCTCTACCTTTGCCTGCTCCATCAGGATTGGGAACGTTTCTTCAATCGATTTGCCGGAGGTGGTAACGTCCTCAAGGATGACAACTCGGTCGCCATCCTTGAGCTTGCTGCCCAAGAGAATGCCTACATCGCCGTGATCCTTCACTTCCTTGCGGTTGGAGCAGTAACGGATCTCCTTGCCGTAAAGCGCGCTGTAGGCGATGGTCGTGGCCACGCTCAGGGGAATGCCCTTGTAGGCCGGGCCGAACAGCACATCGAAATCGTCCCCAAAATTTTCGTGAATTGCTTTCGCGTAGTATTCGCCTAGCCTGCGCAGCTGAGCACCCGTCACATAGGCGCCCGCGTTCATGAAGAAAGGGGATTTGCGGCCGCTTTTTAGCGTGAATTCGCCGAATTTTAGCACGCCGCTGTCTACCATGAATTCAATAAATTCCTTTTTGTAAGGTTCCATGAGAAGGCCTCCTTTGATGATTTATGATAACGCTTGAAACGCGCTCCATCCAATCAGGTCAATTTGCGGGTGACGGTTTGATAGCCCATAATTTTACAACCCTTCATGCGGTCTATCACAAGCTTTACATGCTCGCGCGGCACGCTGACCAGCGTGCAGTTATCTAGGATTTCTATCCTGCCGAAGCTCTTGCCCGGCAGGCCGCTTTCGCCTGCAACAGCGCCGAGAATATGGCTGGCGCTGACGTGGTGCTTCCGCCCGAGGTTGATGCTGATCTTCTCCATATTTGCATCATCCCGGCGGGGGGAGGAGGAACGGCGTGCCGCGTTGGGGCGCATATTGCCGCCGCGCTCTCGGCGGCGCGGGTCTCGCTCCATTCGGTTGCGCCTGCTCTCGGCAGCAAACAGCTCGTCATCCGCACGGCTCGGCCTGCGGCCCCGCTGCTCTTTTTTCAGGAGCATTTTAATCAGAGCGGCTGAAATATCAAGGGATGCATAATCCTCCAGCAAAGCGTCGGTATAAGGCGTGTATTCCTCCAGACCGCCTTCCTCCAACACAACGCGTACACGATCGAGGAATTTACGCTCGTTTGTTTCATTCACCTCGCTGCTGGAGGGAACCGCCTTGAGCGTGATTTTCGATTTGGTAAAGCGCTCAATATCGCGCAGCTCATAAATCTGCCTGCGGCCTGTCACAAAGGTAAAGGCACGGCCCTCTTTGCCGATGCGGCCCGTCCGGCCGATCCGGTGGACGTAATACTCCACATCCTGCGGAATATCATAGTTAAATACCGCCGCGATATCCTCCACGTCAATACCGCGCGCCGCCACATCCGTTGCCACCAGGATGTCGATGGAGCCTCTGCGGAAGCCGTTCATAATTTGTGTGCGCTCGCCCTGCTTCATATCGCCGTGTAGGCCGCGCGCTTGATATCCGCGCGCATGAAGCTCTTCCACAAGCTCGTCCACCTGCTTTTTCGTGTTGCAAAATACGATAGAGCGGCTGGGGTTGTAAACATCCAGCAGGCGGCTGAGCACCTCTGTTTTTTTGCCGACGGGCACTTCATAGTAGGTTTGCTCGATGTTGGGCACCGTCAGCTGTTCCCGCGTGATTCTAATGAGCTCCGGGTCGGTTTGATATTGCTTTGTGATCCGCATGATCTCAGGCGACATCGTGGCGGAAAAGAGGATGGTCTGCCGCTCCTGCGGCACATCCTTCAGGATCGTTTCAATATCCTCCCGGAAGCCCATGCTGAGCATTTCGTCCGCCTCGTCGAGGATGATCATGTGCAGGGTGTCAAGCTTTAGCGTGCCGCGCCGCATATGGTCCATCACGCGCCCCGGCGTGCCCACCACGATCTGCGCGCCGCCGCGCAGGGCGGTGAACTGCCTCTCGATCGGTTGGCCGCCGTAGATCGGCACCACCTTTAAAAATGGCTTGTATTTTGCAAATTTTCGGATTTCGTCGCACGCCTGCACAGCGAGCTCGCGCGTTGGGCAAAGGATCAGCACTTGGGTTTTACGCCCGCCGGCCGGGTTGATTTTTTCAATAGCCGGGATGCTGAACGCAGCTGTTTTTCCTGTGCCCGTTTGCGAATGACCAATGACATCCCTGCCGGAAAGAATCATTGGAATACTTGCCGCCTGGATACTAGTGGGCTCTTCGAAGCCCATCTCCTCCACGGCCCGTTGCATTTCATTGGATAGCTCCATGTCGGAGAATTGGATTTTTGCATTGTTTTTTCCTCGTTTTCTGAAAATAACCGAGCCCGATTTTACATCCAACGCGTTTCAAGCGATACCCCGCGTGGATGGCCGGGCCCGGTGTGATTTTATAGCAACCACAGCGGATTCATTGCGAAAATGACTACACTATAGTTTCTGTCAAATAGACCTGACGATGCAGGGGATTCTTCTTTAACGGCATGGCGGCGTTTCCTTCCAAAAGGTCTTAGGCGATATGTTCTGCTCTGCCATAGATTTTTGGCAAATGCCGTTTTGATGCTTCAACCAACCCTAGGATCAGCATAAAATATTGCAGTTCTTTCGGCGTTTGGAGCGAAAACTCAAATACGGAAATACGAGAAATCCCGCCAGGGAGGCAAGGTAGGCAACGCCCATCCTCCGCCATTTCCGACCGCTTCGCAGTAGGTAAAACAAATCGTAAACCAGCAGGCTCAGCACGGCGACAAAAAACAAAATGCTGATAAGGCCGCCCTCAACGAGCAATTCGAAATACAGGCTGTGGGCATGCGGCTGATTGATTCCAAAGCGATTTTGCAGCAAATTGGTCACATTTTCTGTGCCTGCGCCTACGCCGAACAGGGGGTTTTCCGTGAAAACCTTTAAACATCCGCCCCAAATAGCCAACCTAGTAACGGTAGAAACATCAAGCTGCAAAATGGCAAACAAACGCTGATATACGCTTTGCGGCAGAATGAGGAGGATGCCGGCAAATAAGGCGGCAATGCCCACTGCCTGCTTTTTCCCCAAAAACATCAGCACAACCAGCATGACGATCACGGCTAAATATGCGCCGCGCGAATAGGTGGCAGCAATCCCGCCAAAAATTAGAAGAACGCAAACGCCTGCCGTGATTCGCTGCCATTTCTCCTTGAGCTCAAATAGGCTGTAGATTGAAACCGGTAAAATAATAATCAGATAGGCTGCCAGGATCAACGGATTATCAAATGTGGCGCTCGCCCGTGTGGAAACGAAATCGGTTACGATAGAAAAGGGCAAGAATTTAAAGATAAAGTGATCGACGTCTTTCCAGAATGGAATCGGAAACGGAATCTTAAGCTTGATGCACAGCATCTGAAGCAGAGCGACAACGCTCACCGCCGCCGCGCCTATCGTTAGGAAAAACATCGCTTGGCGTAGCCGCTCCCGCCGGTCAATCAGGTTGGAGAGAAAGATATCTCCAAGGAACATCCCCATCCATAACAGTGGAACGAGGATTGAAAAAATTTTGGTATCTGACCAAAGAAAAGAAATCATCATATAGCACATATAGACGAGAAACACCTTGCCCACTGTGCCGATGCGGGCTTTTTGCTTTGTTTGGCTGAAATATCGCTTAAACACCAAAAAGGTGGACAGAGTGAAAACCGGGGCGATATATTCAGGCAAAAAAGCCGCGCAAAGAAGGGTAATCAGAGCCATTCGCCAGGGAATCCGATCGCTTGGCAGGCAGGAGGCCCTGCTGGTTTGCTTGTTCACACCCATTCTCCTTATAAACAGCCAAACCTTTTAATTGGGCCTGGCCACACGCTTTATCATTATTGTACGGTCATTGCAATGATTAAAATCAGCTTATTTTACAATACATTGAAATAAAAAACAATACATGCGCCTGAATTGTGACGAAATTGTTATACAGGGCCGCTCTTTTCCGGATGGAACTGTGGATTTTTCGAAGAATTAGCCCCTGTAAAAGGCATATGAAACGCTTTTTCAGATAGATTATGACGTAATTGTAAACTTTAAAATTAAGCCTTGATTTTTCCAGTGGAAGTGGCTAAAATATGTCTTAGCACTCAGGAAGTTTGAGTGCTAACCAAATGAGTAAATTTTATTTATAGGAGGAGTCTATATGACAATCAAACCGCTTTCAGACCGCGTCGTTGTGAAACTCGTCGAGGTAGAAGAGACTACGAAGAGCGGCCTCATCCTCGCAGCGTCCGCTCAGGAGAAACCGCAGATCGCGGAGGTTATTGCGGTCGGCCCCGGTGGGCTTGTGGATGGCAAGGAAGTTGAAATGTACGTAAAGCCGGGCGATAAGGTTATCACCAGCAAGTATTCCGGCACAGAGGTCAAGCTTGATAAAGAGGAATACACCATCGTCCGTCAAAGCGATATCCTTGCAATTGTCGAATAAGAATTCCGTATTTACTCATCAATATTGTTGGAGGTAATCGATTATGTCTAAACAGATCATCTACGGCGAAGAGGCTCGCAAGGCCCTGCAGGCCGGTATTGATAAGCTGAGCGATACCGTAAAAATCACCCTTGGCCCGAAAGGGCCGCAACGTCGTCCTGGATAAGAAATACGGCGCGCCACTCATCACCAACGACGGCGTGACGATTGCAAAGGAAATCGAGCTGGAAGATCCCTTTGAGAATATGGGCGCACAGCTTGTCAAGGAAGTCGCCACCAAGACAAACGACGTTGCGGGCGACGGCACCACCACTGCTACGCTGCTCGCACAGGCGTTTGTTCGCGAGGGCATGAAGAATGTTGCAGCCGGCGCCAATCCGATGGTGGTCAAGAAGGGCATCCAGAAGGCGGTTAACGCTGCTG
>ENA-OQDT01000480-OQDT01000480.1-human-gut-metagenome-genome-assembly--contig:-NODE-480-length-25954-cov-5.960313_pt1 | contig 25954 bp, 19 predicted proteins | sample MGYA00242786_ERZ504617 | MGnify/ENA primary metagenome ERZ504617 (study PRJEB26092, sample SAMD00036337) | human gut metagenome | host: Homo sapiens | study: EMG produced TPA metagenomics assembly of...
CTCAAGATGAGATATCCCATCCGAAAGGAGTAAACCCCCTTGAAGACGACGAGGTTGATAGGGCAGGGGTGGAAGTGTGGTAACACATGGAGCTGACTGCTACTAATAGGGTGAGGGCTTGACCAACTAGTTCGAGAAAGGTCATGAGGTGACCGCTATCGAACGGAAGCATGGTTAAAATTCGATTGCTTAGTCAACATGTATGTAGTTTTGTAGGTACGATAAATTTTCTAGGGGATTGGTCAAATGGTATGATAGGGGTCTCCAAAACCTTTGGTGGGAGTTCGATTCTCTCATCCCCTGCTATTTAAGAAGAACAAAGAAGTTTTAAATAGAACTTCTTTGTTCTTTTTTTGTGAAAAAATGAGATATCGGGTAGAAATATAGAAAAAAATGAAAGTAAAACATAGATAATATCAATATTTCGTTGCGCTTTTCACGATTTAGCGTAATATAGTAGTATTAAAGTATAGTATTAGGAAAGAGGGGCTTATGGAGAAATTTTCAATGTTGTAAACCAGATGGATGCGATGGTACTGGAGCATGGTATTGGTTGTTTTGTGTCTGGGGTTGGACTTTATCTGTCACTGCGTCTTAAATTTCCACAGATCCGCTTAGTGAAAGAAATGGTCAAACTTCTGACATCCAAAGAAGAGAGTGAGAGCGGAATCACTCCATTTCAGGCATTTGCTACAACAGTAGGTGCCCGCGTAGGTATGGGAAATATTGCCGGCGTCGCTTCTGCGATCTTTTATGGCGGACCGGGATCTGTTTTCTGGATGTGGATGATCGCTGTGATCGGAGCAGCGTCTGCCTTTGTTGAATCGGCACTTGCCCAGGCATACAAAGTCAAGAGTCCTGACGGAGAATTCACCGGCGGCCCGGCATATTACATAGAAAAAGGCCTGAAGTGCAAACCATATGCGGTCGTGTTTGCAGTAGTTGCCTTTCTGGGACCTGGATTCCTCATGCCGGGTGTGCAGATTAACTCACTGGTAACTGTGTTTGAGGAAGCTTTTTCTGTAAATAAGATCCTTGTGGGCGCGATCTGCTGTATCGTACTTGGAATCGTAGTATATGGAAGTATCAAACGTATTGCACATATCGCAGAAATGCTGGCACCGGCAATGTGCGCGATCTATATTCTGGCAGCGCTGATCATTGTCGGACTGAATATCACCAAACTTCCGGGGATCCTTCTGATGATCGTGCAGTCTGCGTTTGGTGTACATGCAGTACTTGGCGGTATTCTCGGATCTGCTGTTTCCTGGGGTGTCAAACGAGGAATTTACTCAAATGAAGCCGGAATGGGATGCGGTGCGATCGTGTCCGCAGCGGCAGAATGTTCCCATCCGGTGAAACAGGGACTGATCCAGTCATTTTCTATCTATGTAGATACTTTATTTATCGGAACTTCAACTGCACTGATCGTTCTTCTGACAGGAACCTTTGATGTCACCGATGGTGCAGGAAATCTTCTAATGAGCCAGACCGGCGGCATCGAAGCCGGAATCAAATGGACACAGTATGCGCTGATGAGCACGTTTGGAACGTGGAGCGGTAAGGTACTGGCAATTATCATTGTACTGTTTGTATTTACGTCCATGACAGGATACTGTTACCAGGCAGAGTCCAATATCCGTTATCTTACCGGCAACAGCAAGAAAGCCATTGCAATCGCACGGGCAGTTTTTCTTGCGGCATCATTCATGGGAGCCATTGTAAATGCGGATGCAGTATGGGCGATGGGCGATATCGGCTATGGCCTGATGGCATGGGCAAACATCATTGCGATTGCACTTCTCGCACCAAAAGCCGTCGCACTTCTTAAAGATTATGAGAAACAAAAGAAAGAAGGCAAAGATCCAGCCTTCGATCCGAAAGAATTCGGAATCGAAGATGAGACCGGAGCCTGGAAATAGCAATAAAAAAAGATAGCTGACAATAAATAGTTCGGCTATCTTTTTTTATGGAAAAATTCAGAAGTTCTCTATGTATTTGATCACTTTTTCAGCAGTGGTGTTCTGGTATTTGCCTTTTTTCCAGATGACACCGATACGCTGCTCAATCGATGGCATGACCGGGATCCCGACAATATCTGGATGTGCTTCCACAATAGAACGATACAGGAAGGTTCCTACATGACCGGATTTGACCATATTGATGAGTGTCGTGATCTGGCTGGTGTTTAGGATAACACGCGGGGTTACACCGACTGCTTTGAACTGCCGGGTCAGTGTCATGACCTGCACAGAATCTGTGTTAAAGAGAATCAGAGGTTCGTTTGCGAGCATAGTGAGAAGAATTGTCTTCTGTTCGGCAAGAGGATGATCTGGTGCAACACAGAAATAAAGATCCTCTGTATCAATAATGCGAGAATTACATTTGTCAATTGCAGGCTGTTCCGCATTGACGATCGCGATATCCAGTTTTTCCTCCAAAACAAGGTCACACGCTTTGATAGAACCAAACTCAAAAAGCCGGAAATCGACTTCCGGGAAATTTTCTTTCAGGGATAAATACAATTCAGGCAGATAGATCGTCCCCAGCATAGGCGGGATCCCGATGCGGATCGGTGTGATTTTTTTCCTTAATTCATGAAATTCCATCTCGACAGAATCTGCATGCGCAAGAAGTCCTTCTGCACTCTTATAAAAGAGCTCGCCTTCCGGTGTGAGGGTGAGCTTATTATTATTCCGGAAAAAAAGATTCACACCAAATTCCTCCTCCAGTGCTTTGATCGCATTGGAAATCGAAGGCTGAGTCACAAAAAGCTCTTTGGCGGCTTTGGTAATATTGTGATACCTGGCCGCCACACAAAAGTATTCTAACTGAGTTAATTTCATGCTGAAATTCCCCCTTGTATCTGTAGTTTTATTAAAATTCATAATAGCATGAGAAAAAAAGATTCGCAATGAAAAGATAAAGAAACGTTTATTGAGATGAATTTTTCAATAGGAAAAACTTATAGTACCATATGTTTTAATAAATGTACAATCCTGAAACCCTTGTATATAATAAGCTCATAACAAAACAGTAATGAATCGGCCAAACGATTACTGAAAAATTACATAACGAAAAAGTAGGAGGGTGTGGCAATGAGTCCATCAACAATTACACTGCTGTTTCTCCTGTTTGCGGTAATCATGTTCGTATTTGAGAGGATTCCGCTGGGAGTTACATCCATGATCGTCTGTATCGGTCTTGTCGTAACCGGAGTCCTGGATGTCAAGACAGCTTTTGCAGGATTTATCGACAGTAATGTCATCTTGTTTGTATCCATGTTCATCGTAGGTGGGGCATTATTTGAAACAGGCATGGCAAACAAGATCGGAAGTATTGTAACAAGATTCGCAAAATCAGAAAGAATGCTGATCGTTGCGATCATGGTGATCGTAGGTTTTATGAGTGGTGTTTTATCCAACACAGGTACAGCTGCAGTTCTGATCCCGGTAGTGATCGGTATCGCTGCAAAATCCGGATACAAGAGATCCCGTCTTCTGATGCCGCTGGTATTCGCAGCAGCTATGGGCGGTAACCTTTCTCTGATCGGAGCACCAGGAAATCTGATCGCACAGAGTGCACTTCAGGAAATTGGAATGAAATTCGGATTTTTCGAGTATGCGATCGTAGGTCTTCCGATCCTGATCGTAGGAATCCTGTTTTACGCAACCATCGGTTACAGACTTCTTCCAAATCACGATGTTAAAGATGAGGGAGCATTCGATACAGAAAAAGATTTCAGCAACGTTCCGGTATGGAAACAGTGGTTATCCCTGATCATCCTGATCCTGACACTGCTGGCAATGATCTTTGAAGACAAAATTGGCATTAAATTATGTATTTCCGGTGGAATCGGAGCACTGCTTCTGATCCTCACAGGAGTTATCTCTGAGAAAGATGCACTCAAATCCATCGATCTCAAGACGATCTTCCTTTTTGGCGGTACACTTTCTCTTGCAGCTGCACTGCAGGAAACAGGAGCCGGTGAACTGATCGCCAACAAAGTAATCGGAGCACTTGGTGAAAATCCATCTCCATATGTACTGACATTTGTAGTATTCATTCTCTGCTGTATCCTGACAAACTTTATGTCAAACACAGCAACAACCGCTCTTATGGTTCCAATCTGCCTGTCAATCGCACAGGGAATGGGAGCTGACCCGAGAGCAGTACTGATGGCATGTGTGATCGGCGGTTCCTGCGCATACGCAACACCGATCGGAATGCCAGCAAACACAATGGTAGTAGGTGCCGGCGGATACAAGTTCATGGATTATGTAAAATCTGGATTCCCGCTCATCATCATCGCAACTGTAGTAAGTATGATCATTCTTCCGATCGCTTTCCCATTCTTTCCGTGAGAATGAGAAACACGAAAGGAATTTGATAAATAAACTCAAACTCAATTATTAACTTTAAAATTATAATAACCAGGAGGACAAACAAATGGGTAAGAAAGAACAGGTAGAGCAGCTTACCACTTATATGGCAAACTTTGTTTCCTATATTGGTAAAGTGCTGCCGGACGACATCAAGGCAAAGATCAACGAACTTGCAGAGAAAGAAGACAGCCCGCTGTCTAAAGTAATCTACCAGACCATGCAGAGAAACCAGGTTCTGGCAAAAGAACTCAACAGACCAAGCTGCCAGGATACAGGTGTATTACAGTTCTGGGTAAAATGTGGAACAAACTTCCCGCTCATCGGAGAACTGGAAGCACTCCTCAAAGAAGCAGTTGTCAAAGCTACTTTCGAAGCACCACTTCGTCATAACAGTGTAGAAACATTTGACGAGTACAACACAGGCAAAAACGTTGGAAAAGGAACTCCTACCGTATTTTGGGATATCGTTCCGGACAGCGACAAATGCGAGATCTACACATACATGGCCGGCGGCGGATGTACTCTTCCGGGAAAAGCTATGGTCCTGATGCCAGGTGAAGGCTACGAAGGTGTAACAAAATTCGTTATGGATGTCATGACATCTTATGGCTTAAATGCTTGTCCGCCACTCCTTGTAGGTGTTGGTGTTGCAACATCCGTAGAAACAGCTGCACTGCTTTCCAAGAAAGCTCTTATGAGACCGCTTGGAAGCCACAACGAAAACGAGCGTGCTGCATCCATGGAAAAACTGCTCGAAGACGGTATCAATGCGATCGGCCTTGGACCTCAGGGTATGGGCGGTAAATATTCCGTAATGGGTGTTCACATCGAAAACACAGCAAGACATCCATCCACCATCGGTGTAGCCGTAAACGTTGGATGCTGGTCCCACAGACGTGGACATATTATCTTTGATAAAGACCTTAACTACACAATCACAACACATTCGGGGGTGACTTTATAATGTTGGAAATGAAAGATGGAAAGAAAATTTTAACAACACCGATCTCAGCAGAAGATCTGAAGGATATCCATGCAGGAGATATCGTATACTTAAACGGAAGCATGACAACCTGTCGTGACGTTGCTCACAGACGTCTCGTTGAAGAAGGCCGTGAACTTCCTGTAAACGTAAGAGACGCAGCAATTTTCCACGCTGGCCCGATCATCCGTCCACTGGAAAATGACAAGTTCGAAATGGTATCTGTAGGACCGACAACCAGTATGCGTATGGAAAAATTCGAATACGAATTTGTAAGAGAGACAGGCGTTCGTGTTATCATCGGTAAAGGTGGTATGAAAGAAAATACAGAGCGTGCATGCAAAGAATTCGGTGCAATCCACTGTGTATTCCCGGCTGGAAACGCAGTTGTAGCAGCAACAGAAGTAGAAGAGATCGTAGATGCTCAGTGGAGAGACCTCGGAATGCCTGAGACATTATGGCACTGCCGTGTCAAAGAATTCGGACCTCTGATCGTATCCATCGACACAGAAGGACGTAACCTCTTCGAAGAGAACAAAGTGATCTTCAACCAGAGAAAAGATAAAGCAGTAGAAGAAATCTGTAAGCACGTAAGCTTTATCAAATAATTCCTTAGAATTAAATGTTCAGACACATATAAGTAAATCAAAATTTTGCCATAACAAAAGCCATACCGAAGGATTACTGCCATGATCCCGGAGTATGGCTTTTGTGCTGCTTATGAATAAAAATTTTATGCGGATTTTGTTTCGTGGGCGTGAGCGTAGGCTACCTGGATCTCTTCCAGCATAGAATCCGGGATCATCGCATGAAGCTGATCTTCGCTGACACCTTTCATTACCTGGTCATAAAACCAGCATTTGTATTTCAGCATATCAAGTGCCTGGTTCATACGCTCAATTTCTGCCTCGATATTCTGACGCTGACGCTGAAACATGGCACGGCGCTGCGGGTAAGTTTCCTTTCCCATGGCGCACCATTCGATAAACTGGCGGATGTCCTTGATCTCCATGCCGGATTTTTTGAGGCATTCGATGACACGCAGAGTCTCCAGTTCGCGGTCGCTGAATTTGCGGACCCCGGAGACACGCATCATATCCGGAAAAAGCCCCTCCTTGTCATAGTAGCGGAGCGTGGAGACCGGCAGGTCAAACATTTCAGATACTTCTCCGATAGAATACATAATAAAAACCTCCTGAATTCAGATATTTCGATTAAAAGTTAAGATCGCGAAGCGCAGGATAACCATAAGCGGACTTCGCACTACGAACAGCACAGAGGATCGCTTCTGACATGACATCGGCTGCAAGCGTGCCGACCATATCGCAGTCTGCAGCAACGGTTCCGACGGAAAGGGCGTAGATACTGTCGCCGTCAGCAGAAGTGTGCACCGGACGGATGGAGCGGGCATAGCCATTGTGTGTCATACCGGCGATCTTGCAGAGCTGGCTTTTGTCGAATTTTGCATTGGTGATGATGGTACCGATCGTAGTATTTCCTGTAAATTTGTTTTCGCGTACTTCATAAGACTGATAGAGCAGTTTCGCAGAATCAGCAAAAGAATTACGGTCTTCATTGAGTAGACCGGCGATGATCCTGCCAGAGTGGTGATCGTAAATATCACCAAGTGCATTTACCGCAACGATCGCGCCGACTTTAAGCTCACCGATCTGCACGGCGTAACTTCCGATGCCGGATTTCATGCAGAAATCCATCCCCTTAAATTTACCGACGGTTGCTCCTGTACCTGCACCGAAGTTTCCATCCTGGTAATTGTCAAGATAAGCATTCTTACAGGCTTCATATCCCATCGCCTTATCCGGGCGGCAGTGTGGATCAGCTACGGTCAGGTCAAAAAGATCCGACTGGCAGACAAGCGGTACCTTAGTCACGCCTACATCAAAACCGATGTCCTTTTCTTCCAGGAACTGCATGACACCGCCGCCGGCATCCAGCCCGAATGCACTTCCTCCACCAAAGAGTACGGCGTGGATCGTCTGTGCATTGGCAAGCGGCTTGAGAAGTTCGCTTTCCCTCGAAGCAGGACCGCCCCCGCGGACATCAAGTCCCGCGCACATGCCGCCTTCGCTCAGGATAACGGTACATCCTGTTCCTCCATCGACATTCTGTGCATTTCCAATGCGGATCCCCGGAAAGTCTTTGATACTGATAACGTCCATTACATTCCTCCATAATCTGTAAAACCGTAAAATAAAACCGGAATTTACTCTATATTTTACCTAAAGGTATTGACCTAAAGTCAGGTTTAAGTGTTATACTCATAGTAACAAATTAAAATTTTAATGTCAAACAGAATGGAGGAAACTTTATCATGGCAAAGAAATTAGTAGCATATTTTTCAGCAAGCGGAGTAACAGCAAAGATGGCAAAAGCCCTGGCAGAAGTTACAGGAGCAGATCTTTTTGAAATCCAGCCTGCAGTACCGTACACCAATGCAGACCTTGACTGGATGAATAAAAAGAGCCGCACCATCTGCCAACTGGAAAGAAGGCAAACGTTTCGGAAGTGCGGACAAGAATGCTCTCAAAGTATGGGCAGATTCCCTGGGAATGTGATCCTCACAATAAAATACACGATCACAGACAGAGCGATATAGCCTGTTTCTTAAAGGAAGCGGGTGTGTATCGCTTTTTTCTGCTTTTTTATAACAATATAAAAATATTTTTGGCAAATAAAAAGTTTTTGCAATATCCAATTGCAAGAATACATGATTACGGTTATAATGACGGCAGAGGTGAGCAAAATGGCAGATTATATCATCTGTAATGGAAAGATCGTAAATGGAAAAAACGAGGCTCCTTTTGAGGGCAATATCATAATAGAAGGAAGCCGGATCAAAGAAATCACAAAGACGACGGAGTTTCCTTCTGATTTTCCGAAGGAGCGGATCCTGGATGCGAAGGGCGGCTATGTGACGCCGGGATTTATTGACATCCACAGACATGGAGACTGGCAGGCACTGGAAAACGGTGACGATGAACTTCTGAACCGTCAGGGACTTACGACAGTTGTGAATGGAAACTGCGGCCTTTCGGTCGCACCGGTCGGAACAGAACATCAGAAGGAGATTCTTGGTTTTATCAGTAGCGTTACCGGAAATCCGCCGGAGAAATATATAAAGGAAGACAAAAGCTGCCCGGCAGCAGAGTCCTTCCACGCCTATATGGATGCCCTGAAAGCGACGAAGCGGAGCGTGAATACAGGAATGCTCGCGGGAAACGGAACGATCCGTGCCTGTGCAGCCGGCTACAGGACAGGAAGTTTGACGAAAGAAGAATTAAGAACAGCCTGGAAGCAGATCGAGGAGAGCCTGGACGCAGGAGCACTCGGTATCAGTCTTGGTATTGCCTATGCGCCGGAATTTGAATACGATGAAAAAAGCCTGATCGAAGTCTTAAGTCCGCTCAAAGATACCGGGATCCCGATCACGACGCATGTGCGCAGCGAAGGCGACAGTCTGATCGAATCACAGAAAGAAGTCCTCCATGCAGCAAAGGCACTTCATATCCCGCTGCACATCAGTCATGTGAAATGCATCGGAAAGAAAAACTGGGGAACGAAATGTGAAGAAGCCCTCCGGCTTTTTGCACAGGCGAGGGCAGAGGGTGTGCAGCTTGATTTTGACCTGTATCCGTATCTGACAGGTTCCACACAGCTCGTGCATGTGCTTCCACCGGAATGCCAGAAAGGCGGTACGGATGAAATCATCCGGAGACTGAAGGACAGAACATACCGTAAACATCTGACAGAAGTCCTCAAAACACCATCTGATGAATTCGAAAATATCGTGGAACTGGCAGGTTTTGACCAGATCTATGCAAGCACGCTCCATACAGAGAAATACAAAGCCTATGCAGGAAAAACGATCCAGGAGATCGCAGACTTTACAGGAAATGATCCGTATGATACACTGTATGACATTCTGATCGAAGAAAACTGTCAGGTCACAATGCTTGACACGATCGCATCGGAAGAAGACATGCTGCATTTTCTGAAGGATGAATATGCAAATCTGATCTCAGATGCGATCTATCCGGCAGGTGGCAAATATCATCCGAGGGTTTATGCCGCATTTCCGAAGGTGCTTACGGACTATGTGCGTGACAGACAGATCTTTACGATCGAGGAGGCTGTCTACAAGATGACAGGAAGAGCAGCGAAACCTCTGCATCTGGACCGTGGCGTTCTGGAGGCAGGGAAGGCAGCAGATATCAATATTTTCCATCTGGAGAATCTCAAGGTGAAAGCAGATTTTGATGATCCGGATCAGTTCTGCGAGGGATTTGACTACGTTCTGACAGGAGGGAAGATCGCAGTCAGGGATGACAGATGGACAAACACAGGAAGCGGAGAAGTTCTTGTGAGAAAGTAAACAAATAAAGGGGAATTGGAGAGGGAAGTTATGGATTATCAGCAGCTCATTACATTTATTATGGAAATGGTCGGGACGATCGCTTTTGCGGCATCCGGTGCCATGGTTGCGGTAGATCGGGCAATGGATATTTTTGGTGTGATCGTGCTGGGAGTCACGACAGCTGTAGGAGGAGGGGCAGTGCGTGATGTGATCCTCGGGATCGTGCCGCCGGCAATGTTCCAGCATCCGGTTTATACGGTCGTCGCAACGGTCACATCCTGTGTTGTTTTTATGATCCTGTATCTTAAGAAGGAACTCCTTCAGGGACATAACAGGGAGACTTATGACAAAGTAATGCTTGTCATGGACTCAATCGGGCTTGGAATCTTTACTGTGGTAGGTGTGAATACAGGGATCGCCCATGGATATATGGATTATACTTTCCTGCTGGTGTTCCTTGGCACCGTCACAGGTGTCGGCGGAGGACTTCTCCGTGATGTCATGGCAGGTGTGCCGCCGTATATCCTGGTGCGCCATATTTATGCATGCGCGTCTATCGTCGGAGCAATCGTCTGTGTGGTACTGTACCGGAATTTTGGGGCAGTCGCAGCGATGGTGGGAGCCTCAGCGGTGGTAATACTGATCCGTTATCTGGCAGCGCATTACCGGTGGAATTTGCCAAAACTTACAAGAGAAGAATAAAAGACGACAGAAAAGCAGCCCTTCTACACAGAAAGAAGAGCTGCTTTTGCTTAGAGGAAAATCTATTAATACTGCCGGGGGAATCTTATTCCAGCGGCTGAGTATCCTGAAGTGCTTCAAATCCTTCCTCACCGGTACGGATCTTGACAACGTTTTCGATATCATATACGAAGACTTTTCCATCGCCGTACTGACCGGTGTGAAGTGTTTTCTTGGCTGTTTCGATGACGGTTCTTACCGGAACGAGGCTGACTACGATCTCGATCTTGATCTTCGGCAGCAGGTTCATATCCATCTCAACACCACGGTAGTAGGAACGGGAACCTTTCTGTACACCACATCCCATAACGTTTGTGATGGTGATACCGGTAACACCGATCTCATTCATTGCATGCATGAATTCTTCAAGTTTGCTCTGTCGTGTGATGATAACAACTTTTGTCAGTTTATGTACGCCTTCCTTCGGAAGTTCCGGAATGGTGGTTGCAACTTCAGCAGGTGCAACATTTGCGGAAGTGTTTGCGGAAGGAGCTGCTTTTGTAACACCCATAGGTGTTGGAACAGTCATAGTGTCGTGTACAACGAATCCGTCGTATGCACTTGTAAGACCATGTTCTTTGGAGTCCAGACCTTCGATCTCTTCTTCAGCAGTTACACGAAGACCAACCGTATGTTTGATCGCCTGGAAAATGATCGTCATAGTAACAGCAACCCATGCGATGGTGATGATCATACCGATAAACTGTACACCAAATCCGTGGAAACCGCCGCCTACGAGGAGACCTTTCCATTCCGTACCTGTACCATCGGAGAAAAGACCAACAGCAAGAGTACCAAAGGCACCGTTTAATCCGTGAACGCCGACAGCACCAACCGGGTCATCGACTTTGAGTACTTTGTCAATAAATTCAATACCAAATACTACAACAAAACCAGAAGCGATACCGATGATAGCTGCAGATGTAGGAGAAACGGTATCACAACCTGCTGTGATCGCTACCAGACCTGCAAGAGATCCGTTGAGGGACATGGAAACATCAGGTTTTTTGTATCTTACCCATGTGATAAGAAGAACAGTGACAGTTGCAACAGCTGCTGCAAGGTTAGTAGTTACGAAGATCTTACCTGCACTTACGATAGCATCGCCTTCCATGCTGACGGTAGATGCACCGTTGAATCCGAACCAGCAGAACCAGAGGATGAATACACCTAAAGCACCGATGGTAAGGTTATGTCCAGGAATCGCTTTGGACTTGCCGTCTTTTCCGTATTTGCCGATACGAGGTCCAAGGATGATGGCACCGATAAATGCTGCAACACCACCGACCATATGTACTGCACAGGAACCTGCAAAATCATGGAAGCCCATCTGGCTGATAAATCCGCCGCCCCAGATCCAGTGTCCGGATACCGGGTAAACGATCAGGCTGATCAGGAAACTGTAGATACAATAGGAAGAAAATTTAGTACGTTCTGCCATGGCTCCGGATACGATCGTAGCGGAGGTTGCACAGAATACTGTCTGGAAGATCAGGAATGCCCAGAATGGAACGCCGTCAGGAAGCATTGCGGAACCATAATTTGCCTCTGTGGCAATGCCGCCGATCTTTCCGAAGAATCCGTTTCCTGCTCCAAACATGATCCCGAATCCGACGATCCAGAAAGTAGGAGTACCGATACAGAAGTCCATAAGGTTTTTCATGATGATGTTACCAGCGTTTTTTGCTCTGGTGAAGCCGGTTTCTACCATTGCAAATCCGGCCTGCATAAAGAAGACAAGCGCGGCGCCAAAAAGCACCCATATAGTGTTTACTGATGAATACATAAAGTTACCTCTCTTTCCCTAAAAAGTTGACAAGATTAGTGTGGCTTCAATATTCAGAAAAGGCGCGAGAATGAAATTTCATCATTTTCGCGCCTTTACGAATCAAGTATATGTAAAACAGGGGATACCGTATCGTGTGATTAATGGATGAGGAAATCGATAATGAATTATGAAGTAGTTCATGTTTCATGAGATATCCCCTGGTTTTACCGGTATGAAATTGTCTGTTATCCTCTGAATCAGTCAGAGATGGAGAATAACAGTTTGCCGTATGTCGGATATGGAAGGATAGAATCTGGGATCAGAGCTTCTGCTGCATCAGCGGAAACACGAACTTTTTCCATATCGGTAAGTACAACACTCTGATAGAGTTTTGCACTCTTGAGAAGATCTTTGTCGACTTCGTATTCTGCCATTGCAGTATCCTCTTTGAGTCTTTCCAGATCTTTGACCATGGTCTCAGAAAGTTCTGTCAGTCTGGTAAGAAGTGCAGCTTCTGTGGATACGGAGATATCAGGAACGACTGATTTCTTAAGTGCTGCAGTCTGAGCCAGTTTTTCCATATATGTAGTAACTGCCGGAAGAAGATCTTTCTGGATGATCTCAACCATAGTGCCGGCTTCGATATGAAGTGTCTTTACATAGTTCTCAAGCTTGATCTCATAACGGGAATGAAGCTCTGCATGTGTAAAGATGTGATGGCTGGTAAGAAGTTTTTCATTCTTTTCATCGGTGAAGTGCGGCAGTGCATCCGGAGTAGATACCAGGTTGTAGAGACCGCGTTTTTCTGCTTCTTCGATCCATTCATCTGTATAACCGTTTCCGTTGAAGATGATACGTTTGTGTTCTTTGATGGTCTTTTTGAGTAATTCATGAACAGCGGATTCCATTCCGTCAGCCGGAACATCTTTGAGTTCCTCATAGAACTGGCTTAATACTTCAGCAACAGCAGTGTTGAGGATGATGTTCGGGTTTGCTACGGAAGAAGAAGATCCAAGCATACGGAACTCGAATTTGTTTCCTGTGAATGCGAACGGTGAAGTACGGTTTCTGTCTGTGTTGTCTTTTACAAAGTGCGGAAGTACTTTTGCTCCGATATCCATCTGAACAGCACCGTGTCCAACGAAGAATTCGTCGTTTTCGATCGCTTTGAGTACTTCTGTCAGCTCATCGCCAAGGAAGATAGATACAACTGCCGGCGGAGCTTCGTTTGCACCAAGACGGTGATCGTTTCCTGCGCTTGCAACAGAGATACGGAGAAGATCTGCGTAATCATCCACTGCTTTGATGACTGCTACAAGGAATACCAGGAACTGTGTATTTTCTGCAGGTGTTTTGCCAGGATCAAGAAGGTTGACACCTGTGTCTGTGCTCATGGACCAGTTGTTGTGCTTACCACTTCCGTTGATTCCTTCGAATGGTTTCTCATGAAGCAGGCATACCATGTTGTGTTTGGCAGCTACTTTTTTCATGATCTCCATTGTAAGCTGGTTGTGGTCAACTGCTACGTTTGTGGTATCGAATACAGGAGCCAGCTCGTGCTGTGCAGGAGCAACTTCGTTATGTTTTGTTTTGGCCGGAATTCCAAGTTTCCAGAGCTCTTCGTCCAGGTCATGCATGTAAGCAGATACACGAGGTTTCAGGGTTCCGAAGTAGTGGTCTTCCATTTCCTGTCCTTTTGGAGCCGGAGCACCGATCAGGGTACGCCCGCAGAAGATCAGGTCTTTTCTCTTATTATAGAGGTCTTTGTCTACCAGGAAGTATTCCTGTTCCGGACCAACGGTGGTATCGATATGTTTTACTTCTGTATTTCCGAGAAGGCGGAGGATCTTGACAGCCTCTTTGTTCAGGGTATCCATGGAACGAAGAAGAGGTGTTTTCTTATCCAGTGCCTCTCCGCTGTAGGAGCAGAATGCAGTCGGGATATAAAGGGTACGGTCTTTGATGAATGCCGGTGATGTAGGATCCCATGCTGTATATCCTCTTGCTTCAAATGTAGCACGAAGACCGCCTGACGGGAAACTGGATGCATCCGGCTCGCCTTTTACAAGTTCTTTACCGGAGAATTCCATGATCACCTGTCCGTCGCCTGTCGGGGAGATGAAGCTGTCATGTTTTTCTGCGGTGAAGTTTGTCATTGGCTGGAACCAGTGAGTGTAATGGGTAGCTCCATGTTCGAGAGCCCATTCTTTCATGGCAACTGCAACGGAGTTGGCAACATCAAGTTCCAGGTGTGTACCGTTCTCAATCGTTTTTTTCAGTGCCTTGTACATGTCTTTCGGTAATTTCTCACGCATGATCTTGTCGTTAAAAACAAGACTGCCGTAGATTTCAGGAATGCTCTGTGCCATAATAAAATCTCCTTTCAATGCTCCATTAATCTTAATTTTCGTAATTAAAATAAAAACTTTCAGATAAACAAAAAAGGCGCCTTGGATTTTGTTTTCCAAAGCGCCGTTGCTTATGTGTTGTAGTATACACAAAAAAATCGGGATGTCAACAACTTTTTCGAAAATTTTTTCAAATTTTTTGTTTGGACGGATGAATTTATTTGTATGCTTTTTTGAGGGGACAAGGGTTGACAAATCACTTTCTTCTATTATAATTTCACTGTGAAAAGCACTTCAGAAAGCAGAAAGCATTTGAAAAGAATGGGAGGAAATTCTGATGGCAGAATTAAAGGAAGCCTGCGGCGTATTTGGTATGTACGATCTGGATGGAGGGAATGTGGTTCCCTCTATTTATTATGGTCTTACATCTTTGCAGCACCGTGGACAGGAGTCTTGCGGACTTGCAGTTTCCCGCACAGAGGGCGAAAGAGGAAACATCCAGTTTCATAAGGATCTCGGACTTGTAAGTGAAGTCCTTCGTGAGAATACTATCCGCAATATGGAAGGAGATCTTGGCATCGGTCATGTACGTTATTCAACGACAGGAGCATCGGTAGCAGAGAATGCACAGCCGCTTGTCCTGTCCTATATTAAGGGAACACTTGCACTTGCACACAATGGAAACCTGATCAACACACCGGAACTGAAATGGGAACTGATCCAGAATGGAGCGATCTTCCATACGACTACGGACTCAGAAGTCATTGCGTTCCATATAGCGAGAGAGCGTGTACACACTAGGACAGTAGAGGATGCCGTTCTCAAGACCGCGCACAAACTCAAAGGTGCTTATGCACTTGTGGTCATGAGTCCGCGTAAACTGATCGGTATCCGTGATCCGCTTGGACTGAAACCGCTCTGCCTTGGCAAGAGGGATAATACCTATGTCCTCGCATCCGAAAGCTGTGCACTGACCTCTGTCGGCGCAGAGTTCGTAAGAGATATTGAACCAGGAGAGATGGTCACCATCTCAAAGAAAGGCATCGAATCCAACAAAGAACTCGCCGGCGGTAAACATGCACACTGTGTATTTGAATATATTTACTTTGCAAGACTGGACAGCGAGATGGATGGCGTCAAGATCTACGATGCACGTATCCGCGGCGGTAAATCTCTTGCAAAATCTTATCCTGTAGAAGCAGATCTTGTGGCTGGTGTACCGGAGTCCGGCATCCCGGCAGCCAAGGGATATTCCGAAGAATCCGGAATTCCATTTGGATTTGCTTTCTATAAGAACAGCTATATCGGACGAACTTTCATCAAACCGACCCAGGAGGAGCGTGAATCCAGCGTTCACCTCAAACTGAGCGTCCTGGAATCCGCAGTTAAGGGTAAGAGGATCGTTCTGGTCGACGACTCCATCGTAAGAGGAACCACGATCGCAAACCTGATCCGCATGCTCAAGAAAGCCGGAGCACTGGAAGTGCATGTACGTATCAGCTCCCCGCCGTTCCTTCATCCATGTTATTTCGGAACAGATGTACCGTCCAATGACCAGCTGATCGCTTCCAATCACAGCACCGAAGAGATCCGCAAAATGATCGGTGCAGATTCCCTTGGATACATGCAGAGTGAGTTCCTGGAGGGAATGGCAGGAGGACTTCCTCTCTGCAAGGCATGTTTTGACGGAAATTATCCGCTGGATGTTGAGGCAGAACTGAATAAGAAGATCGACTGCGGCTGTTAAACTGTCACTGATTTTGGCAGAATGTGCAGGAAAAAAAGATAAAAAAATGCGATTTATATAAAAATTACATATTTACAAAGTGTCCAAAATACGGTATAGTAATGCACATATTTAAGAGTCGTGTCTGACAAAGGCGTCAGAGGCAGATAAGGGTAAACCAGCCCCTTCATCCGCTTCTGGCGCTTTTTCTTTTATCAGACAAATATGTGTAACACAGATGGAGGAGGAAATCACAATGTCAGTTAAATATGTTTTTGTTACAGGCGGTGTTGTATCTGGACTGGGTAAAGGGATCACGGCAGCGTCCCTGGGAAGGCTTCTCAAGGCAAGAGGTTATCAGGTGACCATGCAGAAATTTGATCCTTATATCAATATCGATCCGGGAACCATGAACCCGATCCAGCATGGAGAGGTCTTTGTTACTGATGACGGTACAGAGACAGACCTGGATCTTGGTCATTATGAGAGATTTATCGATGAAAGCCTTGATAAAAATTCCAACGTGACAACCGGTAAGATCTACTGGTCAGTCCTGCAGAAAGAGCGTCACGGAGATTTTGGAGGAGGGACAGTACAGGTCATTCCTCATATTACAAATGAGATCAAGAGCCGTTTTTACCGCGCCAAATCACCGGAAGAAGAGAGAATCGCGATCATCGAGGTCGGAGGAACCGTTGGTGACATCGAGAGCCAGCCGTTCCTGGAATCCATCCGTCAGTTCCAGCATGATGTGGGACATGACAATGCAATCCTCATTCATGTAACCCTGATCCCATACCTCAAAGCTTCTGAGGAAATGAAGACCAAACCGACCCAGGCAAGTGTCAAGGAACTTCAGGGAATGGGAATCCAGCCGGACGTTCTGGTATGCAGAAGCGAACATCCGCTGACAGATGAGATCAAAGGCAAGATCGCACTGTTTTGTAACGTACCGGTCAGCCATGTATTACAGAACCTTGATGTAGAATATTTATATGAAGCTCCTCTTGCAATGGAAAGAGAAAAACTTGCCGATGTAGTTCTGGAATCCTTGAGACTTGAGAACCGCAAACCGGATCTTACCGAGTGGACAGAGATGGTCAACGATCTGAGAAATCCGGAGAGCACAGTAAACATTGCAATGGTAGGAAAATATACACAGCTCCATGATGCCTACTTAAGTGTTGTGGAAGCTCTGAAACACGGCGGGATTTCCTGCAGAGCCAAAGTAGAACTGACCTGGGTGGATTCTGAAGAATTAAATGAGAAGAATCTCGACCAGACACTTCATAATGTAGACGGTATCCTTGTTCCGGGAGGATTTGGAAACAGAGGTACAGAGGGAATGATCCTGGCAGCACAGTATGCCCGTGTCCACAAGATCCCGTACCTTGGGATCTGCCTTGGAATGCAGATGGCGATCGTAGAATTCGCCCGCCACGTATTAGGATATGAAGATGCAAACAGCATCGAGCTGAACCCAGCTACCAAACATCCGGTGATCGCACTGATGCCGGATCAGGAGAGTGTAGAAGACCTTGGAGGAACTTTAAGACTTGGAAGCTATCCATGTGTACTTGCAGATAACTCCAAAGCACTGGAACTTTTTGGAAAGAAAGAGATCCAGGAACGTCACAGACATCGTTATGAAGTCAACAACGCATTCCGTGAAGAGCTTGCTGCGAAAGGCATGACGATCGCCGGAACTTCTCCTGACGGACATATCGTAGAGATGATCGAGATCAAGGATCATCCGTTCTACGAGGGAACCCAGGGACATCCGGAATTCAAATCCAGACCGAACCATGCACATCCTTTATTCCGCGGCTTTGTAAAAGCAGCAGACGCATACGTAAAGGAGAAAGAAAGCAGGAAACAGCAAAATAAAGAATAATATAATTTTTTTTGATAGAGAGGACGAAGATTATGCAGGAAGTAACGAGAGAAGAACAGGGCCTGTATCGCCAGGAATTTGAGCATGACAACTGTGGTATCGGCGCAGTTGTCAACATCAAAGGAAAGAAAACACATGAAACTGTTGCGAATGCTCTCAGGATCGTAGAACATCTGGAGCATCGTGCAGGTAAGGATGCAGAGGGAAAAACCGGTGACGGTGTTGGTATCCTTCTGCAGATCTCCCATAAATTTTTCAAAAAAGCCTGTAAGAAAGAGGGCTTTAATATCGGTGAGGAAAGAGAATATGGTATCGCACAGTTCTTCTTCCCGCAGCACGAGATCAAACGCGCCCAGGCAAAAAAAATGTTCGAGATCATCGTGGAAAAAGAAGGACTGGAGCTTCTCGGATGGAGAAACGTTCCTGTGATCCCGGAGGTCCTCGGACACAAGGCAAGAGAGTGCATGCCATGCATCATGCAGGCATTCATCAAAAAACCACAGGATGTCGAAAAGGGTCTCCCATTCGATCGTATGCTCTACATCGCACGTCGTGAGTTTGAACAGAGTAATGACAACACTTATGTTGTTTCTATGAGCAGCAGAACGATCGTTTACAAAGGTATGTTCCTGGTCGGACAGCTTCGTACTTTCTTTGCAGACCTGCAGAATCCGGAGTATGAATCCGCGATCGCAATGGTACATTCCAGATTCAGTACCAACACAAACCCAAGCTGGGAGAGAGCACATCCGAACCGTTTCATCGTACACAACGGAGAGATTAACACCATCCGTGGAAATGCCGACAAGATGCTCGCCAGAGAAGAAAATATGGAATCTCCATACCTCAAAGGCCAGCTTCACAAAGTCCTTCCGGTCGTAAACCGCAACGGTTCCGACTCCGCAATGCTTGACAATACACTGGAATTCCTTGTAATGAGTGGTATGGAACTTCCGCTTGCAGTCATGATCACAATCCCGGAGCCATGGGCATACAACGACACGATCTCCCAGGAGAAGAGAGATTTCTATCAGTATTATGCAACCATGATGGAGCCATGGGACGGACCGGCTTCCATCCTGTTCTCCGATGGTGATGTGATGGGTGCAGTCCTTGACCGTAATGGTCTTCGTCCATCCAGATATTATATTACTTCCGACGGCTATATGATCCTTTCTTCTGAGGTCGGTGTCATGCCGGTTCCGGAAGAGAAGATTGTTCTCAAAGAACGTCTCCATCCGGGCAAAATGCTCCTGGTAGATACTGTTCAGGGAAAAGTCCTCGACGATGATGAACTGAAAGAAAAATACGCAAAAATGCAGCCGTACGGCGAATGGCTGAACAGTAATCTCGTACAGCTTAAAGACATCAAGATCCCGAATATCCGTATGGAAGAGTACACACCGGAACACCGTGCACGCCTTCAGAAAGCGTTCGGATATACTTACGAACAGTACCGTACCTCTATCCGCAACATGGCATTAAACGGAGCAGAGAGTATCGGAGCCATGGGTGTAGATACCCCGCTTGCTGTCCTCTCCAATGAGCACAGACCTTTATTCGACTATTTCAAACAGCTTTTTGCACAGGTAACAAACCCGCCGATCGATGCGATCCGTGAAGAGATCGTTACCTCCACAAGCGTTTATGTAGGTAAGGACGGAAACCTTCTGGTACAGCAGCCGGAAAACTGCCATGTACTCAAGATCCTTCATCCGATCCTCACAAATACAGACATGCTCAAGATCAAAAACATGAAGGCAGATGGATTCAAAGTTGCTGTTGTATCTACTCTCTATTATAAGAGTACGAAACTGGAGAGAGCGATCGACCGTCTCTTCGTGGAGGTTGACAAAGCATTCCGTGACGGCGCAAACATCCTCGTACTTTCTGACCGTGGAGTAGATGAAAACCATATGCCGATCCCGTCTCTTCTGGCGGTATCCGCAGTACATCAGCATCTCGTAAAAACCAAGAAGAGTACTTCCCTGGGTCTGATCGTAGAATCCGGCGAGCCGAGAGAAGTCCATCATTTCGCAACTCTTCTCGGTTATGGTGCAAGTGCAGTCAACCCATATCTCGCACTGGAAACGATCCGCGAGCTGATCGATACCCATATGCTGGATAAAGATTATTATGCAGCAGTTGAGGATTATAACCACGCAGTCTTAAGTGGCATCGTCAAGATCGCATCCAAGATGGGTATTTCCACGATCCAGTCTTATCAGGGATCTCAGATCTTTGAGGCAATCGGTATCTCTAAGGATGTTATCGATAAATACTTTACAGGAACTGTAAGCCGTGTAGGCGGAATCACACTGGAAGATATCGAGGAGAACGTAGACAGACTTCACTCTGAAGCCTTTGACCCGCTGGGACTGAATACAGACCTCACACTTGACAGTGTCGGTGCACACAAGATGAGAAGCCAGGGAGAGGAACACCGCTACAATCCGCAGACGATCCATCTCCTTCAGGAATCTACAAGAACAGGAAGCTATGCACTGTTCAAAGAATATACAAAAGTCGTAGACCAGGAAAGCCATGGAGCCCTTCGTGGACTTCTGGAATTCAATTATCCGGAAAAAGCGATCCCGATCGACGAAGTAGAAAGCGTAGATGAGATCGTAAAACGTTTCAAGACAGGTGCGATGTCCTACGGTTCTATTTCCCAGGAGGCACATGAGACACTTGCGATCGCTATGAACCATCTCCATGGAAAATCCAACACAGGTGAAGGTGGAGAGAGTGATGAGCGTATCGCTTCCGCAGGAAGTGAAAATGACCGCTGTTCTGCGATCAAACAGGTTGCCAGCGGACGTTTCGGTGTTACCAGCAGCTATCTGGTATCCGCAAGAGAGATCCAGATCAAGATGGCACAGGGTGCAAAACCAGGTGAAGGCGGACATCTTCCGGCAAAGAAAGTTTATCCGTGGATTGCAAAGACCCGTCATTCAACACCTGGCGTAAGTCTGATCTCCCCGCCGCCGCATCACGATATCTACTCTATCGAGGACCTGGCACAGCTGATCTATGACCTTAAGAACTCAAACGTTTATGCAGATATCTCTGTAAAACTTGTTTCTGAGGCCGGTGTAGGTACAGTCGCAGCCGGTGTTGCCAAAGCCGGAGCACAGACAGTCCTGATCTCAGGATACGATGGAGGTACCGGTGCAGCACCGAGAAGTTCCATCCACAATGCAGGACTTCCGTGGGAACTTGGTCTTGCCGAGACACACCAGACCCTGATCATGAACGGACTCCGTAACCGTGTCCGCATCGAGACAGACGGTAAACTGATGAGCGGCCGTGACGTTGCCATTGCAGCACTTCTCGGTGCAGAGGAATTTGGTTTTGCGACAGCTCCGCTTGTAACCATGGGATGCGTCATGATGCGTGTCTGCAACCTGGATACCTGCCCGGTCGGTGTGGCAACACAAAACCCGGAACTTCGTAAACGTTTCCGTGGAAAACCGGAATACGTAGAAAACTTCATGAGATTTATCGCTCAGGAGCTGAGAGAATATATGGCACGCCTTGGTGTTCACACTGTCGATGAGATGGTAGGACGTACAGACCTCTTAAGACAGTCTGTGGAAGCTTCCCAGGCAGAGCCGCACAAAGGCAAAGTTGACTTAAGCGCGATCCTCGATAACCCATATGCCGGAAACGGACAGAAAGTGACCTTCGATCCAAAGGCAGTTTACAACTTCGAACTGGAAAAAACTCTGGATGAAAAAGTCCTTCTCAAGAAATGCGGCAAAGCGATCGCCAAAGGTGAACATATCGAACTCGATGTAGACGTAACAAACACAGACCGTACCTTTGGTACGATCCTCGGTGCAGAGATCACCAGACAGACCGGAAAGGGACTTCCGGATGACACGATCGTGATCAACTGTCACGGAGCCGGCGGACAGAGTTTCGGTGCTTTTATCCCTAAGGGTCTTACACTGAACCTTACCGGTGACAGCAACGACTACTTCGGAAAGGGACTTTCCGGTGGTAAACTGATCGTCAAAGTTCCTAAAAAAGCAGCTTACAAACCGGAAGAAAACATCATCATCGGCAACGTTGCACTCTACGGTGCTACCAGTGGATATGCATTTATCAACGGTGTTGCCGGAGAACGTTTTGCAGTCCGTAACTCAGGTGCTTACGCAGTTGTAGAGGGTGTCGGCGAGCACGGATGCGAGTACATGACAGGCGGTCGTGTCGTAGTCCTCGGACGCACCGGAAAGAACTTCGCAGCAGGTATGAGCGGCGGTATCGCTTACGTACTTGATGTTGAGAACAAACTTTACAAAAACATCAACAAGGCAATGATCTCTATCGAAAAAGTAGAGAACAAATATGATAAGAAAGAACTTCGTGATCTGATTGAAGCCCATGTTGCGGCAACAGGCTCCAAACTGGGTGCAAAAGTGCTTGCTGACTTTGATGCTTATCTGCCGCACTTTAAGAAACTGATTCCGAACGAATATAAAAAGATGCTTACACTCAGCGCCAAACTGGAAGAAAAAGGACTGACAAGTGAGCAGGCACAGATGGAAGCATTTTACGAAAGCATCGGAGCAAAGCATTAAGGAGGATGAGGAAACATGGGAAAGCCAACAGGATTTTTAGAATATAACAGAGAGACAGCCAAAGTACTGCCGCCAAAGGTCCGGATTTCCAATTTCAATGAGTTCCGGACTCCACTCAGCAAAGAAAAACAGAAACTTCAGGGGGCACGCTGCATGGCATGCGGCGTTCCTTTCTGCCAGTCAGGAATGATGCTCGGAGGAATGGCATCCGGCTGTCCTCTGCACAACCTTGTTCCTGAGACAAACGATCTGGTATATACAGGAAACTGGAAACAGGCATATTTGAGACTTTCCAAGACACACAGTTTTCCGGAGTTTACTTCCAGAGTGTGTCCTGCACTCTGCGAGGCAGCCTGCACCTGTAACTTAAACGGAGAGCCGGTTTCCACAAAGGAAAACGAAAGAGCGATCATTGAGACCGCTTACAAAGAAGGCTGGGTCCAGCCGCAGAAACCGAATGTCCGCACCGGCAAGACCATCGCCGTGATCGGAAGCGGTCCATCCGGACTTGCAGCAGCACAGCAGCTCAATAGACGAGGCCACAGTGTTACAGTTTATGAAAGAAGCGACCGCCCGGGCGGACTTCTCCGCTACGGTATCCCGAACATGAAACTGGAGAAATCTGTAATAGACAGAAGAATCCGTCTCATGGAAGAAGAAGGAGTAAAATTTGTCCTCAATACAAACGTGGGCAAGGACATCAAGGCAGAAGACCTGCTGAAACAGTATGACAGAGTCGTGCTTGCCTGCGGAGCGTCCAACCCGCGTGACATCAAAGTGCCTGGAAGAGAGGCAAAAGGGATCTATTTCGCAGTAGACTTCCTCGGAATGGTCACAAAGACACTTCTCGACAGCAACTTCGAAAAAGTTCCATATGAACTGGCAAAAGGCAAACATGTCCTTGTCATCGGTGGTGGTGATACAGGAAATGACTGCGTAGGAACTTCCGTCCGTCTTGGCGCAAAATCTGTGACACAGCTTGAGATGATGCCGAAACCGCCGGTTGAGCGTGCTGCAAACAACCCGTGGCCGCAGTGGCCGAGAGTCCTCAAGACAGACTACGGCCAGGAAGAAGCGATCGCAGTCTTCGGACATGATCCACGGATCTATCAGACAACCGTCACCGAATTTATCGCTGACAAAAAAGGCAATGTGTGCAAGGCAAAGATCGTAGACCTCAAAGCACAAAAAGACGAAAAGACCGGAAGGATGATGATGGTTCCGGTTGAGGGAAGCGAGAAAGTGATCCCTGCAGATCTGGTCCTGATCGCAGCAGGATTCCTCGGAAGCCAGAAATACGTAACCGATGCATTTCACGTAGCGATCAATGGAAGAACAAACGTTGAGACAAAACCGGATGCCTACGCAACTTCTGTACCGAGAGTCTTCACAGCTGGCGACATGCACAGAGGACAGTCTCTGGTCGTATGGGCGATCCGCGAGGGCCGCGAAGCCGCCAAAGCCGTAGATGAATCCCTGATGGGTTATACAAATCTCTGAAAAAAGACGTTGACAAAGACCATGCCGGTTGCTATAATACCTGCATGAACAAAGGCGTTCTTTTGGAGGGTAAACCTTCCGAAAGTACGCCATTTTTTGGTTTTTATTTTCAATAGATAAGGAGAGAATGGCATGGGGAATTATACCAGAGAAGAAATATTACAGATGGTTGAGGAGGAAGACGTAGAATTCATCCGCCTTCAGTTTACTGATATGTTCGGTGCGATCAAGAATATCGCTGTTACGACCCGGGAACTTCCCCGTGCGTTAGCGAATCAGTGTATGATCAACGGCGAACAGATCGCAGGGATGGATCCTGAAAAGGGATCTGATCTTTATCTTCGTCCGGTGCTGGATACGTTTGCTATCCTGCCGTGGCGTCCGCAGCAGGGAAAAGTTGCGAGAATGATCTGCAATCTCTACTGGCCGGATGGTACACCATACAAAAACAGCCCGAGATATATTCTTGAGAGAGTAGCCGAAGAGGCGGAGCAGGAAGGATACACCTGCTACATCGATCCGGAGTGTGAGTTTTTTCTTTTCCACACAGACGATAATGGCAATCCGACAACCGTAACACACGAAAAAGCAGGATACCTGGATATGAGTCCGCTGGATCTTGGCGAGAATGCAAGACGTGACATGGTGCTGACTCTCGAGGATATGGGAATGGAAGTAGAATCCTCCCATCATGAAGCAGCTCCGGCACAGCATGAGATTGATTTCAGCTATGGTGAGATCCGTGATATCGCAGACTGCATCATGACATTCAAGATGGCAGTCCGTATTGTTGCAAAGCGTCATGGCCTTCATGCAACTTTTATGCCGAAGCCAAGAGCAGAGGTAAATGGTTCCGGAATGCACATCCAGTTTTCTGTATTCAAAAATGGAAGAAATCTGTTTGAAGACGCAGATCATCCGGGAGAATTAAGTGAAGAGGCCCGTTATTTTATCGGAGGACTTCTTGCACACAGCAAGGAGATGGCACTGATCACTAATCCTCTCGTGAATTCCTACAAGCGTCTTGTTCCTGGATATGATGCACCGACAGAACTTACCTGGACAGAGAATAATCAGAATTCACTTGTCCGCATCCCTGTGACAAGAGGAGAGGGAACAAGAGTGGAACTGAGAAGTCCGGATGCATCTTCCAATCCGTACCTGGTGTTTGCAGTATGCCTTGCAGCCGGACTGGATGGGATCCGAAACAAAATTTCTCCTACAAAATCGTCAAATATCGCAACACAGGATCAGGAGACAGAGCATCTTCCGGAAACACTCAAAGATGCGATCGAGCTTTTTGAAAACAGCACCTGGATCCAGTCCATTCTTGGAAAGAAGTTCTGCAGGACTTATCTTGCACAGAAGAAAGATGAGTGGCTGCGTATACCAGACAGGTAACTGACTGGGAAGTAGAAGAATACCTGTATCGTCTGTAAGCATAAGAAAAAAAATAGGAGAACACTTGTATGAGCAGCATTGTGATCGCATTACCCAAAATCGAAGATGCAAAAAAAATCCGTGCGGTCTGCAGCGGCACGGATTTACCGTTGCATCTGTATGTACAACCGCATCAATGCTCTGTCAAGTGCTTCCGAACTTGGAAGCGGCGTACTGATCTGCAAGTCATCGGCTTCCGGATATGAATT
>ENA-OQDT01000481-OQDT01000481.1-human-gut-metagenome-genome-assembly--contig:-NODE-481-length-25923-cov-9.528570_pt1 | contig 25923 bp, 18 predicted proteins | sample MGYA00242786_ERZ504617 | MGnify/ENA primary metagenome ERZ504617 (study PRJEB26092, sample SAMD00036337) | human gut metagenome | host: Homo sapiens | study: EMG produced TPA metagenomics assembly of...
AAAACCTGCATCCTTCACGAATTTGTAATTCGTTACCCAAACTCCAGAGGATGATTGATGGACGGTTACGATCACGTTTTATCCATTCTATAATCAGATCAGACCAAATGTGAGTAAACGGACGACGCCCGCCCCAATAATCGTTATCGCTCCATTTGTCTGTCAATTCATCTACAATGAGCATACCCACGCGGTCTGCAATACGGGCAAAGCTGTCACTGTAAGGGTTATGTGAGCAGCGAATTGTATTATAGCCGAAAGCTTTGAGTTGTAACATCATACGTTCAATAGCTCTATCGTAGGATGCGGCTCCTAATGCGCCGAGATCATGATGATTAGCATTACCTTGCAGGAATATCTTTTCTCCATGAGTTTGAATCCAAATTCAGGTGAAAATTCCAGTTTACGGATACCGAACTGTTCCGTAATACTGTCTACCACTATATTATCTGCTATCACGACCACATCTGCGCTATAAAGTTGTGGTGTATTGCACGACCAGAGTTGTGATCCTTCAAGTTATTGCGGGTAATTTTAACTCAGTACAAGTTTGGTGGGTATGTTCAGGCATGGTGTTTTGGGTAGAGCCTACTACTTTCCCTTCCGGATTACGGACTGTGGTGCGAACCGATACATTATGTTTTTGCCAACCATCTACTTCCACCTGTATGGCAACTATTGCTTCATCAGATGTGACTTCGGGAGTAGTAATATAAATCCCGTGTCGCGCTATGTGTGTGGGATTTTGAACTTGCAGATAAACATCACGGAACAATCCGCCGCCTGTATACCAGCGGGAGCCTTTTTTAGGACCGGTAGAAGTATATACAGCCACCACATTTTCTTTGTCAAAATGCAGATAAGGAGTAAGGTCTGCTTCAATGCCTACGTATCCGTAGTCTGTTGAGGCTATTTTGTATCCATTCAGGTAGACATCACCTAAGTAGATGATTCCCCCGAAATCCATCACCACCCGTTTTCCTTTCCATAATGGATCTGCCTGGAAAGTTTTGCGATACCATCCCTCACACATAGGCTTAAAGCCACGGGCACCACCACCAGCTTCAGTCCAGGGTTGTTCAAACTGGAAATCATGTGGTAGGTCGAGTGTACGCCAAGAGGAGTCATTTAGTGTAGGAGAGGCGAAATCTGTATTTTTATTTTTTTCTGTAACTAACTGGAATTTCCAATTGAAATTGAAAAGCGTTTTTTGTTGTGATACAAATTTTTCTAAAGGTACATTCACCAAAGGGGCTTTTTCCGGCACATTTTGATATTGTGCCATGGTTACACTGCTTGGGATAATTACTAAAAGTAAGGAAAAGAAAATGTTTTTCATTAGATACATAATATATTAAAAAGTTAGGTGAATTCAATTAGTTATTATTTCGATTGATATTTATATCATGCAAATATCAGGATTTCGAGGTTATTAAAGAATGGATTTTAGTTCAAAGAACTGCATTTTCGTACAAAGGTAAAAGTATGTGAAGTTTGATTTTATATCAATTATCAATCTTTCATTTTTACTTTAACAGTACATTTGGAGTGTTAATTGCATTTTTACCTTTGGCATTAAGTTTTAGACAAATAAATCCCTCTCTTAATAATAGGAGAGGGATTTAGATAGGACCACGGATTTAAGGCTTATGTTGATTTAGACAGATTCTTAACGAAATATTGGTGTTTTATTTTGATGGTGAAGTCAAATGAACGCGCATCTCCACTTGTTGCAGATTAGGATTTACCTCTTCGTAGGGCGCCATATCAATGACAGGTGAACCATCGAAACGGAAATGAACGGGACATACACTGGTATGGCGCGGTCGATGACCACTATGATAGACATTGTATAAATCTCCATACTCATCTCTGACAAAAGAATTATGCCCAGGACCAACTTGGGAAACTGGTGAACCGTTGTTCATCCAAGGGCGTGGTGAGTTACTCCAAGATGCTGGGTCCAGTAGGTTACTGCCTTTGCGGGCTGTAAGCATGCCTACTTCGTAATTACCTCCGGTAACACCTCCGCCGGAATATACCATATAGATAGTGTCGTCTTTACTTTCCAGTACAAAAGGACCTTCGGCAAGCTGCAAGGGCCTAATACAGAACGACCAACTATAGGCTTCCGAACCAATGACAAATGGAGCGCTTGTCAACTTCCAGGGTTCTTTCGGATCAACTGTGGCAATGCATAGTACAGGTCCTGGATCTACATCTTTTCCTTTTACGAAAAACTTCTTCCGGTCTGACCAGCAAACATAAGACTTTCCACCATCCTCAAAATAAGTCATATCCAACGATAACCCGCCTGTGTTTCCATCATTATAGATAGGGTTTCCATCAGATTTCACCACGCGGATAGGAGCGCTCCAGTCTTCCGGTTTCATCGGGTTACCGTTTTCTTTCAGCTGCATCATATAAGCCTGAACACCTTTGTCTCCTTTGATGATAGCAAACAACATATAAAGACGAGAGCCGATGACATGCAGTTCCGGTGCCCAGTGAGGTCCTTCCCCTTGGATCAGCACAGTTTCTTGCCAACGGTGGTTGGCATCCGTCAGACCGTCTAAAGTGTCCGAGCAGCGGATAGGGATACGGTTCCACTCTACATCGTAAGTAGACACCAGGTAATATTTACCTTGATAGTACAGGATATTTGGGTCGGCACGATTCGACATCGATATCGGATAGTTGAATGAATATTGGAATATCTTTCCACGGATAGTATAGACGCCGGGAGTTGCCGAAGCAAGACATTTCAAGTCCTCTTCATTCCATATCACCCGTTTCTCCGCCCGGCTTCCGTCATTATAGAGCAAGATTGCCCGCTTTTTCCGAATATCAGAAACAATGGAAGGAGAAGCCGGAACGGACATTTCCAGCGGTAAGACATCTACATTGGCAATCCTTCCCAGTTTGTTTTTCAGATATTTGCCTTCTTCTGCAGTGAGTACAAGTGAATTACCGAAACAGGCGTTACGAAAGTTGTACCAATCACCAGTAATTTTTTCCTGCACTCCATCCAGCTGGGAAGCCACTTTTACCGGAGAGAAATGGAGAAAGTCTGCTGTATGACTTTGAAAGACTTTCCCCTTTATCATCCAACGTATGCGATATTTTCCCACTGCCTCATCAAATTCACAGGAAATCGCCTCTAATGCCTCGCTGACTGGCAAGTGACACAATTGCTCCGGTTCGTAATGTACCAGGTCCCGACTCTTGATAAAGAGGAAAGAACCGGTAGCTGAAGGATCAGACATACCGTTTTTATCGGTACGGAGTGCTAACACACCAAATCCTCCCTCTGCCATTCGGAACAAATAGGGAGCCTTAAGGGTCTTCATCACCCCTGGTATCTTCTGTTCCTCCGAAAGTCCGGGTTCATTATCTACCTTACGAAGAGCCATAACACAGGCATCATTGTTCAATGCCACGTAATGCTGCCCATCCTCACTGTAGCCCAAATGAAGTGCGTTGCCCAACTTTGGAGGTATCTCCGTACGTGTATAGCAGACCACCCTGGGTGTTTCTTTGACGTTTACCCGCTCACCTTTTTCTTGCGCCACCATTCCTTCCGAAAGAGCAATGGAAAGAAACAGGAAAGATGAAATAAAATACAGTTTTTTCATACGTAAATAATTATTATGCTTCTTACTAAAAAGAAGCGTTATACAATCTTTTCTTTAGCTAAAAACGAACAAGTTTCACCCGACTTCATATCCTGATTACGACTCCAGACCATCATAAAATTCTGCATCCTCAAATCCATAGCCTACCAAAGCCTCATTATAACCTTTCATTGCAATAAAGCCTCGCTTCTTCAAACATATTCGTCCAAAAACATCACGTTTACAAAGAGTACTGATATAGAATATATTTTCTTCATTCTCAAACTTCTTCATCACGAACTCTGCAAAGCCTTTCCCCAGATAATTATCTGCATCCAGATTACATACCGACTCGCTAACCTAAAAACCATATTCCCACTATGACTTCGTCGATAATAAGCCGGTTCATGCAAGTGATGCAAAATGAGATTTGTTTCATAGTGTTATATATTCATTATCAAATCAATGAACAGTAAATCTACCGAATGCATAAGCCCCATCCGCGCCCTTTATCTCAAGTAAAAAATCACCACCTAAACCTTGCTGTAACTGTACTTTTCTTAATATAGGAGAGTCTATATTCTCAGCAGAGGAGTAAACAACATTCCCATTCTGAGAAATTGCAATTTCCACTTCACCTATCGATTGATAGAATTCCAAATCAATGGAATGGTCATCATTCAAAAATGCTAAAAAAGGAGTAGCTGAAGGAATAGAACGATGAGCATTCCCCGGACCACCCGGTAAATCAAAATCCTCATCCATGACGATTTCTACTCTCGAAGGAAAAGTAACTGAATCTGCACTTACTACATTTACTACAAGAAAGTAGTATAAACTTAACAAAATAAAAAATGATTTCATAGTATCTTTAGTTTTGAATGTTACAAAGATAGCCATTCAATCACTTCTTAGAGAAAATACGAGTGGACAACACAAGACAAGTCAATACTCTATACACCAATAAGATGACAGTAAAAACATTTCTAAATTAGTGGACGAAAATCAAGCGATTATTCTAGTAAAGAGCTACAAATTCTTCCAATTTATCATTTGTATCCAAAACTTAAGATTCCCCTCAACCTCCGTTTCTTCGTAAAAATGGAATTCATCTCACAGTCAAAAGTGAACATCAATTCACTGGAAGTGAAACCGACTTTAAGCAAAGCCAACAACATCAAGTTGCCACTAGTTAATTTAAAATCTTTCTTTAACCGAGAAATAAAATTACCATATATTAAATCTATATATTCAAGGAGTTGTTCTTTCTCCTGGTTGGTCATATTCTTCACAATCAGCTTTTCCTTCTTCAATTGTTCCAAGAGATAAACGCCATTTACACATACATTTTCACTTATTTTTTTATTCTCACTCTCCAATAGCAAAATCTTTTGGTTCAATTTAGCAATCTTCTCTCTATTTGTTTCTGCCATCTCACCTGCCCTTTGTTTCAACACATCAAGTTCATAAACATATCGTTTAATCATGCACTCATTTTCTTCTATTATTTGCATATTCTTCCGGAACAGTCCTTCATATCTCTTTCTCAAAAGAAAATACAAAACAATGCATAGCAGTATAATAAACAAGACTACTGCTATCCAAAAATAAAGCTGTATTTGCTTTTCACGTTCAACCTGTTGCTTTTCTAAAAGAAGTTTTCCTCTTTCATATTTACGTTGCAAAGTCAAAATTTGAGATGTTTGTTTAGCATCCCGTTCAATGACTAACAACGAATCAGACTTTTCTTTGAAATAGAGAGCCATTGCATACTTTTTCTGTTTCTTTTCCAACAGATACAAATAGTGATATGCACCCGCCAGAGTACGAGGATTTTCAGAATTCAAAGCTAAAGCGAAACATCTTCCAGCCTCATCCAACTTATTTAGATTCAAATAAATATTCCCCAATGACATTGAACAGTGATGCATAGAATGCCTATCTTGTTCAGTCTCTACCGCAGTTTTCAACAGGGCTATTGCATCTCCCAAATCCCCTTCATTTCTTTTGGCAATCCCTTTTACTTGTAATAAAGAAGGGATTACCCGTTCAAAACTGATACATCCTTTCTTTTTCTCACACAAGGACAAAGCACGATTAATGTAATTATAAACACTGTCATATTTCTGTTCTACATAATAAATACGAGCAATATCCCGATAAACATATATAACTCCTAAAGTATCAACAGCCTTTTGAAAACAATACGCTGAACTTTGATAATTGTCGAGAGCATCTTTATATAGCTTTCTGTCCGTATTCAAAACACCGATATATTCATGTACAAATCCCTGCAACTTATATTCTTCCGTCTTCTCCAATTTAGCCAAAGCGCTCAAATAAGCTTGTATAGCCAATGTATCATTATCTTGCAAAGCTGCCACTTTACCATAATAAAACAATGCCTTTCCTGCTTTTACACCATCATCCTTATAATAATCTACCGCAATTTTTATCAACGAATCCGACTGCAAACTATCCAGATAGTTTTTATCACGTGCTTGCGTTAGCAGCAATGCATAGTCCGCCCGCTACTTCCCACGAAGCTCCTCCGGATGAGGAATTTGCTCCAACAGCAGCAATGCACTGTCAGGATATACATCCATATACCTCTCTACCTTATCAAAAACATTGGATACGTTCTTCTCTACGCAAGAACCTAACAGTACACAAACGGACAAAAGCCCAAGATATAACAGTTTTTTCATATGAACATGTTCTTTACCAGATTATCATTGCGTATACACAGAATCCTTTTGGAGATAAATATTCACACCAGCCAACGGCAATCCTTTTTCCCCATCAGTCACAATGCCATTTGTCTGCGCATTAGAAACAACTGCACAGCAGAATGTTATGAACAGTACTATACATCGCTTCATAATCCATGTATATATAATTAAACTTTGGATGAGAATAAGCTTTTTTACGGCCTCTCCCTTCAAAGATACAAAAAACCGCTTCAACAATGTACAAAAACAAGATAAATGTGACAAACAAAACAAATAGCTCAGAGCTTGTTTCCCCTTACATAGGCTTCCTTTCCATTTTCTGTACGGAGTTATCAGCGCCTATCGGCCGTGATGCGCTCTGCCAACGGCCGTCAACCACTCGACTAACGACCGTCAACAAGGTGCTTCATAACCGTTGAACACCTATTATACTCATAGTTTCCCCATACTGTGCACCTATCTTATTCCTATTATGAGCCCAGCTGCAGTCTATCGGTAAACGGTCTTTTACGAAGTTAATACCGTGTTTACACGAAACGCATATCGTGTAAACAAGATATTTGCAAAATGCTGTACATTCTATTAATACACTAACAAACAAGATATTAACTTACTTTTCGGCGTATTTCCGCTGTGGAAGCAAAAGTTGCTTCCACCTTTTTGAGTTGCTTCCACAGCACTTGTAATGCCGATGAATAAAGGGATGCAGGAAGTGGGTGGAAGTGTGGAAGCAGAAATGATAAAACTAAGCAGAGATAATTTTCCCTTAAAAGCAATAAAACTCCAGAATCTGCTGGAGCAAAGCATCCTGCTTTCCCGGACCTTTTTCCAACTCCACACTTTTCAGGTTATAGAGTTGTGCCAGCAAAGCTGACGACTGCTTCTCGCAAAGACGGGAATCATGTACCTGCTCCATCCAGCAGACGGTCTCTCCCCAAACATCTACCGAAAGATGTGACAAGACTTCTGTCGGGGCTCCCCCCTTCTCCACCTTACGAAAGATTTCGACCAAAGCACACAACAAGCTGGACATTATCTGTTTACAACGGGAATGGGAACGGGATTCCCGGTTTCTGAAACGTAGCAGGAAATAGTACCCCAGCCATAAATAAACGGTGGTGACTTCTGCATGGATTTTCTCTATCCTCTTCCAATGCGCAACCAAGGCAGCATCAATTTCTTCCAGAATCGCATCCGTATCATCTTCTATGTAGTATTTCTGCGCAAGACACTCTATCACGCACCCCCATTTCGCCATATCCACACACTCTTGCGTACGCCCCATCCATACATGGGCTTCCTCCAATATCCGGAATGCCTTTTCTCCACATTCCGGAGCATCATAAAACCGATACTGACGAAACAACAGAAGAGACTGACATAATAACTCATCCAAAGAGTACTCCGCACTTTCCATATTTAAAATTCAAGTATCCATTCAGGTAACAAAATCGAGCAAAAGTAATCATTTCCTAAGAAAATCACGCTGTTTCAGCACAAAAACCGGCAGGAAAAAGAAGATACCGATGACGGACATCACCAGTCCGCCAATGGTACCCGCCGCCAATGGAAACCAGAAAGCCTCCTTGTCCTCACCTATCATGAAAGGGATAAATCCCAGAATGGTAGAAACTACCGTGAGGAAAATAGGAACGACCTTCGCATTCCACGCCTTGACGTAGGCACGAAGAGCGGAAAGACGGGGGAAACGACGTCGGATGCTGTTGTACTCGTTCAGGATATAGATGCTGGCATTCACCGTGATGCCGCACAGCAGGACGAACGAGGCAAAACCGCCCTGGTCGAAGTTCAGCCGGAACCAATAGAAAGTAAGAAATACCCCGATATAAGAAACCGGAATCACAAAGATGATGGCAAGCGGCTGCTTCAGGGAGTTGAACAGAACGCTGGTCGTAAAGAAGATGATGGCTATCACCACCAGCAGAAGCAGGTATTGGCGGTTGTCCTTCTCGCCCCATGACCAACTGTTGCTGTCCGACTCGGCTGTATAACCCATCGGCAACAGTTTGTTGAACTCCTCCAGGTCACGTTTCTGTATCTTGTTGCCCATCTCATTGGAGCCGATATATTCGTATTGCAGGCAGAGGCGGTACTGCTGGTTTTCTTTGGCAATCTCCTGCGGCATCTGTCCCTTTTCCACAGTAGTCAGTTCGGAAAGCTTGTAATGCTTGCCGTTTCCTACTCCATAGGGAAAGAACTGCATCGCCCAGATGTCATATTCGGCAGACTGGCGGGAAGAGAGCTTGATTTTCTCCGTTCCCTGCTCGGCCGCTACCGAGCCAATCTCCAGATTCTTGCCGAAGATGGGGCGCACCGCAGAGAAAAGCACTTGCGCGTCGATGCCCTCTTGCGCCATGCGCTCCTTGTTCAGGTTGAAGTAGAATTCCTGATAGTCATCCTTCCACCAGGAGAACTCCGAATTGATGAGCACTTCCTTGATACGCCGGTGCGTCAGCAGCTTGGCCTTCAGCTTCTCCGCCCACTCATAGAGTTCGTCGTAGTTGTAGCCGTACATCCTGATGCGGTAGGAGCCGGCACTCTCGCGGACGTCATTACTGAACCCCTGGTCCTGCAATCCGTAGATGCCCCAGCTGCCGCCTCCCAGTTCCAGTGCCTTGCTTATCATATTGGCTTTCAATGTATAGGGAAAACCGCTGTTCCGGGCTTCCTTCTTGAAATAAATCTGCATACTGGCACGCCGGGGGCTGTAGATGGAAGTATGAAACTGCCTGATTTCCTTGAACCGGCTGAGGTAGGTCTCCATACGTTTCATCAAAGTGTTCATCTGCTCAAGGGTGCTGCCATTGGGAAGGTTGGCGTTGGCATAGAGCACCACCTCCTCATTACGGGTAAAGTAACTGCCTTCGTACACCTTCTGTATGAAAAGCCGCAAGCTGCCGCCCAGCGCCTTGTCCACAATGGGTTTCACCGACTCCTTATAGGTATTCGAACCGAATACCTTATTGTAAGCAGCTTCCCATTTTCCCCCTCCTTCCAGTTTGTCGGGCAACAGAAAAACGGGCAGACCGAAACCCAACAGCAACAGCAGGCATACAGCCCAGCGCCAACGGCACAGAAAACGGATGAGAGCAGAGTAGCAGCAGGAGAAATAAACGGGGAAACGTCTGAAAATCCGTCCCAACCTTGTTTTGAATGTTTGCGTCAGCCCCGGCAAGACAAGACGCCTCTTCTTCCCCGTAATCCGCCTCACCAGTCCTATCTTCTCAATCATCGACGGAACAAAGAACAACGCCACCATCAAGGAAACAGCCAGATTGATGATCACTACCGCTGCAAAGTCCTGCAGGTTGAGCCGTATCTTCTCGTCAAGGAAGAAAATGATAACAAGCGCACCCATCGTAGTGAGGGTTGCCGCCAACACCGACAGGAAGGCCTTGAGATTACGCCGATGCAGAATGTGGTCGGTCATGACAATGGTGCTGTCTATCACCAGATTCAGCGAGACAGTGATACCCGCCAGCGAATAAAGCTGCATCTCAAGTCCGAAGAGGTAGTAGAAGATAAGTGCCACCGCTATATTTACAGCCAGGCTGGTAACTATCAGAAAAAGATATTTCAACTTACGAGTAATGAGCCATACAAATACAAGCAGGATGAGTACCGTCAAACCGGTACGGAAGTAAATCTTGTCCAGTTCTTCCCGTATGTACTCGGTCGCATCATAGCTGGTATGCACTTCATATCCGACAGGAAGTACCTGCCGAACAGCTTCCATCTCGTCCATCACGGCACGGTTCAGTTGCAACTGGTTGGCAGTTTCTTCCGCAGTAATGGATAGATAGACGGAATTCAGCCCATTGATGCGGTAATAGCTTTGCGGCTCCTCCTCCATACGGACAGCCGACACCAGTTCGTCCAAGCGGAGCAGTTTCCCGTCGGTAGCCGTCACGGTGATGGCAGCAGGATTAAAACCAAGGGAGTTGCTCTCCGGCACCAGTGTCAGGCGTATCCATTCCCGGCTACCGTTACCTGTATCCACATTGTGCGTACCCAGAAATTCCTTCCGGTAATGCCGCTGTACTGCCTCGCTGATGTCCGATAGGGTCACACCCAGCAAGCGCAACTGTTCACTGTCATATTCCAGTCTCCACTCCATGGGCGTGGCACCGCTGAGTTCCACCTTATAGATACCCGGAATATTTGCCAGCCGCGGCTTGATATGCTCCTCGGCATACTGCTGAATCAATATCGGAGTGGAAGGGGCATTCAGTGTGAAGGACATGAAAGGGCGTGAGGCGTTCTCGTCGGGCACTTTCATGTGAATGGTGGGATAGCTGACACCTTCGGGCAATTGGGGCCACGTCTGCCGGATGATGGTGGAAGCTTCGAAGCGGACTGCCTCGACATCGGCATGCTTGTCCAGCTCCACAGTAATGTTGCCGTAGCCGTTACCCGAGGTGGAGTTCAGCCGCTTCACTCCGCGGATACGCGCCAGCATGGATTCCAGCTTGCTGGTCACTTCCATCTCCACCACCCGCGACGAAGTGCCAGGCATGCTGAAGCCCACCGTGAAGCCGGGCAGGCTGCGTGACGGATTCAGCTTGACGGGGAGCAGCGGTATCAACGCCACCCCTACCAAAGCAAGGCAGACAAACGCCACTATGACGGTGAAGGAAGAAACTCGTTTCATCAGTTATTATAATCAAATTTTTCCGACAGCGAAAATCCGCTGGCAAAGTCGTGCAACGTCAGTTTCCGTATCTTGTAATAATTCAGCCAGTAGTCCTGCAAGGCGGAGATGTAATTGCGTTGCGCTTCCTGCTGGCGGTTCAGCGAGAGGGTCAGGCTGTTGATGTCTGCCTTGCCGATAATGAAGCGCTGGCGGGTTTCGTTATACGCCAGGATGGCAAGGTCGAGGGCCTCTTCGGCACTGGCGACGAGGGCTTGCTGGACGTTGAAGTCGCTGACGGTCATGATAACCTCCTCCTCAATGCTGATTTCACTCTGCCGGGCAGAAGTCTTCACCACGTTCAGATTGTTCCTCGCCATGTTGTATTTGCCTTTCCTCACGCCCCAGTCCACCAGTGGAATGGAGACACTGACCGACACCATCTCCTGCTGCATGGGATGCCTGTATGCTTCACCGAATTTCTCTGCCACCTGGTTGAAGCCGACGCTGGCGTTGATGCTGGCGTTGAAGCGCGATTCCTTCTTCGTCTTGTCTACTGTCTGCTCGGCTTCCAGCACTTCCTGACGAAGCCCCAGAAATTCCGGATTGTTGGCTTGAGCGGCCAGCAAAGCCTCATCAACCGGTATGGTCAGCGCCCTCGGACGTCCCGGAAGCGACACCCTGATATCCGTGTTCTTCTCCATATTCAGGAAAGATGCCAACGAAAACATGGCGCGCTTCAAGGCACTGGCGGCATTCTGCAAAGTATTGCGGGCATTCACCACGTCGAGTTTCAGCGTCAGCAGGTCGGCACGGCTGATGGCGGCTATTTTCAAGCGCTGCATGCCGATGCGGTAGAGGGTATCGGTGGAGACGGCATTGTCCTTGGCCAAATCATATTCCGCCTGTGCCATGGCAAGCGCAAAGAAATAGGTAGTGGCCTGCTCGGATACTCGCTCTGCATTGTAAATATACTCCTTCTTCACCTTTTCGTACTTCAGCGGCTCAATCCTGCGTTCCCAACGGAAAGGATTGTAACCGACCAGACTCTGCGAGTAGCCCAAACGAACCGGAACACTGGTGAACTGGGTATACTTGTTTCCACCGAAGCTCCGCATATAGCCCAGCTCCGTATCCAGATAGAACGTACCGCCCGTCAAGTCGAAATTCTGTCTGACGGCAAGATTGCCGTATGCATAGAAGGATTGCTGGCTGCGATAGATGTCAAGGTCCTGTTCGGAGTCGTAACGCTTGGTGATATCACGGTTGTACTGTGCCGGAGTCATGTTCAGCGTCAGGCTGGGAAGGCGGTTTGCCTTATAGGTGCGGTATTCCCAATAACCGGCCAGATACATGTTCTTGGTGCGGAAGGCTTCCAGCGAACTGTCATTCGCCAGGGCAATGGTCTGCTGCAAATCGAGCGTTATCCGCTGTTGGGCAAAAGCGGAAAGGGCTCCCAGACTGAACAAAAGTATAAGACTTAATTTCTTCATGCTCTTTCTTTTCTATAAATAAACCAATATATCAACGGGATGATGAACAGACTGACCAGTGTCCCCACGAACATCGCCCCAATCATCGCTATGGAAAGCGGCTTCTGCAGCTCCGAGCCCATGTCGAACGAGAACAGCAGCGGAACCATGGCAAATATCGTGGTGAGCGATGTCATGATGATGGGCCGGAGCCTTCTCCGTCCCGCCTCGTGGATGGCCTCGAGCAACGGCATCCCCTCTTTCCGTAATTCATTAATGGCATCCAGCTTCAGGATGGAGTCGTTGATGATGATACCGCACGTCACAATCAGTCCGATGGCAGACATCAGGTTCAGGGTATGCCCGCATATCCACAACAGCAGCAGGGCAAACGCCACATCTATCGGAATTTCCAGCAGTACGATGAGCGGCTGCACGAAGCTTTCGAACTGGGCGGCAAGAATGAAATACATCAGCAGGATAGAGATGAAAAGAATCACCACCAACTCGTCCAGCATCTGGCGGTTGGAGAAGAAACTGCCGGAAAAGGCCGTATCCCAGTCACCCGTGGCATCTGCCTCCCGCTTCACCTTTTCCATCAACTCCGGAGCATCGTCCACTTCATAGAAACGGAACGGTATATATTCACCGTTGCGTCCTGCCGTAATCGTTTTCAAATCCTCAGCCGGACGCACCTTTACCAGCTCCCGAAGCGGAATATGCTCCACTTCGCCCTTACTGTCCGGACGGGTCTGTATCAATGTCTGCTGCAGCACCTCGTTCACTGTCCGCTCCTCGCCCACAATGCTGATAGGCAGGTATTGCTGGTAGGAATGGAGCATAGCTACGCTGTTCTCCTTGAACGCTGTCCGCAGCGTACGGTAAAGCTCGTCATACGAAACGTCATAGAGCAACAGCTTTTCCTGCAGGATGCTTATGTCAAGCTGGTTCTCGAAAGCGATACCTACGGGCGCTGTCCCCGTAAGCTCCGCAAACTGTTGTTCCAGTCCGCGCAATTCTTCCGCCGCCGGCGCCTTCTCCTTGTTACGGGCATAAAGTTCCGCCACCACATCGGCCTCCCCGGTCACGAAAAGCTTCTCGAACACGGTTTCGGGTGGAGAAAAGGAGACTGTCGCCAACGGATATTCCCGCATCAACCACTCGCCCGCCTGCTTCTGCAAGGGAGCAATCCCGTCAGGCGAGGAAGTCTTGAAATACAATTCTGCCTCCGAAGAAGAGAGAGCCTGCTCACGGTTCAGCAGATAGTCCTGCTGGCCTATGGCAGCCGTCTGTTCCACAGTCTTGTCCAACAACTGTCCGAACAGCACATTCACACGATGCCGGTTCTCGTCCACATGTATATTTTCGTTCCATTCCACGTGGACTATCAGTTCATTCTGGTCTATCTGCGGCATACGCTCCTTGGCTATGGAATAAAACAGAAAGACACAAAGAGGAATAGAAACCACACAGAATATGATACTTACCGTCTTGTGGGAAAATACCCAGTCGATGCCCACATCATAAAAACGGTCCAGCGTATGTTCCTTCAACGGATTGTTGATGCGGATGCGGGAGAACCACGACCTGCCGCGCAACCCCGTCCGGTAGACCAGCATATAGAGGACCGGCAGCAGCATGATACCCGTGAAGTAGGAAACCAGCAGCCCCACCGTAACAGAGAATGCCTGGTCATAGAAAAGCGCTCCCGCAATGCCGCTCATAAATATCAGCGGCACAAACACGGCAACCGTGGTCAGGGATGAGCTCAGCATCGGCGTCACCACCTCACCCGTACCCGCCACGCAAGCCCGCCTCAACGAATAACCCCGTTCGCGGTACTGCGAAATATTTTCCGTGACAATGATGCTGCTGTCAATCATCATACCCAACGCCAGAATCAATCCGGACAGAGAAATTATATTGAGCGACATCCTGAACAGATAGAAGAACAAGAAACAGATTACAATGGACACCACCATGCTCAGGCCGATGATGAACGGCGACTTGACATCCCCCAAGAAGAGTACCGCCACAATGCAGATGAACAAGAAACCCAACGACAAGTTCTGCTGCAGATTGGAGATGGTATAGTCCAGCAACTCCGTCTGGTTACGGCTGATGCTAAAATCAATGTCGGGATATACTTTCTTGAAGTAGTCCATCGTGCTGTTGATGGCAAGCTTCATGTCTTCCATATTCTCGTCCGCCTGCTTGATGACGGCAAGGGTAACGGCACGCTTGCCATTGCTCATGGAGACACCTTTCTCCTTGGCAGGAACAATCTCTACCCGGCAGAAGTCTCCCAAGCGGATGATACGTCCTTCCTTTCGCAGCAGGATGCCCTTCACGTCCTCCTCTGTCCGCAGCAGGGTGGAGAACTTGATGTTGTATTCGTAGTAGCCGTCGCGCACAGTCATGCTGCCCGGCTCCACGTTGTTTTGCGCCAGCACGTTTTCTATGTCTTCAATGGAGAGCCCCAACACAGCAAGCTTATCCGGGTCGGGCACAATCTGTAACTGGCGTTCGACCAAACCCGTGACATCCACCATTGCCACTTCTGCCAACTGCTCGATGCGACGCTTTATGACATTTTCGGCAAACTCGCACAAATCAAGAAACGCACGTTCGTCCGTCTTGCCGTATGCACTGTCGTTTTTTAGGGTCAGGTTGAGGTAGAAGACAGGAATGTCCGTCGCACTTGCCTTTATCACCTTCGGGCGTTCGGCATCCTTGGGCAGATAGTTCATGGCGGCGTCAATCTTCTCGTTCACTTCTATGAAGGCAAGGTCGGTATTCGTACCGAAGTCGAAGCCCAGGCGGATGATGCCTGCACCATCGCGCGTCTCGCTGTCCATGTCCTTCAGTTTCGCCACCTGGATGAGCTGCTGCCGCAGAGGTTTCACCACCGTATTCTCTAATTCACGCGCCGAGGTATTCTGCGCCGACACCTGCACTGTAATTTCCGGGATGGCAATATCGGGCAGCAAGGATACCGGCAGGGTGAAGTAAGTCACCAGCCCGACAATGAAGCATGCTGTAAATGCCATCAGTACGGCAATAGGCCGCTGTATCAAAAACTTTATCAATTGAACTATGAATTTTGAATTACCACTTATCACTCATTATCTATCAACCACCTTCACCGATGCTTCATGTGCCAGATTCACATTTCCCGTCACAATGACCGTATCGCCTTCTTTCAGGGCATCGTCGGCCATACTATAGCTTTCCGCATTCTCCAGACCGGTCTGCACATAGTTCCACTGCGCCTTTCCGTCTTTCAGGGTAAACACCACCTGCTTGCCCGAACGCAACACCACGGCACTCTTCGGGATTACAAGCTGTCCGCCCAGAGAGCGGTGCACGTTCACCCTCACGTTCATCCCACTGAACAGCCGTCCCTTGCCATTGACGGCAGCCTTCACCTTAACCATCCCCTTGTCATCCACCAGAGGATTGATTTGGGTGATGCGCCCCTCCTGCCTAAAGCCGGCATCCGAATAAGGGGTAACAATCACCTTGTCGCCACTCTTTATCAACGGCAGTTCGCTTTCCAGCACCGTGAAGTCCACCTCCATACCTTGAGTGCCGATAATGGAGCAGAAGGCTTCCGAGGTACTTGCCTCGTTGAACGGTTTGGAGAACAGGTTCGCCACTACCCCGTCAAAAGGCGCAACCAGCGTGGCGTGTTCCTCTTCATACGCGGCAAGCTCATACTGGGCGAGGCTCTGGTCGTAACCGCTCCTCACGCGGGCCAGCTTCATGATGTCAGCAGGTACTTTGGAGGCATCCCCCACCGGATAGCCTTGCCCTATCAATACATCCTGCAACTCAAGTTCCGCTTTTTCCAAGGCATCCTTGGCCTGCGCGGTCTTGTTCTTCAGGCGGAACTTATCCAGTTCGGCAAGTTTCTGCCCTTTGCGCACCGGGTCACCGTTCTTCACGTAGATGTGTGCCACTACACCGGTAGTCTCAAAACGCAAATCCGCCATGGCACCGGCGGTTACTTTTCCGTTGCTCACCAGTTCATGCTCAAAGGTCGCCCGCTTCAGGACTTTCACGGTCACTTCATTGCTTTCACTTGGCAGGACGGTTGCCACCCCTTCCTCGGACTCTTTTCCCTTTCCGGCATCGGAGCAGGCGGCAAGCAGGGCAACGGCCATGCATAGCAGGTATCGATAGTTCTGTGTCTTCATATTCATACTCAATTATAAATTGATAAAATTAATCGTTTCAAAAAAACGAACCGATATTTGCATGTGGACACTTTTTTCATAGCACTTTAGTAATTAGTTCGCTCATTATTAACGCTTTACGTTTTTATTCATCTTTTTTAATATGGACAAAAATAAGCTGAATCTTTTTTATTTCCTCCCTCATCTGTCGTATTGCCGTAGAATGCACTTTCGGCTCTTTCGTCAATACCATCCACTTCATTTTTTCAAACTTGTCCGGTTGCCTGAAGCTTGGTTCCGCATAAAGCTTCGCAAGCAGATAATAGGGATAAATACGTCCCGGCAAACGATGGGTGGAACGGATAAACCAGTCTTCCGCTGACAAGCAATCACCCATCTGCTGATAGTTTTTGCCTATCACATTCAGTATCATGGGGTCACAACTACGCTGTAAAGCTTCTTTCAAAATACGGTTGGATTTACCGAACTGCTGCTGCTTGTGCAATCCATGCCCATATTCGAACAAGAAAGATGCCCGGTCCCTCAACAGAGGATAAAGGCGCCCGTACTCTTTCTCTGCCGATTGATACGCACCTGCATTATACAGCACCCGCGCATTCATCCACTCCCGGCAAGCCTGCTCCACTTGCAAGTCATTCTTCAGGCGAAAACCGCCAATGATGCCTACTAATACAGCCACCCCCAACCATTGCCAACGGTCGGCACCGAACAAGCACGCTACAAGCAATCCTCCAAATGTAACGATAAATACCGGAAGTTGTAGCGGATAGGAGGAAAAAGAGAATATCATCAAAGAAAGAATAGCCCCACAGATACCATAACGTCCTTTACGGACTCCCCTATACAAACACAGCACGACCACAACCAATAGACATACAGCCAAAGGAATGCCCAGTTCGACCGCAGCCTGCAGATATTCATTGAATGCATATTCCGGACTTCCCGCCACACGTTCCTCCCACAGTTCATAATCACCTGCTGCAAAATAAGTTTCCTGCGCATTTCCGTAGGCTGCTGCGAAATTATGAATCCCATATCCGGTCAACGGCTTTTCTGCAATGGCACGACAAGTTATCTTCCACATGAAAAGACGGCCACGTGCAGAATCGGGTTTCAAGACAAACAGTAAATAGCCTGCCAATAGCAAGACACAGAATCCACCGACCACTACCATCACCACACGCTGCCTTTGCTGCTGCCATAATAATCTGAACTTATCCGTCCAATCCATATGCCAAGCATATACACACAGACAGGAAACTCCTGCCGCCAACCATGCCGAACGGCTCATTCCTGCCGGAAGCACACAAAGGATAAGCAGCATCACACCACCAGCGACCATAGTTCCAGCCTTATCCATCACCTTTTCCCATCTTCTTCCATCATTCCGGTCAGAGCAGAGAATCTCCCCCCTCTTGGTCAGCCATTGATACAGACAGACCGGAAGTATCATGGCCAAATAGCCGGAATAAGGCCCCGGATTGAAGAAAGAACCTGTCAATACATACAAGGAATGGTTGGACACAGCATAACCATAAAGCTGCCTCAATCCCCAAACAGCCTCAATGCCCCCCAGCATTACCAATACCCACGAAACCGGTATAAAAAGAAAATACCTTTTTTCCATCATCAATCCAGCCATCAACAGACATCCTGCAACTACCAATGCACTTTTATCGAAATAGAGCCATTGCCCTATAACATCAGCTACAGGAAGTCCGGAAGAAACGTTACATGCCAAAGACAATAAAACTATACAAGCAATGTAGACCAAACTTCCAGCCAATAGATTACGTACATTATTCATTCTATCTATCAAATATTCAATAGTATTCTATAATTCACCAAAAGATTTGTTTCCCGTCTTTATATTCAAAAATCCGTTCATCTTTACCGGCTGTGTGATTCTTCAGATAAAATAAAGCACCTTGAAACCCTGAATAGACAATAGAATCTGACACAGCCATTTGCCGCCCGACAGAATTCCATTTTCCTCCACCCCAATAAAACAATTCATACAAATTACCTTTATAAATAAAATTCACCTCATTACGAGGAGTATACACCACCTTCTCCACACGATGGGGACTTCCAAAGTCCATCCCGGTCCATCCTCCATCCGGATGTATATAATCAAATGAAGTATCCGGATTACCGTCAAATGCGTTCAAATATTCATGTGTATTGTCTTCAAAACTTCCCGGAGTACCTATGATTTCCCCATATAGAGGTATGGTATCTTCCGTATTCTCATAAAAAGCCAGTTCCGAGATATTACAGAAACATCCGTCAGCACCCTTATAGCGCATATACCGATACGGTTTATCAGACTTCAACCGGGCCACAGTATATAGCCGATACGGAGCCTCCTTTATCAAAAGTAGAGTATCCTTCCACCCAAAGTCTGCCCGGTCGCTTCCTTCCACTACTCCCCCAATCATCCGGTCATTGAAAAGAACACTCAAAGTAAGATGGCACTTCCTATACAAGACCAATTCCTGCTTTTCAGCTTCCGGAACAATGAACCGTATCTTTCCGGTTTCACGCTCCAGAAGAAAAGGAGAAGATACTGCAGCGCATTCCTTTCCGTTCCAGGCAGCCAGCGTAAAGACCGCCCCGCCTCCCACATCCTCAAAACGAGCCTCCCCCTTCTTAAAGAAAGTATATCCTATAGGTTGCCATTGTAGTCTGTTGGCAAGGCACAAATACACCATATCCCCCTCACGAAACTGTCCGGAAAGCAAAGAATCCGGAAGAGCTACAGTCCAATTCCTGTTACCGGTATAAAGTGCAGTGACATCGCGGAAGAACGGACGTCGGAATGCCGGGTAAACATCGGAATATTTCCCCAGTTTCCGTACCGCCTCCTTATCAATACTATAGGTTGCCCGGTACATTTTTCCCCTCGAAATGCTATATTCTTCCGCTTTGCTCCATACTTCTTCATAAGGAAGATTTGCAATGTATGTCTTTCCTTCCTTATCCAAAACAAAATTCCAGAAATGAGAGGCATTGTTGTCTCCCAATACCATCACCCTATCTACTCCGCACGGAATGCCCAATGCCCGCAACACATATATCATGGCATCCGTAAACTCTCGGCAACTGCCCGTATGCCATTTCAGTACATCCGGTCCCAAATGAGGTCCCACCGGAAAAAGAGCCGTATTCCGGTAGTTCGCTTTCCGCAACGTATCCATCAACAACTGGGCGGCAACCTTAGGATTATCAGCCTCATCTGTCTTCCTGAATTCATCCAAAATCGGGCTATAGCACTCATAAATTTCTTTGCGCCAGAGAGAAAGCGGCTCATCCCCTATTCTATAAGGCAATATATATTCGCAGAAAGTATCAAAATCAACATGCTTTCCCCAAGGTTGCTCCCGCCAGACTTTGAATGCCCATTCTATATGATTGACCAAAAAAGCGGAATCCACCGTCATAATGTCCCTCTTATAAGTCAATTGATTTATAGAAAATTCTCCATCTGCTCTTTTCAAGGAATCAATCAACTCTTGCACATGCCTGGAATAAGGAAATGAAACGTATTCACTGAAATACTTCCTGTAATTCTCCAAGGCCTTTCCCTCGTAAGCACCATGAAAAGGCATATTCTCTATCAGAAAACAAGCAGCACGATATTTGTCACCGTCCTCTTCCTTGTAACGGTCCAGTACCTTTTGCAACTCCGCACGGTTATCACCGGCAAGATTCAAAGCTGTGTCCAACCACTGATTTTCCGAAGAACAAGCCACAAACAGACCTGCTGTAAACCATACCCATACACACCAATGTTTCATATCACTATTCCATTTTTTCTATTCCAATCTGAAAGGCAGTCCAATCAATCCTTACAATCCGATACAAATACCTGCTTACCAGCTTCCATATGAAATATCAGTTCTTCTTCTCCACGGGTACTGTCATGCAAATAGAGCAAAGCTCCCGATGGTATCCCGTCATATGGTAGAAAAGGTTTTTCGGCAATTTTCTTCCCCAATGAGTTCCAACAGCCCTCTCCCCAATAGAAGAGTTCATAATAATCCCCTATCCTGACAAAGTTATCATCGTTACGGGGCATATACATAAAATTGTCTATAGTAACAACCTTTCCAAAATCCACCGTTACACTTGCACCGGGTTTTGATGAAATGAAATACGACAACGGTTCATTATCATAGACCTGATAGGCAAAAGTATTTGCTGTGGCTGGAGCATCTCCCCAACTGTCTATAGGGACAATCTCTTCCTCTCCTTTATAAAAATGCATTTCGGCAACTTCCGCATATCCCTCTGCCGAAGAACAAAAACGGGCATAGCGACCCCTTACCGGTTTCTCAAGAATAACGTGATTATAATTGATACCGGGCGTATCTTTCACAGTACACAACAACTCCGCATTTTTAAAATCCTTATCACAAGCCGCCTCAAAATGCCCGTCTTTTATCCCTCCCATATAGTTCCTGATACGTTCCGAAAGAGGGTATTTCCGATACAATTCAGTAGAATAGCACTTGGAGGTATCTGCAACATAAGGATGTATATCCTTGCCATCAAAATAAAAAGGATTTCCAATAGGGCGATACTGCCCGTTTGCGAATGCCAACAATATATAAACCTGCCTCGAAGCCAAATTCCTGAAAAGCGCTTTTCCACTTTCTACCTTAGTAAAATCTATTCCCCGCCACCCATAAGCACTGAACAACCCCACATAAACATAATTCCCGTCCATCCCTTCTACCGGCAGTTCCAGATTCGAATCAAAATAATTATCCGACACTTTTCTTGCAAACACATCCTTAAAAGCAGCCGGTACGGACCGGTTCCGCATAAAATCGCCATCCATGTCCCATTGTCTGCCAAAACACCGGCGGTAAACCACGCTCGGGCGCCGACTGTCAATATAGAAGCTTCCCCGTTCCGGCTTCCGGGAAGGGAAAGTAAAAGGAAGGCAGACACCCGTTACATCCCTCACCACATTCCACACATGCCCTTTCCGTGTTTCCGCATTGAAAGTATAGAAATCATAGGCTACCGGGACGCCGATGGCCCGCATCACATAAATCATAAAATCACAAGCATCCTGACACTTGCCGATACGATTATGCAGCAGGTACTCTCCTCCCAAATGCGGATAGTTAAAGACCCACGTAAACCGGTAAGGGTCTTCCTTCTGCAAATACTCCCAAACTACGCTAATCGCCTCCACTACATCGATACCCGTATAAACCTCGTCCAGCAAAAAGGAATAACGGTCATGGTATATCTGCCGCCAGTTGTCCGGAGTCTCATTTCCGATACGATAGGGAAGCAGCCATTCACAGAAATCTGCAAAAGAAAGGGAAGCATTCCACGGACGCTTTTTCCAACCATCAAAAGCCAAATCAATGTTATTTATCAAGAATTCAGCCCTTATATTCAGTACATCCGGTTTTCTCTGCAATCCGGAAGGGGTATAATAATCCCAATCCGGTACGGCAGTATCCTTCAGCATCACCCCATAAGCATCTGCCGAAGCCAGCACTGTTTTCAAAGAATCCAGTTCTTCACCTTCAAGGGCATAGTGATAAGGCATATTTTCTATCAAGAAACAAGCGGCTTTATATTTTTCAGGCTCATCTTTATAATGTTCCAGTACCTTTTCCAGTTCGCCTTTGTTGGTTGCAGCACACTCCAGTGCGTACTCCAATCTGCCGGAAGCATTGCAAGCCTCCAATATCCCGGCAATCAATAATATCCAGAGCAATTTAAACAGAACTTTCATCTTAGTCTATTCTTTTAAAGATACGTTTCCATCTCATTTTTCCAGTATTCGGGCTGACGGACTTCCATACCAGCCATGCCCTTCCCACTATAAATGGTTCCGGCAGTAATCCCCAGTAGCGGGAATCTTTTGAATTCACCATCTTGTCACCCGAAACAAAATAATAGTTCTCACAGAAGCGGTAATTGTGTATCACACTGTCCCCCAGCAGAACCGAATCTCCATGCAATGTCAGTTTCTTTTTCTGTTCCCACTCTATCACGTTCCGATACAGCAACCGTGTTTCCGGATTCATTCCTACCACGCTGCCTTTGGCCGGTATATAAAGAGGCCCAAACTCGCTGATAGTCCACCCATTACAGCCACCATCGGGAAAGCTCTTAAGAACAAGGCCCCGCTCCTCCGTCATTCCCGAAGATATCAATTCATCCAATTCCTCCTGCGCCTGCACATTTCCTGCGATACCATCAAATCCGGACACACGATAATGTGTATTCCTTATCTCCAACGTATCACCCGGCACGGCGATACAGCGCTTCACGTAATACAACATCACGTCCAGCGCAATGCTGTCCCACCTGCCCGGATAAGGAAAATTGAACACTAGTACATCATTCCGCTGAAAATTTCTCCATCCGGACATACGGTGCATCCTCACCTCCTTTTTCTCCACGGCATCAAGCACATTGAATAGGCGTGCTCCACCCGAACATTTATCCACCAGAATACAATCACCCGCCAGCAACGACGGTTCCATCGAGTCCGACGGTATCTTGAAGGAGGTCACCACAAACACCTGCAATACTATCAGTATCACAACAAGCAGGCACAGACAGAATAATACGTTTGTTATTCCATTCAACCATTTTTTCAATTGCAGCCGCTCCTTCATCCCATCAATCAGTTATTTTGCATCCCCACTAATCTTCAAAACCAACGGAGAATTTTCTGTATTGCAATATACCGTTATCGTCTTGTCGAAGTGCTCCGGATGTTCGGCTTTATAAACCACTTCCAAAGCTATTTCCTTACCCGGTAATGCCGGTTCCTTTGAATAAGCTACGGTAGTACAACCACAAGAAGTGGCAACATCTTGTATAACCAATGGTTTGTCACCCACATTCTTCAATATAAAAGTTGCTTTTTGTTCCTCCTGCCAATCAAAGTTACCTAAATGCAAAAATGAGACATCTATATGGACTTTAGTCTGGGTAATGCCTTTTCCAGCAGTTGATACAATATCATTCCCACGAATAATTTTCAGATACAATTCTTTTATTTTAGGATTAAGAATTGGATTCCCCATCGCTAACACTTTATTATCCTTATCCAGCAAAAAAGTTTGGAAAGCCATATCAGATGGAAAATGATTTAAGCGATTAAGTTTATCATTTTCATCTATACAAACTGGATAGTCAAAGCCATTCTTTTTTAAAGCATACAATAATTCTATTTCACTTTTTGAATGTAAAAACAGTAATACAGAAACCTTTCCTGGATAAGTTGAATCCAACCGATGTAATAAACTCCCTCCACATAGGCAGTTGCAATTTACAACTGAAACATCCAGCCGAATCCACATAGCTAAGAATTGTATATTGCAAATGAGCCGGATATTGAACAGTATCCTTTCCATATAATGTAAAATATAGATTATTTGGGAAAATAATTTCTTTTTTTTCCCACTCTTTTACTAAATGTGTCATATCATCATTTTTTCTTCTCGTACAAGCAAAAAAGAACAATACAATAATCGACAATATTATAAATAAATACCCATCCTTCATCACCAAATTATTTCATTAACCACATTTTCTCAAATTCATATTCTATCACTTCAAAAAGAGCAAAATTACACATCTACAGGAAAGCCGAAAACGGCATATTCCAAATCATTATTTAATCCTAAACACAATACCATGTTTCTCTTTTTATCATACGTTATACTTTTTATCGGCCTATCCAGCTCAACAATAAAACGGGGAGTACCATTCCAATCAAATAACAGAACTTTCTTTGAGAAGAAAGCTTGTGCTCTATTTTGTGCGGCTTGTTCCAAATTTCTCTCATTATAAAGAGCATATATATAATTATCGTCCGAGGTAACCGATGAGACACTCAGCTTTGTCTGAAAGCCCAATGATCCATCGCTACTATTAAACACTGGAAGAGTGCAAATATGTGATTTTACAAGAGCAACATTGTTTAAGTCGCTGTAATCATATATCTCCATAACATCACCGTAGACGGAAAACCAAGCAATCCGTTTTTTCTCACTCGAAATAGTACAAGGGCCCTGCAATGTTTGGGAAACAATCTCCGGAGAGATATTAGGAATCACGATGTTTTCACCAATTTTTCTATATTGTCCGTTTGCTTTCATCAGAAAACGTTTTTCATCGCCCACCAATAAGAAGAAAGCCAATTCATTATCATAGGCAACTTCACAGAATCGAGTATCGATACTGATAGAATCTTTCCTTACTTTCTTTATTTTATTATTAAGCGATAATAGAAAAACAGACTGAGTTGCTAAATCCGAAGCATACACTTCTCCTGCACTCTTGCCAACACCTATAGTCTGAACACTTATGGCTTCATCTCGTCCCTGCCCTTTATTCAATCCATGAGAAAATATTTTCTTTTCGCAATCATAAAAAGTCAGCAGTTGAGGTAACGCCGGTTCTAAAAACACAAGATAATCACCATCCGACAATATAGCTTCTGGCATGCTTAATGAATCAGTTGGAACGTAGTCTTGAACCACCATTTCTTTACTTATGCTATTTGAAAACAAGTCCAAGAATGTTTGAGGCTTATTTTCACAAGAGCACATTACAATCAATAATAAAAGAAATTTTATTTTCATAATATTTTCACTTAACGTAAAACAATCAACATCAAAATAATCACTAATAAAAACGCTGCATTCAAAGCATTAAATACATCTGCAATGATTTTTAAAATAAGGAATCAAAGCATTTATTAAGTACGTCCTAATTACATGACAATGATTCCTTACCTATCTCATAAGTATATCTAATCTATATTCAAGAATGTCATAGATGACTACAACGAAAATCAACAATACAAATTAGATAACACTAATTCATCATACCTCAAATCATCTTGAAGCACACACATATGGGGCTTTAATATCCCCCTTACAAGTGCCCCAAAGTGCCAAACAACATTCTATAGTTGTTTCACCACTACCTGCCAATGCTTCCACATTAGCCAATGTCAAATCAGATAATACTTCAGATTTCTGATTTGCATAAACTCCATATCCTGCAATCGCTGCAAATGCTGCAACAAAAGCTATCTTAATCATTTTCTTCATACTACTCTTCAGTTTTATTAGTAATGCGAATCAGTAGTTGAACTCTGATTCCTTGTTTTAGAAAATTAGATAAATGAATGCGATGGCAATTTTGCCCATCGTATGTACTAAAAGTCCAGATGTAGATCTGACTTTCATCGCTCTTTGA
>ENA-OQDT01000482-OQDT01000482.1-human-gut-metagenome-genome-assembly--contig:-NODE-482-length-25816-cov-3.745767_pt1 | contig 25816 bp, 22 predicted proteins | sample MGYA00242786_ERZ504617 | MGnify/ENA primary metagenome ERZ504617 (study PRJEB26092, sample SAMD00036337) | human gut metagenome | host: Homo sapiens | study: EMG produced TPA metagenomics assembly of...
ATGTATATATTGATGGTATGATGGCTTATATAATAGGTATGTCGGTATTGATATCGTTTTCCCATCCGTTTACGTCTACGTCAAAGCTCGAACCTGAACCGGTTTCAGGTTCCACATCCGGTATCTTTCCCGTGTTCACTTCTATCCGGAGTGTGGTTGTTCCTTGTCCGTCGTCCGTTTCTGTCACTTCCACCTTGTCGTAGCTTTCTGTAAAGTGGGTTTTGCCGTCTGTAAGTAATGCGTCGATGTATATCCTGTGTTCGCTTCCGGTATGGAGGCCGAATATTTCGAACGTGCCGCTAATCGTTCCGTCGGCTGGTGATTCGGGAGTGAATTGGTAAGTGGAAGGCACAAATTCCTGTATCACGGTATTGGCCGACGGCTTGCCGGTGGCGAGAAATACGGATTCAGACACACCGTTCAAACGGCAGGTGAGTGAGCGGACATTGTTCAGCCCCTTTATGTGGAATGTGGCTATAATCTTACGGGTCATCTTTTGCGGTGTGAGGTGAATATGACAAGGGTCATCGCCGGTTGCGGTAATCTCCGGATGTACGGTGGGTTGCTTGTATGGAGTGCTGCCGTAGTTGCCCAGCATCTTTTCCGTAACCTCGAATCCTTCCATTGTGGCTACGGCAAGTTCTTCGGGAGAGGATACAAGGGTGCGTATTCCTTCATCCGGACGTGTGATTATTTTGCCGGCACAGGCTTCCAGTGTTTCATAACACTCTTTTCCACGGAATGTAATGTTGCTGAAGTCGTTGAAGGAACGATTAAAGAGAAGGACATGGTATATGCCTTCCGGCAAACGTATCTTGTCTCCCGAACGGTCGCCCAAAAGGAATACTTTCGGTTCGCCGCCTGTTTGCGGATAAAACAGGGCGGTAGCACCGAAATCCGCTTCTTTACTGTCCAGTCCGGATAAACTCCAGTCGGCACTGAGGCTGATTTCGGCTACTTCATAGTAGGTCAGTTCGCGGCGTTCGCAGGCAAGGAATGTGATGTGCAGGAATACGATGCACAGTAATGGAAAGGTAGCGGGGTATTTGTGTTTCATTTTATGCCTCCTTCCTGTGTTTTCTGCTTGCGGGCAAGCAGCCATATGAGCGAGACTTTGGCTTTGGTAGGGCCAAACCATGTATAACGGCCGTTCTCTTGCCATTGCAGGGTTTGGTAATTGTTGCGTGCATGGTAATGACGGTAGTCTGTGCGCAGCAACCCTATACCTATATTGAATTCCAAATGCAGGTGGCGCGAAAGTTTGTGGGCATAACCGTAGCTGAATCCTGCTGCTATGAAAAATTCGCCCTGATAGCCATTGGTTTTCCATTGCAGGTCGTATTTGCCGCCTCCGGCATACAGACCGACGAAATGTCCTGTCAGTATGTCTTGTCGCTTCCGTTGTCTGTATAACTGCGGCCAATAGCGTACTTCGAGTCCGCCCGCCATGATTTCAAGGCAGTATTTATCACCGTCAAGCAGCCACCAGGGAAACATGTATTCTCCGTTTACCGACCAATGTCTGCCTATAGGTATTTCAATCTCGAAGTTGGGAATCAGCGCAACGTCGAATAGCAGGTTGGTCTTCAGGGCGAACAACGGGTGTGTGGCGGGATGTCCGGAACCGGAAGCAGGCAGAAACCTGTCGGGAATTTCCATACTGGCTGGTAGCGGATACTCTACATTCTGAAAGAGATTCGGGACGGTATCTTGAAGGCAAAGGTATCCGGGGTATGCCGGCAGACGTACTGTTTTTTCCCAAGCTATCTGCAGGATGGCCGAACGCAGGCTACGTAATATCCGGGCACGGATATACGGGTGGATGGAGTCACTCTCCAGCAACTTTAGGGCTTTTTTACGTTGGATGCCGGTATTGCTGTTGTCGATGATGTACAGTATCTGCCCACGGTGGGGGAGATGGCGTCTTTCGTCGACAAGACGCCGCAGTCCTTGCCAGTTTTCTCCTTGCGGACAAGTGTGTATGCGGCAGGTATCGATATGGGGAAATTTACGTATCAGATAGTTCTTGATGTTTGTCGCTCTGCGTTCTGCCAATTGCTCGTTGTAGGCGGTATTGCCATCGGGAGAAGCAAAAGCGAGGATATGTATGGAACTTATCTTTTGTGGAACGGTATCATGGCTGGAAAACAGGCTGTCCAGAGCATTGAAGACATGTATATTGTCCATGTATCCGCTGTCGGGCAACGTCCGGTCGAAACGAAAATGAAGTTCCATCGGTTGGGCGGGAACATACGTTCTTCTTTCTTGCTGGGCGTGGCAATATGGAATGATTATAAAAGGTATCACCCAGCCAATAATAATGCTTTTCGCACTTTTATTAAGAACATTCATAAGACGAATGGTTTGGCCGCTGTCGAAAAGATTGTTACATTTTTCCGATAAACATTGCTGTGTGGAGCGGCTGTATATATTTGTTTGTTTGCTTTGCTTGTCCGTATTATCTCTGAATACGACGCTTATAGCAACAAATATATATTATTTTTCTATAGATGGTTTTATTTTTACCAAAAGATTTTAAAAAAATGCGCTTTTTCGTAGAAAGGATGTCTGGGAGGACGGTATAACGGGGCTTACCGGCAGCAAAACAGGGAAAATGCTTCTGATAAAACATTTTCCCTGTTGAGTATAAGGTGTGTCGCTTGGGAGGCGAATAAATAATTTTACATTTTGTTGGTAGGGTGCAAGAATATCCGTTATTTTATTCTTTGCCGGCCTCCTTATATATTTTCTAATTGTCTGTAATCTGATATATGTACGTTTTCATTTCAGCAGCGTTCCCGTTGCCTTTAAATAAGTGATGTAGTTCAGGTACAGCCGGAAACGTGCATCGACTTTGGTTTCGTACGCCTGCTGCCACAGAGCTTGCGCTTCCAGGTGGTCGGACAGGGTTTCCAGTCCTACGTCGTATTGGCTGCGGCTCACTCTCATGTTCTCTTCCGCCTGTTGCAGGGAGCGTTCGGCAATGGTGCTTTCCAGCCGGGCTTCGTCGAGGTTGTTGACGGATTGTGCCAGCTCAAGCAGCATTTGTTCATTCATGTTCTCCTGTTCGAGGCGTGCCTGTTCCAGTTTGGCTTTGGCTGCACGTACTTTATTGCTGTTTGTACCGAAGTGGAAGAGCGGTACGCTTACGTTCAGAAGCACAGAGAAGCTGCCGCCGTCGAACAGGTCCTGGTCGCTGATTTCCAGGCCGTGGATGTAGTCGTACGAACCTTTCACACCGATTTTGGGCAGGAGTTCGCTGCGGTTCAGTTTCACTTGCTGCTTGGCGATGGCCACTTGCTGGTTCAGTATGGCATATTCGGGGCGGGCGGAGATGTCGGCTGTTTGCAGCCGGATGTCCTGTGCTACTTCGGGAAAAGTATTGGCGGTGCGTATATCTGCCGTCAGCGGTTTGCCGATGTAGTGGCAGAGGTTCATGGTGGCCAGGCGCAGCGCATTGTCGGCCTTGCGGATGTTGAGTTCGCTTTCGTTCAGCTTTACCTGTACTTTCAGCACGTCGTTCTGGGGCTTGAGGCCGTGTTTATGGGCGCTTTCCACGTTCTTCATCAGTTCCGTGAGCACGGCATTGTATTTGTCGGCCACTTTCTTCATCTCTTTGGCTTTGATGACTTGTGCGTATGCCTGCTCTGTCTTTACAATGACTTCCGAGGCTGTAAGCGTCTCGCTCAACTGTGCCATTTCCTTACCCAGCAGGGACATTTTGTATGCCGCACGGATTTTACCGCCCATGTAGAGCGGCTGTTCCACTTGTATGCCGCCCATATATACCATGCCTATCTTGTAGTTCAGGTCTATTCCGGGAAAGTAGGCGAACCCCTTGTTGGGAAGGAATTGCCCCGTGGCATCGGGCAGGAAAGTAGGCAGGTTGCCGCCGGCTATGCCGAGACTGCCGTCTGATGTACTGTAGATACCCGTACCGCTGAGGCTGAAGTTGGGGAAGAAGTTGCCCTTATAGCTCTTTGCGGTGTAGCGTGCACTTTCCGTTTGTCTGGCGGCGGCTGCCATTTCTTTATTGTATTTCAGTGCCATTTCCCTGCATTGTTCCAGTGTCAGCGTCTCTTGGGCGGAGATGCAGGCAGCGGAGAGCAGGGCAGCGAGGATGAATGTTGTCTTTTTCATTATTGTTCGTTTTTTATATGAAAGAATAATGCGTATAGTACAGGGATAAACAGGAGTGTTATCAGCGTTCCGAATGTGAGGCCGCCCATGATGGAAGCCGCCAGCGAACCGAACATCGCGTCGGGCAGCAGCGGTATCATACCCAGAATGGTGGTCAGCGCAGCCATGGTCACAGGACGGAGACGGCTTTGGGCGCTGTCCACCAGTGCCGTAATGGGTTCTACCCCTTGGTTGAGCTGAAGGGTGATTTCATCCATCAGCACGATGCCGTTCTTGATGAGCATGCCTATCAGTCCCAGCGTACCCACGATTGCCACGAAGTTGAACGTCTTGTCTGTAAGCAGCATCACAGCCACCACTCCCACAAGCAGCATGGGCAGACTGCAGAAGATGATAATCGGCTTGCGGTAGTCCTTGAACAGCATGATAAGAATGGCAATCATCAGGATGATGGCAAGCGGGAAGTTCTTGAACAGATACTCCATGGACTCGTCGCTGGCGCTCTTCTCGCCCTGCCAATGCAGGGTATAGCCTTGCGGAAGCTCTATCTGTTCTATCCGGCGGGCGATAATCTGCCTTGCCTTTTCGGTCTCTATGCCGGGAGCGGGAGAGCATTGCACGCGCTGGCTGCGCTGTCCGTTATAGCGTGGAACGACGGGGTCTTCCCAGCGGATGTCGATGCGCTTGCTGATTTGTTTCAGCGGGGTGCTTCCCATGAGGCTTTCCACCAGTTCTTCCTTGCTCAGTGTACCTGCCTTCAGTTTCACCATGGTTTCCTCGTTCAGCAGTCCGTTCAGCGAGGGCAGGGCGGAGAATACCTGCGTATTGCCGAGGTCTTCTATCGGCTTTCCTTCCTCGTCCAGACATTTCAGGTAAATGTTGTCGCGGTGGATGCCTTCGTAGAAGAACCCGATGGGTATGCCGCCGTTGGCGGAAAGCAGGGACATGCTTACGTCGTTGCGGCTGAGACCCAGCGCACGGGCGGCTGCCTGGTCGTACTCGATGGAGAGTACGGGTATCTGCGGTTCCCAGTCGGTGGTGATGAGGCGGACTTCCGGCGTGTGTTCCATAATGTACCGCGCGCTGTCGGCCAAGCGGTGCAGTACGGCAGGGTCGGGCCCCATGAACTGCGCTTCGATAGGGTACTTCTTGAACATCAGGTTGTAGCGTTTCAGGTTGATGTAAGCATCCGGATAACGCCGTGTCAGGTATTCCTGTATCTCATCCATATTCTCTACCAGGTCGTCAGGAGAGGTGAAGTCTATAATCAGTTCGCCGTACGACAAGGACGGATTGGCGATGCTGCGCACCAGGTTGTAGCGTCCCGGCGTGCCGCCGACAGAGGCGGTGACGTGGGTAATCTCCTTGCGTGTTTTCAGGTAGGATTCTATCTCCCTTAAATCGCGTGCCACGCGGGTGGAGTTATTGCCTTCGGGCAGCTTGTACTCCATGTAGAGCTGGTCGTACACCATATCGGGGAAGAAACCCTGCCGCATGTAGCCGTAGCCGAAAATGGAAAGTCCCAGCAGGGCGAGCATCGCCAGTACGACGCTCCAGCGATGTGCCAGTCCGAAGTAGAGGGCGGTGCGCAGCAGGGCATAGGTACGTCCCTTGTATTCGCGCTTTCCGGTGGCGCTGACTTCAACGGCAGGGTGCAGCTTGCGGTTTGCCATCAGTGGCACGTGCACCAGCGCCAGCACCCAACTCAGTAGTAAGGACACCGCCAGTACGATGAACAGGTCGCGGGTATATACCCCGGCAGTGTCCGGCGACAGGAAGATGGGAAGGAAAGCGATGATGGCTATCAGTGTGGCGCCCAGCAGGGGCATTGCCGTCTGGCGGCCGATGGCTGTCATCGCTTCCATGCGGTTTTGCCGGCTTTCAGGTCTACCAGTATGCCGTCTACGATGACAATGGCATTATCTACCAGCATACCCATTGCCAGCACGAAAGCGGCAAGCGATACACGCTGCATGGTTCCGTCCGCCGTGTACAGGAACAGGAACGAACCGAATACGGTGACAATGAGGCTGATGCCGATGATGATTCCGCTCTTGAAACCCATGGCCAGCATCAGGATTACCACAACGATGATGACGGACTCTATCAGGTTGATGACGAAAGTACCCAAAGAGGCTCCCACACGTTCGGGCTGATAGAATACCTTGTGGCACTCCACGCCTGCGGGCAGGCGGCTTTCTTTCAGTTGCGCCAGCTTCTTTTCTACGGCAGCGCCCACTTTCACGATGTCCGAACCACTGGAAGCTGCGATGAGGATTCCCTGCGCCCGTTCGCTGTCGAAGAACAGTTCGTTGCGGGTAGGTTCTTCGTATCCTTTCTCGATGCGGGCGATGTCGCGCATGCGGAGCTGGTCGTCGTCATGCCCTTGTATCAGCATGCTGCCTATGTCTTCCACTGTCCTGAACTTGTCGCTGACGGTGACGCGGATGCGGTTGTCGCCATTGTCGTAGTAGCCGCTGTAGGTGGTCTTGTTCTGTCCGTTCAGGGTGGCGAGGACTTCGGCGGGCTTTACGCCGAGGTTTGCCATACGGTCTTGCAGCAGGGAGATGTTGATGCATTCGGGACGTTTGCCGTATAGTTCCACCCGTTCTACGCCCGTCATGTCGCTTATTTCGCGCTTGATGAGCTCTGCGTAGTCGGACAGCTCCCGGTCGGACAGTCCGTCACCGGTCAGTGCGTAGAACATTCCGTATACATTGCCGAAGTCGTCTTTCACGATGGGGGTGCTCGCTCCGTCAGGCAGCAGGGCGCAGGCGTCGCTCACCTTGCGGCGCAGCATGTCCCAGCACTGCTCCACTTCATCGTCCGGGGTAATGGTGGTGAGTTCTACCTGTATCAGGGAGAGGTCGTTGTACGAGTAGCTTTCCACATTATCTATATTGCCCATGCTGCGGATGCTCTTCTCCAGCACATCCGTCACTTCCAGCTCTACCTGGTGGGCGGATGCCCCCGGATAGGTGGTTACCACCATGGCGAGTTTCACTTTTATTTCAGGGTCTTCCAGCTTGCTCATCTGGTAGCAGGAGAGGATGCCGCCTACAAACAGGACGGTCACCAGGAAGTAAACCAGATTGCGGTTTTTGAATGCCCATTTGCTTATATCCATAATTGCTGAGTTTTAAAGGAAAACAATGCTATAACAGTCCGCCGATGTTTGTGTCGCTGGCAGCAGGCAGAGGAGTCACGGTTTCTCCGTCCTTTATGTGATGTATTCCTGCCGACACCACTTGGTCGCCGGGTTGCAGCCCGTCGGAAGCGATGATGCTGCGTCCGTTGCTCAGCAGGCGTACGAGGGTTACTTCGCGGCTGTGTACTTTGCTGTCGGACGGGTTGTATACGAATACGCAGGCTTTGCCGTCTTTTTGCAGAACAGCGCTGCCGGGTACGGAGAGGTTGCGTGAACTGTCATTGTTGCAAAGGATGGTAACCATGGTGTTCATGCCCGGAGAAGGAACGGGGCGGTTATCTGTAATCAGTTGCAGGCGCATGGTGTAGAGCTGGTTCGCATTTGCTTTGGGGGTGACGCTGATGAGTTTCAGCTCATAGGTCTGTTCCGGATAAATGTCGAACGTACAGCGGTATCGGTCAAATTGCTCGCGCCGGATGTATTCGGCTGCCGGAAGGTTTATTTCCACTTCCGGGGCGCTGTTGCTTATCATGGACAGGACAGGCATTCCGGCTCCCACCGTTTCGTGCGCTTCAAACAGCCTTTTCTGTATATAGCCGCTGAAAGGGGCGTAAAGGCGGGTGTAGCCCAACTGGTCTTTGTGATGCCGGTATTTGGCGGTGATTTGTTTCAGTCCGTACACGGCCTTGTCGTTGGCACTGGGCGTGGTTCCGTTGTCTTTGTAAAGCGCCATTACGCGTTCCGCCTCTGCCTTAATCTGTTTGTATTCGGCCTCGGTGGCGTCCAGTTGCACCTGGTAGTCCGTAGGGTCCAGTTCGGCAAGCAGTTGTCCTGCCTGCACGCGGGCGCCGTCCTTTACATATATCTTCTGTATCGTGCCGCTCACTCTGAATGCGAGACTGATGTCTTGTGCCGCTTTTACTTTTCCGGGATATTGCAGGCTGGTTTGCCCGCCGGCGGAGACAACCGTATCTGTTTTTACGGTCTGGTATTCTCGTGTGTCTTTAGCTCCGTTGCTACAGGATAGCAGCGAGTAGAGTGAGATGCTTGTTAAAATCCAATAAATTCGTTTCATAATTCAAGGTATATTAGTTTTGTGACAAAATTACTCAGTCTCTTCTATATATAAAAGGTTTATAAGCATTATAAAATGTTCTGTTTATGCCCTCTCTTTATAAAAAATGGACATTTTCCTGTCTATTGCGTACTGGGGTGTCAGATTCGTCGTGTGGACTTTATACTGTGACAGCCGATATTCAGGTGATGAAAAGTTACGGAAATTGGGAATTGAAAAAGGTAATGAGATAATCTTTTTCATATCTTTGCAAGTACATATAATTAATATCTTATACCGAATGAACACGCAAAACTCTTATCTTGCTTCAAAGCCGCATTACGAGATACTCGACGGGCTTCGTGGCGTAGCTGCCGTAATGGTAGTCGCTTTTCATCTGCTGGAAGCGCATTCCGGTGGCAATCACTTGGAACAAATTATCAATCACGGTTACCTGGCTGTAGATTTTTTCTTTATGCTTTCCGGTTTTGTTATCGGTTATGCTTATGACGACCGCTGGAGCAGGATGAGCATCGGTACTTTCTTCAAGCGGCGTATTATCCGTTTGCATCCTATGGTGATAGTGGGAAGCATAGTAGGTGCGGTATTCTTTTATTTTCAGGAGTCGTCCTGCTTTCCTGCTATTCAGGATACATCGGTAGGGACTATGCTACTGGTAATGCTGCTGGGGTGTACGCTGCTTCCGCTTCCTTTGAAATGGGACATTCGTGGCTGGACCGAGATGCATCCGCTGAACGGACCTGCCTGGTCGCTTTACTACGAATACATAGGCAATATTCTTTATGCGTTGTTCATCCGCAAGTTCAGCAAGACAGCTTTGTTCGTTCTTGTTTTTGTGGCGGGATGTTTTACGGTGCACCTTTGCCTTACCGCACCTGCGGGTGATATTGTCGGCGGCTGGGCGTTGAATTGGGAGCAGCAGTACGTAGGGCTTGTCCGGTTGATGTATCCTTTCTTTGGCGGATTACTGCTGTCCCGTCTGGGGTGGCTTGTTCGTATTGAGAAGCGTGCGTTCTGGTGGTGCAGTCTGATGATTGTGGCAGTTTTGGCATTTCCCCGTCTGGGCGGTGAAAATCATTATTGGATGAACGGACTCTATGAGGCCTGCTGCATTCTTTTTGTCTTTCCTGTGATTGTGTCCATGGGGGCGGAGGTAAGGTGACGGGCAAACGTTCTACCGCTGTGTGCAAGTTTCTGGGAGATATTTCGTATCCGGTATACATAACGCATTATCCGTTGGTGTATACCTACACGGCGTGGGTGTGCAATAATAATGCTACTTTAGCGGAAGGCATTCCTTATATGATACTGACCTTTGCCGGTGCTTTCATTCTTGCCTATGCCTGTCTGAAACTCTATGACGAACCTATACGCAAATGGCTGACAGACCGATTCCTGAAAGGAAAGAAAGCTGTTAAAAGTTAGTTCTCGTGTAGTGCGGTAAACGCATGTACAATGTAATACAGTTCCGGTATGATAAAAAAGTCCCGATGCAGTTTATTCAGAATCTACACCGGGACTTTTCTCTAATTACCAGTTATCTTATTTTACGTCAATGAATCTTTTGGCCTTTTCTTTTTCCTGTTCGGAAAACTTCGGCAAGTCTATGTTCAATACGCCGTTTTCTACTTGGGCGGAAATCTTTTCTTTGTCTACATCGTCCGGAAGGATCATTGTCTGTTGGAATTTGGAGTATGAGAATTCGCGACGCAGATAGCGGCCTTCTTTCTTCTCTTCCTTGTTTTCCGTTTTCTTCTCCATGCTGATGACCAAGTTGTTTTCTTCGTCGATATGGACGTTGAAGTCTTCTTTGGTCATTCCGGGAGCTGCCAACTCTACCTTGTATTCCTTTTCTGTTTCAAATACGTTGATGGCGGGAGCCGTTGCATTGGCTTTTACCATCCAATCGTTATCAAAGAAATCGTTAAAGATACTTGGTAACCAATTCTGAGTTCTTCTTACAGGCATCATAATCATAGTCTCCTATCTTTAAAAAGTTATACATTCGGTTTGTTCTGAACTTCGGCTTTCGATGTTCCCCGATGTTTACCTTTCGGCTTTCATCGTCTGTATCTTGAACCGTCGTTCACTTACTGTTATGGCAAACTGTATGCCAACAGGCTTGTACTCACTTTATTGACTAATTGTCATTGTTGGTCTGACTATTTTACCTGTACAATGCCAAATATTGCTATCTTTTTATTTAAAATTGATTGAATTTCATACTAATTTAAAACGCATTCGCCAGCGCTTGCTTTCTTCGTCCCAGTCGTGGCTGATAATTTTGAAAGTTCCTATCTCGGAAGTGTTGGCAACGTGTGTACCGATGCAAAGGCATTCGTCATAATCACCGACTTTTACTATACGTACGGTTTCCGAAGCATCTTCGGGTAACCGTTCCAAATCGAACCGTCCTTTGGCTTCTGCCTGAGTGATGAACTCGGTAGTGACAGGCAGATGTCGTGCTATCACTTCATTTACCGCTTTTTCCAGACTCTCTATTTGTTCTTCCGTGGGGCAGGCGTTGAGCTGATAATCCAATTTACTTTTTTTTGCGTTCTATATGAGCGGAGACGGAACGGCCGCAACCGAATAATCTGATCATTGTCTGATTAATGATGTGTTCGGTGGTGTGCATAGGCGGGTATTCCTGTTTGTTGTGCTCATTGAGTTTCGCTTGTTGTTCCATAAGTTCTTCTTTTAAAATACTGTATACATGTATGTCCGCATATTCTCCCGAAGCCAATAACTCTCCGGCCCGTTCCGTTCCTTCAAGGCGGAAGCCAAGCCTGACGGGAATGCCGTTGCTTGCTACATTGCCCGTGGCACAACGTATCTGTATGCGTTTTATGTTTTTGGTTTCGACGGCCCATCGGCATAGGCGGCGGACACAATCGGTCATGATGCCCTGATGCTGGTATTCGGGCAGAAGCCAGTAACCGATTTCCGTGCGGTGATTGGCAAAGTCGGAAAAATGAAAACCTATCAGTCCGCAAATTTCATTCTCTCTGTTCCAAATACCGAATATAGGTTCGTAGCTGTCGGCAGGGGCGGAGAGGACCCCTTTCAGAAAGTTTTCCTCATCGGCTACGGACTTCAGGTTGTCTACAAAAGGCAACCATGTCCGCATATAGTTGCGGTGGGTATCTATGGCACGGTATATGGCAGCGGCATCTTCTACCGTTACTTCACGCAGCACAATATCCGGACGGATTTCAAAAGATACATTTAAATGGTTGAAAGGCTTTGTCTCTTTCTGCCTGTCCTGTATCCTTTCCTTGAGTTTGCTCCAGGCGTGGGTGTCGAACAGGCAGCTTTCGCGCATGGTGTGATACATCTCCTTGAACCGGGACATCGGAATGGTGAAACTTAATAACTCTGCCTCGAAATGAGGACGGACAGACGGGTCGAAGAATCCCAAAAAGGTTCGTTTGCCTTGTTTCCGGTTTTCAAGGATAGCCTGAGTCACTACGGAACAACAGCCCGAACCGAAAGGAGCTGATACGGCATCCGTTGCATTGCTGTCGAAAAAAGCCCATGTGGTAAGTCCTGCCAGCATGTCCGGCGTAGCAAGAAACAATATGCCTTCCACTTTGTCGAAAGAACCAATCTTGTCGATCCGTGCAAAGTGCAGGTAGGCTTTTTCCGCTTTAGGCACTTGCAATTCCTGTATGAAGTCAACAACCATATCGGGTGTTTTCTTGTATTTCTCTTTCAAAGAGACGAAGCCGGGCACATGTTCCGGCATATCCGTGAAGCCTGTGTAGAACTTGCCGCCTCCACAGCCTATTGTTTCGGCATTGAGGCTGATTATTTTTCCGTTTCTTACTTGCGCCATGCTTTTAAAGAAGCACCCGTTTACTTTCTCTGCCGGAGCTTCCGGTTGGTCGGAGTACCAAAATACGATGGGAAGTCCGGCCTGCTGCCCGAAAGCTTCCCTATAATTGCCTATAAACGTATGTATATCCATTCCCTTCTATTTTTTCACCAAAGATAATTAATATTCCGGGAATTTCTTTTCCGGTATGCGAAAATACGGTTTTATGCTAACCGAGCAGCGCCATATAAGCCAGTTCTCCGATGATAAACAAGCTGACTGCACCTATCAGAACCGCTTCGCCCAGCAAATACCCTAATGCTGCATGCAAAATAGTGCAGTGGTATTTGGATATTTCGCTATGATGCCGATGCCGCCAGGCTATCATTCCACACAAGGCGGGAGCAACGAACAGCAGGAATATGAATCCCGCTGTCGATGCTCCCGACCACATGCCGCTTATTCCTAACAGAATTTCCATGAGCAAAGTTCCGCAGATAAGAAAAAGCATGAATAAGGAGAATTTCGGAATGGCAGTTATCTGCTCTCTGCGCATTTTACGGATTAACCGTATGTAGGCTACTACTCCTGCAATGGGCAATGCAAGAAGAAAAAGAAGGATGATAGTGGCCGTTATATAGGACAAGATTATCTTCATTTTCGGTAAATATTATTTTTCTTTTCCAAACAGTAAGTACATATAATTAGCTAATGGCGTATTCATTGATACAAACTTAAACTATTTGCTTCTCTCAAATTAAAAGGTACTGACGAGAACCTTTGATGCAAATATATAAGAAAGAAAATATAAACCAAACAACCGATTGGTTTTTGAAAAATAGAAAGAAAAACCGGAAAAGTGGCTGGAAAATTAATCAGGAGTGGACAGGAAAACCGGGAGTGTTATAGTTGTTTCTGAATACGAGATACATTATGATTCCCGTTAAAGCATGCTATAAATAGAGGAAATGGTGGTAAAAGACACTGCAACGTAAAAAAGATGGTTCCGAAAAAGAAGCGGATGAAATGCATGGGCATAAAAAAGGAGTACCGCTGTACTCCAACCTTTGTTAACCTTAAATCTAATACTATGAAAAACACGTTGCAAATATACGGACATTTGATAAATCTGCAAATTATCCAAGAAAAAAAGCATGTTTTATAACATTTATTATAAGATTGAACTTCTTTTTCGGACTTGTTTAAATTTTGTTCGGTATTCTTCTCAGAGCTGTTTTGCAGTTGGCTGAGGAGTATAACGGGTTATGTGACGAATAAAAACAAGAGAATAAGCCGGAAAGAGACTCGGAAGAAGCCTGAATAAAATTCTTTTTTAGCTTGTAAATGTCAGGGGAAATTGTGAATATTTGTATTATAAAAATCATAACTCTGCTAAGAGCGGTATATATTAACTGAATTATCGGTATATGATATGACAAATAAACAAATGAACCCGGAGAGCATTGACAGAATAGAACATAGTACTTATACGCCTCTGGAAAAGAAATATCTGAAAGTGCAGTTTGTCAAAGTGGCATTGGTTTATCTCAGCCTTATGGCTGTTTCGCTTTTTCTTCTTTGTGCAGAGGGGTTTGCCTACCGGTATGCCGCTACTATCATTGTTGAATGCGGTTTGCTTGCAGCATCCGTTGTTTAATTTGCTGATTCTTCCCAGGGCATACAACTATAAAGGATTCGTTATTCGTGAGCACGATATAACCTTTCGCTCCGGGATTATCTTTCCTTCGGTTATTACCGTTCCTTTCTGTAAAATTCAGCAGGTGAGTGTTTGTCAGAATCCTGTTACACGTCTGTTTGGACTGTATTCCGTTGACTTGGTAAACGGAGCTCAATTGTTGGCTACAATCAGAATTCCCGGACTGACGGAAGAGAGAGCAGATAAAGTGAAGGCGCTTGTCATAGAAAGTATAAAAATGAAAACAAATGATTTCTCTGCGCCGAGGCGAATGAGCAAAAGCGCGTTCGTAATATTCCTTGTCAACAACCTATGGCTTTATGCGAAGTATTTTCTTTTTATAGTCATTCTTGAATTGTTTAATTCGGAAAAGAAATTATCTTTTATTGAAGCGGCTTTGGATTTTTTGGTTGTTTTGGCAATCTGTCTGACCTTGGCAGCAGTCATTGCTTTTATCAATTATTATTCCAAAAAGTATTATGTGGAGAATGGAAATCTGATTTTCATTCACGGTTTGGTACGTAAGGAAATTACCAGTATATCTTTGACGAAAATTCATTCTTTGCGTACTAAACAGGGATTGATTTATCGTTTGCTGGATATGAAGGGAGTATCATTTGATACGCTTGCATCGCAATCGGAAGAAATAGAAATGATTCTTGACAATGAAGATTGGGAAGCATTGCTCAGCCGGATAGAAACTTTGGATAGTCAGACACAGATACAGGCATCCGAAGCAGATAAGATTGAAGAGAAAACCGATGGATACACTACCAAGTTGAGCGTTGGTAATTTGAATCTGATTAAAGGAGCACTTTGCCAAAACCACCTTCGGGGCATGGTTGTATTTGGAAGTATTTTAGTTACTTTATATGACCAGATTATATCGGTCAATGAAAATGCTGTGGAATATTTTTATGGTTACATGGCTACACATGCCGATTTCTTACGGCTTTCATTATCAAGTTGTATCACTGTTGCTGCTATCTTGTATATAGTTACATTGCTACTATGGTTGGGTAAAGTCTTTTTGCGCTATTTCAATATGGATATACGTATAGACCGGGAACAGCTGTTCTTTGAGAGCGGACTGCTTTCGCGTAATAGCAGCCGGTTCTCATACGATAAGATTTGTACTGTTTATATCAAGCGGAATATCATTGAAAAATGGTTGGCTTGCAGCACTGTTATGCTGAAACAGGCATTGAATGCCACTGACAGGAATAGAGGAGCGGATGTCAGAATTTATGGTTCAGACTCTGCTACAACTTTTCTGGACTGGTGGTTGGGAAAGGATTATGCATCTTCGCAACCTATCGTTTCTGCTCAATCCGGATACGGTTTATTAGGCTATACCATCCGGTTCGATCTGTTGGTTTCGCTTGCAGCCGGTATAGCCTTATGCTATTTTCAATATTACGGTTGGCTTTGGCTCCCGGTCGTTTATATGCTGATATCCCTGATAAAAGGGATTTTTGCCGTACGTCGGAGTTCTATCACTTTAAAAGAGGATTATGTGGAAATCAATTCAGGAAAGTTTGCAGAAGTGAAAAACTATTTCAAATATTCGAACATGGAAGTGGTTCGCATGACAGCTACTCCTTTTTATCACAGAGTAAATCTTGTCATTTCTACCAATGGTTCCTCCTTTACCGTAAGAAGCCTGAAAGAACAAGAAGCTAAGGAAATCTATGAATTGCTGCTGTATAATTGCTATATCAAATGAGGCTGATGGAGGCTTGCTGTTTATTCCATCGGCGGAATTATCTGTGCACATATATTAATTCCGCCGTTTTTTCTCTATCTCTTTTTTAGGAATTTCAGCCTTTGGCTTCCTGATACATAAAGCGTTTGATACTCTTCTTGGCGGTCTTTTCAAACTCCTCGAAGTGTATTTTTACTTTGGTAATCTGGCAATATGCCGGCAGAAGTAGGTTCAGTTCGTTCCGGTTGGCTTCCATTGCCTTTTCTATATCGGTTTGTTGCAGGCCGTGGGCAAAGGCATCGTCGAAGTCGGGATAAATCAAGGCTACGAGTTTGTCATGCTGCAAGACAATCAACGACTCCGAGACGTAAGGCATGTTATTCAGTTTGCTTTCTATCTCTTCGGGATAAATGTTCTGTCCGCTGGAAGTGAGAAGCATATTCTTGCTGCGCCCGCGTACGGTAACGTAGCCGTCGGCATCCATTGTGGCGAGGTCGCCTGTGTGCAGCCAGCCGTTGACATCTATGATTTGGGAAGTGGCTTCGGCATTCTTGTAATAGCCCAGCATAAGGTTGCTTCCCCGGCAGATGATTTCGCCCGCTACATGCTGAGGATCGGGAGAATCTATCTTTACTTCCATGCGGGTGGTGGCTTTTCCGCAAGAGGCCAGTTTCAAGGTTTCCCAACGGCTGGAACAGATGATAGGACCGCATTCCGTCATGCCGTAGGCAATGGTGTAGGGGAAGCCTATCTGTTTGAGGAAGCGTTCCACGTCGGCGTTGAAGGGTGCGCCGCCGATGATGATTTCATCGAAATTGCCGCCGAAGACATCCATAGCCTTTTTGCGCATGTCCGCTTTTATCTTATCGTTGACGATAGGCATCCGTAACAGCAGTTTGCCTATCTTGTTGTCTATGAGTGGCAGGATGTTTTTCTTGATAATCTTCTCTACGATGAGCGGTACGCAGGATATGACGCGCGGCTTGATTTCGGAGAATGACTGCGCGATAATCTTAGGCGACGGCATACGGGTGAGGAAGTAAAGGTGTGCGCCTGCCGAGAATCCGTAAAGAAAATCGTATACCATGCCGAAAACGTGTCCCAGAGGGAGCATGGATACGATATGGTCGCCGGGACGTACGGGCAGCATTTCGTGGCAATAGGCTATATTGGACCATAAGCTGCGGTAGGGCAGCATCACGCCTTTGGAATAGCCGGTAGTGCCGGACGTATAATTGATAACCGCCAGCTCTTCGGGCGACTGTTCTTTGCGGTAGCAGATATGTTCGGGGCGGAAGTTCTTGGGATAGCGCGCGCCGTAGATGGCGTTGCGGTGTTCGAAAGCTTCCATGAGCCGTTCGTCCCGGCAGACAACCGGAGTAAAATCCGTCAGCAAGACAACTCCCATGAGCAACGGCATGGCTTCTTCGTTCAAGTTCTCCCAAGCCCGGTCGCCGACAAAAAGGAGTTTGGCTTCGGAGTGGTTGACGATATTATGTATGTTGTCTGCCTTGAATTCGTGAAGAATAGGAACGATTACAGCACCATAAGTCACTGTTGCCAAAAAGCAAACCGCCCAATGGGCGCTGTTACGACCGCATACAGCTATTTTATCACCGGGCTGGATGCCGGCACTTTCCAATACGATATGAAATTTAGCGATCTTGCGGGCAACATCTTTATATTGTAGGGTTATTCCTTGATAGTCTGTCAGAGCGTTTCTGTCCCAGTTTTGTATGATGCTTTGTTCGATATAGTCGATGAACAGTTGTTCTTGTTCCATGCGTATATTTGCACACTTTAGTTAAAACTGCGCAAATATAGGGCTTATAGTGATGCAAAGCAAGTGGTTTAAAGTTTTTTTCATGAGGGTATATCAAATTAAAATTCGCTTGCTTTTTGTTTTTTAGGCACGGGATTACGCAGGTTTCACGGAAAAAGAATAAAGAAAATCTGTGTTTTCCGTATAATTCCGTGCCTGAAAAAACAAATAGTGCATTTTCTCCCTCTTATTTCCTATTCTTTGGTCTTTTCAGAAATAAGCAGCAGCTTGTCTCCCACATGAAGTTTCAGAGTGCCGTTGGGTATCAGGTATTCGTTGTTGCGCTTCACTATCATAACGAGAGTTCCCTGGGGCAGGTTCATGTCTTTGAGGGTATCGCCTTTCGCGTCGAGCATCTCCCGGGTGACGGTTACATCGCGCAGGTCGGAGTCGATATCTTCGGGCAGTTCCACTCCGAAGTCGTTACCAGTCTTTTCCATCGGGGTGGAAAGCCCCATGATACGTGCTGCTTTAGAGACGGTAGTACCTTGGATGACGAGCGAGAGGATGGTGATGAAGAACACGATGTTGAAGATTACATCCGCTCCCGGCACACCTGCCACTACCGGATAGGTAGCGAAGATAATGGGAACCGCGCCTCGCAACCCTACCCAGGACACAAACAGCCTGGACTTCATATTGATACGTTTCCCGAACGGGAGCAGGCAGAGGAACACGCTGAGCGGACGTCCTATGACAATCATGAATACGCCGATGAGCAATGCCACGACTGCCACTTCCAGCATTTCGTGCGGGTTCACCAGCAGACCGAGACAGAGGAACATGATAATCTGGAAAAGCCATGTCAGTCCATCCATAAACGTGTAAATCTCTTTGCGGTGCATGATTTTGTTGTTACCCACCATCATGCCAGCAATGTAGACGGCGAGGTATCCGTTGCCTTTCATCAGATCGGTAATGGAGAAGGTAAAGAATACGAACGACAACAGCAGAATGGGGTAGAGCGACTGGTTGTCTATATTCAGCCTGTTGAGCATAAGGATGGCCAGCTTGCCCAGCAGATAGCCGGCAGCAGCACCTACCACAAATTGTATCACGAAAGAGAAGGCTATCTGCGAAGCGCCCATACCCGAGGACTGGATGAGCTGGATAAGTACGACAGTCAGCATATAGGCCATCGGGTCGTTGCTTCCGCTTTCCAACTCCAGCATGGGACGCAGGTTGTGCTTCAGGTTCATCTTCTGCGAGCGCAGGATGGCGAATACCGATGCCGAGTCCGTAGACGACATAGTGGAAGCCAGCAGCAGGGAGGTGATGAGCGGTAGGTGGATATTGGTCCAGCTCATGCCCGACAACCACCATATAAACAGTCCGGTAAACAGCGCCGTCAGTAGCACACCGAAAGTAGACAGTACAATACCGAGGGAGAGGATAGGCTTGATTTCGGTGAACTTGGTATCCATTCCGCCCGAAAACAGGATAATGCTTAAAGCCACCATACCGATGAACTGCGCTTCTTTGGCGTTGTGGAATTGCAATCCGAGTCCGTCGCTGCCGAAAAGCATGCCTACCACAAGAAAAAGTAACAAGGCGGGAACTCCGAAACGGTAACCGGTTTTGCCTACGATGATGCTGACAAAAAGTAAAATAGAACCTACAAGTAAAATGTTTTCGGCTGTAAATAGCATAAATAGTGTGTTATGAGTTTTATTGGAAAATGCTTTTCGTACCTTTGTGTACAAAGATATTCATTCTTGACAACAAAACCAAAACTTAATTGGTTCAATTAAATTTCAATACAAAAGTTGTCTCCTTCCCGGCTATCAGAGAGAGGCTTCCGCCGGATAGGCGCATGATTTGCCGGGAGATGCTCAGTCCGATGCCGCTTCCGTTCTCTTTGGTGGTGAAGAAAGGAATGAAAATATGCCCGGCAATGTCCGGGGGGATGGCAGGGCCGTTGTTGGATATTTCTATCAGTACGGCTTCGGCTTCGTTGCAGTAGGCGCGTATGTTGATGTGTTTTTCCGTAGTCGCTGCGCTTGTTTCCGCTGTCGTTTCCGCATTTGTCCCCGTTGCTGCCGTAGCACCCGTTTCAAAAGCCTGTATGGCATTTTTCAGTAAGTTTATGATGACTTGCGAAATGAGGTTTTCGTCGGCATAGAGTATCAAATCGTTGGGAACGATGGAAACATTGAACGTAACCGGGGTGTCGGGATATTGATGCCGCGCCAGTTCCGCCATACGGTTGATGAAGCCTTTGAGGTAGAATAGGGACGGTTCGGGAGTGGGGATGCGCGTAAACCTGCGGTAGGATTCTACAAAAGCGAGCAACCCTTTGCCTGTGGTACTGATTGTTTGCAGACCGTGCCGCATCTCTTCTTTCGATATTCGGGCTTCGGTCAGTTTCAGCAGGGTGTCGCTCAGGGAGGTGATGGGGGTTACGGCGTTCATGATTTCATGGGTCAGCACGCGTGTAAGGCGTATCCAGGAGTCTATCTCCTTTTCGTCCAGTTCGTTGTTGATGTCGTTCAGGGCGAGGATGCGCAGGTGCTCTTGGCGTACGGTGATGTCGCTGACGCGGACAGATAGGTTTACGGTTCCGCGTTCGTTGCCGAATGCCGCCTGGAACTTGTCGCCGGGACGACAGGCGGTGAGCGTATCCGTCAGATGGGCGTCCACACGCGACAGTTGGCGGACATGCGTAAAAACTTCCAATCCGAGCAGGCGCAGGGCTTCGTTGTTCTTTTGATAGACGGCTCCGTTGTCGTTCAGCACGATGATACCGGTGTTTACACAGTCGAGGATAAGCTCGTAGTACTTCTCCCGTTGGGCGGTTTCACTCTTTACATTATGCAGGATACGGGCTACGCGGTTCAGCGAACGGTTTACGAGGCGGTTGTCTTCAGTTCCGTCCGTTTCGGAGAAGTGAACGGAAGTATCGCTGTTCTCAATGGCATCGAGCATGAAAAGAACTTTACGGGTGTGGCGGCGGTACAACCGTTGCTGCCAGTATACTGTCAAAGAAAGAAGCACGGTGAACAGGACAGCCCAGAGCAGAGGGTCGCCCCAGCCACGCGCACCCGGCGGCTTCAGAAAGAACAGCGTCCACATTATTCCGGCGGCCGCGGCTGTGAGCAGGCTGACGACAGTCCGGAAAACGTAATATTGGCTGATATCCTTAGGTTTTTCAAAGCCCATACTTCTTCATTTTATTGTAAAGCGTCTGCCGGGTAATTCCCAGTTGCGAGGCCACCGCCGAGAGATTGCCGCCGCACTTGTCCAGCGTGCGGCGTATCATTTGCTTTTCCATGTCTTCAAGAGTGGATGCGGCGGGCATTTCCGGGGCTTCGTTCCTGCGTTGCAACTGGAACAATCCGGCAGAGAGGAATGCACCGTCGCAGATGATAACGGCCTTCTCGATGGCATGTTCCAGTTCGCGGATGTTGCCGGACCAGGGGTGCAGCATCAGCTTCTCCCGCGCCGCATTGTCCAGACGCAAGGCCGGCTTCCCGTATTGTTTGCAGAAACGTGTGATGAAACGCTCTGCCAGCGGGATTATATCTTCCTGCCGTTCACGCAGCGCGGGAATTTCAAGATGGATGGTGTTGATGCGGTAGAGCAGGTCTTCACGGAATTCTCCTTTGTCCACCATTTCGGACAGGTTGCGGTTGGTGGCGCAGATAAGGCGGATATCTACGGGAACAGGCGTATTGCTGCCCACTCGCACGATGCTGCGGCGCTGGATGGCGGTCAGCAGTTTGGCTTGCAGGTGATAGGGGAGATTGCCTATTTCATCGAGGAAGAGCGTGCTGTGGTCGGCAACCTCGAACTTTCCGGGACGGTCGGCATGGGCATCGGTGAACGCCCCCTTCACATGGCCGAAAAGCTCGCTTTCAAAAAGGCTTTCGGTAATGGCGCCCATGTCCACGCTTATCATTTCCTTGCGGTGGCGTGCGGAGAGGGCATGTATCTCGCGGGCAAGCATCTCTTTACCCGTGCCGTTCTCGCCGGTGATGAGGATGTTGGCATCGGTGGCCGCTACCTTTTCTACCAGCATGCGAAGCTGCTGCATGACGGGGCTTTCTCCCCAGTACATGGAAGAAGCGGTGCTTGCAGACGTGGTTGCCGTTTTCTTCCCGGATGCAGGGGCGTTTTGTGCGGCATTCAGCAGGGTTTCCACTAACTTTCCGTTATCCCAGGGCTTGACGATAAAATCCGTTGCTCCTTCCTTTATCCCCCGTACGGCAAGGTCTATGTCGGCATAAGCGGTGAACAGCACTACGGGGAGCGCCGGATATTGTTTCTTTATTTCGTGCAGCCAGTACAGCCCCTCGTTTCCGGTATTGATGCCGGATGTGAAATTCATATCGAGAAGCACTGCCTGCCAGATGTCTTCGCGCAAGGTGGCGGGAAGGGTGACCGGTGAAGAAAGAACGGCTATCTTATCAAAATAAGGTTTCAACAGCAGTTGCAATGCGGTGAGTACGCCGCGATTGTCATCAACGATAAGAATGTTTCCGGATTTCTTCATGGCAGAACGATGTCTTGTTATATTTGTGAGGGCAAATATATTCTATTTTCCCGAGAAAGAAGGGAAAGGAGAGGAATAATTCGGGGACTTTTTCATTGGGCTTTGCTGCCCGGCAAGACACATGGACGCTTTTTTTTATAAGGAGCGGAAGTAGCAAAAGCAGTAGCAGAAGAGGGGCTGCGCTACGTTCCGCCTCAGGGTACATGCCGTACCACGACAAGGTAGGTGTCATACCACGGTGTGGTATACATTGTACCACGGCATGGTAGGTGCTGTACCACCGCAGGGTACATGCCGTACCATAGCGAGGTACTTCTTGTACCACCGTGGGATACATCTCGTACCACTGCAAGATACAGCCGGTAACCTTGCGGTAACTGTAATTTCACTTGAAAGACATGTCTTACAGCAACTGTAGCTTCACTCCGAAGGACAAGCTCAGGTAATCCTTCGGCTTCAGGTACTTGTTGGTGAATGCGCTTACGATGTACAGGTCGCAGGTGCTGATTTCGTAGAATAGCGTAATGGCTTTTGCCGTAAATCTGCGGCGCGGGTCGATGTCGTACGTAATGCGTTGTCCGAGAAAAGCATGGATGCGTACTTTGGATGAGAAACCGTAGTAGCCTTTCGGATAACGATCCGGTTCGTTCACCCAGAATTCATCGCCGAACACGGTGTTGAAGTACATACCGCAGGTAAGGGGTTCTGCCGAGAACCGGCTTTCCTTGATTTGCAGGCTCCAGGGGATGTAGTTCTGCTTCAAGGTAAATGTCAGTTTGGTGCAGTCGGACTGATATTTGGGCAGGACACCCAGAAAAACATCCGTTTCCCATTGGTTGCGCTTGCCGTAATCCCAGCCCGTACCCAGTGAGAGGAGTCCCATATTGCCGGCAAACTGTATCTTGGTGTGTGTCGGAATCAAGGCTTCCCACCGTTTGCGGTAGCGGTGCACGCGCCGGTCGTAACGGCTGTGGCGCACACGGCCGGTGACAACGGTGTCGGGTTTGTGCTGCAAGTAAACCGTATCGTGCTTTACGATAATCACCGTATCCCGTTCCTGTGCGGAAAGCGGGCCGCACCACAGCATCAGCAGGCAGATGGCGGCGAGTGCCGGCAGATTAGAAATAGACCACTTCGCGCTCATATCCTTCGGGTGTTATGGTGAATACATAGTAGTTGCGGTTCTTCATGCAGTCGCTCATGTAGTACATGATACCGTCCTCAAAGAGGTTTTCCTCGAAGACGTGGTGCTCGTGGGCGGCAGTACAGAATTGTATGCCGGGAAATTCGGTTACGTAGCGGTGAAAGACGCGTGCCACGTTATTGTTGAACTGGTCGGCATAGGGGCGTACGTGCATGGACACAACGGTCTTGTCGAATTCGTCCTTGCGGTCGGTAAGTTCTTTTTCGAGGAACGTGAAGTCGGGAATGGGGCGGGAGTAGTCAAACTCCATGGCGTTGGTGTTGAGGCATACGAACTTCACCCGTCCGGCAATGAATGAGAAGTTAGGGTCGCCGAATACGGCGCGGTATGTTTCTTCTCCCGTGCCGAGGCAGTCGTGGTTGCCTATCAGGGCTACGTAGGGCACATGGAGCTTGTTCATGATGTCGCGCTGCCACAGAAACTCGTCCGTCACGCCGAAGTCGCTCATGTCACCGCCGTGGATAACGAAGTCGATGTCATCGCGCTTGTTTATCTCTCCCACGAAGTCCAGCGTTTCGTCGTACCAGCGTTGCGAGTCGCCCATGGTCACGAACTTAATCGTTGTCTTGTCCTTGCATTTCTGCTCTATCTCTGCAATATTATGGGCGTTTACATCGGTCTCACCGTTGATGCGTACATCATACGGATGATAGTCTATCATGTCGCAACTGCCCATAAGCAGGCAGAGGAATGACAGGAGTAAAGGTTTATATGCTAGATATGCACGAGTTTCTGATGTTTGATGAAATGAATTATATTACATTGTCCTATATTCCGACTTATGTAGATAATATTCCTGAAAAACTGACAGGAAGAGGAGCTTCCTGTATGATTCAAATATAGGGACGCGAAAGAAAGCAGGTGAAAGAAAAGATACCTCACTGTAATATAAGGTTTGCTGACCCACGACAGTTAGCAAATCCATTACAAGAGAGGTATCTAAGATGAAGTCTACCACACAAAACGCAAAGATCGCAGCTATAACTGAAAAAACTTTGATCATTGGCATTGACGTAGGAAGTGAGACACACTTCGCACGGGCATTTAACTGGCGGGGATACGAGTTCTCCAGGAAACCGCTTGAATTCAGTAACACGGAGGAAGGGTTCGAGACGTTCCGGATCTGGATTGAGGAGCTGAAGGAAAAGCACGAAATGGACAAGGTAATACCGGGCATGGAACCAACAGGCCATTATTGGTTCAATCTTGGGAAGTTCCTGCAGGATAACAGTATGACTCCAGTGCACGTAAATCCACATCATGTCAAGAAATCGAGGAACTGGATGATAACAACCCGGACAAGAATGACCGCAAAGATCCGAAAGTAATAGCCGGTCTGGTAAAAGACGGAAGGTATTTCCGGCCGTATATCCCGGACGGGGTCTATGCAGAGATCAGGGCATTATCAGGACTGCAGGTGCTCGCACAGAGCGAGATCACAAGGCTGAAGAATCGGATCGCCAGATGGTTCAGTATCTACTTCCCGAATTATAAAGACGTTTACGGGAATGTCGGTGCGGTGAGCGGTCTGATGGTTCTGAAGGCAGCGCCACTGCCGGAAGATATCGTAAAACTTGGTGTGGACGGTGTAAACCGGATCTGGAGGGATGCGAAGTTAAGAGGCGTCGGATTAAAGAGGGCTAAGACCCTGGTAGCAGCGGCGGAGCACAGCATCGGGGAGCCGGGAAGCACAGGAAGCAGCCAGGATAGAACTGCAGATCCTGCTCTCAGACTATGAGATGCAGACAGCACGGGAAGCAGAATTGATGGCACTGATCGAGGAAAAGATCATAGAGGTGCCATACGTAGACAAGCTTCTGGAGATCAGGGGCGTAGGCCTGAAGACGGTGATCGGGTTTGTAGCGGAAGTCGGGGACATTACGCGTTTCGATGATCCCAGACAGCTCCAGAAGCTGGCCGGATACGCAATCGTCAAGGACGAATCCGGAAAGCACAAGGGAGAAAGCCACATTAGCTACCGCGGCAGAAAGCGACTGAGATATGTGCTGTATGAAGCGGCAGTCAGCGTGGTAAGCCACAGTCCGGAATTTAAGTCGATCCATCAGTATTACACGACAAGGGAGAAGAATCCTTTAAAGAAGATGCAGTCAATGATCGCGGTGGCATGCAAGCTGATCCGGGTGTTCTACCTGATCCTGCAGACCGGAGCGACTTATGATGCGGCAAAGCTGATGGGGGATATCCGGAGACCATTGGCGGCATAAGCAGCCGAAAACAACAGAGCAACTACTGCTTGCGGCCAGAGCCGGGGATCTGAACCACATCAGGGATCCGGTTCCGGTCACAAGCAGGAGACCGGCTCCCTTATGGGAGTGACGAAGGAAGAAGTTCATCAGGGAAACGTCCGCCGAAAGGTGCTGGTGAGCGGGAGCTGGAGTCAGCAAACAACAAAGAATGAGCCAGTAGTCGGCAGGAATTTATTCCATAGGGCACGACCCTGATGAGGAGCTAAGCTGACACCCTGGTTATGGGCAGGCGGAACGAAGGAAGTGAGGACCCATCGGGGAACCGAAGGTGATCCTGGTAGATACGGGAGGTGCGCTGCCATAGAGGGAAGGGTTATACAACGGCCATGAATATCAGGATAAATGACGTTCTGGTTCGTATACCCAAAACACCTCTATTCTCGTACCCGATACTCAGAGATGCCCACCCTTACGGCTCATTCAGTAGAGGTATACCGTTGAAAAATCCTT
>ENA-OQDT01000483-OQDT01000483.1-human-gut-metagenome-genome-assembly--contig:-NODE-483-length-25806-cov-4.398964_pt1 | contig 25806 bp, 29 predicted proteins | sample MGYA00242786_ERZ504617 | MGnify/ENA primary metagenome ERZ504617 (study PRJEB26092, sample SAMD00036337) | human gut metagenome | host: Homo sapiens | study: EMG produced TPA metagenomics assembly of...
AAGATCGCCACCGGCGATTTGTTCGTGGGCGACAGCGAGACGAAGGCCGCCATTGAGGCCAAGTGTGCCCCGGACTGCGTGGAGATGGAGGGCGCGGCGGTAAGCCAGATCGCTGCCAAGAACGGCGTGCCCTGCGTCATCCTGCGCGCCATGAGCGACAACGCCGACGAGGACGGCCACGAGGTACTGGTGGTGAAGAAGTTCAGCATCAGCGAATATGTCGCCACCGCCACTAAGATCGTAGCAGCGATGGTGGAAAAGCTGTAAATTTCCCCAGTCAAAACCACCGGCTGAGCCGGTGGCTTGAGTAAGCCCTAGAAGGGCATAATACTAGCAAAGCCCCTTAAGGGGCCACGAATGGGTCTGCCAACTGCATTCCTGTCTCGTGGCAGGCCCCTCAAGGGGCCCTTTTATTTACGCCTTAGTTTCCTTGCTACCCGTAAACGGGTCCACGAACTCCTTAAGGCTCAACTGATCGGCAATCTGGTCCTGTTGCAGTTGATTTTTAATGTACTCTTGGATTTTCTTTTTGTTCTTTCCTACCGTATCCACGAAGTATCCCCTGGCCCAGAAATGCCGATTGCCATACTTGTACTTCAGATTTGCATGTCTGTCGAAAATCATGAGACTGCTCTTTCCCTTGAGATATCCCATGACATAGGAAATGCTGTACTTCGGCGAAAAACTTATCAGCATATGGATATGGTCAGGGCAGGCCTCCGCTTCAATGATTTCAATACCTTTTTGTTCGCACAACTGGCGCAGTATCTGCCCTATATCCTTTTTGATCTGACCGTAAATTACCATTCTCCGATATTTCGGTGCAAACACTACATGGTATTGACATCTCCACGTGGTATGGCTTAAACTATCTACGTCTTTGTTATTTTTCATTTCAAAGATAAACCTCTCTGTTCCTAGAATGTGGTTGGCAAACCCACACTCTATTCTACGGGAGGTTTCTCTTTGTCTAGGGCTAAAGCCGTTTTTATTCCACCAGCAAAGCTGGTGGTTGTCGCTCGCTCAAGCTACCCAAAACAACAACAGCCAGACCGGCAGTGCCGGTCTGGCTGTTTTGCGTTTATGTCAGTTTTTGGTCAGATCCTTGGTATACAGGGCGCGGGTGGCGTTGAGCACGGCAATGACCATCACGCCCACGTCCGCAAAGATGGCTGCCCACATTCCGGCAATGCCCAGTGCACCCAGCAGCAGGCACAGCGCCTTGATGCCCAGCGCGAACACGATGTTCTGGTGCACAATGCGCAGGGTGCGGCGGGCAATGCGCATAGCCAGCGCGATTTTGGCGGGGTCGTCATCCATCAGCACCACGTCTGCGGCCTCGATGGCAGCGTCCGAACCCAGCGCACCCATGGCGATGCCCACGTCTGCGCGGGAAAGCACCGGCGCGTCGTTGATGCCGTCACCCACAAAGGCAAGGTTCTCCTTGGGCTGCTTTTCAGCCAGCAGCTTTTCGATCTGGTCCACCTTGTCACCGGGCAAAAGACCGGCGTGGTACTCGTCCAGACCCAGCTGCTGCGCTACAGCCTGTGCCACCGGCTGTGCATCGCCGGTCAGCATGACCGTCTTGCGCACACCGGAAGCCTTCAAAGCGCGGATGGCATCGGCGCTGTGGGGCTTTACCACGTCCGAAATCAGCAGATAGCCCGCATAGCTGCCCTCCACGGCAACGTGCACGATGGTGCCCACGCCGTCCACGGCGGGGACGGTCAGCCCCAGCTTTTTCATCAGGCGGGCGTTGCCGGCAGCAACGGCCTTGCCGTCCACCTTCGCGGTCACGCCATGACCGCCCAGCTCCTGCACGTCCGTGACCCGGGCGGCATCGATGGGCTTGCCGTAGGCAGCTTTGATGCTCAGGGAGATGGGGTGCTTCGACCAGCTTTCCGCCAGCGCAGCGGCTTCCACCAGTGCGGCGTCGGTCACGCCCTCGGCGGGGTGGATGCCGGTGACCTTAAAGGTGCCCTGCGTCAGGGTGCCGGTCTTATCGAACACCACAATACCGGTGTTGGCAAGCTCTTCCAGATAGGTAGAGCCCTTGATGAGGATGCCGCAGGAGGAAGCGCCGCCGATGCCGCCGAAAAAGCTCAGCGGGATGGAGATGACCAGCGCACAGGGGCAGCTGATGACAAGGAAGGTCAAAGCGCGGTAGACCCAGTCGCCAAAGCGGGCGGGCTGTCCCATAAGCAGCAGCACCACCGGCGGCAGAAGCGCCAGCGCCAGTGCGCCGTAGCAGACAGCGGGGGTGTACACCCGGGCAAAGCGGGTGATAAAGTTTTCTGCCCGGGCTTTTTTCATGCTGGAATTTTCCACAAGGTCGAGAATTTTAGAGACGGTGGACTCGCCAAATTCCTTGGTGGTGCGCACCTTCAGCAGGCCGGTCATATTCACACAGCCGCTGATGACCTCGTCCCCGGCGTTCACGTCCCGGGGCAGGCTCTCACCGGTCAGGGCGGCAGTGTTCAGGGCAGAAGCGCCCTCCACGATGACGCCGTCAATGGGCACCCGCTCGCCGGGCTGCACCACAATGACGGTGCCCACCTCGACCTCGTCCGGGTCCACCTGTTCCAGCTTGCCGTCCTCGCCCTCGATGTTGGCGTAGTCCGGGCGAATGTCCATCAGGCTGGCAATGCTCTGGCGGCTTTTGCCCACGGCAACGCTCTGGAACAGCTCGCCGATCTGGTAGAAGATGATAACGGCGCAGCCCTCCACATAGTCGCCCAGTGCAAACGCGCCCACGGTGGCCACTGCCATTAGAAAGCACTCGTCAAAGGGCTGACGGTTCTTGATGCCCTTCAGCGCCTTGCGCAGCACATCCCAGCCCACCACAAGGTAGGGGATGCAGTAGAGCGCCAGCTCCACCGGCATGGGCAAGGCGGGCAAAAGCTTGAGCACGATGACCAGCGCCACGGCGATCAGAATGCGCTCAAGGGTCTTTTTTTGTTTCTTGTTCATAAGCAACGCTCCTCAGTTTGCGGTGCAGCGGATGAAAAACGGGTGGTTTTCCACAAGTTTTTCGGCAAAAAATGGGTATTCCACAGTTTTACCCGCGTTTTCCACACAGTTTTTCCTGTAAAAAAAGCGCTTTTCCACGCTTCTTTTTCGGTTTTTTCGCAAAGTGTGTTGAAAACCCGGTGGAAATTGTTGAAAAGTGGCGGATTTTTCCACAGAAAAACTCCCCCAGTCCACACCGACCGGGAGAGCTTTGCCGTACATCAGATATCAAAGATCTCGCAGTCGTCCTCTACCTTCTTGCAGGCAGACAGCACGTTCTCCATGGTGTCGTGGGGGTCTGCACCCTCGGCAAACTCCACCTTCATCTTCTGGGTCATAAAGCTGACGGTCGCCTTTTCCACACCGGCTACGGTGTTGGCGGCATCCTCCATCTTCTGGGCGCAGTTGGCGCAGTCCACTTCGATCTTGTAGGTCTTTTTCATAATAAGTACCAGCCTTTCTTTTTCTGCGGGCGTGTGCCCGGTCATTCTTCGATATGGTCCATCCCCATGGAGAGGATGCTGCGCACATGGTCATCGTCCAGTGCGTAGAAAACAGTTTTGCCTTCCCGCCGGAAGCGCACAAGCTTGGAATCCTTGAGCACCCGCAGTTGGTGGCTGACGGCAGACTGGCTCAGCTGCACGGCGTCCGCGATATCCTGCACGCAAAGCTCGCTGTCGTGTAAGGCGTACAGAATTTTGATGCGGGTGGAATCGCCGAACACGCGGAACAGGTCCGCCAGTTCGTACAGCACCTCGTCATCCGGCATCTCCACCGGCTGAGTCTCCTTTTCCGGCGCGGCTTGTTCTAGCCCGGTCATGCTGTCATCCCCTTTCGTTTCGATATATGAGCATCTGTTCATGTGTTCATGATAGCACGCAGACAGCCCCCTGTCAAGCAAAATCCGCAAAGTTTTTTACATTGCCGCAAAATTGCTGAAAATCGCCGTAAAACGCAAAAAAGATGCAATTTTAATTTGCAAATTGGGTGCGGGTTGGACAGGCAAAACGATTTGAAATGCGCGCCACGCTCTGCGGGGAAAGTTACTGCTTGCCTTCAGCGTGCAGGGACGCTCCGCTGGGCCAGAGGCAGGGAGGGGTGTTCCGACTCCCCCCTCCCTACCTCTGGACTCCACCCACCCCGCAACGGGCCAAGGGCTGCTCGCCCTTGACAATCCTAAAGAAGTGGGCTCCCACCGGAAAAAACTGAAGATTCACGCCTGTTCGGCGTGAAGATCTTTTAACCGTTTTTTCCGGCTCCGCCGATTTAGAACCCCTCAGTCGCTACGCGACAGCTCCCCCATGGGGGAGCGAGCGCCCGCCCGCAGCGCCGCGCTTTCGCAGAAAGCGGCGCTGCAAATGCCGTTTGCCGCTACGACCCTCCCGTGAAAATGCGTTTGGAGCGCTCCGCAGAGCGCGACAAACGCGAAATTTAAAATATTCTTTCCGCTGAATATGTGCAGAGCGCAGCGGAGCACATTCTAAATCGTCCGCCCTCTGTAAGAGACGCTGAAAAAATATGCAAAAAATAGTGCATTCCGGTGCGTTTTGTGATATCTTATAAAGGCGTATGAGCACAAATAACACAACTGCGTCCATAGGACGCATAAGGAGGAACTGTATATGAAGTTGGAAGCCGGAATCTGCGGCGAGCAGAGCGTGCGCGTGAGCGCAGAGAACACTGCAAAAACCATGGGCAGCGGCACGCTAGACGTGTTTGCTACCCCTGCACTGGTGGCACTGGCCGAAAAGACCTGCTGGCAGAGCGTTGCCCCTGCGCTGGAGGCAGGCAGCGGCACCGTGGGCACCAAGCTGGAGCTGGAGCACACCGCACCCACCCCTGTGGGCATGACCGTGACCTGCCACAGTGAGCTGGTGGCCGTAGAGGGCCGCAAGCTGACCTTCAAGGTGACGCTTGCGGACGAGAAAGGCCCTGTGGGCGGCGGCACCCACGAGCGCTTTATCATCTTTGAAGAAAAGTTTGCCGCTAAGGCCGAGGCCAAAAAGGGCTAAGGATCGTCCGGTTCTGTTTCGTCCAGCCGCAGCGGCGGCAAGTCTGCGGCCAGCAGCTGCTGCTCGGCGCGGGTCTGCGCGTCCTGCAAAAGCTGCACAGCCTGCACACTGGCGCGGAACAGCTCAAAGTACATGGCCTTGTAATCCGGCACGGTGCACACCCCCTTTGCGTTTCTGTGGGTAGTCTGCCCCGCAGCCTGCACCCCGATACGCCGGACGAACCCCGCAGACAATAACTGATACTTGATATGAGGAGCTTATGAAAAACAAAAACTTATCCTGGGTGGGGGCGCTGTTCGTCTTTGCCCTGCTGCTGTGGTGCACGGCGGTGACCCCCGGCAAGGTGGCCGACCCCGCCACCTACACCTGTGCGGTGTACAGCACCTTCTTTTCCCTGCTGCCGCCGGTCATTGCCATCGTGCTGGCGCTGAACACCAAGGAGGTGTACACCTCGCTGCTGGTGGGCATTGCTTCCGGTGCGCTGCTGTATGCCAACGGCAACCTTGAGCTGGCACTGAATACCCTGTTCTTCAACGAGGACGGCGGCATGATCACCAAGCTGTCGGACTCCGGCAACGTGGGCATTCTGGCCTTTCTGGTGATGCTGGGCATTCTGGTGGCGCTGATGAACAAGGCGGGCGGCTCAGCAGCCTTCGGCCGCTGGGCGTCCACCCACATCCACAGCCGGGCAGGCGCACAGTTTGCCACCCTGATGCTGGGCGTGATGATCTTTGTGGACGACTACTTCAACTGCCTGACCGTAGGCTCGGTGATGCGCCCGGTGACCGACCGGCAGAAGGTGTCCCGCGCAAAGCTGGCCTACCTGATCGATTCCACCGCCGCGCCCATCTGCATCATTGCGCCGGTGTCCAGCTGGGCGGCTGCGGTCACCTCCAGCGTCCCGGCGGGCTCCGGCATCAACGGCTTTACCATGTTCCTGCGCACCATTCCTTATAACTATTACGCCGTCATGACCGTGGTGATGAGTCTGTTCCTCATCTTTACCGGGGCGGAGTTCGGCCCCATGAAGCTGAACGAGGACAACGCCCAAAACGGCGACCTGTTCACCACCGCCGACCGCCCCTACGGTGACGATGTGGACGACGGCAGCGACACCAACGGCCATGTCATCGACTTGCTTGCGCCGGTGCTGGTGCTGATCGCGGCCTGTATCTTCGGCATGGTGTACACCGGCGGCTTCTTTGAGGGCGTAGACTTCATCACCGCCTTTGCAGACTGCAACGCTTCGGCGGGTCTGGTGCTGGGCAGCAGCATTGCCCTGCTGTTCACCTTTGTATTTTACCGGGTGCGCGGCGTGATGACCTTTCAGGACTTTGCTGCCTGCATCCCCGAGGGCTTCAAGGCCATGGTCAGCCCCATGCTGATTTTGTCCCTTGCATGGACGCTGTCCGGCATGACCGGCCTGCTGGGCGCAAAGTATTATGTGGCAAACCTGCTGGGCAGCTCTGCGGCGGCTTTGCAGTATCTGCTGCCGTTCATCATCTTCCTTGTGGCGGTGTTCCTTGCCTTTGCCACCGGCACTTCCTGGGGCACCTTCTCCATCCTGATCCCCATCGTCTGTCAGGCCTTCCCGGACGGCGAGATGCTGGTGGTGTCCATTGCCGCCTGCCTGTCCGGCGCGGTGTGCGGCGACCACTGCTCCCCCATCTCGGATACCACCATCATGGCCTCGGCGGGCGCACATTGCAGCCATGTGAACCACGTTTCCACCCAGCTGCCTTACGCCATTACGGCGGCAGCCTGCTCGGCGGTGTGCTACGTCATCACCGGCCTTGCACAGGCAGTGCTGGGCAGCCGCGCAAGCCTTGTCACCTCGCTGGTGCTGCTGGTGGTAGCCATCGTGCTGGAACTGGCGGTGCTCAGCGTCATCCGCGCCCGCACCCGGGCAAAAACTTCCGGGGATGCTGTGTAAAAATTCCGCTATGCAGCGGGGCATTTTCGTGGTATACTGAACGTATAGTAAAAAAGTTGAACCATTGGAGGCGCATGACCCATGCTGGAAAAGCTTTTCAGGACGTCTACACCAAATTCAGCTGCATTTTTATCAGAACGTGTTCCAGCGTTTTGCCACCCGTGAGGCTACCCTGACCACGGTGGAGTCCTTCTGCATGGAGGGCATCATGGCCATGGGCGAGCCCACCATTGCGGAGTTTTCCCGCATGATGCAGATCTCCACCCCCAATGCGGCATACAAGATCGGCAGTCTGGTGAAAAAGGGCTATGTGGAAAAGATCCAGTCCACCACCGACCGGCGGGAGTACCACCTGCGCCCCACCCAGAAGTATATCGACTACTACAACATCAGCTACTCTTACCTGCACACCGTAGTGGAGCGTGCCCGGCAGCGCTTTACCCCCGAGGAATGCGCCAAGCTGGAACAGATGCTTACCATCGTGAGCAACGAGCTGATGCCGGAACTGGATATACTGAAAAAAGGCGAGGACTAAAAACGATAAAACGGCTGCTGCACAAAAACGTGCAGCAGCGTTTTGCGTTGAACGTTTTAGAATGGCTTCCGCTACGCTCTAGCCATATTCAGCGGAAAAATTATTTTAAATTTCGGGGTTCAGAAACGCCTGCGGGCGTTTCTGAACCCCATTTTCACGGGAGGGGTCGTGGAGGAAAACTGCCGACCAACCGTTGCACCCCCCCCCGTGAAAAAGTAAATCGGGAAAATCCGCAGATTTTCCCGATTTACATATAAAAATAAAATTCCGCTATTGATGCGCAGAGCAGCGCGGCGCGTATTTCCAATCGTTACAGCACCATAAACAGCGTACCGGCGGTGATGAGGGCACAGCCGATGAGGCTTTTGGCGGTAAAGGGCTCGTGCAGCACTACAAAGGCCAGCGCAAGAGTGATGACCACGCTGAGCTTATCAATGGGCACTACCTTGGACGCTGCACCCACCTGCAAAGCGTGGTAGTAGCACAGCCAGCTTGCGCCGGTGGCAAGGCCGGACAGCACCAGAAACAGCCAGCTGCGGCGGGAGATCTCCGCAATGCCGGTCTGGGTGCCGGTAAGGAACACCATGCCCCAGCTCATCAGCAGCACCACCGCCGTGCGGATGGCGGTGGCAAGGGTGGAGTTGACCCCCTCGATGCCGATCTTTGCCAGAATCGAGGTAAGGGCAGCGAACACCGCAGACCCCAGCGCGTAAACGAACCACATGGCAAACGCCTCCTTTTTTGCCCAGTATACGCCTTTGTACGGCGGAATACAAGGCTGCCGGGAGGAGGACGATTTGGAATGCGCTCCGCGTTGCTCTGCGCATAGTCAGCGGAAAGAATATTTATAATTTCGGAGCACCGGAGCGTCTGCGGACGTTCCGATGCTCCATTTTCACGAGAGGGGCTGATGGGTTGAAAAATTTTCGCCTTTCTGTACAAACGCACTGAAAAATTGTAGGATAAGAATGGAAAAGACGTCACTTTCACGCTTTACAACTTTACCTAGATAAAGTAAAATAAGGACAGAAGCCTTTCATTCTATGGTGCGGAGGATGCCGCGCCGGATGTTTTTGTGTATAGAGACGCCGGAATTGTGCCGGTGCAGGGAAAGAAACAAGGGAAAGGAAACGAGGGAGCGAAATGGAGTTCAGTCTGGAGCATCTGCAGCCAAAGGAGCGCGCCTCCTTTGCGCTGCGCAGCCTGTACGAGACGGCAGGCTGCCGCAAGTACCACATGGGACGGTTCGAGGAGTACAGCCTGTATCAGGAGAACCGCAGCTTTCTGTCGTCGGAGCAGGTCATCACCTTTACCGATTTGGACGGCCGTCTGCTGGCGCTCAAGCCGGACGTGACCCTGTCCATCGCCAAGACAGCGCAGCCCGCCCCGGGCGAGACGCTGCGGTACTACTACCACGAGAACGTCTACCGCCCCTCTGCCGAAAGCCACACCTTTAAAGAGATCTCCCAGATGGGTCTGGAACTGCTGGGTGCTGTGGGCGAAGCCGAGGTGCAGCAGGCGGTATGTCTGGCGGCGCAGTCGCTGGCGGCGCTGGGCGCAGAGTGGGTGCTGGAAGTCAGCCACATGGGCTACCTGTTCGGCCTGTTCGATGCGCTGGGCGTGCCGGAAGCCGCCCGGGCGCAGCTGCTGGAAAAGCTGCGGCAGAAAAACGCCCACGAGCTGCGCGCCGCCGCGCTGGCTGCGGGGCTTTCCGAAACGGCGGCAGACGCTTTGTGCGGGGTGCTGGAACTTTCCGGCGGCTACGCCGCTACTCTTTCCAAGGCGGCGGCGCTCTGCCGCAACCCTGCTATGACTGCCGCCGTGGCAGAACTGACCGCCCTAGCGCCCACGTTGGGACAGGCGGGCGGCAGCATCCGATTAGACCTGACCTTAGCCGGTGAGATGGAATACTACAACGGCCTTGTGTTTCAGGGCTATCTCAAAGCCCTGCCCCGCCCGCTGCTGAAGGGCGGGCGGTACGACCTGCTGCTGCAGAAATTCACCCCCGGGGCGGGTGCCATCGGCTTTGCTGTGTATCTGGACGAGCTGGACCGGCTGAACGCGATGCCGCCGGTACAGCATCAGGACACCGGCAAGGTGATGCTGAACGTGGCGCTGCCAAGGGCGGCTGGGCGACAAGGTGTATAATCTGCTGGCGGGCATCGGCTACGGCTGCCCGGAGGACTACAACGCCACCCGCAAGCTGGTGGTGGAAAACCCGGCAGCGGGCATCCGGTATTTTCTGGTCAAGCCCAGTGATGTGGCCATCTATGTGGAGCACGGCGCTGCCGATGTAGGCATCGTGGGCAAGGATATCCTGACCGAGGCCGCCGCCGACGTGTACGAGCTGCTGGACACCGGCCTTGGCCGCTGCCGGATGTGCGTAGCCGCCCCGGCGGGCTACCGGGACGACCCCAGCCGCCCGGTGCGGGTAGCCACCAAGTTCGTCAACATTGCAAAGCGCTACTACGCCTCCATGGGGCGGGATATCGATATCATCAAGCTGAACGGCTCCATTGAGCTGGCACCCATCCTTGGGCTTTCGGATGTCATTGTGGACATCGTGGAGACCGGCACCACCCTGCGGGAGAACGGCTTGCAGGTGGTCACCGAGTTCATGCCCATCTCGGCGCGGTTTATCGCCAACAAGGCCAGCTACCAGTTCAAGCACCGGCAGATGGACACCATGCTGGAAAAGCTGCGCGACACCTTGCACAAGCAGGAGGAAGAGAAATGATCAAGCTGTATAATTTTGACGAGCTGAAACCGGAGGAAATTCTGAACCGGGATATCCGCGCCGAGAAGAATGTGGAGGACGTGGTGGACGCCATCATTGCGGACGTGCGCGCCCGGGGCGACGACGCCCTGAAGGACTACGCCCTGAAATTTGACGGTGCGGCAATCGAAAATTTACAGGTGACGCAGGCCGAGATCGACGAAGCCTTTGCGGGTATGGACCCGTATTTCCTCGAGACCCTGCGGCAGGCGGCGGAGAACATCGAGCAGTTCCACCGCCAGCAGGTGCACAAGAATTTTGTGATGAACGACCGCCCCGGCATTGTACTGGGGCAGAAATATACTCCCATTGAAAAAGCGGGCGTCTATGTTCCCGGCGGCACGGCGGCGTACCCTTCCACCGTGCTCATGGACGTCATCCCCGCCAAGGTGGCAGGGGTGTCCGAGATCGTCATGACCACTCCCGCCGGGAAGGACGGCAAGGTGAACCCGGTCATTCTGGCCGCTGCCGCCACCGCCGGAGTGACCAAAATTTTCAAGACCGGCGGCGCACAGGCCGTGGCGGCGCTGGCTTACGGCACCCAGAGCATTCCGGCGGTGGATAAGATCGTGGGCCCCGGCAACATCTACGTTGCCACCGCCAAGCGCAAGGTGTTTGGCAAGGTGGGCATTGATATGATCGCAGGCCCCAGCGAGATTCTGGTGCTGGCAGACGGCAGCTGCAATCCCGCGTGGGTGGCGGCAGACCTGTTAAGTCAGGCCGAGCACGATAAACTGGCAAGCCCGGTGCTTGTCACCGACAGCGCAGACCTTGCCAAGGCGGTACAGGCAGAGCTGGAAGTACAAATTCCGCAGCTGCCCCGCGCCGCCATTGCCCGTGCCAGCGTGGACGACAACGGCAAGATCATCCTCTGCACCGACCTGCACAAGGCCATCGAGGCCTGCAACATCATCGCACCGGAGCACTTGGAGGTCTGCGTGGAGGACCCCTTCGGGGTGCTGAACGAGATCCGCAACGCGGGCAGCATCTTCCTTGGCCGCAACGTGCCGGAGGCGCTGGGCGATTACTTTGCAGGCCCCAACCACACCCTGCCCACCAGCGGCACCGCACGCTTTTCCAGCCCGCTGGGCGTGGACGATTTTGTCAAGAAGTCCAGCTTCATCTACTACACCCGGGACGCGCTGGAAACCGTTGCACCCCGCATTGCAGACTTTGCCGAGCGCGAGGGTCTGCACGCCCACGCCCGCAGCGTGACCATCCGGTATGAGAAGTAAGAGGAAACCATTATGAGTCGTTTTCTTTCCCCTGCCCTGTCCGCTGTCACCCCCTACACGCCCGGGGAGCAGCCGCAGGATCAGCAGTACATCAAACTGAATACCAACGAAAGCCCCTATCTGCCGTCGCCCCGGGTGGTGGCAGCCGTGAGCGAAGCCGAGGTGGAAAAGCTGCGCCTTTACTCCGACCCCGCCTGTGCCCAGCTGCTGCGCACGGCGGCGGCGCATTTCGGCTTGCAGCCTTCCCAGGTCATGCCCGGCAACGGCAGCGACGAGAACCTGTTCTTTGCGCTGCGGGCTTTCTGTGACGAAAATCACCCGCTGGCCTTTGCGGACATCACCTACGGCTGCTACGGCGTGTGGTGCGGCCTGCTGCACATCCCCACCCATATCATCCCCTTAAAAGAGGACTTCACCCTTGACCCCGCCGATTACCACGGCCTGCACGAGACCATCGTCATTGCAAACCCCAACGCTCCCACCGGGCTGTGCCTGCCCCGGGATGCCATCGAGGGCATTTTGCGATTGAACCCGGACAGCGTGGTCATTGTGGACGAAGCCTATGTAGACTTTGGCGGCGAGAGCTGTGTGCCGCTTATCGACCAATACGAAAACCTGCTGGTGGTGCAGACCTTCTCGAAATCCCGGCAGCTGGCGGGTGCGCGGCTGGGGCTTGCCATGGGCAACGCGGCACTGATCGCTGACCTGAACCGGGTCAAGTTCAGCCTGAACCCCTACAACATCAACCGCCTGACCCTGAAAGCCGGGCAGGCTGCGCTGGAAGATACCGCCTACTTTGATAAAACCCGCGCTGCCATTATGGACACCCGCGCATGGACGATGCAGCAGCTGACTGACCGGGGCTTTACCGTGCTGGACAGCTGCACAAACTTTGTATTTGCCAGCACAGATCGGATAAACGGCGGTGCGCTATACAAAAGTTAAAGGAAACGGCATTCTGGTGCGGCATTTTGATGCACCGCGCATTGAAAACTGGCTGCGCATCACCATCGGCACGCCGGAGCAGATGCAGGCGCTGATGGACGCTGTGGACAAAATACTGGAGGTGTGACAATGGCAGAGCGCATGGTAACGCTGGAACGCAACACCAACGAGACCCAGATCGAGCTGACCCTTGATCTGGACGGCACCGGCCGCTACGAGATCGACACCGGGTGCGGCTTTCTGAACCACATGCTGGAGCTGTTTGCCCGGCACGGACGGTTTGATCTGGTGCTCACCTGCCACGGTGATGTGCAGGTGGACTACCACCACACCACCGAGGACGTGGGCATTGCGCTGGGACAGGCCTTTGCCCGGGCGCTGGGCGAGATGCGCGGCATCTGCCGCTACGGCAGCTTTTACCTGCCCATGGACGAGGCGCTGGTGCTGTGCGCGGTGGATCTTTCCGGGCGCTGCACCCTGAACTGGGACATCCGCTGCCAGACCGAAAAGGTGGGCGATTTTGACGTGGAGTGTGCCAAGGAGTTCTGGTACGGCTTTGCCCGCAGCGTGCCCGCCACCGTCCATTTTGTGCAGTTTGCGGGCGAGAACACCCATCACATTCTGGAAGCCTGCTTCAAGGGCGCGGGGCACGCATTAGCCGAGGCCGTGCGCATCGACGCGGCACACCGGGACGAGATTCCCTCCACGAAAGGACTGCTGGTATGATCGCCATTCTTGATTACGGCGTGGGCAACCTGTTCAGCCTGCGTTCCAGCTTGCAGCAGCTGGGGCTGCAGGCGGTGGTCACCGCCGATGCCGATGTCCTCCGCGCCGCCGACCGGCTTATCCTGCCGGGGGTGGGCGCATTCGGGGATGCCATGGCAAAGCTTACCGCCACCGGCCTTGTGCCGGTGCTGAAGGAGCAGGCGGAAGAGAAGCCTTTGCTGGGCATCTGCCTTGGGATGCAGCTGCTGTTTGAAAAAAGCTACGAATACGGCGAGCACGCCGGGCTGGGCTTTATCAAAGGCGAGGTCTGCCCGCTGGGGCCCGACCTCGCGGACAAAAGTCTGAAAGTACCGCAGATGGGTTGGAATGCCTTGCACATCGTAAAGGACGACCCCCTGTTCCGCTACATCCGCGAGGGCGAGTATGTGTACTACGTCCACAGCTACTACGGCAAAAACTGCGCCGAAAGCACCCTTGCCGTCAGCGATTATTCCATCCCGGTCACCGGCGCGGTGCGGGCGGGGCGGGTATACGGCACCCAGTTCCACCCGGAAAAGAGCGGCGACACCGGTCTGCGGATCCTCAAGGCGTTCAGCGAATTGTAAGCGGGCGAGGACGCTAAAGGAGAAAACCATGCAATTATTTCCAGCCATTGACCTGCGCGGCGGGCAGGTGGTGCGCCTGACACAGGGCGACTACGACCGCATGACCGTTTACGGGCAGGACCCCTGCGCACAGGCACGCAGCTTTGTGGCCGCCGGGGCAAAAAATCTTCATGTGGTGGACTTGGACGGTGCCAAGGACGGCACCCTTTCCAACTACGATACCATTGCCGCGCTGGCAAAGCAGGGCGGTTTGTACATCGAGGTAGGCGGCGGCATCCGCACCGAGGAGCGCATTGAAAAATACCTTTCCCTCGGGGTGGGGCGCTGCATTCTGGGCAGCGTGGCGGTGACGGATTTTGCCTTTACCGCCCGGATGCTGCAAAAATACGGTGACAAAATTGCCGTGGGCGTGGACGCCAAGGACGGCTATGTTGCCATCCACGGCTGGAAGGAGGTCAGCGCCGAGCCGGGCGTGGCTTTCTGCAAGCGGCTGGCAGAGGCCGGCTGCACCGCCATCATCTACACCGACATTGCCTGTGACGGCGCGATGCAGGGCACAAACCTGAGCCTTTACCGTCAGCTGGCGGCGGAGGTGCCCGGGGTGGCCTTTACCGCCAGCGGCGGCATCTCCTCCGAGGCAGAGCTGCTGGAATTGCAGCAGATGGGCACGGCAGCGGCGATTCTGGGCAAAAGCCTGTACACCGGCGCGCTGGACCTTGCCCGCTGCGTGCAGCTGGTGCAGGACTGAGAAAGAGGGAGCTTTATGATAACCAAACGCATCATCCCCTGTCTGGACGTGCGCGACGGCCGGGTGGTCAAGGGCACAAACTTTGAGGGCATCAAGGACGTGGCCGACCCGGTGGAGATGGCACGGCTGTACAACGCCGCCGGGGCAGACGAGCTGGTGTTTTACGATATCACCGCCAGCTTTGAGGGACGCGCCCTCTTTACCGACATCCTGACCCGGGTGGCGGGAGAAATTTTTTATCCCCCTGACCGTGGGCGGCGGCATCAACACGCTGGAGGATTTTGACCGGGTGCTGAAATGCGGCGCGGATAAGGTAAGCGTCAACTCCGGCGCGCTGAAAGACCCCGGGCTGATCCCCGCCGCCGCGCAGCGCTACGGCGACCAGTGCGTGGTGCTTTCCGCAGATGTGAAGCGTGTGAACGGACAGTTCCGGGTGTTCGCCAAGGGCGGGCGTGAGGATACCGGCCGGGATGCGCTGGACTGGATCAGCTGGTGCGCTGCCCACGGCGCGGGCGAAATATGCCTGAACAGCATCGACACCGACGGCGTGCGCAACGGCTTCGACCTTGAAATGCTGGACGCATTGGCCGCCCGGGTGAACATCCCCATCATTGCCAGCGGCGGCGCGGGCAAAAAAGAGGATTTTCTGGAGCTGTTCCACCACAAGGGCATCGACGCCGGGCTGGCGGCAGGCATCTTCCACCAGAAGCTGCTGGGTATCCGGGAGCTGAAGGAATACCTGAACGCAAACGGCGTGGAGATGCGGCTGTAAAAAACACAAAAACACCTTGCATTTTTATCTTGAATACGATAAAATACACAGTATCCCCATCCGGGGAGGGAGAACCGTCATGGAACTGAAATTTGATGAAAAAGGCCTGATCCCCGCCATCGTGCAGGATCACTACACAAAGCAGGTGCTCACCCTTGCCTACATGAACGCCGAAACACTGGCGCTGACCATTGCCGAGGGGCGCACCGTGTTCTGGAGCCGCAGCCGTCAGGAGATCTGGCGCAAGGGCGAGACCAGCGGCAATGTGCAGCGGGTAGTGTCCATTACCGCCGACTGCGATGCCGATGCGCTGGTGGTAGAGGTCGTGAAAGATGGCCCCGCCTGTCACACCGGAGCGGAAAGCTGCTTTTTCAATGAAGTATACGTCTCCCCGGAGTTGAAGCAGTTCAGCTGGCAGGGGCTGTATAACCTCATCAAGGGCCGCAAGGATACCCCCACCGCAGGCAGCTACACCACCTACCTGTTTGAAAAAGGCAAGGAGAAGATCCTAAAAAAGGTGGGCGAGGAATGCACCGAGGTCATCATTGCGGGCGAAAAAGAGGACAAGGCCGAGACGGTCTACGAGATCAGCGACCTTGCCTATCATGTACTGGTGCTGATGGTCAGCGCGGGCATCACCGTTGAGGATGTGACCCGGGAGCTGGAAAAGCGCCATGTCATCGACCACAAGGTCAAGCAGGAAAGGATGCAGTGAGAAGCCTATGGCAGATTACAGAAAGTCCAGCGTACATTGCCACTCTACCCTGTGTGACGGCAAGAACACCCTGCAGGAGATGGCGGGTGCCGCCTGTGCGCAGGGGCTGACCACCCTTGGTTTCAGCGGCCACAGCTACACAACGCCCGACCGCGAATACTGCATGACCCCCGGCCGCACCGCGCAGTACCGCGCCACCATTGCCAAGCTGAAAAACGAGTACCGGGGCAAGGTGGACATCCTGTGCGGCATCGAGTGGGACCTGCTGAGCGAGGGCACGCCCAAGGGCTTTGATTACTGGATCGGCAGCGCGCACCATCTGTACGGCAAAAATACCGGCAAATACTACGAGATCGATTTCCGCCCCGAGGATCTGCGGGACTGCATCAACAACGATTTTGACGGTGACCCGCTGGCAGCGGTAGAAGCCTATTTTGCCGAGGTGGAGAAGATCGCCGCCAAAAAGCCGGATATTCTGGGACATATCGACCTTGTCAAAAAGCTGAACGCGGACGGCAGCTTTTTTGACGAGGAATCTCCCCGCTACAAGGCAGCGGCGCTCAAGGCGCTGCACGCCGCCCGGGAGAACGACTGCATTCTGGAGGTAAACACCGGCGGCGTATACCGGGGCTACCGCAAGGACTTCTACCCCGGCGCATGGCTGCTGGGCGAGTGGAACAAGCTGGGCGGCAGGGTGATCATCACCGCCGATGCCCACGACACCGCCGCGCTGACCTTCGGCTTTGACGAAGCCGCCGCCGCCATCAAGGCCGCAGGCTTTACCGCCCTGACTGTGCTGACCGTCAACGGGTTTTGAGCAGCAGGAGTTATAAAAAAAGTAGTTGCGAAACGCCTACGGTGTTTCGCAACTACACAAATAAAATTTTTTTAAATCGTTTTACCGCAAAAGAGGCCACTGCACACAAAAATGTGCAACGGCCTCCTTTTTGCGCGAAGAAAGGAACCCTATGACCCAGACGCGACCCCTGAAAACAAACCTCTTTAACCGGAATGCAGACCTGCTGCACGGGCCTATTTTCAAGAACCTTTTTCTGTTCATGCTGCCCATTCTGGTGTCCAATTTATTCCAGCAGCTGTATAATACCGTGGATACCATGATCGTGGGCAACGTGCTGGGCGATACCGCACTGGCCGCCATCGGCTCCTGCGGGTCCATCTACGAGCTGCTGGTGGGCTTTGGCATCGGCATCGGCAACGGGCTTTCCATCGTGGCTGCGCGCTCCTACGGGGCACAGGACGAGGATCTGCTCAAAAGGACGGTGGCCGGTTCGCTGGTCATCGGGCTTTGCGCAAGCTTTGTCATTACCACGGCGGGCTTTTTCGGCCTGCGGCCGCTGTTGCAGCTGCTGGACACCCCCGCCGAAATTTTAGAGGACGCCTACCGGTATATCATCGTCATCGACTTGGGCGTGCTGGTGATGTTCCTTTATAACCTGTGCGCCGGACTGTTGCGCGCCATCGGCAACAGCGTGATGCCGCTGGTGTTTTTGCTTATCAGCTCGGGGCTGAACGTGGCGCTGGACCTGTGGTTCATTGCCGGGCTGGGCATGGGCGTGCAGGGCGCGGCGGTGGCTACCGTCATCGCGCAGGGCATCTCGGTAGTGCTGTGCATTCTGTATGTGATGCGCCGCGTGCCGCTGCTGCTGCCCGCCCGCAAGCACTGGGCGGTGGGACAGCATTTGTACTGGGAGCTGTTCAGTCAGAGCATCTCCATGGGGCTGATGAGCAGCATCGTGTCTGCGGGGTCGGTGGTGCTGCAATACGGCATCAACGGGCTGGGCACGTTGACCATTGCAGGGCACACCGCCGCGCGCAAGCTGTTCTCCTTTACCAGTATGCCGCTGATCTCCATGGCAAACGCCGGCTCCACCTTTGTCTCCCAGAACCGGGGTGCAGCCCAGCCGGAGCGAGTGCGCAAAGGGATGCGCACCATGTACCTGTGCTCGGTGGTCATCATGGCGGCAGAGGTGGTGCTGATGCAGCTTTTTGCCCGGCAGCTGGTGCAGCTGATCTCCGGTTCCTCCGCGCCCCTCGTGCTGGAAAACGGCGCACGGTATCTGATGTGGAACGCGCCGTTCTACGCGGTGCTGGGGGTGCTGCTGTGCACCCGGTACGCCCTGCAGAGCCTTGGGCAGAAGGTGCTGCCGCTGTTTTCCAGCGTCATTGAGCTGGTGGGCAAGGTGATCTTTGTGCTGGTGTTCATCCCGCGCTACGCCTACAACGCCGTCATCCTGTGCGAGCCCATCATCTGGTGCTTCATGGCGGCATATCTCGTGGCAGTGTACCGCCGCGACGCCTTTGTGTATCCGAGGAAGAAAACCATCTGAATGCGCGCCGCGTCCGCTTTGCGCATATTCAGCGGAAAATATATTTTGAATTTTGGGGTTCTGAAAAGTCTGCGGACTTTTCAGAACCCCTTTTTCACAGAAGGGAACCATAAAAACACCCCCGGACAGTACGCAGAGCTGTCCGGGGGTGTTGTGTTATGATTTATGATACTTTTACCATACGGAAGGTCTTTCCGCGCTTAATGCAGTCCAGCAGCAGGTCGTATTCTGCGGGCACCTCGCCGATGACGTTTACCTTTTCGTCTGCGGGCAGGTCAGCGCGCACAAGCTGGATCTCGCCGGAATAGCGTCCGTAGCCGATGTTATCCATGGTCACGCAGCGGCGGCGGCGTTCCACACAGTTGTCCGGCTGCACGGTGCTGCCAAAGCAGGAGTAGAGCCGGGATTCCTGATACCGCACAAGCCCCTTGGGCGAATCCGGGCGGCAGGTAAAGGTGCGGTCGTACAGCGTCTCATAGCCGGGGCGCAGGGCGACCGGCAGGCAGAGCTCGCCGGTGGTGCAGAAGTGCCGGATATACTCCTGCTCCCGCGCGCTGACCTCCGGGTCGCCCGCAAAAATGCCGTCCAGCCCATAGTTCAGCGCCAAGTCCGCAAAGGCCGCCGAGGGGGCAGCGGTGCGGTGGGCTTCCAGTGTGGGCAGACCCGCGTACAGCGGCCCGCGCGAGCAGGGGCGGTCGCCCGGGGGGCATAAAGCCGTACGACCTGCAAGCCCTCCGCCTGCAAAGCTGCGGTGCTCTCGCGCAGAATTCCGGGTCAAGGCCGGTCTCCGGGCGGGGGTAGAAGTTGTGCATGGCGATGACCGTGCCGCCGCCCGCGGCCAGCTGCCGCGCCACCTCCGGAGTGGTGGTGGAAGCGTTGACGGCAACGGGCAGCTGCTGCGCAAGGGCGCGCATCTCCTCCAGCGAGAAGCCGTAGTCCAGCCGCAGACCCCACAGGTGCAGCCGCTTTGCCAGCGCAGTCAGGTCGGCACAGCCGAACTGCCGGATGGTCTTTTCCGACACGTCTGCCAGAATGCGCCAGCCCTGCGCCGCCAGAAAGTCGCACATCTCCTGCACGCGGGCGCAGTAAGCGGCATCAAATTCTTCGCTGATATGCAGTGAGATAAAAACAGGCGCGCCGCCTGCCGCAAAAGCGGAAAGCGACGCACGCTGTTCCTCAAACTGCGTCAGATACACTGACCGTCCGAGTGTTTTAAGCATTGGCAACGTCCTCAACAGAGACCATTGCGTTGGTCACGATAAAGCCCATGATGTAGCAGATGACCAGACCCACTGCGTAGCAGCCAACGGAAGCAGCCACACCGTGAGGGCCGGCGGTCATGACGAACAGAGCCAGCAGACCGGAGGGGCCCCAAGCGGTAGCAGCCACCTGCATGGCCATGACGAAGGCACCGCCGAAGCCGGCACCCAGACCGGCGCTGATGAAGGGCTTGCCCATAGGCAGGGTGACACCGTAGATCAGCGGCTCGCCGATGCCCAGCAGACCTGCGGGCAGTGCGCCGGTGATAACGTTCTTCAGGCGGGTGTTGCCGCACTTCTTAGCCTTGAAGTAGATAGCGACAGCAGCGCCAACCTGACCGGCACCGGCCATAGCCAGAGCGGGGTACAGGGTAACGTAGCCAAAGCTCTCCAGCTGCACGGAGTACAGAGCAACCAGACCATGGTGCATGCCCATAGCGACCATGGGCAGGAACAGAGCGGTGGAAATATAACCGGCAATGATGCGCACGATCAGGATATCGCTCATGCACAGCTTTTCAACCACCCAGCACAGCGCGGTGGAAACATAGCCGGTAGCGGGCATGATGATCAGGATATAGGGCACGAGGCACAGGATCATGGTAATCAGCGGGGTGAACACGATGTCCAGAGATTCGGGCATCCACTTGCGCACCCAGCGCTCGATCTTGACAAGGCACCATGCGCCCAGCACAACGGCCAGCACGCCGCCGCGGCCTGCACGCAGGATGGAATCCAGCGGCACAGCCTCGTTGAACAGACCCAGAATGGAAGAGATCTTGTTGATGCCCTCCAGACCGGTGATCATGCCCAGCATACCGCCCAGAATGGGGGTGCCGCCGAACTTTTCGGCTGCGCGGTAGCCGACCCATGCGGTCAGGTAGCCCAGGAAGCAGGTGTTCATCAGACCCAGCAGGGTGCTGATAAGAGCCAGTGCGGGGATGTCGGCGTAGTTCGGCACCACCTGACCGATCAGGGAGTTGATGCCGGCGCACAGACCGGAAGCCACAACGCCCGGGATCAGGGGGATAAAGATATCGCCGAAGGTCTTGAACAGCTCCTTGACCTTGCTCTGCTTCTGGCCGGCCTTGACTGCGGCCTTGTTGGTCTGCCAGTCGTTGGCGGTGGAAGCGGCGGCGTCCGCCGGGATGCCCATGTCGCGGCAGATATCTGCGCACTTGCGGCACTTGCCGGGGCCGACCACGATCTCCACATAGCCGGTACGGTCATGCACGATGCCCATCACGCCCTCGATGGCCTTCAGGCCCTCGTCGTCGATCTTGGCGTCATCTTTAACGCGCACCCGCAGACGGGTCATGCAGTTGGTTGCGGTGAGAACGTTGCTCTTTCCGCCGACCTTCTCCAGCGCCGCGCGGACCAGTTCTTCATTCGTCATAAGTGGGTCCTCCTTTAAAACAGGTGTATATCCGATGCGGCCTTTGCCGCTAAGGAACTTAGAGATATCTTACAGCACTTCCAGCCGGATGGCCTCCCGCACATGGCCGCGGGCCTTTTCCAGCCGCCGGGCGGCTTCTGCGGCATCGCAGTCTGCCAGCAGCATGGTGATGGCAGTCTTTACGCTGCCGCCTGCTGCATCAATGGCGGCGCGGGCTTTTTCCCGCTCCACGCCGGTGGCGTCAATGACGATATTCTCGGCGCGGGTGTGCAGCTTTTCGTTGGTCTGCTGCACGTCCACCATCAGGTTCTGGTAGGCCTTGCCGGTGCGCACCATAGAGCCGGTGGAGATCATGTTCAGGATCAGCTTCTGTGCTGTGCCGGACTTGAGCCGGGTGGAACCGGTCAATACCTCGGGGCCGCAATTCACCTCAATGGCAAGCTCTGCGGCCTTGCCGATGGCGCTGCCGATATTGCAGGCAATGGCGGCAGTGTGGCAGCCCACGCTCTTGGCGTAGTCCAGACCGCCCAGCACATAGGGCGTGCGGCCGGAAGCGGCAATGCCCACCACAAAGTCATTCGCGGTCAGGCCGTGGGCTTTCAGATCCTCAACAGCCAGCTCCCGGCTGTCCTCTGCGCCCTCCACAGCCTCGATAAAGGCTTTTTCGCCGCCGGCGATGAGCCCTACCACCATCTCCTTCGGCACACCAAAGGTGGGCGGGCACTCAGCGGCATCCAGCACGCCCAAGCGGCCGGAGGTACCGGCGCCCATATAGAACAGCCGTCCGCCCTTTTCAAAGGCTTCTGCCGCCCATGTCACCGCCTGCGCGATCTGCGGCAGGCACTTGGCAATGGCCAGCGGTACCCGGGCGTCCTCCTCGTTCATGACAGTCACGATCTCCAGCGGGGACATCTGGTCCAGCTGCATCGTGCGCGGGTTGCGGGTCTCGGTGGTCATCCCACTCAGATTCAAACCCATATCCTGCACCTCCAGTTTCCGCCGCACCCCTTGCGGCGTGATTGTGACTAAAGTATAAACTTTTTCAAACAAAATGTCCACAAAAAGACTATTTTGTGGTACAATGTTTTATGCAAGCATTATTTTTGAAATTTTTGCTTACAAGTACGACTTTTTTGTGCAGCTTGTTCAATCCATCCTGAAATACAACAGAGGTATCTATATGCAGAACGTTCTTTTACGCCTGCGGGAGGTGCAGCCCTCCCTCAGCAGCACCGAGCGGCAGATCGCGCAGTTCATTCTGGAAAACCCGGACGAGACCACCACCCTTACCATCCGGGATCTGGCGCGGCGCTCCTTCTCCTCCCCTTCCAGCGTGGTGCGCATCTGCCGGGTGATCGGCTTTCAGGGCTACAAAGAACTGCGCCACGCCCTGACGCTGGAGCTTGCCACCCTTGGCGAGAACGGCAGCCACCGGGAAAAGGACATCACCCCGCAGGACAGCCTGCAGGAGATCGTGGACAAGGTGACCCACAAGAACATCCAGAGCCTGCTGGACACCCAGCGGCTGCTTTTGCTGGACGAGCTGGAGCAGTGCGTGGAGCTGATCGCCAACGCCCGCACGGTACTGTTGTTCGGCATCGGTTCCTCGCTGTGCGTGGCAAAGGACACCTACCTGAAATTCCTGCGGCTGGACAAGCCCTGCGTGGTCAACGAGGACTCCCACTCGCAGCTTTTGCAGGCACGCAACGCCACTGCGCAGGATGTGGGCATCGTGTTCTCCTACTCCGGGCAGACCATGGAGATGATCCAGTGCATCAAGGAGATGAAGGCGGGCGGCGCACCGGTCATCGCGGTGACCCGCTACTACCCCTCCGAGGTGGCACAGCTGGCCGACCATGTGCTGTATGTGGCCGCCAACGAGAGCCTGTTCCGCAACGGCGCCATGTCCTCCCGCCTTTCCCAGCTGAACGTAATGGATATCCTGTACACCGCCTACGCCAGCCGCAACCACGAGGACACCATGCGCCGTCTGGCCAAGACTCATATCTATAAGCCCGGTGACCCGGAGGTGCTCACCCAGCCGTAAAGCGGAAGCCGCGCCGCAGGGTGCAATAACCAAAGCCCCCGGCCTGACAGAGCAGGCCGGGGGCAAGGAAGTATCTCCGGGAATATCACATGGTAAACTGGATGGCGCAGAAGGCAGCATAGATGCACAGCAGAATAATGCCCTGTGCACGGGACAGCCTGCCGCGCTTCAGCGCGGGAAGGGTCATGATCATCATGACAGCCAGCATGACCGGGATCTCCAGTACAAGGCTGGAATTGATGCCGAACAGGGTGGAACTCTGCGGCACGGTGAAGGGTGCCAGCGTGACGGACACGCCGCTGACCAGCACCAGATTGAACACGTTTGCGCCCACGATGTTGCCAAGGGACAGGTCGCTACAACCCTTGACCAGCGAGGTGATGGCGGTGACCAGCTCCGGCAGAGAGGTGCCCAGCGCCACAAAGGTCAGCGCGATGACCGACTCCGGCACGCCCAGTGCCTGTGCGATGAGGGTGCCGTTATCCACCAGCAGGTTTGCGCCCAGTGCGATCAGCACAGCGCCCAGCACCAGCAGCACCAGCGTTTTGGTAAGGGACATCTCTTCCCCGGCATTTTCGGCCTCGGCCTCCGCTTCGGCGGCGGCAGGGGCTTTTTTCATCTGCAATACGTTTGCCACCATGTAAGCCACGAACATGGCCAGCATCACAAAGCCCAGCGGGCGGGTGAACTCGCCCATGGCGTAGGCAGCCACGCAGTAGATGGCGGCTGCGGCAAAGAAGAAGGCTACCGGCACCCGCAGGGTCTTGGGGTCTACCTTGCCCGGACGGACGGCGATGGTGATGGCGGCGATCAGGGCAGAGTTGCAGATGACCGAGCCGATGGCGTTGCCGTAGGCGATCTCCCCATGGCCGGACACGGCGGACATGGTGGACACCATGACCTCCGGCAGGGTGGTGCCGATGGACACCACCGTTGCGCCGATGAGCAGCTCCGGCAGGTGGAACCGCCGTGCCAGTGCCGAAGCACCGTCCACGAACCAGTCGCCGCCCTTGATCAGGAACAGCAGACCGATGATAAATAGCAATACAGGAACCAGCATAATTTTTCTCCTCTGATTTTTCGCGGGGCGTGAACCACAGAACCGGGAACGGATCGCTCCATCCCCGGTTCTGCACAAGATCGGTCAGTTGGCGTTATTTCTGCATGATATGGATGGCAAAACCGCCGTACTCGCCCTCAAGATACACATTCTTGATGCGGCCGTCCTCAAAATAGGCGGCAGTCTCCATGCGGAAGCGGAAGCCATTTTCCTCCAGCTCCTCCATCGCAGCCTTCAGGTCGGGGGTGCGCATTGCGATGTGGCCGTTCTTGCCCAGAAAGGGGCTCTTCATGCACTCGAAATAGTTGCCGGCAAACTCGGACTTCTGTCCGTGGCGGGGCTCCAAGTTGAACAGCTTGCACAGCAGCAGCGCCAGTTGCTCGGCCTCGCCTGCGTTGTCGGTGTTGATGCCGACATGCTCCAGCTCAAACGTATTTTTCATTTGGTGTTTCTCCTGTTACTTCATGGGGAAGATCAGCACAGCGCCCACCGTCAGCGCCAGCAGACGGATGAAGTACTGCGGAATGGTGAACTTCCAGAACTCGGTGATCTTGTAGTCGCCGGCACCCATGATCATGGCGGGCATACCGTCAATGGGCAGGAAGTGTCCGCACCAGCCGGAGACCACGATAGCGGCAGCGGCTGCGGTGGGGTCCAGACCCAGATTGACGCAGGTGGCAATGGCCATGGGAGCAAAGACGTACACGGTGCCGATGGTGGAACCGGTCAGGGTGGCCAGCACACTGGTCAGGATGCAGAAGGCGAAGATCAGCACGAAGGGGTTGACGTTGGTGCCCAGCATCTTGGCAACGGTCTCGCCGACCAGACTGGTCAGGCCGGTGTTGCCCAGAGCATCGGCGATGCCGATGACGCCTGCGGACATCAGGATGATGGGTGCGCTGATGGAGTTGCGGATCTCGTTGAAGTCCATGACGCCGGAGATCAGGATGATGCCCACGGCCAGACCGGTGATGGCGTAGCCTGCGTCACCGATCTTGCTCTGCAGGATCATGCCCACAACGGCGAGCACAAAGCTGAAGTAGGTGATGAGCTCCTGATTCTTGGTCAGAGCGACCTTCTGCTCACCGGCGTGGAGAGCCTCTTCCTTGGCCTCGGCAATGGGGTGATCCGGCAGGATCTTGTAGGCCAGGATGCACCACACCAGGAAGCCGATGGACAGGCACAGGTTGACCAGAGAGAACTTGACCAGATTGACGTTTGCCGCAACGCCTGCGCTTTCCAGAACGGCGATCACGATGCCGTACTGCAGAGCGGTGTTGAAGGGCAGCAGCGGGTGGTTTGCTGCAAAGCCCGCAGGCATCAGAACCCTGGACGGGGGCAGCTGCTTGGAGTAGGGCAGAGTGGACAGCAGGCCGATGACCAGCACATAGTAGGCGGTAGAACCGGTGCCGAACAGGCTGCAGCCCAGCATAACGATGAGGATCAGCAGGACGTAGGCCTTAAAGCCGCCCTTGCTGGCCATGTTGAACATGGTCTGCTTGAACTTGACGATGAAGCTGGTCTTCTGCAGGGCCGCAATGATGGCCATGAAGGATGCCAGCATGACGATGGTGGGGTTTGCGAAGCCGCCGAAGGCGGTCTTGATGTCGGTAACGCCGAACACCACCAGCAGCAGCAGCGCCAGCCAGGCGGGGGGTGCACCGAAGGGGCAGTTTATCCACCCA
>ENA-OQDT01000484-OQDT01000484.1-human-gut-metagenome-genome-assembly--contig:-NODE-484-length-25793-cov-12.730967_pt1 | contig 25793 bp, 24 predicted proteins | sample MGYA00242786_ERZ504617 | MGnify/ENA primary metagenome ERZ504617 (study PRJEB26092, sample SAMD00036337) | human gut metagenome | host: Homo sapiens | study: EMG produced TPA metagenomics assembly of...
ATCCCTCCTTTGAAGACGGGGAACTTGATATTGACCGGATGCAACGCGAGGAAAGAGTTACCCATACCGGGTCGTTTGCACTGAATGCGGCATATGCAGGAGCAAAGGAAGTTATCGGCAGTTGATGCATCAAGAGCTCGGCGTAGAGCAGGCACGGAAAAACGCATCCTTAAATGGTCTGGAAAACGTAGCATCTTTCGTGTGCGAGGATGTCTTTGAACTGTTGCCGCGTCTTGAAAAAGAGGGAGAAAAATTCGACGTCGTTATCCTTGACCCGCCGGCCTTCACAAAATCAAGAAACTCCATCAAAAACGCAATCAAGGGATATCGTGAAATCAATCTGCGCGGCATGAAACTGGTCAAAGACGGCGGCTATCTGTGCACCTGTTCGTGTTCCCACTTTATGGACTACGAACTCTTCACGAAAACCATCAACCAGGCGGCTCACAACGTCCACAAACGTCTCCGTCAGGTAGAATACCGCACCCAGGCTCCGGATCACCCAATTCTGTGGGCGGCGGATGAGTCCTATTACCTGAAATTCTACATTTTCCAGGTTGTGGATGAAAAATAGAAATTCTTCCTCTGCCGGAAGCGCCGAAACGGAAAAGCGAAGTGTAAGAAATGGGAGGAATTGCCATATGATAGAACCAACACCCCATGCACAAAAGAAAAAGCACTCCCGCCAGATGGCCACAAGCTGTGAGTCGTGCGGCAATTTTGTGTATGATGAGGATTATGAGTGCTACACCTGCGAGGTGGATCTCGATGAGGATGAGATGGCACGTTTTCTGCAGGATAAATTTTACAACTGTCCGTACTACCAGCTCGGCGACGAGTATCGGATTGTGCGGAAACAGATGTAGGCAGGCAATGCGTCCGGTATACAAAGCTGCGGCGTTTGCGATAAAAACAAAAAAAGAACAGGAGGATTTTTACCATGAACAACGAAGTATTAAATGCAATCAAAACAAGAAGAAGCATCCGCAAATACAAAGCGGAGCAGATTACCGATGAGCAGCTCGATGCAATTCTGGAGGCCGGAACGTATGCGGCAACCGGCATGGGAAAACAGTCGCCGGTGATTGTTGTGGTACAGAAACCGGAGCTGATTGCAAAACTTTCGAAAATGAATGCGGCTGTTATGGGTACAACATCCGATCCGTTCTACGGCGCTCCAACCGTTCTGATCGTGCTTGCTGACCCGGAGCGCGGAACTTATGTGGAGGACGGCTCTCTTGTCATGGGAAATCTGATGCTGGCAGCACATGCCGTTGGTGTGGATTCCTGCTGGATCCATCGTGCAAAAGAAGAGTTCGCGAGCCCGGAGGGAAAAGCCCTCTTAAAAGAGTGGGGACTTTCCGAAAATTATGTTGGCATCGGACACTGCATCCTCGGCTATCGCGACTGTGAGTACCCGGAGGCAAAAGAAAGAAAAGCAGATTATATTGTAAGAGTATAATCATCTGCGAAAACGGCTCCGGGAGCGGCTGTGCGTTGAAAACACCCGCCCGGAGTCCATATTTTTAACCGAATCAAGCAAGTAGCGAAGCGGATTGCGAATATCCGCTTTGCTAGAGACAACAGAGGAACAGCCATGTATCGAATTATGATTGTAGAAGATGATGAAGTCATCGCCCGCGCCGTGCAGCAGAGCCTGGTTTCCTGGGGCATGGATGCGTTCTGCGTACAGGATTTTTCCGGCGTTCTCGCCGAATTTGCCGTGAAAAATCCGCAATTAGTGCTGATGGACATCCATCTTCCCTTTTTTAACGGATTTCACTGGTGCCAGGAGATTCGAAAAGTCTCTAAAGTGCCGGTAATTTTTCTTTCTTCTGCATCGGACAACATGAACATCATTATGGCCGTTAATATGGGCGGCGATGACTTTATCGCGAAGCCGTTTGATTTAAGTGTCCTGACCGCCAAAGTCCAGGCGATGCTCCGCCGCACCTACGAATTTGCCGGAGAAACGAATTTCCTCGAGCACCGCGGTGCCATGCTCGATACGGGAAGTGGTGTGCTGAATTACCGGGGAAAGCGGATTGAGCTGACAAAAAATGAGTGGCGCATTCTGCAGTCCCTTCTCGAAAATAAAGGAAAAGCCGTCAGCCGAGATATGCTGATGATGCATCTGTGGGAGTCGGACAGCTTTATAGATGACAACACGCTGACCGTCAACGTCACGCGCCTGCGGAAAAAACTGGAGGAGGCAGGACTTACAGACTTTATCCAGACGAAAAAGGGTGTCGGCTACCTGATCGCATGACGGAAGCAGAACAGGAGAAAAAGGATGGAACAACAGAAAGAGGGAATCCGGCAGGAGTTTATGCTTCTTAACTGGTATTTGAAAGAGCATCTTGCATCGGCCGTGCGGATTGCCGCTTTTATAGGAGTATTTTCACTCCTCTGTTTTCTGCGCAATGTGCCGCAGGATGTCACCGTTTATATGATCGTGCTGATGGCTGCTGTCGGAGCCGCAGGTTTTTGCTTTCATTATGGGAAGTACCGGAAACATCATCTGGTCTTAGCACTCCTTGCCGCCGAACCGCAGGGCAAAACAGAAGCGCTTCCGGAGGCGGACGGGCTTCTGGCGCGGGATTACCAGCAGATCATCGCATCCTACGAGCGGCAGTTTCAGGAAGAACAGATTAAGATGGAGCAGAAATACCGCGATATGATGGAGTATTACACGATGTGGACCCATCAGATCAAAACGCCGATTGCGGCGATGCGGCTGCTTCTGCAGGAGGAGGATACGCCGCTTTCGCGTGAAATGCAGAGCGAACTTTTCCAGACGGAGCAGTATGTGCAGATGGCGCTGCAGTACCTGCGCATGGAAAAAATGACATCGGATCTTGTCTTTGCAAGGTACGATTTGGATGCGTTGATCCGCCAGGCTGTGCGGAAATATGCCCCGCTTTTTATCCGCCGGAAGATTATCCTTTCCTACGAGCCGGTGCACTGCGAGGTGCTGACGGATGAAAAATGGCTCGTCTTTGTGCTGGAGCAGATTCTGTCAAATGCGCTGAAATACACGAAAAGTGGCAGCATTCACATCTATCTGTCACCGGATGCACCAAAAACGCTGGTGATTGAGGACACCGGCATCGGCATTGCGCCGGAGGATCTGCCGCGGATTTTCGAAAAAGGCTACACGGGCTGCAACGGCCGCGCAGACAAGCGGTCAACGGGCATCGGACTGTATCTGTGCCGCCAGATCATGGAGAAACTTTCGCATACCATCCGCATCGAGTCGGAGATGGGAGTGGGAACGAAGGTGTATCTTGGGCTGGATACCGTATCCCTGTAGTACATAGAGAGCTTCGCCGGGAATCTTACAGAAATGTAAGGTTGCCGGTCTTTTTGTAAGATGATCCTAAGGCAGAAGAGGGCGCGGACGGGTATAATAAGCCTTGTCAATTAAGAAAACAGTTCAGACAGAAAGGAAAATGTGACATGGCAATTCTGGAAGTAGAACATCTGAAAAAAACATATACCACGCGCCTTGGCAGCAACCGGGTGGAAGCGTTGAAAGACGTTAATTTTACAGTGGAACGGGGCGAATTTGTTGCAATCATGGGCGAATCGGGAAGCGGAAAAACGACGCTTCTGAACCTGCTCGCGGCACTCGACAAGCCAACCGGCGGACAGGTGCGGTTAAATGGAAAAAATCTCGGCGAATTAAAAGAGAAGGAGATTGCCGGATTCCGCCGCGAAAACTTAGGTTTCGTGTTCCAGGACTTCAACCTGCTCGATACCTTTTCCCTGCGTGACAATATTTATCTGCCGCTCGTGCTGGAAGGAAAAAAATACGAGGAGATGAGTCTTCGGGCAGAGCCGATTGCGAAAAAACTCGGCATCACCCAGATCCTCAATAAATACCCATATGAGGTGTCCGGCGGACAGAAGCAGCGTGCAGCCGTTGCGCGTGCGCTGATTACCAATCCAGAGCTGGTTCTTGCGGATGAGCCTTCCGGCGCGCTCGATTCCCATGCAGCGGATGGCCTCATGAAACTGTTCGGGGAGATCAACGAGGAGGGCCAGACGATTGTTATGGTAACGCACAGTGTGAAGGCGGCCTGCTCGGCGAAGCGTGTGCTGTTCATCAAGGACGGCGAGGTCTTCCACCAGCTGTATCGCGGTTCTTTAGGGCGCGATGAGATGTATCAGAAGATCTCCGATACGCTGACAATTCTTGCGACGGGTGGTGAACGGGATGAATAATCTGCTGTATGCCAGACTGGCAAAAACAAATTTGAGCAAAAACCGTCAGAATATTCTTCCGTATCTGCTGTCATGCATCGGCACGGTGGTGATGTTTTTTATCATGGATACACTGGCGCAGGGAAGTGGCTTTGATTCCATGATCGGAAAAGATACGATCCTGACAGTGATGGGGATGGGAACCTATATCATTGGCCTGTTCGCGGTGATTTTTGCTGATCTACAGCAACAGTTTTCTGGCAAAAATGAAGAAAAAAAGAGTTCGGTCTGTTCCAGATTCTCGGCATGGAGAAAAAGCATCTGGCGAAGATCCTCTTTTTTGAGAGTCTGTATCTGTGGGCGGCATCGCTTGGAATCGGTATTCTGCTCGGTGTGTTGCTGTACCGCCTGCTGTTTCTGGTGCTGATGAAGCTGACCGGACTGAACGGAACAATTGGTTTTGCGTTCAGTGCAAAAGCCGTGGGAAGTACGATGCTGCTGTTCGGCCTGACTTTTGTGATCAATTTTCTCTTAAGCCTTCGCCAGATCCACGTCTCACAGCCGGTCGAACTGCTGCACGGCGGCGCGCAGGGTGAGCGGGAACCGAAAACGAAGCTTTTGACGGCGGTTCTTGGATTCATGCTTCTTGGTGTTGGCTATTATCTGGCTCTGACCAGCCAATCCTCGATGGACGCACTTGATAAGTTTTTTAATGCAATCGCCTTGGTTATGGTGGGAACGTACTGCCTGTTTTCTGCTGGAAGTATTGCATTTTTGAAAATTCTGAAGAAAAACAAGAATTACTATTACCAGACACGCCATTTTACAAGCATTTCGGGCATGCTGTACCGCATGAAGCAAAATGCGGTCGGTCTTGCGAATATCTGTATTCTGTCAACGGGTGTGCTTCTGGTTATCTCCATCAGCACATGTTTGTGGACGGGGATTGAGGAGGTTACCTATACGCGGTTTCCACATCAGATTTCGATCGAAGCAAATACTGGCGTGAGCGGCATTATGAAGACGGTGGAGCCGGTCAGTCAGAAGATGATAGAGGAAGTGAAAACTGGGATTGATCAGCATCTGGAAGAAAAGCAGCTCAGAAAAAAGTATGAAAGTGATCAGAGATACTATGTGATGCTTGCTGATGTAGATAGAAACAAAGTAGAAAAAACACAGTCAGATGATGCTGCGGCGAGTACACTGATAAAGATTATGGAAGAGTCGGAGTACAATCAGGTAACCGGCGAACAGGTAGAGCTGGAACCAGGGCAGGCTCTGGTTTTTCAGGCAAAACAGAAAAATTATGGATATGACACGATTGAACTGGGAAATCAGACGTATGAAGTAAAAAAATGGAATACCGATAAGAAATCGTACATTCTGGATGAGAAGACGCAAGTGTATGAGACAATGACGGTGGTGACGCGGAACCATGAAGCAAAGGAAGCGTATGCAGCTGTGCAGGGAAAGGAGCCAGAAGGATACAGTTGGGAATATGCTCTGGATCTTATCGGGGATGCCGGCGAACAGATCACAGTTGGAGATGAGATTGAGACGATACTGACGGAGTCATCTTTTAACGGATGGGTGGAAGTGCGCGAAAAAGAGCGCAATACGGTTTACAGTCTGTATGGTTCACTTCTGTTTTTAGGTGTTTTCGTCGGTACGCTGTTTTTGATGGGTGCCGTTATGATTATCTATTACAAGCAGGTTTCAGAAGGCTTCGATGACCGAAAACGATTCCAGATTATGCAGAAGGTCGGCATGAGCCGCAAAGAAATCCGTCAGACGATTCAGTCACAGGTGGTAACGGTCTTTTTCCTGCCGCTCGCGGTGGCAGTGGTGCATACAATGGTAGCGTTTCCATTGACCAGGCGTATCATGGCAATGCTGAATTTCCCGGACAGCAATCTGTTCCTGGCTGCAACAGCGATTACGATTGCGGCGTTTGCCGTGGTTTACCTGATTGTCTATGTGCTGACGGCGCGGGCGTATTACAAAATTGTGGAATAAGAAGATGTACTTTTTTTAATACATCGAAGCGTCTTTGAAAAAAACTTAACAAAAAAATAATAAGAAAAAGACATCCGGCGCAGACGGAAAATCTGTGGAGGATGTCTTTTTTGTTGTTCTATTTATAAATGCCGTTGACGGTAACTTTGAAAAGAGCTTCCTTTCCGTTGAGTTCGTCTTTTCCATAGTCTTCCGGGAAAGTGACGGTTACATCTACGCTGTCGCCCGGGTGATGGCCGATGAGCTGTTCTTCAAAGTCATCGATGTAAGTGTGGGAGCCGATCACAAGATCAGCGCCGTTTCCTTTTGTGTTTCCACCTTCAAATTCCACGCCGTCAATGGAGCCGACATAGTCGATATTGACGGTATCACCGTCCTCAATGGTGAGGGAAGTGTCGGTCTGCAAAGAGGCAGAAGCCGAAGTGGAGGCTGATGAGGCGGATGCGGCCGATGAGGCTGTGGAGGTATCCTCCGAGGCACTTTTGACAGAGAGTCGTTTGGAATCGAGTACGCTGGCAATAATAAGGCCGACGATCACAACGATAATCAGAGCCGGTCCGGCCCAGCTCCAGATCTTTTTGTAATGCGCTACTTTCGCTTCGTGCTCCCGCTCTTTGGCACGCCGTTCCTTGGCAGCTTTTCTGTTTTCTTTGTTCATAAAAAGGATCTCCTTTGCACTTTTACGACTGCAATCGTATTTTATAATATCAAGTATATCATAAAAATATGGTAAAAGTGTGAAAAAAATAACACGATCCAACATTGTCAATGCTCAAAAATGACGATATAATGAGTGCAAGTGAGTCAAATGAAAATTTATTTTCAGTTGACGAACGACGAATGTTGCTTACGCGATAGCGTAAGATTGAGTGCAAGTGAGCCAAATGAAAATTTATTTTCAGTTGGCGAACGACGAATGTCGCTTACGCGATAGCGTAAGATTGAGTGCAAGTGAGTCAAACGAAAATTTATTTTCAGTTGGCGAACGACGAATGTCGCTTACGCGGCAGCGTAAGATTGAGTACAAGTGAGAAAACGCGGCGAGTAAGGGAGTGAATAAAATGGATGACTGGAGTAGTTTCAGAACGACGACATCCGAACAGCAGCGCCTCCGGGCTGCACTTTCCGGCTTTTGTGAATCGCAGGATCTTCCGGAAGAACAGCGAGCCGCATATACCGCATACCTGCGGAAACGCATCCGTTCCGCTGTAGAAACGCTGATCCGTGAAGATAACTTTTCACGGCTGGAAACGCTTCTGCAGACCGGATGGCTGTCCGATGCAGACCGAAAACGTTTTCTCAACCTTGCCGCCGACCAGCAGAAATGGCAGGCCTTCCACATTCTCCTGAACCGGAACTCACAGGATCCGATGCAGGAGAATACGGAAAGCAGAAAAACAGAAGCTGCGGTTCAAAAAGAAAAGTCCACAAAAGAAAAAGAAGCGCTGGCGCTCCGGCTTTTCGAAGAAGCCCGCAAAAATCTCTGCTGGCTGTACCCGGAACTTGGTGAAGCGATTCTCTTCTTTCGTCATCAGCCGTCCGACAGGACAAAAGCCATCACATCCGACGGTCATACGATATATTTTAACTCCGATTTTGTACTCCGCATGTGTGCCGAAAATTCATCGTTCCTCAAGGAAGGCTATCAGCACCTGCTGCTGGAATGCATCCGCCGGTTTGGGAAAGAAACACCGGAGCCGGAAAAAAAAGAACAGCCCCCGGTTTCATGGCTGATGCTGGAAAAAGAAAAACAGTCTCCGGTTTCATGGCTGGTGCCGGGAAAAGAGCCGGAACTTATCGAGTCTTTTCAATCAGTCTGGAAACGTGCTTCCCGCAAGTTGGCGGAAAACTACGGCACCGGCGGCCTGCGGCGAGGCCAGAACCGCGGTGGAAAAAAAGAAACTCTGTCCGAGATCGAAAAAAGAGCGTACAATTACCGCAGCTTTTTAAAACAATTCACCGTCACCCGTGAGGAGATGGAACTGGATCTCGACAGTTTTGACCCAGTCGCCTACCATTACGGCCTGGAGCACTACGGCAGTCTCCCTTTCATCGAGCCGCCGGAGACGCGGGAAGGAAACCGTGTCGAAGAGCTGGTTATCGCGATCGACACATCCGGTTCGTGCAAAAAAGAAATCGTAGCAAAATTTCTCGGTGAGACGCGCAGCATTCTTGAAGAAAAAGAAAACTTCTTTTCCCGATGGAACGTCTGTCTGATCCAGTGCGACAGCTTCGTGCAGGATGTCACGATGATCCATTCTCCGAAAGAATGGGAAGCTTACCGTGAAACAATTACCATCAAGGGCCGGGGCGGAACCGATTTCCGTCCTGTCTTTCAAAAAGTGGAAGAGTTGCGGGAACAGCACGTATTCCGAAACTTAAAAGCGTTGATCTATTTTACCGACGGAGACGGAATTTATCCCGAACAAAAGCCAGATTACGAGACGGCATTCGTCTTTGTCAGACAGACCGAAAAAATGAATCTTGTCCCAAAATGGGCAAAAAAACTGCTGACAGAAGAATGTACTCTTTGAACACAACTGACAAAAAAGCATCTCGCAAAATCAAACACAGAAAGATTTCGAGAGTACATAAAGAGTGCACAAGATAAGAGAGAACATATGAATATACAAGAAGCAAAAGAGACAATTGAAAAAGCCCTGCGCGCATACTTTGCAAGAGATGAAATTGGTTTTCCGCTGGTTCCCCTCCGGCAGCAGCGTCCCATTCTCCTGATCGGCCCGCCGGGCATCGGAAAAACGGCAATTATGGAGCAGATCGCAGAAGAGTGCGGTGTGGGGCTTGTTGCCTACACGATGACACACCATACGCGTCAGAGTGCCATGGGCCTTCCGGAGATCTGCACACGTGAAATTGAAGGGAAAACGGTACATACAACGGAATACACGATGAGCGAGATCATCGCCTCGATCTATGACTGCATGGAGCAGACCGGAAAGAAGCGGGGTATCCTCTTTCTCGATGAAATTAACTGCGTCTCCGAGACCCTCGCTCCGGTGATGCTGCAGCTTTTGCAGGACAAAAAATTCGGCAATCAGCACATCCCGGATGACTGGCTGATCGTGGCCGCCGGAAATCCGCCGGAATATAATAAATCTGTGCGGGAATTTGATGTGGCAACGCTTGACCGTGTGCGGAAGATCGAGGTGCTTCCCGAGCTTTCCGTCTGGCTCTCCTACGCAGAGAAAAATCAGATTCACAGCGCCGTGACAACGTACCTTATGGCACACAGTGACCATTTTTATTCTGTTTCGCAGGAAGCGGATGAGAAGCGTTTTGTGACAGCACGCGGCTGGGAGGATTTGTCGGCAGTGCTGAAAAGTTATGAAATCCTGCATTTTCCGGTCGACGAAGCACTGATCGGACAATATTTGCAGGAAGAAAAGACGGCGGAGGAATTCAGCTCGTACTACAGGATTTACGAAAAATATGGACAGGATTACGGTGTGGAGGAGATTCTGACCGGTGCATTTTCCAGAAAAATCATGGCAGAAAAACAGAAGATGGCGGCAAATGGTTCCGCAGAAGAGCGATCTGTACTGCTGTCTCTGTTTCATGCGGCACTTCAGAAAGAGGCATCCGGCTGCCAGAAGCAGGAGCACACGGCAAAGGAGCTCTCCGAGTGCTTTCGCCAGTTTACCGGGCTTTGCAGGCAGAAAAAAGATGAGACATACGCATCCTGGCTACAACAGAAAGAGCAGGGATTTGCAGTGTGCAAACAGCAGGGACTGCTGAAAAAGGGCGAGGAAGAAACGAATGCGCGGGTCTTGAAAAAGTTAAAAAAACTCGAGGAGACCGCTAAAAAATGTCGCAAAACCGATTCAGATCAGATGAAAGAGCTTTTTGAAACGGTATGTGAACTGGAACAGGAAAAAGTGGAGAAGGAAGTAAAGGATGTGAAACTGCAGATCCGCCGTGCCGCTGAATTTTTACAGAACAGCTTTCCGGGCGGAGCAGAAGTGGTGCTGTTTGAAGCAAATCTGGCGCGAAGTCCAGCGTTACGGAGCTTTTTGATTGAGAAAAGCATGGATGCCAAATGATAAGCTGCCACTTTGTAAAGAAGAAAATGGTTCTGAAAAGCCCATTTCTGGAGAAAAATGATTTGAAAGGAAGAGGAAGAACAGGACAGAGGAAGGAAGAAAAAGATGAATTATAAAATGATCCTGCAGTACGATGGCACGCGCTATAACGGCTGGCAGAAGCAGGGAAATACGGACAACACGATTCAGGGCAAGCTCGAAACGCTGCTGTCCAGGATCGCAGGAGAGCCGGTGGAGATCCACGGCGCGGGCAGAACCGATGCCGGCGTCCATGCGGCGGGACAGGTCGCAAATGCAAAGTTCCATACGGATCTATCCGATGAAGAACTTCTGCAGACAATCAACCATTATCTGCCGGAAGACATCGAAGTTACCAGCCTCGCGCGGATGCCGGAGCGCTTCCACAGCCGTCTGAATGCGGTGGACAAAACATACGAATACCGTATCGTGATCGATGGCAGAAAGCATGTTTTCGAGCGGAAATACGTGTATTTTCCGGAAGCACCGCTCGATGTGGAAAAAATGAAAGAAGCATCGAAAGCGTTTGTCGGAACGTATGATTTCAGGAGCTTCTGTGCCAACAAACGTATGAAAAAATCGACGGTGCGGACGATTACCGGAATTGATTTCTGCGAGAAAGACGGGATTCTTATCATTTCCTATACCGGAACCGGTTTTCTGTACCACATGGTGCGGATCCTGACCGGAACACTTGTGGAGGCCGGGATGGGAAAACGGGATATCGCATCAATGACGGAGCTTCTCAAAGCAAAAAATCGCGAAAGTGCGGGTTTTCTTGCACCGGCATGCGGACTCCTGTTAAAAGAAGTCCGATATGAATAACCGAAATAATCAGGGCAATGCACCAGCCTTTTTTGCATAAAAAACCGAAAAAAGGCTGTGAATTGATAAATGCAGCATAGAAAAGAGAAAGGATGAGGTGAAAAGCATGTTTCAGAAGAAAAGAAATACTTTTCATGGCGGCGTTCACCCGTACGAGGGAAAAGAGCTCTCCAAGGACAAACCGATTGTCAAAGCGCAGCCGGGCAACTTATTGTATTACGCAGTGTCACAGCACATCGGAGCGCCTGCTGTGCCGACCGTACAAAAAGGCGACCATGTAAAAGCGGGACAGAAAATCGCAGAAGCGGGAGGATTTGTTTCGGCTCCTGTTTACGCATCGGTTTCCGGCATGGTAAAAGGAATTGAGAAAAAAGTTTCCGCAGCCGGTTCCCCGGTAGACTGTATCGTTGTGGAGAACGACGGGTTGTATGAAAAAGAAACATTTGAGGAGTGCCCGCACTGGGAAAAACTCGACGCAGATACGATCCGGAACAAGATCAAAGAGGCCGGAATCGTGGGAATGGGAGGTGCAGGCTTCCCGACACACGTCAAAGTATCCCCGAAAGATCCGTCAGCGATCGACCACATTCTCGTCAATGGAGCAGAGTGTGAGCCGTATCTGACGAGCGACTATCGCAGAATGCTCGAGGAGCCGGAAAAGGTGATCGGAGGCTTAAAAATCATGCTGCATATGTTCCCGAAAGCAAAGGGAATTATCTGCATTGAGGACAACAAACCGGACTGTATCGCGAAATTTTGCGAGCTGGTGCTTCCGGGGGACAATATTGAGGTTCTAGAACTTAAAACGAAATACCCGCAGGGTGCCGAGCGTATGCTGATCTATGCAGCAACAGGACGAAAGGTAAATTCCTCCATGCTGCCGGCGGACGCGGGCTGTATCGTGGATAACATTGATACCGTGACCGCTATTTACCAGGCAGTCCGCTTCGGCGAACCGCTGATGAGCCGTATCGTTACCGTGACGGGAGATGCTGTACAGAATCCGTGCAACTTTGAAGTACCGGTCGGCATGCTCTTGTCCGAACTTTTAGAGCAGGCAGGCGGTCTGAAAAACGAGGCATCCAAGATCATCTGCGGCGGTCCGATGATGGGAAAAGCCCTGTTTACAATGGAGGTTCCTGTAACCAAGACAACATCTGCACTGACCTGCCTCACCGAGGATGAAGTATCTGCGCTGGCACCATCTGCCTGCATCAACTGCGGACGCTGCGTTTCCGTCTGTCCGGGTCAGATTCTTCCGGCCCGCCTTTCCGTTTTTGCGGAGCACGGCGAGGAAGAGAAGTTCCTGAAATATGGCGGAATGGAGTGCTGTGAATGTGGCTGTTGTTCCTTTATCTGCCCGGCAAGACGTCCGCTGACGCAGGAGATCAGCTCGATGCGTAAAGTGCTTCTGGCAAAGAGAAAGAAGAAATAGGGGGACCTTACATATGAATGGATTATTACACGTATCATCTTCCCCGCACGCACGGTCCAAGGTAACGACGGATAAAATCATGTTTTCCGTCCTGCTTGCCCTTGCCCCGGCAGCCTGCGTGGGAATCTGGAATTTCGGCCTTCGGGCGCTGCTTCTGATTGTGATTTCGATGGCAGTCTGTCCCCTGACGGAATATCTGTATGAAAAAGGAATGAAGAAACCGGTGACGATTGCCGACGGCAGTGCACTGGTAACCGGCCTTCTGCTGGCCATGAACATGCCGGTGCAGGCACCTCTTTGGATGCCGGTGATCGGCGGTGTGTTTGCAATTCTCGTTGTAAAACAGCTTTTCGGCGGTCTTGGCCAGAACATCATGAACCCGGCGCTTGCAGGAAGATGTTTCCTTTTGATTTCCTTCCCGGGTCATATGACAAACTTCGCTGCCCCGGCAGCCGCACACCTCGTGGATACCGTATCCGGTGCGACACCGCTCGCCGCAGCAAAAGCAGGAGAGCAGGTGAATCTGCTGTCTATGTTCCTTGGAAATACGACCGGAACGATCGGTGAGACTTCCGCACTGGCACTTCTGCTTGGCGGCATCTTCCTTGTCTGTATTCATGTGATCGACCTCAATATTCCGCTCATCTACATTGGAACAGAGCTTTTATTTGCCCTGATTTTCGGCGGCCACGGTTTTGATATCAACTTCCTTGGCGCGCATCTTTTTGGCGGTGGTCTGATGCTTGGCGCATGGTTCATGGCAACCGATTACGTTACCCGCCCGATCACAAAGAAGGGACAGTATATCTACGCGGTCATTTTAGGACTTCTGACCGGTGTATTCCGTATCTTTGGAAATTCGGCAGAGGGCGTTTCCTATGCCATCATCTTTACCAACCTTCTGGTTCCGCTTATTGAGCGCGTGACCGTGCCGGTTGGATTCGGAAGAGGAGGCAAGAAAAAAGCATGAACAAAATCATAAAAAACGCACTGATTCTTGCGGCGATCACGCTGATTGCCGGATTGCTTCTCGGGGCGGCACATCAGGTAACCCTGGAGCCGATCCAGAAACAGCAGGAAAAAGAAAAACAGGAATCCTGCCAGAACGTATTCCCGGAGGCAGCTTCCTTTGAAGAAGTAACAATGAGCGATGCAGAACAGGCAGAGCTTACGGCAGCACTGATCGGCCACGGTTTTGAAGCACAGACGATTGACGAACTGCTGCTTGCAAAAGACGCATCCGGCGCGACGATCGGCCTGGTTGAGATCATCTCCACAACCGAAGGCTATGGCGGCGGCATGCAGTTCTCGATGGGAATTGCATCGGACGGAACGACAAAAGGAATCTCTTTCCTGTCACTTTCCGAGACGGCCGGCCTTGGTATGCGTGCCGACACAGACGATTTCAAGAATCAGTTCAAGGATAAAAACGTAGAAGCATTCTCCTACACAAAATCCGGCGCATCCGCGGATGATGAAATCGATGCGCTGAGCGGAGCAACTCTGACAACGAACGCTGTAACAAACGGTGTCAATGCAGGAATCTGCTGTTTTAACTACTGCAACGAATCCGGTCTGCTTTCCGGAGAGGGAGGGAACTCATGAGAAAAGATACGCCGCTGGAACGGCTTTATAATGGTATCATAAAAGAAAACCCGACCTTCGTCATGATGCTGGGTATGTGTCCGACGCTTGCGGTTACCACTTCTGCAAAGAACGGTATCGGCATGGGCCTTGCGACGATGGTCATCCTGACCGCCTCCAATCTGATGATTTCCCTGCTTCGGAAAATCATCCCGGACGGCGTGCGTATGCCAGCATACATCGTTGTTGTGGCATCGTTTGTAACCATCGTGGAATTTTTGATGGAAGGTTTTATTCCGGCACTCTATTCCGCCCTTGGCATCTACATCCCGCTGATCGTTGTAAACTGTATCATCCTGGGACGCGCCGAGGCATATGCTGGAAAACATGGTCCGATCCCGTCTTTATTTGATGGTATCGGCATGGGCCTTGGATTTACCGTCGGCCTGACCCTGATCGGTATGTTTCGTGAGCTGATCGGAGCCGGAACCCTGTTCGGTATCCAGGTAATGCCGAGTGCTTACGAGCCGGTCAACATCTTCATCATGGCGCCGGGTGCATTCCTTGTGCTGGCAATGCTCGTTGCGGTGCAGAACCGCATCAAACGTCACAAATCGGAGCAAACCGGAAAACCGGCAGTCCCGGCAGAAGAGACCGGATGCATGGCGTGTGCCAATAAGGCGTATTGCCAGGCTGTAAAAGGAAAGGAGGAGGCGAAATGAAAGAACTGATTTTGATTGCCATCGGTGCTGCGCTGGTCAATAACGTTGTCCTAAGCCAGTTTCTTGGCATCTGTGCGTTCCTCGGTGTTTCCAAAAAAAATGGACACGGCGGCCGGCATGGGCGGAGCGGTTATTTTTGTCCTTACGATTTCCTCGTTTGTGACAAGTCTGATTTACAAATTTATCCTGGCACCGGCAGAACTTGATTATCTGAAAACGATCGTTTTCATTCTTGTCATCGCGGCGCTGGTACAGCTCGTTGAGATGTTCCTGAAAAAGACGATTCCGTCTCTGTATCGAGCGCTCGGCGTTTACCTTCCGCTGATTACAACAAACTGCGCGGTACTCGGTGTGGCGCTCATCAACGTACAGAAGGATTACACGATTCTGCAGGGTACGGTTTACGGTCTGGCAACCGCAATCGGCTTTACGATTGCCATGGTGCTGATGGCCGGCCTGCGGGAAAAGATGGAGTACAACGATATCCCGGAGTCATTCAAAGGAATGCCGATCGTTCTTCTTACGGCTATGCTGATGTCAATGGCATTTATGGGATTTTCCGGAATGATCTAGGAGGGATGAAGAGATGAATGGTATTTTAGCAGCCACCCTGATGGTGGGTGGAACCGGCCTTTTGATTGGTATTCTCCTTGGAATTGCCGGAAAGAAGTTTTATGTGGAAGTGGACGAGCGCGAGACGAAGGTCCGTGAAGCGCTGCCGGGCAACAACTGCGGCGGCTGCGGTTACCCGGGCTGTGACGGAGCGGCTGCTGCAGTGGTAAAGAGTGAAGCCCCGATTTCGGTCTGTCCAGTCGGCGGAGCGCCGGTTGCGGCAGCGATCGGTGCCATTATGGGACAGGAAGCCGGAGCACAGGAGCGCAGAAAAGCAGTGGTACGGTGCGCCGGTACGTGTGACATGGCAAAGAACAAGTATGAATACACGGGTGCAAGGGACTGCTCCTACGCCGTTTTTGTACCGGGCGGCGGTCCGAAGAGCTGCGGAAACGGATGTCTTGGTTTTGGAAACTGCGTGAAGGCATGTAAGTTTGATGCGATCCATATTGAAAACGGCATTGCCGTTGTGGACGGCGAAGCGTGCAAGGCATGCGGTGCCTGCGTGAAGGCCTGTCCGAGAAATCTGATCGACCTGATTCCGTATGAGCAGAAGATCACGGTGAAATGCCGCTCAACCGAGAAGGGCAAGGCGGTGATGGCAGCGTGTGAGATCGGCTGTATCGGATGTAAGAAGTGCGAGAAGAACTGCCCGTCGGATGCAATTCACGTTGTGGACCAGCGCGCGGAGATCGACCCGGCAAAATGTACAGGCTGCGGCCTCTGCGCGGAGAACTGCCCGCGGAAGTGTATTATGGTAGAAAAATAAAAATGAGAAATTCCATGCTGTGGGAGGGAACTTCTGCGGCGTGGAATTTTTGCTTTTCGGTGATATCGTGTTAGCCAATGCCGGGGGTGGCTGGCTTGACTTGAATTTGGGAAAATGATAAACTGAAAGTCAGAAAACGAGGGGCAAAAAGCTAAAAAAATATAAAATGGCAGAAAGGACGGGGCAAAAGTATGACAATGACAATGGATGAACTGATGAAAGTGCTCGATATGCAGGAGGATATTCTGCAGTTTACGCATTTTACAAATGCAGACGCATGGGAACTTGGAACGATGATCCTGATGGAGGCAAGACGGCGCGGAGCACAGGTTGGCATCATGATCCGCAGAAGCAACGGGGAAGTTGTATTCCAGTATTGTGATAACGGCATTACGCCGCACAATGTGGAGCTGATGAGACGGAAGAGCAATTCGGTGCTTCTGACGGAGCGGAGTTCGCTGCAGTTCTACATGGCAGCGACGAATGCGCCGGAGAGCGTAAAACAGATGGTACTGGACCCGAAGGAATACGCAATGCTGGGCGGAGGTTTTCCGATCTGCGTGGAAGAAGTCGGCGTTGTGGCAACCGTAGCAGTGTCCGGCATGGGACAGGTTTCGGATCATGATGTGATTGTGAAATGCATCAGCAAATATTTGCATATCGATGAAGTACCGAGAATCAGAACTGTATGAAAATGATGATTGAAACTAAATTTTGTGTATGATACAATGTCACCGGCAAAAAGACATGACAGTTCCATCAGGGACAACAAAACCCCCGTGAGCGGCAACTCACGGGGGTTGGTTTATGTCAGCAGGTTTTGCATATCTTCCGGCAGTGGTGCGTGGAAGTTTAAGGGTTCTCCGGTGATCGGATGGACGAAGGAGAGCGATGCAGAGTGAAGTGCCTGGCGGGGGAAAGTGCCGGGAGTTTTGTTGTAGAGGGTATCGCCGAGCAGCGGATGGCCGATGTAAGCCATGTGGACGCGGATCTGGTGGGTGCGGCCGGTTTCGAGATTGAGTTCGAGGTGGGAGAAAACGGAGCAGTGCGCGAGGGTGCGGTAATGGGTTACGGAGCGCTCGCCGGAGGCAAAGTCGACGGTGCGCTGGATGAGGGAGCCGTTGAGGCGGGCGATCGGGGCGTCGATGGTGCCGGATGCAGCGGTTTCGCCGAGGGCGAAGGCCTGATACGTGCGGTGGATTTCGCGGGAGCGCATGGCCTGGGAGAGGACGGCGGCGCTTAAGGCGTGCTTGGCGAGTACGATAAGGCCGGTGGTGTCGCGGTCGAGGCGGTTGATGCAGCGGTAGACGAAGGGTTCACCTTTCTGTTCAAAATACCATGCAATGCCGTTTGCCAGCGTATTTTCATAATTTCCAATCGACGGATGAATCGGCGTATCAGCGGGTTTATCCACAACGAGGATGTCGTCATCCTCATACACAACCGAAAACGGAACCGGCCGCGGCAGAATTCCGTCGGAGGGTTCTGTTTCGACAAGGTGCGTTTCGATCACATCCCCGGCGTGCACGGCCTGGCTCGTCCAGGCGCGGACGCCGTTTCGGAAAATGCCGTCCTCTGTGCGTTTTAAGCCCGTAATAATATGGCGCGAATATCCATGCCGGCGGAGAAACCATTCCACAGTCAGATTTTCCCGTTCCTCCTCCGGCGAAACCACATATGTAAACCTGTGTCCCATACACAAAACCTCCGTTTCTATAGCTTTTTTATCGAATGAACCCTGTCATTTCGGGGCAAAATTTCAAAAAGAGACTTTCCCAGTCTTTCGCAAGTATAGCCGAAAACAGATGGAAAAGCAAGAACTTACCTTTCTATAGCGAAATATAAAAAGTATAAAAGTTTCATGAAATGTCAGAATTTGATTGATTTTAGCGAAAGAAAGTTATGCTACTAAAAATGAAAGAAAATCAAGAAACAGGAGGGGATACAGATGAACAGGTGCAAAAACCGAAAAACCCATGATTTTTATTATGTGATTGCGCTGATCGTCATTCTGCTGTTAAATCTTCTGCTTTTTCCCCGAGACTTCTCGAGCCAAAAGTAACAGAAGTTGATTACGGAAAATTTTTGCAGATGGTAGATAACAACGAAATCAGCGAAGTCCAGATCCAGTCAAATGAGATTATTTTCAGCGACAAATCAAGCCCGGCGAATTATTATAAGACGGGTGTGATGAATGATTACAAGCTGGTAGATCGTTTATATGAGGCAGGTATTACCGAATTCGGAACGCCGATCATAGAGCAGATGTCGCCACTCATGGAATTTCTTTTAACATGGGTAATACCGATCGTTGTGATGGTTGCGCTCGGACAGTGGCTGATGAAACGCATGACGAGCAAGATGATGGGTGGCATGGGAAATGCGATGAGCTTTGGAAAGAGCAACGCCAAGGTTTATGTACAGTCCGAAACCGGCATTAAATTTGCAGATGTTGCCGGAGAGGATGAGGCAAAAGAAATTTTACAGGAGATTGTTGACTTCCTGCATAATCCCAAAAAATATGAAGAAATTGGTGCAAAAATGCCGAAAGGAGCACTGCTTGTCGGCCCTCCAGGAACCGGTAAAACGCTGCTTGCAAAGGCAGTAGCCGGAGAGGCAAATGTTCCGTTCTTCTCCATTTCCGGTTCTGAGTTTGTCGAGATGTTCGTCGGCATGGGAGCTGCGAAGGTGCGTGACCTGTTCCAGCAGGCAAATGAGAAAGCACCGTGTATCGTCTTTATCGATGAGATCGATACCGTCGGCAAAAAACGTGACGGCGGCGGATTCTCCGGAAACGACGAGCGTGAGCAGACCCTGAACCAGCTGCTTGCCGAGATGGATGGATTCGATGGAAAGAAAGGCGTTGTCATTCTGGCAGCGACGAACCGTCCGGATTCCCTGGACCCGGCACTTCTTCGTCCGGGCCGTTTCGACCGCCGTGTGCCGGTTGAACTGCCTGACTTAAAAGGCCGTGAGGAAATCCTGAAAGTCCATGCGAAAAACATCCGCGTGGGCGACAATGTCGATTACAATGCGATCGCACGTATGGCATCCGGTGCTTCTGGTGCAGAACTTGCCAATATGATCAACGAGGCAGCACTCCGTGCCGTCCGTGATGGAAGAAAATTCGTCACCCAGGCGGATCTGGAGGAGAGCGTTGAGGTTGTCATCGCCGGATACCAGAAGAAGAATAAGATCATGACCGACAAAGAGAAACTGATCGTTTCCTACCACGAGGTCGGCCATGCACTCGTCGCAGCACTGCAGAGCCATTCCGCTCCGGTTACGAAGATCACCATTATCCCGCGTACGTCCGGCGCCCTCGGCTATACGATGCAGGTGGATGAAGATGAGCACAACCTGATGAGCCGCGAAGAGCTGGAAAACAAGATTGCAACGCTGACCGGCGGCCGTGTGGCAGAGGATCTGGTGTTCCATTCCATCACGACAGGTGCTTCGAACGATATCGAGCAGGCAACGAAGGTGGCAAGATCCATGATCACCCGCTTCGGTATGAACGAGGAATTTGGTATGGTTGCATTTGAGACGGTAACGAACCAGTACCTCGGCGGTGACACTTCCCTGGCATGCTCCGAATCGACAGCAGCACAGATTGATGAGAAGGTTGTTGCAGCAGTCAGAAAACAGTACGACAAAGCAGAGCAGCTCTTAAAAGATAACATGCCGAAACTCCACGAGCTGGCAAAATATCTGTATGAGAAAGAGACAATCACAGGTGATGAGTTTATGGAAATCCTGAATTTATCCCCGGATCAGCTCACGACAACGAGAATGGAAACAAACTAAAAAGCGATAAAAGCAGATGAGAATCCCGCGTTACTGTTCACCCAGCAGTGAAACACTTGCTGTTTCACTGCGTAAGAAAGTGATTCACGAATCCCGCGTTTCAAGGCGACTTCAGCCTTGCGCGGGATTCTTTCTTGTGCTATAATGCTGTAATGCGAAATTATGACACAAAAAGACAGATTTTTTTAAGATAGACCAAGAGAACATAAGGAGAAACGCAATGAAGAAAAAACAGGCATGGAAAGTGATGGGTGCTGTCCTTGCGGGCACACTGGTATTTTCCGATGCAGTTCCGCTCCGTGCCAGCGCATCGGCAGGAACGGAAAAAAGCGCAGTACAGAACGAAACTGTCTCCGGAACGGAGAACGGTACAGAGACAAAACGGGCAGCCGTTTATGTGAATCTGAAAACCGGCGATGATACGGCAGACGGTACAACGGCAGAGACAGCAGTAAAAACCGTGGAAAAAGCACAGGAGCTTCTTGCAGTTGCAGCGGCAGAACTGCAGGCGGACGGGAAAACAACCGAAAAAAACACTGCTGCAGATACCAGCAAAACGGCAGCGGAGGAAGCAGCAGAAAAATATCTGGTATTCGTCGGAATGGATGAAAAAGAGCTGGAAACGTATCGAAAGAAACAGCAGAAAACAGACTTCAGGGGAAGAGTAACAGATACCGTTTTTGCGGCAGATGAAATCGTGGTGACAGAAGCCGGATATGAGGCTGTTCTGGCAGCAGAAAAAGCAAAAGAAACGGTTTCGGAAACACCAACGCTTGCGCCAGGCGAGTCTCCGGCACCGGATGCGGCAGAAGATACCGTAACACCAACTCCGGGTCCGACGGAAACGCCGGATGCAGAGCCGACCGCAGAACCAACGGTGACCCCGGACGCAGAACCGACGGAAACGCCGGACGCAGAGCCGACCGTAACGCCGGCGGAGGAACCAACGGCAACTCCGACACCGGATGCGGACAACGGAGAAGATACAGGGGATACACCAACGGCAGCGCCGACACCGGATGCGGAACCGACCGTAACGCCGGAAGTAACTCCGACGACAGCACCGGGCGAGAATACCGATGACAGTGAAAATCCGGAGAATCCGGAAACTCCGGCAGAAGATCCAACCGTGACACCTGCCCCGGATGATACAGCAAAAGACGATCCTGCAGCAGATGATACAAACCAGGACGATACAAACCAGGATAACCAGAACGGAACGGGAAATGATGCATCATCGGACCAGTGGAAACAGGATGAAAATCTGGATGACCTTGTAAAAGATGAAATTCAGAAAGAAAACGAAACCGTAAAAAATTTCGATGAAATTTCCAATCCATCCGGTACGGACAGCACAGAAGACGGCTATCTGATCTCCAATGTCTCTCTTTTGATCCAGCCGGTGGCAGTAAGTCTGTCCAGAAGCCTTGTATCAGAGGAGCAGACGGAAACAGCAGAAGCTGAGACGGCGGACGAAGGCGAGCATGAACTGCTTGCAGCTGCAGAGCAGAAATCCAACCTGAGTGCAGGTGAAATGACAGCAAGTGCAGCCGATGACGTAAGTACGCTGCGTGCCGCAGGAACGATCCTTGTAGGACCGGACAACTACGGAACGAATAAGACATCCACTCCGACTCCGACAGCCACACCGTCGAAGAGCAGCAGTAACAACAGCTCTTCCAATTCCAATACCGGAAGCACAAAGATTCCGCAGAAGAAGACACAGACCACTGTAAGCATCCGCAGCATCCCGGTCAACACCGGCGATGAGACGATGGTGCTTCCGCTGGCGATCAGCTCCGCACTTTCTGCAGCCGTTATGTTCTGCATGGCATTCCTTCAGATGCAGGCGAAACGCGCAAAGAGCATGGCCGCATGGCTGGAATTCAAAAAGAATCATCCGTTTGACGAAAAATAAAGAAACAGGCATATCCGGAAAAGCCATTCCATACATTTACAGTATGGGAGGGCTTTTTCTTATGGAAGAAAAGAAAACATGGGCGGTGGGTGCGGGCAGCGGGATCAGCTGGCTGAAGGCTCTTCTCGTTTCCTATCTGATCTCGGTGCTTCTTCTTTTGCTGCTGTCTTTCCTGCTCTGGAAATTTTCCTGGAAGGAAAGCTGGGTGCAGGCGGGCATTGTGGTGATCTATCTGGCATCAAGCTTTTCCGGCGGAAGAATGGCAGGAAACATGGCGGGAAAACGGCGGTTTCTCTGGGGCATCTGCTTTGGAATCGTGTATTTTGCCATTCTGATCATCGTCTCCGCAGTCTTCCTGCCGGGCGGATTTGCCGGAGCCGGAAGACTTCTGTGGGCGGCAGCAGTCTGTGCCGTCGGCGGAATGGCAGGCGGAATGACGGCACACGGCAGATAAAAGCGGACAAAACAGAACATTTTTTCAAAAAACAGACTTTTAAATTTGAAAAACCTATGCTATAATGGGAAGAGCTAATGGCCGAAGACTATAAAAAAGTCGCGCGTCAACTACAATGAAGGAGGAATGTGCCATGAAACACATCAAAACTTTAAATACAAAAAGCTTACAGAACACTGTAAAAAAAGGTGGATGCGGTGAGTGCCAGACATCCTGCCAGTCCGCATGTAAGACTTCTTGCACCGTAGGCAACCAGAGCTGCGAGCATAAGTAAAAGTAATCCATAAGGACGAGTAAAAGGTGTTCCCAGAACCGGTTTCGCCGGATTTGGGAACATTCTTTTTGCCAGGCACATCAAAAAAAGAGAGAGTTATAGAAAGGAATACCACAGTGATACATTTATATAAAAGCAATGGCTTCAACATGGTGCTGGACGTCAACAGCGGCTCCGTCCATGTTGTGGATGACTGCGTATACGATGTCCTTTCCTGCATGAACGAAGGAAAAAATGCAGAAGAGGCAGCAGAGGCGCTTAGCAGTAAATATGCCGAGCAGGACATCACCGAAGCCAGAGAAGAAATTCAGGAACTTACAGATAACGGCATGCTCTTTACAAAAGACATTTACGAAAACGCAATTGATCAGTTTTCCAACCGTCCGACCGTCGTAAAAGCACTCTGCCTCCACATTGCACACGACTGTAACCTTGCCTGTCGTTACTGCTTCGCAGAAGAGGGCGAGTATCACGGAAGACGTGCACTGATGTCCCTGGAAGTCGGCAAAAAAGCGCTTGATTTCCTGATCGCAAACTCCGGCAGCAGAAGAAACCTCGAGGTAGATTTCTTCGGCGGTGAACCGCTGATGAACTGGGATGTTGTAAAACAGCTCGTAGCCTACGGAAGAGAACAGGAGAAGTTACATAACAAGAACTTCCGTTTCACCCTGACCACCAACGGTGTTCTCTTAAACGACGAGGTCATGGAGTTCTGCAATAAAGAGATGGGCAACGTCGTATTAAGTATCGACGGAAGAAAAGAAGTTCACGATCACATGCGTCCGTTCCGCAAAGGTGCCGGAAGCTACGATCTGATCGTGCCGAAATTCCAGAAATTCGCTGAGCTTCGTCATCAGGATAAATACTATGTGCGCGGAACCTTCACGCATTACAACACAGACTTTGCAGCTGATGTTCTCCATCTGGCAGACCTCGGCTTCAAGCAGATCTCGGTTGAGCCTGTTGTAGCGCCTCCGACCGAGGACTATGCGATCCGTGAGGAAGACCTTCCGGTGATCTTCGAACAGTACGACATTCTGGCAAGAGAGATGATCAAGAGAGAAAAAGAGGGAAGAGGCTTCAATTTCTTCCACTTTATGATCGATCTGACCGGCGGACCATGTGTTTATAAACGTCTTTCCGGCTGCGGTTCCGGAACCGAGTACCTTGCGGTAACACCGTGGGGCGATTTCTATCCGTGCCACCAGTTCGTAGGACAGGAAGATTTCTGCCTCGGAAATGTTTACGAAGGCGTGAAAAAGACAGAAACTGTCAACGAATTCAAAAAATGCAACGTTTATTCCAAGAAGGAGTGCAGCCAGTGCTTTGCACGGTTCTACTGCAGCGGCGGATGCGCGGCAAACTCCTACAATTTCACAGGTAAGATCAACGATGTTTACGAGATCGGATGCAAGATGCAGCAGAAACGGATCGAGTGTGCATTGATGATAAAGGCAGCTCTGGCCGAAGATTAAAGAAAAGAGGAAAATCGCGACATGATGAAGAAGAAACAGAGTATCATCGCACTCGTCCTGGCAGCCATTGTAACAGTGCTTCTTGGATGGACGATGATCAAAGGATGGGGTCCTACCGGAACCGGTTCGATGAAGAACATCAACCTGGGTCTGGATCTGTCCGGCGGTGTCAGCATTACCTATCAGGCCGTAAAGGACAACCCGACAGACGAAGAAATGTCAGATACCCGCTACAAGCTGGAACAGCGTGCGCAGCAGTACAGCGAAGAGGCACAGGTATATCTGCAGGGCGACAACCGTATCACCATTGAAATCCCGGGTGCAACCGATGCAACAGCCATTCTGGAAGAGATGGGTAAACCGGGAAGCCTGTATTTTATCAAACAGACGAATGAGGATGGTACTGAAAACTATGTCAGAGACAGCTCTACAGGAGAATATGTCCTGAACGGAAAAACCATCGAAGAACTCGAAGCAGACGGTTCTGTTGTTCTGACCGGTAAAGATGTAGCATCTGCAGAGGCACTGCATCAGCAGAACTCTACGACAAAAGCAACCGAGAGCGTCGTTCAGCTGAAAATGACAGACGAAGGAAAAGAAAAGTTTGCCACAGCGACACAGGAAGCTTACAGTGCAGGAAAAAGCATTGGTATCTATTATGATGAAAGATTCGTCAGCGTACCGGGCGTTAATGCTGTTATCTCCGATGGTACGGCAGTGATCTCCGGCGGAAACATGGACTGGGATGAGGCAGTCAGCCTGGCATCCACACTCCGCATCGGTTCCCTTTCTCTGGAACTGGAAGAGATCAATTCCAGCGTTGTTGGAGCACAGCTTGGATCTGCAGCTGTTTCCACCAGCGTGAAAGCGGGAGCGATCGGCATTATCCTGATCATCATTTTCCTTGCAATTGTATACCGCATTCCTGGTATTGCAGCCGGATGGGCACTGCTCATTTATGTTGAGCTGAACCTGATTGCCTTAAATGCATTTGACCTGACTCTGACCCTGCCTGGTATCGCCGGTGTTATTCTGTCGATCGGTATGGCAGTCGATGCAAACGTTATCATCTACGCCCGCATCGAGGAGGAGATCGGTGCCGGAAAAACAGTTCATGCAGCAATCCGCGATGGATTCAAGAAGGCAACTTCCGCCATCCTGGACGGAAACGTGACAACGCTGATTGCAGCAGCCGTTCTGTATGCACTCGCAAGCGGAAGTGTCCGTGGATTTGCCATGACACTGGCGCTTGGTATCGTTCTTTCCATGTTCAGTGCCATGCTTATTTCCAGACTGCTTGTCAACAGCCTGTATGGTGTCGGCCTGAAAGATGCAAAATATTACGGAACAAAGAAAACGCGCAAAGGATTCCCGTTTGTGGAAAAGAGAAAAGTGTTCTTCACCATTTCCTGCGTTCTGCTGCTTGCCGTTCCGGCCAGCATGATTTTCATGCACCAGACGAAGGGAAGTGCGCTGAACTTCGGCCTTGACTTCAAGGGCGGTACCTCCATCAACGTTCCGTTCAACGAGGACTATTCCATTGAAGAACTGGACAAACAGGTAGAGCCGGTTGTGGAAGGCGTAACCAAAGATTCCAACATTCAGATGACAAAGGTT